>Ga0137392_10001708_pt1 | contig 12768 bp, 5 predicted proteins | sample 15con2h34AmetaG_FD_101394 | JGI IMG/M metagenome (GOLD analysis project Ga0137392, IMG submission 101394) | Vadose zone soil microbial communities from Angelo Coast Range Reserve, California, USA - 15con2h3.4A metaG | ecosystem: Environmental > Terrestrial > Soil > Vadose zone > Saprolite... | reverse complement strand
TCAGGTCTTCAGTACTCTGGAAGTGTTTCACGACACCGGATTTCTGCTTCGCACCCACTCGGGCACGGAACCGGTTTCAGCGGTGCGGGTAAGTGATGGATTCTTCCGTGCTCTGGGAACTGCTCCGATCCTGGGCCGTGACTTCTATGCGGGCGAGGACTTGCCGGAAGCGCCCAACACCGTGATGTTGAGCTACTCCGCATGGCAGAAGCGTTTTGGCGGGCGAAAAAACGTGATTGGAGAGACGGTCACGCTGAGCGGGGTTCCTAGCGCGATTATTGCTGTGCTTCCCCGGACTTTTCAGTTCGCTCTGCGGGGCGACTCTGAGTTCTGGGCGACTCTTCACCCCACCGACCCTTGCAGCCGCAGACGAAGCTGCCACGACCTGGATGGCGTAGCCAGGCTCAAAGACGGCGTTTCTGTGGAAACTGCATCGGCCAACATGAAGGCGATTGCGCGGCAACTGGAGCAGCAATATCCCGAGGATAATCGCGGCCAGGGAGCATTTGTTGCCCCGCTTTCCGACGTGGTTGTCGCAGACGTTCGTCCCATCCTACTGGTGTTGCTGGGCGGAGCCGGTCTGCTGTTGCTGATCGCCTGCGTGAATGTGTCGAGTCTGCTGCTGGTCCGTTCTGAGAGTCGCAAGCGTGAAATTGCTGTCCGTGGCGCGCTGGGCGCGTCCCGCATGCGGTTGATCTGGCAGTTCAGCACCGAAGGATCTCTGTTAGTAGCGGCGGGCGGTGTGTTGGGCGTGTTCGGCGCTCAGGGCGCCATGCAAGTTTTGATGCGGCTGATCTCGAAAGACATGTTGGCTTACGCACCCTACTTGAATGGGCTCCGCGTGAACGGGCATGTTTTGGTTTTTGCCGGAGCCATCTGCCTGGGCGCCGCCGGATTATTTTCAATCACGCCAATTCTCCGCCTGCCGTTGACAGGAATCCGCGAGGGGTTAGTCGAAGGCGGCCGGGGTTATGCCGGAACTCTGTGGCGGCGCTTTGGCGCAAATCTCGTGGTCGTCGAACTGGCAGTTGCCGTGGTGCTTCTGGTGGGCGCCGGACTGCTGGGCAAGAGCTTCTATCGGCTACTACACGTCGAACTCGGATTTCAGTCGGAACATCTCGACACTTTGAACGTTCAACTATCCGAGGTCAGCTACGAAAAGGAAGCGCAACAGGTTGCAGTAGCACGCCAGCTGTTGAGCCGCATCACGAGCTTACCCGGCGTCGAATCAGCAGGACTCTCCAGCGTGCTGCCTGTTAGTTTCAACGGCAACACCATGTGGCTGCGGTTCGTGGGCCGTCCCTATCACGGCGAGCACAATGAAGTGAACCAGCGGGATGTAAGCTCCGCCTTTTTCTCCACGCTGCGGGCCAAGCTGCTGCGCGGCCGCTACTTTACTGACGACGAGGATGCCTCCAAACCTCGCGTGGCTATCATCAACCAGACTCTGGCAAAGCAATATTTTCCCGGCGAAGATCCCATCGGCAAGAAGATCGGCGACTATCAACTGTCGTCGAAATCGATCTGCGAGATCATCGGAGTGGTTGAGGATGTAAAAGACGGCGCGCTGGATTCTGAGATCTGGCCAGCCATCTATTATCCCTTCAACCAGAGTCCTGACACCTATTTCTCTCTGGTCGCGCGCACCTCACAGTCAGAGGCTTCGCTGCTCCCCACGCTGGTCGCCGCCGTGCATGAAGTCGATCCCGGCATCGGTACGGAGGGCGAGGCCACCATGAGCGCCAGAATCAACAATTCTCCCACTGCGTATTTCCATCGCTCGTCAGCATGGCTGGTTGGGGGCTTTGCATTTCTGGCATTGCTTCTCGGCGTAGTCGGCCTCTATGGAGTGATTGCGTATTCAGTAACGCAGAGAACGCGCGAAATCGGGGTGCGCATGGCGCTGGGGGCTCAACGCAGTTCTGTGTATCAACTGATTATGACGGAAGCGGCGTGGCTGGCAGGCGGGGGAATTGCGGCAGGGCTGGTCTGCTCTGTGGGTGTGGCGACGCTGATTCGCGGGCTGTTGTTCGGAGTGCGCTCGTGGGATGCGGCCACGCTGGCTTCAGTCTCGGTTGTGCTCGCGGCGTTCGCCTTGCTGGCCAGCTACATTCCTGCTAGCAGGGCGGCCAAGGTCGATCCCATGGTGGCCTTGCGCTATGAGTAGGAGACCAAGATGAGTGGACTGTTTCAGGACCTACGCTATGCCGTGCGGCAACTGCGCAAGAGTCCTGTATTTACGATCGTAGCAGTGATCACGCTCGCTCTGGGAATTGGGGCGAACACAGCAATCTTCTCAGTCGTTCACACAGTATTGCTGGCGCATCTGCCTTATCGGAATGTTGATCGCTTGATGATGATCTGGGGCAGCAATCCCTCGCGCGGCGATCGTCAGTTTCCCATCTCTGCCGGCGACTTCACCGATTGGAAGCAGAAAAACGATGTCTTCGAAGACATTGCGGCCTCCTGTGACAACGAGGTGACGCTTACAGGCGCCGGGGAGCCGAAGTTGGTGCTCGGCTACGCTACCTCTCCCAACTATTTCCACATCCTCGGCGTGGCACCGAAAATGGGTCGTACGTTCACGGACGAAGAGGCTACCTCCGGGACGAAGGTAGCAGTGCTGAGCGACAAACTCTGGCGTACGACGTTTCACGGAAACCCGCGCATCCTCGGAGAATCCATCTCGCTTGATGCCAAGTCGTACACAGTCGTTGGCGTGATGCCGTCGGACTTTAACTATCCACCTCGGACCGAGCTGTGGATGCCCCTTGCAATTACTCCAGCTGTCGCCGGCGATTACGAGCATCGCTACATTCGCGTATTAGGCCGTCTTAAGCCCAGCGTTTCCGTCACCGAAGCGCAGCTTAGGATGAGCACTCTGGAGCGCCAGATTGCCGCCCAACATCCGGATACCGACGCCGGTAATGAAACCTGGATCACGCCGCTGCGTCATCAACTGGCGGGCGATATCCGCGCGCCGCTTCTCGCTTTGTCAGGGGCAGTCGTCCTTGTGCTGTTTATCGCATGCGTGAACATTGCCAGTCTCTTGCTGGCGCGCGCGGCCAGCCGTCGGGTCGAGGTTTCAGTGCGGGTGGCAATTGGCGCCAGCCGTCTTCGGCTTCTGCAGCAGTTCCTGAGCGAGAACCTCCTTCTTTCATTTCTCGGCGGCGGACTAGGGGTAGTCCTCGCCTTTTGGTGCACCCGTTTTCTGGTCGCCATTTTCCCAAATAATATTGCCAATTTGAGTATCCCCACGGTGGAGGCGATTCCAATCAGCGCACCCGTCCTTTGGTTCGCGACGGGAATTACCGCGCTCACCGGGTTGGTCTTCGGCGCCATACCTGCACTGCAATCGGCTGGATTAAGCGGCAATGACGCACTCAAGGAATCCGGCCGCACCCTGACCTCTACTTCGAAGTCCGCTGGCGTGCGCCGCGCTCTCGTAACTGCAGAAGTCGCTCTCTCCTTAGTGCTGCTTACGGCCGCCGGACTGATGGTAGAGAGCTTCCGTCGCGTCTCTCGCGCGGATCTTGGGTTCCGTCCCGACAAGTTGCTCGGGCTCGAAGTTTTTCTTCCGCCCAATCGCTACCCCGCAGGCCAGCCGCAAAAGCGAAGCAGCTTTACCAACAATGTTCTTGATCGGCTTCGCAGGCTGCCCGGCGTCCAATCCGTTGCGGCCACAAATTACCTTCCGCTGACTGGATTTTGGGGATCAACGGACTTTCTCGTAGCAGGCCAACCGGTGCCAAAGGACCAGGCGAAGCCGAACGCCGACAGTCGTCTGGTGACGCCCGGCTATTTCTCGACCATGGACATAGCGTTCCTTCGCGGGCGCGACTTCACGGATTCGGACCGCTTCGGCTCCGAAAAGGTGGCCGTCGTCAATGTGACTTTGGCGCACCGTTATTTCGGCAGTGCGGATCCTGTCGGTAAAGTGCTTGAGCTGGGAGATCCTGGACGCACGGAGCGTTGGCGGATCGTCGGACTGGTCTCTGATGTGAAGGCCTTCGGCCCGGAAGAAGCCCCCCATGCGGACCTCTATCGTCCTCTGGAGCAGTCGCCGTTTCCCCTTCTCGCCTTCGTGGTGCGCGCCACCGGCGACCCAGCCGGGTTGCTTAAGCCGGGTGAGCAAATCATTTGGGATGTCGATAAAGATCAGCCCATCTTCGACGCCATGCCGATGACGCTGCTCGCCTCCCAGTCGGTTACCTTGCGGCGCGTCAGCACAATTTTGGCAGCGAGCTTTGCGACCCTGGCGCTCGTGCTTTCCGCAGTAGGGCTGTATGGACTGATCGCTTACTCGGTGGCGCAGCGCACTCATGAGATCGGACTCCGCATGGCCTTAGGAGCCCGGCACAGGGACGTGCTGCGACTCGTCATGGCACAGGCGATGCGACTGGTGCTCGCAGGTGAAGTCGCAGGTCTCGTAGCCGCTCTCGTATTGACGCATGCCGTGTCAGGTCTCCTGTACGGCGTGAGTCCGAGTGATCCGTGGAACGTCGCCACGGCCGTGGCCGTACTAACTCTGGTTGGGCTCGTCGCCTGCTACGTGCCCGCGCAGCGTGCGGCAAAGATCGATCCCATAGTCGCGTTGCGGTACGAGTGAGGAGCTTGTAATGAATGGAATACTTCAGGATCTCCGCTATGCGATTCGGCAGCTGCGCAAGAGCCCGGGATTCACTGCAGTTGCAGTGATCACGCTGGCTCTGGGGATCGGAGCGAACACAGCCATATTCGGGCTGCTCGATCAGGCTTTGTTGCGCAGCCTGCCGGTAAAGGAACCTGAACGTCTGGTGCTGCTGCGATATTCCGGTAGTAATACGGGACGCCTTAGTTCCCGTTCGGATGGGCACCTTTACTTCTCTTACCCAATGTATCGCGACCTGCGCGACGGGAATTCTGTCTTCAGCGGGATCATCGCAACCGATTTGACGCAGGCTGGCCTGCAGTGGCGTAATCAGCCGGCGCTTGCCGCAACGGAACTGGTCTCCGGTAACTACTTCGACGTGTTGGGAGTGCAGCCGGCATTGGGCCGTCTCTTGGTGGCGTCAGACGACACCGTGCCCAACGGCAATCCCGTGGCGGTGTTGAGCTTCAACTATTGGCAGCGGCGCTTTGGTGGAGACCGCGGTGTTCTGAACCGGAGCATTTCGCTGAACGGTCATCCCTTCACCGTGATCGGTGTAGCCCAGCCGGGTTTTCATAGCGTCGTCATGGGCGACACTCCTGACCTGTTCACACCAATGACGATGAGATCCCAGGTCATGCCGGGAAATGAAGACCTGGAGAACCGCCGTTCTAGCTGGCTCAACATTGTTGCGCGGTTAAAGCCAGGCATCAGTCTTGAACAGGCGGAGGTCGGCATCAATCCATTGTGGAATGCGATCCGCACCGACGAACTGAAACAGATGCAACATCGCACGGAGAATTTCAATGAGAACTTCGTGGCCAAGTCCCACCTCTCGCTCCTCGATGGAAAAAAGGGATTTTCTCCACTGCGCAGTGATATGCAAACGCCTCTGCTCATCCTGATGGCAATGGTGGGACTGGTTACCTTGATGGCTTGCGCCAACGTAGGCAGCCTGCTGCTGGTCCGCGCGGCGGGGCGATTGCGTGAGATGTCCGTGCGCTATGCGCTGGGCGCCAGGCGGCGACGGGTGATTCAACAACTTCTGGTAGAAGGGCTGTTGCTGGGGCTGGCCGGTGGAATCCTGGGGGCCATCCTGGCGCCCCAGGTGTCAGCGGTGTTAATCAGGATGATCTGGGGCGGCACTGGTATGGAGTTGCCGTTCTCGCCGCATGTTGATCTGCGAATCCTTCTCTTCAACTTCGCGCTGGCGGTGGGTGCAAGTCTGTTATTCAGTCTGGCGCCGGCGGTGCAGTTCTGGCGGCCCAATCTCGCGCCCGCGCTCAAGCAGCAAGTCATAACCGGTGGAGGGCCGCTACGGTTCCGGCGCATCGCGGCCGGCGTGCAGGTCGGATTGAGTCTTGTGTTGCTGGTGGGCGCCGGCCTTTTCACGCGCACGTTGTACACCCTGAAATCACTGGACGTGGGATTCGCCACCGATCATCTGGTGACTTTCAACATTGATCCCACGCTTGCCGGATATCAACCCGCCCAGGATCTTGAAGTTGATTCGCGCGTGCTGCACGCACTGGCGGCGCTCCCGGGAGTGCGTTCGGTTGCAGGCACGACCGACCCGGAATTGGCGAACAACAGCTGGTCCAACAGCATTTCAGTGGCCGGTTATGCGGCAAAAGAAAACGAGGATATGAACGTCGAGCACCCGTACGTGAGCTCCGGCTACTTCTCCAGCATGGGGATGCCGCTGCTCGCGGGCCGCGAGTTCACCGACGCGGATCGAGGCGGGACGCAAAGGGTCGCGGTGGTCAACGAGAGTTTCGCACGCTACTACTTCGGCGAGCCGCGGCATGCGCTGCAGCATTACTTTGGCGAGGCGAAAGCAGACATCGAAATCGTGGGTGTCGTCAAAGACGCAAAGCATCCCGGGGTTCGCAAGGAAATCACACGCACGGTGTTTACCCCGTACCTGCAGGAGACCGATCCCGGGTCGATGACGTTCTACGTCCGGACGTGGCAGGCGCCGGAAAGCGCGGAAGCCACGATCCGCGGCGCCATGCAGGCCCTGGATTCCAAGCTGGTGCTCGACAACTTCCGGAGCATGGAAGAACAAATCGACGAGAACTTGACTACCGAACGTGCGGTCGCGTTCCTGGCCGTGAGCTTCGGAGTGCTCGCCGCTCTCATGGCAGCCATCGGCTTGTACGGTGTGTTGGCCTACTCGACTGCACAGAGAACGTCGGAGATCGGCATCCGGATGGCGCTGGGAGCGAGCCGGGCCTCGGTGGTGCGCGTGGTTCTGGTAGAGGTGTTGTGGCTGACCGGGATTGCCATCGCCATAGCGCTGCCGGCGTCGTTGTTGCTGGGGATGGCGGTGCGCAGTCAGTTGTTCGGGATTTCAAGCAGCGATCCACTGACGCTGTGCCTAGCTACGCTGGTGATCCTGCTGATCGCGATTTCTTCCGCGCTGCTGCCAGCACGCCGCGCGGCCGGGATCGACCCCATAGTGGCGTTGCGCTACGAGTAGGAGCTTGCAATGAGTGGACTATTCCAAGACCTTCGCTACGCCTTACGGCAACTTCGTAAGAGTCCCGGCTTCACGGCGGTTGCGGTAATTACTCTTGCGCTCGGAATCGGCGCCAATACCGCGATTTTCAGCGTGGTGAACGGCGTGCTGCTGCGCCCGCTTGCGTTCAAGAATCCCGGCCAGTTGGTCCGGATCTGGCACGTGCCGCCGGCCAAGAGCTTCCCCGGAATGACGACGTTCGCCGTGTCAACGGCCAACTATCTGGATTGGCAGCGCCAGAACCAGGTCTTCGAGCGGATGGCGATTTACAACTATCACGGTTTCACCCTGACAGGTGGCCAGAAGCCAGAACAGGTCGACGCCAGCGCAGTGTCGTCGGGTTTCTTCGCGACCCTGGGCGTTCAACCGATGCTCGGCCGCGTGCCGTCTCCAGAAGAGGATCAACCGGGCCGCTCGAACGTGGTGGTTCTCAGCCACCGTTTGTGGCAGGACCAGTTCGGCTCGAATGCTGGCATCGTCGGGCACAACATCAACATGGACGGGCAGAGTTACTTGGTTGCCGGGGTTATGCCGCCCAGCTTCCGCTTCCCCGACTTTGCCCAGATGTGGACGCCGATGGCCTGGACGGATAAAGAGCGCGCCGTTCGGGGGGAGCATCACTCCATTGTTGTCGCCCGCCTCAAGCCAGGCGTGGACTTGAAACAGGCTCAGGCAGAGATGAACACGATCTCGAGCCGGCTGGAACAGCAGTACCCCGAGGACAACAAAGGTTGGGGCGCGGTGGTTGTGCCGCTGCACGACGATCTGGTCAGTGATGTGCGCCCGGCGCTACTGGTCTTATTGGGGGCCGTGGCGTTCGTGCTTCTCATCGCCAGCGTCAATGTGGCCAACCTTGCACTAGCCAGAACTTTCAGCCGCCAGAAGGAAATTGCGATTCGAACCGCTCTGGGCGCCAGCTCAGCCCGCGTGCTGCGGCAAATCCTTACTGAGTCGGTGCTGCTTGCTATCGCGGGAGGACTACTTGGATTGACGTGGGCCCATACCGGGGTCCGGCTGATCATGGCCTTCCTGGCGGACAAGCTTCCACATTCAATTGAAGTCGGGCTGGATGCCAAGGTCCTTGCCTTCACGGCCGTGATTTCCGTTGCCAGCGGGATTTTGGCGGGAGTTCTTCCGCCTCTGCGTCTAACCCGGGGAAACGTCAGCCAGTCTCTAAAAGAAGGATTAGGACGCACCGACACCGATTCAGGCGGGCATCGAACCCGCAGCATTCTGGTTGTGTCAGAGGTCGCTCTTTCGCTGATCTTGCTGGTAGGCGCGGGCCTCATGATCCGCAGTTTTCAGAAGCTTCAGGGCGTGAATCCAGGGTTCGAGTCGCGCAATGTTTTGACCGTGACCGCAATGGTCTCCCGGACCAAGTTTCCCTCGCCGGCCGAGCAGGTCAGGTTCTTCGAGCAAGTGCTGCAGCGGGTGCGAACGTTACCCGGTGTCGAATCCGCGGGCGTGGTTGACGACGTTCCGCTCACTGGAGGTTCGCATCAACCCGTCGCTATCGAAGGCCGTCCTCTGGTGCCGATGGCGGAGCAACCGGAGGTTGATGTTCGTCTCACCAGCCCGGGGTACATGAATGCACTGCACATCCCGATCCTGCGCGGCCGTGACTTCAGCGACACCGACCGGACGGGAACGCCAGCGGTCGTGCTGATCAGCGAATCCATGGCTCGGCAGTTCTGGCCCGGCGAAGATGCTTTGGGCAAGCGTCTCACTTTGACCTTCTCTCCCGAAGCAGTTCGCCAAGTGGTTGGCATCGTGGGGGACGTAAAGATTGACGCCCTTGATCAGACTCGTCCGAGCGCAACCCTCTATTACCCACTGGCCCAGCTCTCCGCGCCCGCTACAGTGGACTGGCGTTCGTTTCCGATGATACTGGTGGTGCGCTCAGGTTCAGATCCCGCGAGCATGGCTTCTGCCGTTACGAACGCCGTGCACGAGGTCGATCGTGAGATGCCTTTGCGTGACGTTCTGGCGATGGATGATCTGGTTGCGAATTCCACGTCCCAGCAGCGGTTCAACATGCTGCTGTTGGCGGCATTCGCCGGGCTCGCCTTGTTGCTAGCGGCGGTGGGCATCTACAGCGTGCTGTCCTACAGCGTGAGGCGGCGCGTGCCGGAAATCGGAATCCGCCTGGCCTTGGGGGCTCGCCTTTCTGATGTGCTTCGCATGGTCGTCATCGAAGGGATGAAGCCGACGTTGCTGGGCGTGGCTGTCGGAGCCGTGGGTGCTCTCGCACTGGGACACGTTGTGTCGAGTCTCATCTACGGAGTGAAGCCCACCGATCCCGTGACTTTCCTGGTGGTGGCGTTTCTTCTCGCCGCGATTGCTCTGTTTGCTAGCCTCATTCCGGCATACCGGGCTGCGAAGGTCGATCCCATGGTAGCGCTGCGCTACGAGTGAACCCCATGAATGCCATCCTCCAAGATCTTCGTTACGGGCTGCGTCAGTTGCGGAAGAATCCAGGATTCACCGCGGTTGCCTTGCTAACACTCACCCTGGGCATTGGGGCTAATACCGCAATCTTCTATGTCGTCCATGCCGTCTTGCTTAAGCCGCTTGGATACCACGATCCGGACCGTCTAGTGCTCGTCACCGAGGGAGCTACCCCGGTGCGCTTCGAGGAAATGGTGGCGGCAAGCCGGTCCTACACAGAAATCGGGGCCTTCTCCGGCCCTGAAGACATGGCGCTTTCCCGCATCGCCGAGCCGCGAGTATTGAAGGGTGCACGGGTTTCGGCAGACTTCCTCCGCATTCTGGAAGTAAGTCCATTGGTGGGACGTCGTTTCCTCCCGGAAGAAGACAAGCCAGGGGCGCCGGAAGTGGCGATGATCAGCGCGGACTTGTGGCGGGGACAGTTCGGAGGAGACCCCTCACTCGTCGGCAGGACGCTGACGTTGGCAGGCATGCCCCGCACAATCATCGGCGTGCTGCCAACTGGATTCCAATTCCCGTTTTCAGGTACGGATGTGTGGGTGACGAGGCCGTCGGAGTGGTCGGTGATCGCTCCTGAAGGCAGGCCTCTCAGTCCGATCTTGAGCCTATTCGGGCGATTGAACCCGGGAGTGGACATTCATCAAGCTTCTGCCGAGCTTGCCGTATTCAATCGCCAATACGCCGCGGCTCATCCGGGAATGCTGGACGCCAAGCCCGACTCCCCTGAAACTGTGCGGCCCTTCAAAGACCGGCTAGTTTCTGACGTGCGCTCGGAGCTGTGGATGCTGTTCGGTGCGGTCGGCTTCGTGTTGCTGATCGTCTGCGCAAATATCGCCAGCCTGCAGCTGGCGCGCGCAACTTCCCGTTCCCGGGAGTTTGCGGTGCGCGCGGCGATTGGGGCTGGGCGCGGACGGATCATCAGACAGCTCCTCGTTGAAAGCATCTTGCTGGCATCTGTTGGTGGTGCGTTAGGGATAGGGTTGGCTGCGTGGAGTTTGAGCGCTATCAGAGGGATGACTTTCGTCGATCTGCCGCGTGCTGGCGAGATCCAGATGGACGGGGCGGTCCTCGGGTTCGCCGTGGCGCTTTCGGTCATCACTGGCGTCCTGTTCGGGCTGGTCCCTTCACTGGCTGCTGCCCGACCGGATCTTGCTGGCGCGCTGCGGGGGAATGGAGAGACGACCCGCGCCGCTGGCTCAAGACCACGGCTGCGTTTTGGGTCGCGAGGGCTGTTGGTGGTCGGGCAAGTAGCACTGTCGATCGTTTTGCTGATTGGTGCCTCCCTGCTAGTCCAGAGCTTGGCTCGTGTGTACCGGGTCGATCCAGGATTTCAGACCTCCCACCTGCTGACCATGAACATCGCGTTACCGCACGCGCGCTACGATACGGACGAAAAAAGGGCAACGTTCTATCAGGAATTGGTTGAGCACACGGAGTCGCTGCCCGGAGTTCGCAGTGCGGCGGTAACGCTGACGCTTCCGATGACGGATATGTGGCTTGGAGCGCCTGTGCAGTTGGTGGGCACGCCGCCCTTGAAGCTCAATGAGCGCCCGATCGCGGTCCTCCAGGGCATCACACCAGCATATTTCCGCACGCTGGCGATCGCCTTGACGCGAGGGCGCGAGTTCACTCCCCACGACAACGCGCGTTCCGTGCCAGTAGCCATCGTCAACGAGAACCTGGCCCGGCTCTTTTGGCCACAATACCCGGAAGGGCCCAATCCCATCGGCCAGCGCATCCTCATTGGCTCCAGTCTGGAGGCCGTCGAGATCGTCGGCATCGCGCCCAACGTCCATCAATACGGCAGAGACGACAACCCGCGACCGGAGGTGTACTTGCCCTGCGGTCAGAAACCTCCTGCGTCGGCGATGCTTGCGGTGCGAACGGACGGTGATCCGATGTCGTTCGCCAACGCGGTTCGGGCTCAGGTGCTCGCGATCGATCGCGATCAGCCGGTTTCGGCCATCGCGTCGATGGACGAGTTGGTGGAAGCGTCCGAGGGGCAGCTTCGACTAATGATGACCCTGTTGGGAACATTCGCAGGTGCAGCTGCACTCCTCGCCGTAATCGGACTTTACGGCCTCATCTCCTATTCAGTCGTACAAAGGACGAAGGAAATCGGAATTCGGCGGGCGTTGGGCGCGCAAAGAAGCGACATTCTTTCCCTGATGGCGGGACCGGTCGTCCGCCTTACGCTGACCGGCGTTTTGCTCGGGGTTGGCGGTGCCTTCGCGCTGACTCGATTGCTCAAGGACATGCTATTCCAGGTCAGAGCCACAGACCCGGCCACGTTTGTTGGTATTTCAATACTCTTCGTTCTGGTCGGCGTGGCCGCAAGTTATGTCCCCGCGCGACGGGCGGCAAAAGTCGATCCCATGGTGGCGCTGCGCTACGAATAAAAATCCCGATTCATGAACTGAGAGCGCAATGATCCAACTGAAGAATATCGAACGCAATTACAAGACCGGCGCCGGATACACCTGGGTATTGCGCCGGGTGAATCTCGACATTCAGCAGGGCGAATTCATCACCGTGATGGGACCCTCCGGAGCGGGAAAGTCTTCCCTGCTGAACGTGCTGGCGCTTCTCGATGACCAGTGGACCGGCGAGTACCGGTTCCGCGAGCAAGCCGTCCACGAATTGAAGCGCAAGCAGCGGAGCGAGTTGGCGAAGAAGAATGTCGGCGTGGTCTTCCAGAGCTACCACCTGCTCGACGACCTCACGGTTCAGGAAAACATTGATCTGCCGCTTTCCTATAAAGATATTCCGCGCGGTCAGCGGCAGGGCTTGGTGGCGGACACCCTTGATCGCTTCCAGATCGTAGCGAAGAAAGACCTGTACCCCAGCCAGCTTTCCGGCGGCCAGCAGCAAATGGTGGGCATCGCGCGCGCCGTCATCCACAAACCCTCGCTGCTGCTCGCCGATGAGCCTACGGGGAATCTGCATTCGGGCCAAGCGAAGGAGATTATGGAACTTTTCCGGGATCTGAACCAACAGGGAACAACCATCGTGCAAGTCACCCACTCGGAAGCGAACGCGGCCTATGGAAGCCGCACGATTCAAATGCGGGACGGATGGCTGGTCGGCGATACGGCGAATCCGGCTCTTACTCAACCGACGGAGGTCAACGCATCGTGAGGTTTCAGGGTTCTGGTTTCTGGCAACGGGG
>Ga0137392_10001702_pt1 | contig 12787 bp, 19 predicted proteins | sample 15con2h34AmetaG_FD_101394 | JGI IMG/M metagenome (GOLD analysis project Ga0137392, IMG submission 101394) | Vadose zone soil microbial communities from Angelo Coast Range Reserve, California, USA - 15con2h3.4A metaG | ecosystem: Environmental > Terrestrial > Soil > Vadose zone > Saprolite... | reverse complement strand
GTGAAGCCCTACGTCAAGCGTCAGAAGAACGATGCAGCTGACGCTGAGGCTATTTGCGAAGCGGTCACGAGAGCCAACATGCGGTTTGTGCCAACAAAGACGCTCGAGCAGCAGAGCTGCCTGATGCTTCACCGCACACGTCATCTGTTCATCCGCCAGCAGACCGCGGTGATTAACTCGATCCGGGCTCACCTTGCCGAGTTCGGCATTGTCGCGACGGTCGGACGTAAAGGAGTCACCGAGCTGCTGCATGTTGTTGCCGATCCGAGCGACAAACGGGTGCCTGAGGTTGGCCGTGTGTGCCTTGCCGCGCTTGGCGATCAACTGCTCGGCCTCAAGCGGCAGATTTTGGAGTTCGATCGAATGATCATGGCCTGGCATCGTTCCACCAGACGAGCAAGCGCCTTCATTACATTCCCGGGGTCGGTCCGATGCTGGCGACCGCTCTGGTCGCGAGTGTAGCTGACCCCAGGACCTTCCGATCAGGACGTAACTTCTCGGCCTGGATTGGGCTCGTTCCGAGGCAGCACTCAAGTGGCGGCAAGGACAGGCTCGGCAGCATCAGCAAACAGGGTGACCGCTATCTGCGCAGCCTGTTCGTGGCCGGTGCACTCGCCGTCATCCGTTACGCCAAGATTCACGGAACCGGGCATCGGCCCTGGCTCACCGCGTTGTTGGCACGGCGCCCGACGAAGGTCGCCGCCATTGCACTTGCTAACAAGATTGCGCGCATGGCCTGGGCCATGATGGCCAAGGGCGAGCGTTACAAACAACCCGTCGCGCTTGCGGCGTAAGCGAGATCGCGCCGGACAGCCGGCGTGATGTGAAGGTTGGGAGGGCGAACAGCACCTAATGCAGAGCCGGTCGATCCGGCGATCAGGACAACCCACTAGTGCCATCGCATCATCGAATGCGGGTTTTTGACCGGGACGTGATCCGCGGAGGGCATTATGGCCAGCGGTCATGTGAACCGCACCTACAGGCCGAACACATGGCTGCACTGACCCAAGCCTGCATACGTGAAGAAAGTCCTTGCCAACCCGGAGCCGTCCACACATGGCACTTTTGAGACATGCCGACGCACACTGAGAATGTCCGCTAATCGGGGTGGACCGGAAGTGACGGGTGGACGGTCAAAACGACGCGAATGACCCGAAACGAACATCGACGGCCAAGGAACTTGAACAAATTGATGCGCCGCACATAAATTTGGACAATTCATTGTCACTGGCGGCCGTCCCGTTCCTGATAGTCTTTGCCTTGCGAATGCATCGTCTTCCACCAACGAAGGGAGACTGGCATGTGGACTCTTGACGCGCGGCCATCGGCAATGGCTGCTGCATTTCTGCTTCTTAGCTTTGCCAATCAACCCACGTTCGCTCGCAGCAGCCCGGCTGGGCACGACAATCCCTGGAGTTCGGAACATATCGAGCGCCTGCCACCGGAGGTGCGAAATGCCGTCATCCACATGTGCAAGGCTCCACCCCATGCCGGTCACTACTTCGCGACCTATTTCGACAATTCGCATCTAATCAAACTGCATTTTGAACATCTGCACAGCGATCAGCAGACGACATTTTGCAGGGGAGACAGTTGTCTGCACCAGGAATATGTTTCGTATGGAGGTCACTATCGGCTCACTAAGAGCTACTACGGCCGCAATAATGACTGACCACACCGACGCTTCATCTTGGATGGCTGGCGAACAATCCATCGAACCGGAACGAATACCCGACGCCGACAATATAACTCGGAGCATTGTGATTGAGCCCGAACGCAATGTGGAAGTCGACCTGCTGGGTTCGGTTCATATGATACAGCGCGCCAGAATTCAGGAGCAGGCTGGGACCGGCACCTTCGGGATAGTCGCCGACATATTCGGTAAACAGGCTAAGTTCCTCCGTCAGCTTCTTTTCTAGCACGAAGGTGGTCTCGGTGATGCGCTTGGTCGTGAAGTCCGAAGGGCGGAAGAACTCGGTGAACATGCCGCTGACGCCCCAACCATCATGCAGCTCCCACGACCAGGGAAACTGGAGATAAGGCTGCGCGCCACGACCGGCGATCGCGACCACGCCGGTAGGCAACGCCACGCCGAATACGACCGATAAGTCGATCTTCCCCGGTATCGGACTGATCTGCCACTTGAGCGCCGGGGACACATCAGAAAACCCCGAATTGCCGGGCCCTTGAACGTTCGCGAAATAAGTGGGCAGGTCGACCAATAGCTCAAGACAGGGCGCAACGCCCAATCGCCACCGGCTGTTCGTACCGTCGAAGGTACGACCGTCTTCCCGCATGCTGAAATTTACACCGTTTTCGTTCTGGAGACTGCCGGTTGGCACGACAAGGCTGGAGTTTGTAACATCCGGCCGATCAGTTGCGATGTCGTCCTTGGCGGTCGGACAATCGTCAGCGTGCGCATCGGCAACCGCGAAGATCACGAGCGCTGACAGCAGACATACCTGGAGAGTTTGTTGGGGCACAGGGCTGGCTATAAGTGAACTTGTTGCTTTTCGGATGGGAAGCGGCGAGCGCTCAGTTACAAACAACAAGAACAACCTATGTGGCCCAGAATTCCGCCTGATCCGTGGAAAAAACCTACTCAGGATTTAAGAAGTGGCGCCTCGCAAAAAATAGCCTATTCGGCCAGGCAAAAACGCGATCCCGTGACACAAACCAACTCCGCAGGAGCGTTCGAATATCCGGTGTCACTCTCGATTACTGCTTTGCACTAGGCGTGGGTACATCCCCTACGCAGTATTCAAGAATCCGGCACGCCCAACCCATACAGCGTTAGCGTATCCGAGGTGATGCTGCCGGCAACGGCCTGAGATATCGAAATAACGACGAACGCCACGAACAACACCGGCTGAAACACGGCACGCTGCAAATCCTTGGGCGAGCCACGCAATTGACACGAGATCGTTGAGATCACGCCGCCGAGCCCCGTAAGGCCGCCGAGCAAGCCGTTGGATATGCCAATCGCGATGTCGGATGCAGTTCCGATCTTCATCGGAGTGAACACGGGCCGCGTCAGGCCGTAAATCGTGTAAAGCACGAGCAGCACACCGACGCCAAGCCGCAGGTAGGCCGGGTTGAGGTAAGCGAGAATGCTGACGCCGATAGGGATGCCGATCATGGTCCCAAGCGCGAGTGGCCAGGTCTTCCGGAAGTCGAGGGCATGACGTAGATTGAAGATACCGTAGCCTTGCGTGAGCAGGCCATGGCCGGCGATCAATGTGGCGGTTTGCATCGGTGTGATGATGTGCAGCCATACGCCCGATACGACGAGGCCCATCGCGAAGCCGGAAAAGCCGCTGACAAAGCCGCCGGTGAAGACGGCGAGAGCAAAGAGAGTAAAGACGGGTCCATCCATAGGGTCGCTCCCCGAACGAGGTGGTGAGCACTTGGATGGACATCCATCTGAAAGGGAGGCTGCAGATCCCCGGTAGTATCCCGTCAGGCCTCAATGCTCGAACTGGCCGGCAGGTTTGCCGCGCTTCACCATCTCGCGGCAATACTCGTAGAGTGCGTCGTAGACGATCCACTCGGCGGCATTGAGCGCATGATCGTCCTTGTAGCCGAGATGCCGGAAACCCTCGGCGATGGCCTGAAGGCCCGGCCCTTCGGCCTGATGATAGAGTGTGTTGTCGGTATCAGCGCCGTTCACGATCCGGCCAAGCAGCACGAGCGCAGGATCTCCCGTGAGCTTGTACTTCTTCAGGATCGCCTCGAACGAGCATTCCTTGCCGTGGTGGCCCAGTTCGACGTCCCTGACGTCATAAGGAATGGCGTCGAGCCGCTTGGCTTCCGCCATCACCTTGTCCGCGGGCACGAAGATGAACTCCGGATTTTTGTCGACGAACTTGCTGATGAGCCAAGGGCAAGCGACGCGATCGACTTTCACATGTTCGCGCGTAATCCACTTCATCTGATCCTCCTCGAAGAGTTGATGTTGTCAGGCATCTTCCAAAACCAGAACGCCGCCGTGCTTGGGCGAGATCACATACAGTCGGTCGGGAACGACAATCGCGGTCGTGTGCGCGCCAGCACCCGTCATGGTTTGCTCACGGGAGCCCGTTTGGGGGTTGATGGTTTCGACAAGGCCGGGCTCGCCGATGGCGACATGAACAAGCCCGGTCGCCGGATTGAAGAACGTCACGTCGGGCGAGCCCGCGATTGGCCAGACATTCCTGACCTTGCCGGAGCCCGAGTCGATCTCGACCAGCGCGCCGTCGTCGCAAGCGGCGTAGAGCCGCTGGCGCGAGTGGTCGATGTCGAGGCCATGCGCGCCGCCCGAAGGCAGTTTCCAGTGCCCGATGCCGTCGAGATTGGGCAGGCGGGCCACCAGCACCATCGAAGGCTCGCGGATGCACAGGAAGACCCGCTCGGCCGCCGCATCTGTCACGCACCAGCGCGGCCGACCTGGCAAGTCGATCGTGCGCTGGCTGCTGCTCTTCAGGTCGTAAAGATGCAATGTAGGGCCCTCGTGCTCGTCGCCGATGCAGGCGACGATCCCCCATGTTCCCGCGCTTGACGACCGCTGCGCCATTGGGCCGTGGACCTGACTTGAACATGGCCTTGGCTTTGAACGTCGCGGCATCTAGCCAGGTGACGCTCGCTGCGCCGCGATTGGTGGTGAGAACCTCGCCGTCGTCCGCGACAGCGCCGGCGACGCCCTGAAATCCAGGCAGCGTTGCGATATGCTTTTGCGCGTCGTGATCGATTACCTCGATGCAGTCGCGACCGGTGTGAGCGATAAAGACGCGGCGGGTTTTAGGATCGAATGCGGCGTGGTCGAAGTCGCTATTCTCCCCGTTCGGAATTTCAATAACGGTGAGTGTCTTCAGCGGCATGGCGGCCTCCAGGCTATCGAGACAAGATGTGAGATGCTTCGCGTTGCGCGGCGTGATTTTCGAAAAAAAGAGACCGGAAAACCAAAGGTCACGCCCGCGCGAATCTCGTTCGCCGGGTGTCCACCCGTGAGCGCATGACGTATTGCGACGTCGAAGCTGAGATTGTCGCGCACGCGGTAAATCAGGCCGACCAGGCCTGAAAACGTCCGCTCCTTTCCAAATTCATTCTCGTAGAAAATCTCGGCAACGGGGCGAACTGTCCATGTCGACGGTCCTTCGACAATGGCACCGAGGAAGAGTTCGCCATGATGATCGCGGGTGAGGGCAGTCTCCGCGTTGAGATGAATTGTGCCCCAATCCCAGCGCTGCGAGACGATTCCGGCCAGGCTTGCACCGACGCCCGAATTACCGGTGCTGTCCGGAAGTAGGACGCCAAACTCGGTCGCGACGCTTGGGCCGGTTTTGTCCTGCAGGCTGCCGGGTACGAGAACATGCTTGAGGAACGCGCCCGCTGCCGTCAGGCTTGTAGGTCCCGGCGGCGAAAGCGGCGTCTGTCCCTGGCCTTCGAAGACGGCTTCCCAATCCTCGCTCAGAACCGTAGTTGATGACCGTAGCCGGCGCGATGAGGCTGGTTCCGCTCTCATCGCGCAAGCGTCCGGCCGGCTGTAGCTCGATTTCCATTTCTCCCTTCGCGGCGACGGCGGCGTCGGTGCCGTCGAAGGGGCGATATGCCCGCGCAGGATCAGACCAGGCCAGTAGGCTCAGCGTGATTATGGAGACCGAAGCGAGAGGCTTCGGCAGTCTTCGGAAACGTCGGCAGTTTGCTGGCATGCGCGCCCCCCCGATAGTCGGTCTCAAGGCATTGGCTTGAACATCCAGATCGCGGCGGGCCCGGCCAGGCCTGCGCGGACTGCGACCAGCAGACGATCCATCTCCGGCACGAACAGGGACGTGCGCGCGCCTGCTGACGTAGGGATGCGAGCCATATGGCGATAAGTCGTGCCGATTCTCTCGAACACGTCGATAAAACCTGCTCCGCAACTGACGTAAACCCGCTCCCGTTTGGTGTCGACGAAGAGGTCGTCGACATCGCCGCAGGTCTCGGCCTTTGAGATGGATTTGCCGTCGGTCATGGAGAAGACGGCCAGTTCGGGCGGGCTGCGGAACGCCACGAGAAGCTGGCTTCGATCGCGATCGACAGCCATCGCAAAATTGCCGCCCTTGTCCATCGGCCAATTCGCGACCTGCTTTCCGGATTTTCCGTCCACCACGACGACCGCATGAGCGTCAGGCAGGTTGACGAAGATTCGACCCGTGTTCGTGTCGATCTGGAAACTTTCCGGGTGCGCTTTCAGCGGCACATTCTCGACGTTGCTGCGGGTCGAAGGATCGACCATTGCCAATCCTCCATTCCCGTAGCCGACGACGACGCGCCCGGCCGCAGTGTCGATCCTGATATTGTCAGCATCGCCGCCAAGCTCGATCTGCCCCGTGGCCTTGTAAGCATTGCCTTCGAACAGCTTGACTGAACCATCCCGCGCATTGGCGACGAACAGTATGTCGGCCGACGGCTCGTAGCCAACCCCTTGCGGTTCATTCAGTCCGGTAATGGTTCGGACCAGACTGTGAGTGGCCAGGTCGACAACGCCGACGCTGTCATTGCCGAGTTCGGCCACGAACAATCGCTGCCGCTTCAGATCGACCGCCATGTGATCGATCCGGCCGCGCACATTGCCGAGCGAGATCTTGGCTTCAAGTTGCAAGGGAGCAGGATCAGCCGATCTGGCCGGCAATACAGACCCGGTCAGCATCGTGAGGCTGACCAGCGCCGCACTCATTGTCCGGAACTGATGTGACATCGCCGTCCCCTCATTCATCGCTCATCGCGGTCTGCACACAGGGAATCCCATCGACCGTGCCGCCAAGTTTGCCTCGGGCTGCATGTCGTCTTGCGAGTCGCCTCGGCGGCGCCGCGAGGGGCCTATTTCTGCTCTTTGATCTGGCCGCTGCTGTCGACAACCAAGCGCACTTCTTTGCCGTCTTTCATCGCCTTGGCAGTTATGCCCTCAGCGGTCGACTTTATGTCGCTGACCTGTGAATAACCGGCCGCCTGGATCTTGGCGACCAGCTCATCCTGGGTCAGGGCATAGGCGGGGAGACGATCGCGATGATCGCCAACCAGAGGGCCGCCTGAGAGATCGGTCGTGTCCACATGTTCATCCTCCTTTGCGTTCCCTGCCTCATGTCTTAGAAATCTTGTTTGGTCGCGTTCTCCCGAACCCTTCTGCCAGTCGATATCCTGGGCGTGAGCAGCAATGGTTCCGTAAAGATGTTCCAGTCCGCTTGCTGTGGGTTCGCGTCGGTGGCGAACAGGCCTGCGAGAATGGAAGCTGCCGTCCAGAGTCCGTTGCGCATGGTTGTCTGCGCCTCGTTGGCCTTGTCGCCCCGCATTTCACGCTTTTGGTCCCTTGCTTTTTTCAATCCGACGATCGTCTTTGCTGCCTCGATATCTTCCACGGTGATTTCCACCTGATCGCCATAGCGCACCGCGTCGAACATCAGGGCGTCCTGAACCCTGAAGTCGCTGCTGGCGTCCTTGGCAAGACGCAACGTGATGCGATCGTTCCGCTCGTCGATAGCTGTGACGACGCCATGAAACGTCTCTTGCGGCCGCGTCCGCATGGCCAGCTTAGGTACGAGGTTATCGATGTGGGTGCTTGATGACGTCGCGTGCGGCGACATAGTCCTTCATAGCCGGCGGTACGTCGGACCAGTAGTTCACCTCGACCGCACCTCGTTTATCGTCCGGCACGGCGTCGAAGGCAAATACCTTGACGGCGCCTGCCGCCTCCGCCGGCGTCAACGATTGCGGCACATCGTCCAGCGGTGCGAGGCCGTCCAGGTTCAGCCCGTCTCTGATCCGCGTCGGAATTGAGCTGTCGACCTCGATGCCGCGCGAGATGGCCGTATAGGGAAGCCCGCGCTCCCTGGCGATCTTGTTGAAATGCGCCGCGGCCATCTGGCTCTTCACGGAGCCGTGGAGGCAGACGAACGCGATCGTCCTGTTGGCCGGTGCGACTGTCCCGCCAGCGCGTGCCGGTGCCGCGAACTGTAGCGCGACACCGACCGCGAGAAGTGCGAACGGACTTATCATTGCTACTTTTCTCATGGCTTCACCTTGTTCGTTGGCCAGTTGTGGGTTTCCTTCGCGGCATCCCGGCACCAGCGGTAGAACGCGTCGTAAAGCAGCATGCCCGCGCGCAACTGCTCGAGGTCGTCGTCATACATCCGCGACAGGCCGAGCGACGCGGCGAGCAGCCCCGGCGCCTCCGGCGAAAGGTCGAGCCGCGCAGTTTCGGCGGCGAGGTGGCGAACCGATCGAGCGGCGGCGTCGACAGGCCGAATTCCTGCACCATGACGTCGAAGGTGCAGAGCTCGCCGCGATGACTCCAGAACACGTTCTCCACGTCGAACGGCGTGGCTTCGAAGCGCTCGGCGACCGCGCTGACCTCGGCGGGCGCGACGAACAGGACACCGCGGATGGATCGATGAAGCGGCGAATCAGCCAGGGGCAGGCGATGCGGTCGATCTTCGGGCGCGACCGGGTGACCCAGACGGTGCGGCCGCGCGCGTCCCGCTTTGGAATCTTGTCGGCGGGAACGGTCGGCAGCTCCATCTGTGTCCAACCGACTTGCCCGCCTTCAAGCGTTTCGGCAGCGATGCTGTTGTGGCGCAGCCAGGCGGCCGTACCTTCGCTGAGCTTTTGGCCCTTTTGACAGATGACTACGACGGACTGGCCGGCGAGACCACCCGCCCAGTCCTGGATATCGCGATGGGAGCGGCGGCTCGCGCCCGGAATCAGGCAGGGGTCTGCCGCGAAGTCGTCGTCAATGCGGACATCGATCAGCGTCGCCGCGTTGGCCGTGCCAATGAGTCGGGACAGTTTGTCGGAGGAAATCGTGGTGTAAGAAGACATGCAGCGTCCTTCTCGGAAAACCGGACGCGATGCTTGGGCATGCTGCCTAACGGGGAGATCGCTTCCCCGTGCCCGGAAATAAAGCGCGATGGATCGCTTTGTCAATGGTTCCGAGGCTTCGCTTTCCGTTGCCGCGAAAGGCTTATGGCCGGCAGCAAGGGATCACAGGCGCGTGACATTGCGCATACGCGGGAAGGTCACGCCCACGACCGGCCGGCAAGCTTGGATTCGGCTCGCTATTCAAGTGCGAGACGGATCCTCGCTAGAGGCGCCGTTCAGCTACCGCGAGCTCAGCCGCCTCCTGGAGCACGATCCGGAAAAGTGGGTGCCGGTTTTCCCTAACGCGACGCGTTTGCGCGGAGGATCATGCTCCAGCAAACAGATAGAGCGGGATTTCGAAGAAAAGTCGTCGCGCTCTGGAACGCAGCACGAAGTGGAGTGTCGAACCATGGCTTCGCCGCCGCGAGGCGATAAGACTAACTTCCGTGTCAGAAACTGTCGCATTTTTAATTTGAAGTCGTTGGACGATCTTGGCCTCCTGATTGTTGTTCTTTGCAAGCGACGGGATCCGTCGCTGCCATGCAACAAAGGAGGATGGGATGAACAACAGGCTCTTTAAATATCTCATCGTGGGCGCGTTCGCCACGGCGCTTGCTCTTGCATCGCCGGCCTTCGGCCGCGGCGGTGGCGGCGGCATGGGAGGGGGGATGCATGCCATGGGAGGAGGAGGGATGCACTTTGGCGGGATGGGCGGAGGCCCGCATTTCGCCCGCTGGGGTGGAGGCCAACGGGGCAGCTTTGCGCATTTCTCGCAGCGTTGGGGCCGAGGCGACATTCGCGCCGATCGTCGGGACCTGCGAGCGGATCGCTTTGATATCAGACGCGACCGTCGCGATTTCTTCCGGGACCGGCGGGATGTGCGCAGCGATCGTTTCGATCTGCGACGCGACCAAGCCGATCTGCGTCGCGATCTGAGGTTCGGCAATTCCGCCGACATCGTGCGGGATCGCGCCGACATCCGTCGCGATAGGGCGGACCTTCGCGCGGATCGGCGGGATATCTTCCGGGACCGGGCCGACATTCGGGCCGACCGGTTCGACATCCGCCGTGACCGTCGGGATTTGTTTGTGGACCGGCACGGCTTTTAGCGAGACTGGACGACCTAAATCAGACCCTGCGCGCGCATCCAAACGTCGACGCTCCTCGTCGGTGGTCAGGATCACTGGCGCCGCCTTCGGATGGATCGACGCGACGATAGCATTCGCGCGTCGTGCAGCGCGTGAACGGTGAACGGCCACACGGCTGCGGCGCCGCCGAGAAGGATGAGGCCAATGAGGTCGCGTCGTCTCATGCGCTCCCCTCGGGTTGACCATCGTACCAATGGTCCATAAGCAGACGTTGACTACCGTCGCTGTGACGTCGGCTTTATCGCCGACGGGCAGACATAAGCTTTCACAATTATGGTGACGGAACCTCGCGCGACGACGGGGTCTCGCGGCCGGGCCACGCCATCTAACGCAACAAAGGATCGACGCGCGCGTTACTTCAAACTGGGGCAATGCAGATGGAGGAGGAAATAATGACAAGAATGTTATTTCCAGCCGTGGCGGTTAGCCTGTTGGTGATAACTGCTTCGGCCTGTTATGCGCGCGGTGGTGGAGCTTCGGCGTTTGCCCCTGGAACATCCTTCCGCGCGAACGGGCCTGTTGCGGGACATCCGGGCGCCTCTGGGTATGCGCCGGGGCATCTGTTCCGCGCGCACGGCAGCCTGCGTGGGCATCCAGGCGCTTCGGGGTTTGCCCCCGGACATAGGTTCGCTCATCACATGAGATAATAACAATAGAGGCCGCCTCAGCTGGCGGCCTCTTCCCCTTATAACGATCACTGAAAGCCTGTATTGCGACCGCTTCGTCAAAAGCTTTTACGGATCGACTAACGATTAGACGTTCTTGCGCGCCCGCGGCGCGCATGAAAAAGAGGTATCAGAGCTTCAAGCCGCGATCATTGCGACGCTCTGGCGTGGCTCAGGAGGCACATGCCCATGGCGTCGCCGGGAAGCGGCACTCGACGGCACGGTGACGTTTAACGATCCGGCCTCGATGACGAAGCCATCCTGCCGCTGAACAGTCAGCTATCCGCTTTGCTGGGTCCCAATGGCAAGCTCTGCGAACCTCGGGAACGGTCCATGATAGCCGTGTCTGGAACTACCTGTCACAACCTCAAGACTGCCGTGCTTGCACGCTCAAGCAACGATGCACGCGCGCACCGTTCAAGAAGATCGCTCGCGACACCGGGCAAAGGAATTTACGGATCATCGCCGCTTTACGTTGGCGACCAAAATCGACGTATATTTTTGCGATCCGCAAAGCCCGTGGCAGCGAGGGTCGAACGAGAACACCAATGGCCTGCTGAGACAGTACTTTCCAAAGGGCACCGACTTGTCGGCGCACTCGCAAGCCTATCTGAACAAAGTGGCTCGCCAGCTAAACGAACGACCACGTGAGACCTTGCAATTTGAAACCCCAGCAGAGAGATTTAACGCTTGTGTTGCGTCGACCGGTTGAGCCGGCAGAGGCATAGCGGAAAACATTTGCTCGCAGCGGGTATTTCGCATTTTGACCCAGACCGGACATCCGCCAGCATTTCATGCCGCAATTGCGAGAACGGTTTTCAGCCCTGTCAGGCAATCGTTTGAACCGCTATGATGCCATCTCCTGGCTTGGGGTTGCTAATGAAGCGGCGCGAGTTCATCACGCTCTTCGGTGGCGCGGCGGCTACGTGGCCGTTTGCAGCGCGTGCGCAACAGCCAAACCGGATGCGCCTGATCGGCGTGCTCCAGGGTCTGACCGCGGACGACGCACAAGGGAAAGTCCGGTTCGCCGCGTTCCAGCAAGAGTTACAGCAATTGGGCTGGACAGACGGCCACAACGTTCGGTTCAACCATCGATGGGGCGAGGGCAATGCCGACGTCACGCGCCGACAAGCGGCAGAGCTATTGGCGCTCGCGCCCGACGTCATTCTGACTACCGGCGGGCAGGCCACGGAGGTGATGCTTAAGGCGACCCGCACCGTGCCGGTCGTGTTTGCGGTCGTTCCCGATCCAGTGGGCTCCGGCTTGGTGGCGCGTCTGTCGCGGCCGGGCGGCAATGCAACCGGGTTGATGCAGTTTGAGTATAGTCTGAGCGGAAAATGGCTGGAGCTGCTTAAGCAGATCGCGCCGGGCGTGACTCGAGCGGCAGTCCTCCGGGATCCGACACTTACAGCAGGGATCGGCCCGTTCGCCGTCATCCAGGCCGTGGCGCCATCGGTCGGCGTGGAGGTGAGCCCAATTGACACTAACAACGCGGCTGAAATCGAGCGTGCCGTTTCAGACTTTGCGCGCGAGCCGAATGGCGGCCTAATCGCGACAGCGAGCGCGTCGGGAATCACTCAACGCGAACTGATCGTCTCGCTTGCCGCCCAGCATAAACTTCCTGCGGTTCTACTTTACCCGCGACAACGTCTCCATCGGCGGCCTGATCTCTTATGGAGCTGATTTTACCGACATGTATCGGCGCGCGGCTAGCTACGTCGATCGTATCCTCAAAGGCGAGAAGCCCGCCGACATGCCAGTGCAAGCGCCGACCAAATACGATCTTGTGATCAACCTCAAGACGGCCAAGGCGCTAGGCATCACTTTGCCTCCCTCGCTGCTCGCACGCGCCGATGAGGTGATCGAATAGACTGTTAAATTGCTGCAGTGCATGAGTCTCTTGTTGTGAAGATGCTATGAGGCGGACGAAGCCCGCCTAAATCTTCCCGCACTCTCCTTCGTCCAGATGTTGCAATCGAAGGAGACAACCAAATGGACCAGACAACCTCAACGCTTTCTGCGAACACTCTGCACTGCGCGTTGGAACTGAGCAAGAACAGCTGGCTTTTGGCGATCCAGTTTCGGGATCGGGAGCAGCCGAGC
>Ga0137392_10001699_pt1 | contig 12792 bp, 9 predicted proteins | sample 15con2h34AmetaG_FD_101394 | JGI IMG/M metagenome (GOLD analysis project Ga0137392, IMG submission 101394) | Vadose zone soil microbial communities from Angelo Coast Range Reserve, California, USA - 15con2h3.4A metaG | ecosystem: Environmental > Terrestrial > Soil > Vadose zone > Saprolite... | reverse complement strand
CGTAGGCAACCAGGGTTACGGCCATCGCGGGGACGGTCCGGCGGATCAGGGCGCTGGCCGCGACTCCGACGGCGAGCGCGAACAGGATGCAGGCGACCGGGACCATGCCCTGGACGTCGTACCAGACGCTGTTGTAACGGCCGCCGAACGCCGCAGTCAGCGGGTCGAGTGTCCAGGTGGCCAGCAGGCCGAGGGCGAGCGCCGCCGACGCGAGGACGCTGAAGATCAGGACGATCTTGATCGTGATCCAGCGCAGCGGGCTGACCGACTGCGTCCAGGCCAGGCGATAGGTGCCCGCCTCGTATTCGCGCGCGACCAGCGGCGCCGCAAAGAACATGCCTGCCAGCAGCGGGACGGCGATGAGCGCGGCGGTGACCGACGGGATGAGGTGGAAGTCGTTGTGCAGCGCAACCAGGGCGCCGGGACAACCGCCGCCGGCGGCGGTAGGCCGGTGGCAGGCGGGCAGTCCCAGGGCGCGGGCCCGGTCTCTGGCCGTGGACCCGACGGCGACCATGGCGGCGGCGAGTGCGGCCAGGATCAGGGCGCCGACGGCCGCTTCGGCGCGGTGCTGACGCCAGGTCGTCCAGATCATCTGAGGCCCGCTTCCCGCGAGGCCCGCGCGTCCGGGGCCGGACGCTCGAGGTAGGCCAGCACAAGGTCCTCCAGATCGACCGGGGTCACCGTCAGCCCCGGGTTGAGCAGCGGCTGCTGGGTGCGGACGAGCAGGGTGTGGTGCCGTTCGTGGCGCGACCGGCTGAGGATTTCGACCCCGGCCGGCATCCGGGCGGTCTGGTCCGGCGACCCGGCGGCCCAGTGGTGCTCGCCCAGGAGCTGGTCGATTTCACCGGTCAGGCGGACCCGGCCGTCGCGAATCACCACGAGATGATCACAGCCGCGGGCCAGCTCGCCCACCAGGTGTGAAGACATCACGACGGTGATGCCGGTCGCGGCCGCGCTGCCGATCAGGGTCTTGAGGAACTCCCGCCGGGCCAGCGGATCAAGTGCGGCCAGCGGCTCGTCCAGCAGCAGTACCTGTGGCCGTTTCGCTACGGCCAGCGCCAGCGCCACCTGCGCCCGCTGCCCGCCGGACAGGCGCCCTGCCCGCCGTTTGAGCGGCACCTCGGCCGCGGTGAGCCTGTCACGGGCCAGCCTGTCGTCCCAGCCCGGGTTCATCGCCTGGCCGAACCGGAGCAGGTCGGCGACGGTGAACTCCTTGTAGAGCGGGCAGTCCTGGGCGAGGAATCCGACCCGCGTGAGGAACCCCGGCTCGCTGCTGGGCTGCACACCGGCAACAAGCAGCTGGCCTTCCGAGGCGGGCAGCAGGCCGACGAGCAGGTTCAGCAGGGTCGTCTTGCCCGCGCCGTTCGGCCCGACCACGGCCGTGATCGACCCAGCCGGGAGCGACAGGGTGCACTCCCGCAGCGCCCACAAGTGCCCGTAGCGGCGGCCCGCGCCCACCGTCTCGATGGCCGTGCTCACGCGCTCGCCTCGGCACTGAAATCCCGCATTGCCGCCCGCACCACGTCCATGATCCCGTCCTCATCCAGGCCCGCGACCCGGGCCGCGGCGATCCAGCGCTCCAGGCGGCGCTGCAGCAGCGACAGCGTCGCGGGCGTCGACTGGCTCAGGCTGCGCTGGACGAAGGTCCCCTGGCCCGGGCGGCCGGCGATCAGCCCGTCGTGCTCCAGCTCCTTGTAGGCCTTCTGCACCGTGTTCGGGTTAATCGCCACACTCGCCGCGACCTCGTGCGCCGTCGGCAGCTTGTCGCCCGGCTGGAGCCAGCCCAGCCGCAGCGCCTGCTTGACCTGCTGAACGAGCTGCGCGTAGGGCGCCAGCCCGCTGGTGGTATCGATCCGGAAGTCCAGCACGGGCACTAGACTAATCTGCCTAGGTAGATAGATAAAGTCTGCCTAGGAAAATAGGTAATTGATGAGCAGCCTGCATCGAAGAACAGTCCGCAGAGTCGCCGCGTAGCACCTCCGCCCGAGAGCTCAGGCGGATTCGTCATCATGCTCGGTCCGGCCGAGCTGAGACCCCCCGAACTGCCGTTCTGTGCTTCAAGCGCGTAAACGCCCCAAGACTGGGGGACAGCGCGTAGTCGGCGATCCGCGCGCCACGCCGGTCGTGGCGTGGCCAGTCTGGTCACTCACCGTGGCGTCAGTCGGCCCGCCGCGGGAGTCAAGCGGGCTGCATCTCGGCGGGTGCACGCTCACGAGCCTGTCGCCGCCAGACGGGGCCGCGCGGTCTGTGCTGCGTTCACGATGGATGGCACGTAACAGCCAGCCCAGCGACTGCGGCCCAGCGCTCGCTGGGCCGTAGTGTTCGCAAACGCGGATTTTGATCTTTCAGTGTTCATGCGGCGCGGAATTATTCACCGGGACGCGGACCCTGCAGTTGCCCTCGGCAGGCTGAGGGGCACTCGCGGCGAGCCGGAAGCTGCGGGGCTTGTCGGTGGCCAGTTCCGCGACGCCGAAGCTGACGAGCTTGTCCAGGGCGTTGGCGACCGTGCCGGAGGACCGGGGTCAGCACCTTGCCGATCTGGTACGGCGTGAAGGTCTCGCCGGGGAACTGGCGCAAGTGCTGCTCGACCAGTTCGCGCAGCCCGCCGGGCCGGACGGCCAGGGCGCGCCTGCCGCGCTCGGCGGCCTTGAAGACCCACCGTCCCTGGCCGACCTGCTCCCGCACAATTTCCATGCCGGCCAGGGCCGCCTGCAGATCCCGGCCGAGAGGGCCTTGCCAGCCGCCTCGGCGGCCTGCACGATCGCCATGGTGTTCCCGGCCGCCCCGGCAATAACGGCCGGGATACGCCTACTAGGACCAGCCCCCTTCTGCCCTCAGCGTCGGAGCCGGCGGGCCGCAGCACCGGAACTGTAGCGCCACTGCAATCGGTGACCTCCACCCGGATGACCCCACCCTCGCTCAGGACGGTCACCGTGACCATCTGGCCGGGCAAGGCCGGAACCGCTGTGCCGCACGCTGTTGGTGACCAGCTCCCCGCTGAGCAGGAGCACCGCTGTCTCACCCTGCGGGTGCCTGACACGAGAACGGGCGGCCCGACTCGGCGTCGGACGGCCCCGTTTCCCGGCCCGGCAGGCCGGAGAATTACCAGGTCAGCGGCCCGCTATCAGCCCTTGAGGAGCTGGCGGGCCATGACGACGCGCTGGATCTGGTTGGTGCCCTCGTAGATCTGGGTGATCTTGGCGTCCCGCATCATCCGCTCCACCGGGTAGTCCTTGACGTACCCGTAGCCACCGAGCAACTGGACCGCGTCGGTGGTCACCTCCATGGCCACGTCCGACGCGAAGCACTTGCACGCCGAGGAGATGAACGTCAGGTCCGCGCTCCGCTGGCCGGCCATGGCCCGCTCGGACCTGGCCGCCGCCGCATAGGTGAGCTGCCGCGCCGCCTCGATCTTCATCGCCATGTCGGCCAGCATGAACTGGACACCCTGGAAGTCGGCGACCGGCTGGCCGAACTGCCGCCGCTCCTTCACGTACCCGATCGCGTAGTCCAGCGCGCCCTGGGCGATGCCAAGCGCCTGGGCGGCGATCGTGATCCGGGTGTGGTCGAGGGTGGCCAGCGCGGTGCGGAACCCGGAGCCCTCCTCGCCGATCAGCCGGTCGGCGGGGATCACGCAGTTGTCGAAGTACAGCTCCCTGGTGGGCGAGCCCTTGATGCCGAGCTTGCGCTCCGGTGCGCCGAAGGAGAATCCGGGATCATCCTTCTCGACCACGAACGCGGAGATCCCGCCCGCCCCGGCCGCCGGGTCGGTGACCGCCATGACCGTGTAAAAGGCCGAGACACCGGCGTTGGTGATCCAGCGCTTTGTTCCGTTCAGTATGAAGGTGTTGCCGTCCTTGACGGCCCGCGCCTTCATCGCGGCCGCGTCGGAGCCGGCCTCGGGCTCGGACAGCGCATAGGAGAACATCGCCTCGCCGCGGGCGAGCGGCGGCAGATACCGCTGCTTGAGCTCCTCCGAGCCGGCCAGCAGCAGCGGCACGGTGCCCAGCTTGTTGACGGCCGGGATCAGCGAGGAGGAGGCGCAGGCCCGGGCGACCTCCTCGATGACGATCGCCGTGGCGATCGCGTCCGCGCCCGCCCCGCCGTAGGCCTCCGGGATGTGCACGGCGGTCAGGTCGGCCTTGGCCAGCGCCTCGTGCACGTCCCAGGGGAACTCACCCGTCTCATCCACCTCGGCCGCGCGGGGCGCGATCTTGTCGTCGGCCAGGGCGCGGACCGACTCACGGAGCGCCTCGTGCTCCTCTGACAGGGCGAAAGCGGGAAAGTCAAGGCTCATAACACCGATGGTAAGAGGTTGCGGCGGATCTGGCCTTCAGCCGTCGGCGCGGCTGGCCCGCAGCGCCGTGCCCTTCACGATCGCCTCATCGCGCAACCTCTCCTGGAAGCCGGTCATCCGCTCGCGCAGCGCGCTGTCGCAGACACCGAGGATCCGCACCGCGAGCAGGCCGGCGTTGCGGGCTCCGCCCACCGCGACTGTCGCCACAGGAACACCACCGGGCATCTGCACGATAGAAAGCAGCGAGTCAAGCCCATCCAGGTACCGGCCAGGCACCGGCACCCCGATGACCGGCAGCGGGGTGACCGCCGCGAGCATGCCGGGCAGGTGGGCGGCACCGCCCGCGCCCGCGATGATCACCCGCAGTCCCCGGCTCTCCGCCGCGGTGCCGTAGGTGATCATCTCGTGCGGCATCCGGTGCGCGGACACCACGTCGGCCTCGTAGCCGATGTCGAACTCCGCCAGCGTGAGGGCGGCTGCCTCCATCACCGGCCAGTCCGAGTCACTGCCCATGACCACGCCGACCAGTGGCTTGCCGCTCATTCTCATGGCCTCCCTCGCGGGCGCTTCGCTTGGTCGTGCCGGAGGCGCGCAAATTGGCGGCGCGGGAGGCCCATCGGGGGCTCGGGGGTGTCCCCCGGTCGGCAGAGTCTCGCCGCCGGGACACCGCAACGGCCCTGAAGGTGCGTCGTGCCGGAGGCGCGCAGGCCAGTACTATGCGGCGTTCGGCCCGGCGCCTGCGGCGTTCCGGTGTGGCCCGACGTTGACAGTGGCTGTCTCATCAGTCCTTCCCCTCGCCGAGGTAACGCGCAGCGCGGCCGGCCCGCTCGCGGAGCGCATCGATGTCGTCGCCGAGTGCCCGGTTCGGCAGGACGGTGACATGGCCTATCTTCCGCCCGGGCCGCGCTGTCTTGCCATACAGGTGCACCTTGACGGCGGGATCGGCGGCCATCACGTGCGTGTACCGCGCGTAGATGTCCGGGTCCATGCTGGCCAACCCGCTGCCGCCGAACACGTTGGCCATCACCACCTGCGTCGTGACGGCTGTAGGGTCACCGAGCGGCAGGTCGAGCACGGCCCGCAGATGCTGCTCGAACTGGGACGTCCCGGCCCCCTCGATGGTCCAGTGACCGCTGTTGTGCGGCCGCATCGCCAGCTCGTTGACCAGCAGGCCGCCCGACGTTTCGAACAATTCGACCGCGAGCAGGCCGGTCACCTCAAGCTTCGCGGCTAGTTCAAGCGCCAGCCGCTCGGCCTCCCGGGCGCGGACCACGGAGAGGCCGGGCGCGGGGGCGAGCACCTCGCGGCAGAGGCCGTCGCGCTGCACCGTCTGCACCACCGGGTAGGCGGCGCCCTGGTTGTGCGGCGAGCGGGCGACCAGCGCGGCGAGCTCCCGGTCGAACTCGACGTGCTCCTCCACCATTACGGCGGCCCCGTGCTCCGCGGCCCCGTGCTCCGCGGCCCCGTGCTTCACCGGCCAGTGGGCCAGGACCTCGGCCGCCTGCTCCAGCGTGCCGCACACCCATACGCCCTTCCCGTCGTAGCCGCCGCGGACCGCCTTGAGCACGACGGGCCATCCTGAGTCCGCGGCGAATGCCTCGACATCGGCGGGCACGACGGCCGGGGCGTACCGCGGGCAGGGCACGCCGAGCGCGGTCAGCCGCTCCCGCATGGCCAGCTTGTCCTGCGTGAAGCGAAGTGCCCCGGCGCCCGGCCGGATCACCACCGCGGCCTCCTCAAGCGCGGCCAGGAGCGGCCCCGGGACGTGCTCGTGGTCGAAGGTGACGACGTCGCATCCGGCGGCGAAGGTGAGCAGGTCGTCGAGATCGGTGTAGTCACCGAGCCGGACATCGGGGCAGACCTGGGCGGCGCTGTCCCCCGGCTCGGCGGCCAGCACCCGGAAGCCGACACCGAGCGGGATGGATGCCTGGTAGGTCATCCGCGCCAGCTGACCGGCCCCCACCATGCCCACCACCGGTGCCTGCGGCAGGCCCGCACGTTGCTCGGTCACGCGCCGTAGCCTACGAGGCCGGCCGCACTGCCGGCGAGGGGGGCCGCATGGCCCGCACGGCCGGATTTCCATGATCGCGGTGGATCACTGGCCGCCGGCAGGCCACCAATCCACCGCGATCATGGAATCGGGGGTTGCGGACGTTTCGCCCCGGTGGGCCCCGGTGACCATAACGGCAGATTTAACACGCAGGAAACAATTCGCGCATCTCACGCGATCTATCATCAGCGCGTCCGTAAGGCGTCTGGCCTGGCTGCCTGCAGCCTGGCTGGCATGAGGCCGGAGGAGTATGCCGATGTCGGCACCAGACCACCCTGTTGTCGAAGCCGACGCGCCACCCGACGTCCTGGTCCGCGAGGGCGACTACGGCGAGCGGGTCATCGCCGTCGAGCCGGGCGGGGCGGAGTTCATCCCGCTGCACGAGCGGCACGGGCGCCCGCTGCAGCTCTTCTGGACCTGGACCTCGCCCAACCTGGAGTTCGCCACCGTCTTCGTTGGGGTGCTCGGCGTTGCCTTGTTCGGCCTGAGCTTCTGGCAGGCCGCCCTGGCGATCGTCATCGGCACCGGGCTCGGCTCCATCAGCCAGGGCATCCTCTCGGCGCGAGGACCCTCCCACGGCGTGCCGCAGATGGTGCTGTCCCGGCTCGGCTTCGGCTACTGGGGCAACGCGCTGCCCGCCGGGCTGAACGCCATCACGGCGGGGATCGGCTGGTTCGCGGTGAACAGCGTCAGCGGCACCTTCGCGCTGAACACCCTCACCCACGGCCACCTGCCGAAGTGGCTCTGCCTGGTGATCATCGTGGTGGCGCAGATCGCAATCGCGTTCTTCGGCCACAATCTGGTGCAGGCGTTCGAGCGCTACGCCTTCCCTGTGCTGGCGATCATCTTCGTGATCGCGACGATTGTGATCTTCTCCAAGGCCAGCCCCGGTTCAGGCACGCACACGGGCGGGACCGGCGGTTTCCTGCTGACCCTGGGCGCCGCCTTCGGCTACGCCGTCGGCTGGAACCCCTATGCGTCCGACTACACCCGCTACTTCCCGCCCGAGACAAGCAAGCGGGCGATCGCCTTCTGGTCCGGGCTCGGCCTGTTCGTGTCCTGCGTGATCCTCGAACTGGCCGGCGCCGCGTCCGCCACCATCGGCAGCGCGGGAGCCGCTCTCGGCGACCCGACCGGGTCGTTCACCGGGCATCTGCCCACGGTCCTCGCGGACTTCACCCTGCTCGCCATCGCGCTCGGCGCCATCGCGGCGAACGTGCTCAACATCTACTCGGGCGCGCTGTCCTTCGTGGCCATGGGCATCAGGCTGCCGCTCGCGCTGCGCCGGGCCGTCACGGCCCTGGTGTTCGGCGTGATCGGCTTCATCGTCGCGCTGACCGGCCTGCACGACGCGGGCGCCAAGTACACCAACTTCCTGCTGATCATCGCGTACTGGATCGCGCCCTGGCTGGCCGTCGTGTTCTCCAACCAGTGGCTGCGCCGCGGCCACGACGACGAGAGCCTGCTGTTCAACACCAGCTACACGAACTGGGCCGGGCCGGTCTCCATGCTCGTCGGGATGGGCGTGTCGATCTGGCTGTTCTCGAACCAGACGGAATATGTTGGTCTCGTCCCGTCGCACTATCCCTCGGTCGGTGACATCACCTTCGAGGTTGGTTTCGTAATAACTGCTGTTATCTACCTGACCTGGCACTATTTCTCCCGCGCCGGGAACCCGGCTGACCAACGCGGCTAAACCCGGTCAGTGGCCGCGGCCGCGAGAGTACCCTGACATATCTGTTCTCCGGAGGCGGCCCGCACGCGCGGCTGCTGAGGGGTGGGCGGCGGACGAGCCTTACTGGGGTGAGGGCAGCGGACGCGCCGATGTGAGAGGTGCGGACGCGCCTGCCGACGTCAGAAAGGGATCTCCGCGCGCATGGTGAGCCTTGCTAAATCCCAGTACCGTGCTAATGCCCTGTACAGCCGTTTTGCCACACTGCTGGCCGAAGCGGTCAAGTTCGGGACCGTCGGCGCCACGGCAGCTGTCGTTGACCTCGGCGGGACGGCATACCTGCATGGCGTGGTGGGGGTCGGGCCGCTGAAGGCCAAGGCCGTCGCCGTCGGGCTGGCCACGGTCGCTTCCTACCTGGGCAACCGGTTCTGGGCCTTCCGCCACCGAGCGAACCACTCCCTCGCCCGCGAGTGGATCGTGTTCTTCGTGCTCAACGGGCTCGGCCTGCTCATCGCCGAATCCGTGATCGCGCTCACCTACTACGGCCTGGACCAGCGTGGCGCGATAGCGTTCAACGCCGCAAACGTGGCCGGGACCGGGCTCGGCACGGTCTTCCGGTTCTGGTCGTACCGCAAGTGGGTCTTCATAGCGCCGCCGGTGGCCCCGGTGACGGCTGGGGAGACCAGGGATCTCGCCACCGCCGGCCAGCCCGGGCTGGGCCGCTGAGCCCGCTGGTCAGCCTGGTCAGGGCCTGTCTGGGCTACTGAACCGCCTGGTCAGCCTAGTCAGGGCCTATCTGGGCCACTGAGCTGTCTGGTCAGCCTTGGTCAGAGGTCTGTCTGGGCCACTGAGCCGTCTGGTCAGCCTTGGTCAGAGGTCTGTCTGGGCCGCTGAACCGCCTGGGCCGCTGGTCGGGGCCGCCTGCTCAGGCCGGGCCCGTGACCACCGGCGGCCGGTCGTCAGCGCCGCGAATGCCGCGAGGCAGGAACACGGCGAACACCGCGGGACGCGGCCGGACCAGGACCACGTTGCCGCCGTCAGCGGCGGCAACCGTCCTGGCCAGGGCGAGGCCCAGGCCAGTCCCGCCCGGGCTGCCGCTGACGTTGCGCTCGAAGATTCGCGGCACGAGGTCGTGTGGCACGCCCTTGCCCTCATCCCGCACCTCCACGACCACGGACTTCGGGGTCCGCGAGGTCCGGATGGTCACCGTGCCCGCGCCGTGTACCAGCGCGTTGTCGAGCAGAGTGGCGACCACCTGCGCCAGGGCCCCCGCGGTGACGTAGGCGCGCAGGCCCTTCTCGCCGACCACCTCCAGCTTCCTGTTCGTCCGGCGGAACGCGTGGTCCCACTCGATGACCTGCTGGGCGAGCACGTCGTCGATGGAGATCAGGGACGGGACACCGCGCACGGACCTGCGTGTCCGGTCGAGCAACTGGCTGACCACCTCAGCCAGCCGCTCGGTCTGGGCCAGCGCCGCCGCCCCCTCCTCGCGGACCACCTCGGGCTGGTCGGCGGCGGCGATCATCTCCTCCAGCCGCATCGACAGGGCGGTCAGTGGCGTGCGCAACTGATGGGACGCGTCGGCGGCGAAGTCGCGCTCCGCGGAGAGAAGGTCGGTGATCCGCCGCGCGGAGCCGTCCAGCCCCTCGGCCACCTGGTCGAGTTCGGGCACCCCGTACCTGCGTCCGAGCGGGCGGGCGTCGCCAGAGCCCAGCCGGTCCGCGGCGCTGGCGAGTTCCTCGAGCGGGCGGGTGAGACGCCGCGCCTGCACGACGGCGAGGGCAACGGCCACGGCGGCGGCCAGCAGTGCCAGCGAGCCGATCAGGGCCATCGCGCCGGTTACCCGGCTGTACCTGAACGAGTCGTCCGCCTGAATGGTGACGCTGAAATTCTCGGTGGACGCGTGGGCGGTGATCGCGCTCCGGCTCTTGATCGGGTCGCCGATGGTGACCGTCCGGCGCCCGTTCTGGGTGATGCTGACATAGCGATCGGGCAGCGACTTGGCCGCCGCGGCCGCGCCTTGCGCGTCGGGTTTCAGGCCGGCGTCTATCCGGGCCTGCAGTGACCGGGCCGCCGTCGTCGCGTCCCGCTGCACCTGCTCGGTCGCCGCGCTGATCTGCAGTTGGCTCACCACGAACGCCAGCGGCAGGCCGAGCAGCAGGACGGCGGTCACCACCACCGCCAGGGTGGACATCAGCAGCCGCCGCCGCACAGGTCAGCCTCCCGCCACCCAGGCGGGGCAACGAGCGGCCAGGCCGTCAGTCACCCCGCTCGAACCGGAACCCAACCCCGCGGACCGTGGTGATGAAGCGGGGACTGTGCGCGTCGTCGCCGAGCTTGCGCCGCAGCCAGGAGATATGCATGTCCAGTGTCTTGGTCGACCCCCACCACTTGCTGTCCCAGACCTCACGCATGATCTGCTCACGGGTGACCACCTTCCCCGCGTCCCCGACCAGCACGCTCAGCAGGTCGAACTCCTTGGTGGTGAGCTCAAGCTCAGTGTCGCCGATCCAGGCGCGGCGAGCATCCGAATCGACGCGCACGCCCTGCACAACGCTGGTCTCCACGCTGCCGCGACGGAGCAGGGCGCGGACCCGGGCGAGAAACTCGGCCAGCCGGAACGGCTTGGTCACGTAGTCATCAGCACCAGCGTCGAGGCCAATGACGGTGTCCACCTCGTCCGCCCGCGCGGTCAGGATCAGCACCGGCACGGTCTGCCCGTCGGAGCGCAGGCGGCGGCAGACCTCGAGGCCGTCCAGCCGGGGCAGGCCGATGTCGAGCACGATCAGGTCGACCCCCCCGCCGAGAGCCGCCTCCAGCGTGCTGGGCCCGTCCGGCGCAACGTCAACGTCGTAGCCCTCCCGGCGGAGCGCGCGGGCCAGCGGCTCTGATATGGACGCATCATCCTCAGCGAGCAAAACGCAAGTCATGGTCAGATGCTAGGCCCTACGCGGGTACGGTGGTCCCCGTAAATGCCCTGACGTGCGGTCTTAGTGATTTCGCCAACCCCCCAAGTGCAGGCATGTCCACCTCGATCCCCCGTCATTGCCCCCCAACTTTGCCCCGGAACCCGGGGCCCGGCCACAGGTCACTCGGGATGAGGGCGTCGCGTGGGCCGTCGTTGTCCTACAGCAGGAGCCGGCCCTGATCCGGCCCGGTCACGCCGTCCCAGTCGACCTGCTTACGCACGCTCAGAGCTGCGCGGCCACCAGCAAGAAAATGGTAAGCGAACAATCAATACATCTCTGCTTGTATTTGGAATGTCCACAACGCGATAGTTGACGCGCTTCGTGAACAGCTTAACTAAGCCGTTAACCGACTGCGAGCTGCGCCGAACACGGCGTACCGAGTTCCAGTTCGGGAGGGAAGCGATGCGGCGGCTATGGGTAATCGTGTGCGCGGCGGTGGTTCTCCTCACAGGAGGGCTGGTGCTCCTCACAGAGTATAGCCACTTGTCAGCGGCCCAGGACGCGGCCAGTAAACGGGTGTTCGTACAGCAGCTCGTCGGATATTGCGCGCAAGTAGATCGCCAGTTGACGACAGTTGACATGAAATCTCAGCCGGGTCAAGTCGCCCACCAACTCGGCACGTTCGCCAGCCAGGCGCGCTCGCATCGGTCCCCAGCAGCTCAACGCAGGCAATTCGACATCCTGCTATCTGCGATCGATGACACGGTGCGGCAATACCGGTCCGCTCAGACGGCGCTGTCCAGCGGAAACTCTGATGCTTACCTGACGGCGTTAAGACAAGCAGGCCACGCGTACAAGAGCGCCGATAAGGCAGCGCGGCAGTACGGCATGCCACATCTCGCAGACTGCGCCAAGAAACAGGGCGGACCACAACAGAGCCATACCGTCGCTCAGCCTGCCGGGGGTTGGCAGTTGGGGCATGATTCGCTGCTCGCGGTTCAGCAAGTGGGTGCTGCGGTGCTGGGTGGCCGGATTTGGGTGGCCGGTGGTCTAACCGGCCAGGAAGAGGCGACGGCGAAGACGGAGTTTTACGACCCGACGATCGACACGTGGAGCCCGGGCCCGGCTTTGCCGGTCCCCTTGCATCACGCGATGATGGTGTCGTACCGGAACACGGTGTGGGTGATCGGTGGTTTCGAGCCCCAGGGCAGCCAGGTGTCGGGGATCGCCTCCGCTCGGGTGCTGTACCTGGACCAGGATCAGGACTACTGGATCGCCGGCCCTGAACTCCACCATGCGCGTGCCGCCGGCGCGGCGGCGGTGGTGAGGAACAAGATTGTCGTTATCGGTGGGCGTACCGGCAAAACCCAGGAGCTAGTCACACCCACAGAGGTTTTCGACGGCACCAGCTGGCAGGACGCGGCCGGCATTCCGATTCCGGGCGATCATCTGGCGGCCGCGTCGGACGGGACGTACCTGTACGCCGTCGGCGGGCGCAAGATAACCGCCACCACCGATTCCACGGCGGTGCAGCGCTTCGACCCGAATGCCGACCGGTGGACCCAACTGCCGGCCATGCCGAGCGCTACCAGTGGGAGCGGCGCGGCGGTCGTCGACGGCCGGCTGATCACCGTCGGCGGTGAAGGCCCGGCCAGCGTATTCGACACCGTCCGGGCCTACGACCTGACCACCTCGGCCTGGTCCAACCTGCCGAACCTCGCCGCAGCCCGCCACGGGCTGGCCGTCGCAGCGATCGGCAGCACCCTCTACGCCATCGACGGAGCAGCGCAACCCGGGCACATCGCATCCACCAGCACCGTACAAATCCTCACCGTGCCCCCACCACCCGCTCAGCCTGCCGGGG
>Ga0137392_10001684_pt1 | contig 12825 bp, 12 predicted proteins | sample 15con2h34AmetaG_FD_101394 | JGI IMG/M metagenome (GOLD analysis project Ga0137392, IMG submission 101394) | Vadose zone soil microbial communities from Angelo Coast Range Reserve, California, USA - 15con2h3.4A metaG | ecosystem: Environmental > Terrestrial > Soil > Vadose zone > Saprolite... | reverse complement strand
GACGATCTCATTCTCGTGAACCTCTCGCTGTGGGCATCTCTGGCTGATCTCTCCACCTTTGTCTACAAGAGTCGGCATCGCCAGGTGCTGCAACAACGCCGCCAGTGGTTTCAGCAATTCGAGGGCCCATACATGGCACTCTGGTGGGTTCCCTGTGGTCACATACCCGGTGTAGAGGAGGCAAAGGAACGCCTGGCTCACTTACGTACTCACGGCGAGACGCCGTGTGCCTTTTCCTTCAAAAAGCTGTTCCCAACTCCAGAAGAAACCGTCGATCCTCCAGCTCCGGTCGTAATGGAATGGTAGAGAACTGAATTTTATTTCACCTGCCACACATCCACTATTTTTTCATTGCTGGTGTAGGCGAGGTGCAGGCTATCAGGGGACCATGCCACGGCTCTTACGATATTTGAGTTGCTGCGGTAGGTAAACAGGGATTTGCCGGTGGCGGCCTCCCACATTTCGACGGTACTATCACTGCTGCCAGAGGCGATACGCTGGCTGTCTGGTGACCAGGCAACACAAGTTACATTGCCGGTATGTTCCTTGTAACTAAGCACTTTACGGCCAGTGGCCACCTCCCATATTTGGGCGGTATGATCGCTGACACCTAAGGCAATGTACCTGCTGTCGGGCGACCACGCCAGGGCATGGGCCACGCTGGTGGAGGTGTGAAAAACCTGGGCATTGCGGCCCGTGAGAGCATCGAAGATGCGCACCGTTCCAGCAGCGAGCCGTACGGCTATATGTTGCAGTTCCTGTTTTACTGCTCGCATGGTACCAGGTCTTTTATCCTCGTCCAACTCTAACATTTGCGTAATCAGTGTATGCAACTCAGTTGGTATGGGTTGGGGACAGCTTGCCTGGAGTGGTGCAAATTGCAGGGGTGTCAGCGTCGGGTCAACGCCTGCGAGCAACTGGTAGAGGGTGACGCCAAGGCTGTAGATATCGGCATGGGCAGTGGTCTGTGCTTTGCCGTACTGCTCCGGTGCGGCATAGCCCGGTGAGCCAAAGGCGATGGTATCCCTGGCTTTCCCAGGCTTGAAGTGACGCGCAACCCCGAAGTCGATTAGATAGAGAGGGCCTCCAGGTGTGAGCATGATATTGGCTGGTTTGAGGTCGCGAAAGATAATGGGTGGATTGCGGGTATGCAGGTAGTCAAGAACGGAGCACAGTTGGATGCCTATGTCGAGCACTTCCTCGACTGGCAGGTAGCCTGTTGGCGATTTGTGCAGATGATCCTCCAGCGTTTCGCCTTCGATGAAGTCCATCACGATGTACCAGTGTCCCTGCTCGGTGAAGTAGTCGTAGATGCTGGGAAGGTTGGGGTAGACCAGGCCCGCGAGCAAGAAGGCTTCGCGTTTGAAAGCCTCTGAGGCCTCCGCGATTTCATGCACCGAAAGGTCACTTTCACTCATTTCTTTCACTGCCACCAGTCGATTGCCGAACTCTGTATCTTCTGCCTTATAGACAGCTCCAAAGCCACCCTCACCGAGGCTGGCAAGTATGCGATAGCGTTGCTTGAGGAGAGAATGAGCTGAAAGCATTTCTTTCTATCCTGTTCTAACGGGATTGAAGTTCTGAATATCTTTACCCATTCTAGCAGAATTAACCCATCATGACTTTGGGTATATGTTTTTGCTTCATGAAAAGCATCATGATATACTTTATATCAGTTAAATATCTCGCATTTTACTGCTGAGCTAAAAGGTTGGTAGAATGAACCTGATAGCCCTTACAATATCACGGAATGGAGTTATTTTTATGCTTGATAACGTCGTGTCGACCACTACAACACCCGCTCGTGTAAGTGCCCACGGTGCCAAGTCGCATGGCTCGCTCGATGCCGATATTATTATTAAGAATGCGCCCGACCCGGTCTTTGTCTCCGACCTGGAAGGCAAAATCCTTTCGGCCAACGATGCCGTCTATGAATTGTTGGGCTTTCGCACAGACGAGGTGCTGGAGCAGTCACTCTCGCGCTTTATCAGCCCGGAAGAGACGCGCGAGTTTACTGCTGCCCTGCGCGAAGTCATTGAACGGGGTGCCACGCGCAATGCCCGGCTCAACCCCCGCAGCGCCTCCGGCGAGGTTATCCCTACCAGCTTGAACGCCTCGGCCCTGCGGGACGCGGATGGCAAAGTGATTGGTGCTATCGGTATCCTGCGCGACATGCGCGAACTGGATAAGGCCCGTGCCTATGCCGACAGCCTGATTAAGAACGCGCCCGACCCGGTCTTTGTCTCCGACCTGGAAGGCAAAATCCTTTCCGCTAACGATGCCGTCTACGAGTTGTTGGGTTTCCGCACAGACGAGGTGCTGGAACAGTCGTTGTCGCGCTTTATCAGCCCGGAAGAGACACGCGAGTTTACCGCCGCCCTGCGCGAAGTCATCGAACGTGGGGTCATTCGCAACACGCGCTTAAATCCTCGTAGTGCCTCTGGCGAGATCATTCCTACCAGCTTGAACGCCTCCGCCCTGCGCGACGCCGATGGCAAGGTCATCGGTGCTATCGGTATCTTGCGCGATATGCGCGAACTGGATAAGGCACTGGCGTACTCTGATAGTCTGATTAAGAACGCGCCCGACCCGGTCTTTGTCTCCGACCTGGAAGGCAAAATATTGCAGGCCAACGATGCCGTCTATGAGTTGTTAGGCTTCCGTCCAGACGAGGTGCTTGAGCAGTCGCTCTCGCGCTTTATCAGCCCGGAAGAGACGCGCGAGTTCCTGGCGGCCCTGCGCGAAGTTATCAAGCGAGGGGTGACGCGCAATGCCCGGCTCAATCCCCGCAGTGCCTCCGGCGAGGTCATTCCAACGACGCTCAATGCTTCCGCTCTGCGCGACGCCGATAGTAAAGTGATCGGTGCCATTGGTATCCTGCGCGACATGCGTGCTTACGAGAAGGTGGTACGCGACTTGCAGGAATCGAAGTCCGAGCTACAGGAAAAAATCCTGGACCTGGAGAAGTTCGAAGAAGTGGTGGTGGGCCGTGAGCTCAAGATGATTGCCCTGGAGAAAGAGATTGAGAACTTAAAGCAGGAATTGGAGAAGATCAATCGAGGGCAGGGCAGATGGACATAGCTGCGTCTACACAGGATGCTCTCGAAACGCCATCTCCAGGTCAGATTGATTGGGAAGAGCTGGTACAAGAGTATAACGAACTGTTGGAGCAAAAAAAGGCCCTGGAAATGCGCGTGCATAAGAGCGAGGAGCGACGCCGCGCTCTTATGCACATCCTGAGCGACCTGAACAATGTCAATCGAAAACTGAACGATCAACGCAAGGCCATGATCCATATATTGGCCGACTACGAGCATGATCGCAGCCGGCTTGCCAAACAGACTGAACGCCTGGACAATTCTCGACGCGCCCTCATGCATATCCTCCAGGATTCGCACAAATCCAACCTGCGCCTGGAAAGTAGCCGCAAGGCGATGATTCATATCATGAGCGATTTGAAAGTGACGACGGCGGAGGTGCAACAACGCGAACATGAGTTACGCGAGAAGCAGGAGCAGCTGGTGCAGGCGGGCAAACTGGCAACGCTGGGAGAACTTACTACGGGCGTGGCTCACGAACTCAATAACCCGTTAAACAACATTGGCCTGTTCATCGGCAATGTGCTTGATCTGATTGAGCTTGGCAAGGCGGATCCAGAGCGTATCCTGCACGAATTGCATAGTGCGATGCAGCAGGTTCACAAGGCAACGGAAATTATTTCGCACCTTCGCACGTTTGGGCGTGTTGCTCCGGTCAGCCGTGAGCAGGTGGCTATCAACCAGGTTATCGAGCGTGCTATCTCGCTCATGCACGAACAGCTGCGCCTGCGGCAGATCGAGATAGCGTTAGATTTTCCTGCCGGAGATGTGATCGTGATAGGCAACGCGATACAATTGGAGCAGGTTTTCATTAATCTGCTGACGAATGCGCGCGATGCTATGACCGGTAAAATGCATAAGGTGATTACGATCACCTGTACTATGAAGGCCGATGTTGTGGATATTAGTTTTCGCGATACCGGTCCGGGTATACCGGTGGGGCTTGAGCAGCGTATCTTTGATCCTTTTTTCACCACCAAGGAAGTCGGCACGGGAACCGGCCTTGGTCTCTCTATTACCTATGGCATTATCAAAGAGCACGAGGGCAGTATCGTGGTCGAAAACCATCCTGGTGAAGGTGCCCTATTCTTAATTCAGCTCCCACTTAAACAAGCATAATCGTGGATAGTATGGAAGGTGATTTGAATGATGAACATATCGTATATACTCATCGTTGATGATGATACCGCCCTGTTGCAAGCACTTCCACAGGCCTTAAACCTGCGCATAGACGGCATACAGGTTGATACCTCGGACTCCGCTTTAGAGGCACTCAAGCTGATCCGGGAGCACGATTATGATGCGATTGTGAGCGATATCAAGATGCCCGGCATGGACGGATTGGCATTGTTGGAGAAGATACGAGAACTGCGTCCTGATACGCCTACTCTGCTCATAACAGGACATGGTGAACACGATCTCGCGGTACAGGCCCTGCGCGGGGGAGCTTACGACTTCATCCAGAAGCCGATTGATCGTGACTACCTTGTGGCCGCACTGCAGCGCGCCATTCAAGCACACCAGCTGCACTGCCGGGTATTTGAGCAGCAACTTGCTTTAGAACTCCACGCCAGGTCGCTTGAACGCATGGTACAGAATCGAACACATGAATTGGTTGAGGCCAACGCGGCTAAAGATAAATTCCTGAGCATTGTCTCGCATGAACTGAAAACGCCGTTAACGAGTTTGAAGGGAATGACACAACTGCTGCGCCGCCAGGTTGAGCGGGAAGATTCTGCTAAGGTAATGAGCGTGGGATTGGAGGATATGGAACGCGCGCTGCGTCGTATGGAAGTGCTGGTGAACGATCTATTGGACGTTTCACTTGTCGAGACAAACATGTTTGTCCTGCATCGCAAACGCTGCGACCTGGTTGAACTCTGCCGGCACTTGATAGATGAATACACGGCGGGCACGGGGCCTGCTCTCACCTTTGAAGTTCCTGGCGAACCGCTTGAAGTCGAAGTCGATGCGGTTCGCATCAGCCAGGTTCTGATCAATCTGCTGACAAATGCCCGCAAGTACTCACCCAAGGGTGCTCCGATCACTGTAACCCTGCAACAGGTGGGATACGAGGCGATCGTCTCGGTTCGCGATATGGGCATAGGCATTCCAGCCGAAATGCATACCAACATCTTCGAGCAGTTTTACCGCGTTCCCGGTGTTGAGGTGCAGACAGGCTCGCATACCGGTCTGGGTCTGGGTCTATATATCTCACGCAAAATCATAGAGCGACACGGCGGGCATATCGATGTCCAGAGCGAACCAGAGCACGGTAGTACATTTTCGGCGATCCTTCCCCTGTTTGTCGATCCCAACCAGGACGCGGTGGATGCTGCCAAACTGACCCCCCATACCCAGGCGGTGTGGACGATTGCGCATTGATGAAATGAGCAGGGATTTGGAAACGAAACCGGACAAAAACGTGCTCAAATGCCCATTCCACGCAGAACCATCTCAGCAGCAATGACCACCATCACTGGCAGGAAGATGAGGCGTAATGTCCTGTTACTCAGATGCATCAGCAGGCGGACGCCGATAAATGCCCCTAACAGAACACCCAGAGCTACAGGGGCAGTGATCAGTGGGGGAATATCACCACGCGAAAAGTATATCCCCGCGCTGGCGGCAGCCGTCACCCCAATCATAAAATTACTGGTGGTGGTAGAGACTTTCATTGGGAGCCGCATCGCGGTATCCATTGCCAGTACTTTGAATGTGCCGCTGCCGATGCCCAGCAGTCCTGAAATGACACCGGCCACGTACATCATTGCCAGGCCTAACGGCGTATGTTGGACTTCATAGGCGACCTCACGTCCTAAATGTTGATCTGGATACGAGCCGGAAAGTTGGAGCCACGTTGCCCAACGATCGTTGCGTACCCCTTTAGGCAACTCTTCTCCCAGCTTGAAGAGCAGCGGGAGTACAGAAATCAACAAGATGATACCAAAGATGACAAAGAGGAGGTTGGGAGCCAGCAACCCCGCCAGGAATGCCCCGCTAATCGCTCCGGCCGTGGTGGCAATTTCCAGGAACATCCCCACACGCAGATTGGAGAGATGATCTCGCACGTAGGCCGCAGCAGCACCGCTCGATGTGGCGATGACGGAGATAATGCTGGTCCTGTACTAAAGGGCAGTTTGACTTCTGGTCTCTTGCCCGATGTGGCGTGATGCCTGGTGGAGTAGACTCTCAGTAGTCAATCCGTTTGTTCAAATTGTTTGGAGGTGACAAGATGCAGCTAGCGACCAGAAAACTTGGCCAGAGCGAGCTTGAGATTACCAGCGTTGGTATTGGCACGGCTCCTATCGGCTCAACGCCCAGTTGGAAAATCTACTGGGGGCCACAAAGTGAAAATGAAGCTATACGCGCAATTGAGGCGGCCCTTGACCTTGGCGTCAACTGGATTGATACGGCCCCATTTTATGGCTGGGGGCGGGCCGAACAGATCGTGGGCAAAGCTTTGCGAGGCAAGCGCGATAGCGTCTCCATTTTTACCAAGTGCGGCACGCTCCCCGACGGGCTGGGAGGCTGGAAGGACGATCTCACATCTGCGAGCATTCGTTGTGAAGTTGAAGCCAGTTTACGCAATTTGCAAACCGACTATATTGATCTCTACCAGTTTCATGATGCTGACTCCAACACTCCTATAGAAGAGTCCTGGGCCACCATGCAAATGCTCATTCAGGAAGGCAAAGTGCGCTACGGTGGCTTATCCAATCACAGCATTGACCTGGTGGAACGGGCTATGACGGTCGCGCCGGTGATTTCTCATCAGCACCAGTATAACCTGCTTCACCGTGACATCGAGCGCGATATCTTGCCATTTTCGCGACGGCACAACATCGGTGTCCTCGCCTGGTCCCCGCTCGCCAGCGGGTTTTTAACAGACGGCTTTGACCTGGCGAGCCTGGACCCGCAAGATTTCCGGCGGCGACACCCCTACGCCCAGGAGCCGACCTTTACCCGGCTCAAACAGGTGCGTGCAATGCTCCAGTCCATTGCCCGGGATCAGCACAAAAAGCTGGCGGACCTGGCGATTGCCTGGATTCTCAGGCAGCCTGCGGTCACTGGCGCGATCATTGGCATCCGCAGCGAGCAAGAGGCAGTAGAAATGGTAGGCGGTGCTAGCTGGAAGCTCACAGTGCGAGAGATGCAGGCCGTTGAGGAGGCTCTTGCGATTTGGGACTAAAGTATAGAGAAACGCTGGCGTGGCAACAACGAAATACGCTTCTGTATGGGTGATATCTTCACTGGTCTTCCATGTCATCTACAGGATGAATCCGCAATAAATCCTCGATTTCTGACCGTTTGTAAAACACTTCACGCCCGATCCTGCGCCGGTATTTTTTCAAAAGGCCTCCTCTCACGTAGCGTTCAAGTGTGCGAGGGGAAACCCCTAAACGCTTGCTGGCTTCTTCGGAAGTCATGAAATCTTCATCGTCTTGTAAACTCACTAGTAGCCACCTCAAGATAGTAATGGATAGAGAACACTATAGGGGTTGTGACGCCAAATGTCAAGTCTAAGGTAATTCCTACGTGTTTATGTCGTATGTTGACATACTTAAATGGATGTGTTAAGCTAGCATTGTCGCTTATTAATCATACTATGTACTTAAGTGACGCATAACGTCGCATCGCACGATTTACTACGGATCATAGCCTTTGGAACGAAGTATAGGGATATTTCAAGTAGCGTCAAGAGGTAGTCAGAAAAGGAGAAGCAAGTGGGACTGCTTGGAAAAGGTAAGCGCGATACCAATAGTATCGGCGATATTAGCGAGGCTGCGATTATCACCCGGTTTCTACAACTCGGTTATGTGGTACTTACACCCCATGGTGGGAACCAACGATATGACCTCGTTATCGAGGATGCGGAAGGACAATTCTGGCGCGTGCAGTGTAAAACGGCTCATATAGAAGACAATGGAACGGTGGTTGCATTTGACACTGCCAACCACAATTACGCCTTGAAAAATAAGCAGTGGCGGCATTACCGAGGCCAATGTGATTATTTCGCTGTGTACTGTGAAGAACTCGATAAGATCTATCTCGTTTCAGTGGATCAAGTCGGCATTACCAGGGCAAACCTTCGGCTAGTGCCAGCGAAGAACAATCAGGCGAAGAATGTGCGGTGGGCGGGAGACTATGAATTATAGAGGAAAATCACGTGAGATTGCTTGGTAAAGAGAAGCGCGATACCAATAGAGTAGGAGAGATCAGCGAGGCTGCGATTATCACTCGGTTTCTCCAACCTGGTTATGTGGTACTTACTCCTTACGGAGGGAACCAACGGTATGATCTTGTCATTGAGGACGTGGACGGGCAATTCTGGCGTGTGCAGTGTAAAACAGCTCGGATTGATGAAAGCGGGATGATACTCAGGTTTAGCACTTCGATAAGCAACGTTACGGGAAAGAATAGACAGCCGAGGAACTATCGAGGACAATGTGACTACTTTGCCGCGTACAACGAGAGACTGAACAAGGTCTATCTCATTTCAGTAGATCAGGTTGGCAGTAGCGGAGCGAGCCTTCGGTTAGCGCCATCGAAGAATAACCAGGATAAAAATAAGCTTTGGGCGAGGGACTACGAATTATGAATGGGCCCAGAAGGATTTGAACCTTCGACCAACAGGTTATGAGCCCGCTGCTCTAACCACTGAGCTATGGGCCCTCGTGGAGCGTATTATAGCATGATCGTTCGCAGGACACAATAGGAATGGTACTTTCTTGAAGTTGAAAAAGGGATTGTAACCATTGCGTGTAATAGCTATAGAGTTACAGCGTTCTGGCTTTGGTTCTTCTTTTCTTGAACCCTCGCTGCCTTCGGCAGTTCGCAAGATTTTTGTGATGCTATGGGTTGTGCTGCCGCTGGCAGCACAACCCATAGCATCACAAAAATCTTGCGAATTTGCGAAATTGGCTCAAAATTAATGCCCTTCAATGCTCCATAACCATTGAAGTGTGATATAATAGCAATAGTTTATATGTTGGCCTTGTTCCACTCCTGTTTTGTGTGTTGATTGGAACAGGCGATTAGTCGACGAAGTAACGGGCAGTCAGGGAACAAACGCAGACAGAAAGATAATAGGCTTAGTATCCATGTTTCACTGCTGCATGGCGAGTGGTAGGAGAAAACAAACTCCCATTGCGTATATCCCGGTTCAGCCGGACGGATATATACAGGTGTTTCTTGCTAAAAAAATTCCCACAGAAGCGAGACCCGCTACTTTAAGGCCGCGCCATTCGTTGAGGATGTCGCGGTCATACATTTTTCCCATTTGGGGAGGGGCGTTCAATGATGAATGAAATAACGATCCGTATTGGCGGTGAGTCGGGCGAAGGAACCATCTCCGGTGGTGACATTGTCGCGCTGGCAGCCGCTCGCTGGGGGTATCACGTGTATACCTTCCGCACCTTTCCAGCCGAAATTCTTGGTGGTCCTTGTATGTTCCAGGTACGTATCGGCGATCAGCCGATTAAGTCTATGGGGGACTATGCTGATGTACTTATCTGCTTGAACAAAGAGGCTTACGACCGCAACATTAGCGATCTGCGTCACGGCGGCGTGCTGGTGTATGACCCCGCGGACTTTACACCTGACGCTGGCGATTTTATTGCCTATGCTGCCCCATTTAATGAACTGGCCCGCAAAGAAGTACAGCTCTTCCAAACCAAAAACATGGTCATGCTAGGTGTTATTTCTGGCCTGTTTGGTCCACCATTAGAGGCGATTATCCAGGTGGTGGAGTCCAAACTCTCCAAGTCACGTAAATCTAATCCCATTTTGATGGAAAAGAATATGCTGGCTTTGCAGATCGCAAAAAAATATGTTACTGAGAAATTATCCAAACGCGATCCATTCGAATTAGGTCCTGTCGAAAAAGCTAATCGTGTCGTGCTTAATGGCAACCAGGCGGTCGTAGCTGGCGCATTGGCGGCGAAGTGCGGGTACTTCGCGGGCTACCCAATCACCCCTGCCAGTGACATTATGGAAGGCCTGGCGAAAGAGCTGCCCCAGGTGGGCGGAACTTTCTTGCAGGCAGAAGACGAGATTGCCGCGCTTGCTTCAGTCCTGGGAGCATCGTTTGGCGGCGTGCGTGCCATGACGGCAACCTCCGGACCTGGCTTCTCACTGATGACCGAGTTGATCGGTTACGCATCGATGGCCGAGATTCCAGCGGTGATTGTAGATGCCCAGCGTGCTGGCCCCAGCACTGGTATGCCCACGAAGATGGAGCAGTCCGACCTGAGTTTCGCGCTGAACGCGAGCCACGGAGATACGCCGCGCATGATTGTCGCACCTGCCGACGTGGCCGATTGCTATAGTTTGATCATTACCGCTTTTAATATGGCCGAACGCTATCAAATGCCGGTGATTTTCCTCACCGACCAGTCCTTGACTGCTCGTGTGGAAAGCGTCGAGATGAGTGCTTTCCAGCCGATGGAGATCGAGGAACGTCTTCAATTCAGCGCAAACGGTGCCGGAGCCAACGGCAACAGTAGTAATGGTTATGCTGAGGCAGCTCATACTTACTCTCGATTTGCCTATACCGCCAGTGGCATCTCTCCTATCTCCACCCCTGGCTCTGGCGCGATGGCCTATACTGCCACCGGTCTGGAGCATGATGAGCAAGGTCATCCCGACTATGAACCGGAGGATCATACGGCAATGATGGAGAAGCGCTTCCGCAAGCTCGATACTGCCGCCGAAGAACTGCCCAAACCCCAACGGTATGGCGACGAGGATGCCACTATTGGCATCATTGGTTGGGGTTCGACGGAAGGGACGATCCAGGAGGCCGTTGACCGCGCGCGCGCCAAGGGATATAAGGTAGCCGCGTTACATCCAAAGATTCTTTCACCTTTACCTGATCGCACAATCCGAGATTTCATCCGCTCAGTGAAAACGGTAATAGTGCCTGAGTGTAACTACTCTGGTCAGTTAGCCAATCTTCTGGGTGCAAAATATGGTCTACAGGCCATTCGTGTGAACAAATTCGGTGGTATACCGTTCACCGCTGGCGAAATCCTGCGGGCAATTGAGGAGGTTAGTTAATCTTGTTACAAACACCTGTAAATTTTACGCCAAAAGATTATAAAAGCGAAGTGAAGCCGACCTGGTGTCCTGGGTGCGGAGATTTTGGTGTACTCAACGCCACCTATCGTGGCCTCGCGGGTCTCAAAATGTCACCTGACCAGACGGTGGTTGTGTCGGGTATTGGCTGCTCCAGCCGTTTTCCGCATTTCATGAAAACTTTTGGTTTTCATAGTGTCCATGGGCGAGCATTGCCTGTTGCCCAGGGACTGAAGATGGCCCGCCCTGACCTGACCGTAGTGGCGGTCGGCGGTGATGGCGATTTCTTCAGCATTGGAGTAGGACACTTTGTACATGCCGCGCTGCGCAACATTGATATTACCGTTGTGGTGATGGACAATGAGACCTATGGCTTAACCAAAGGGCAGACCTCACCAACATCACCCCATGGTCATGTCTCGAAATCAACGCCTTATGGCCTGTTGGCTTCGACATTCAACCCGATAGCTACTGCACTCACCTTGAACGTCAGTTTTGTGGCACGCGGCTATTCTGCCAAGCCGAAGGAACTGGCTGCACTTATTGAACAGGGCATGACTCATCATGGTTTTTCATTCATTCATGCGCTAAGCCCCTGCCCCACATTCTATAACACCTTTGATGCATGGGATGCGTCAGTTACGCCAATACCTACCGATCATGACTCACATGATCGTATAAGGGCATTGACGCTGGCAATGGACGCGGAGAAGCAGTACATGGGCATCTTTTATCAAGAAGATCGGCCAACAATGGATCAATCGGCTCATCAATTGAGCCAGCAGGCCAAAGAGTTCGATATCGAGAAGTACATGGCACGCTATTCGTAATCGATGGCAAAAAATGTGAGACGCCAGAATATGCAAGAGGGGAAAGCAGTAGTTCTCACGCGAACTACTGCTTTCCCCTCTTGCATATTCTGGCGTCTTCTGATTTAGAAGGGGCGAGTATTGATGTCGGTTGTTGGGATGTTGATTGTGGAGTTAGCAATAACGGCAAGAGAGAACTTATCCCCACAGTCGCGGCAAAAGAGCCCGCTCTCATTGTGATAACTTCCACCTATTGCAGTTAATTGCTGTTCTGCTGGTTTGCCACACCATTCACAGAGGCTGCCACGGGGAGCCGAATCTACAGAGATTGGTCGAAGAAATTCGTTTTTTGACATCAGGTATCCTCCTGGTTTGTGCAGGCAAAGTAGAACTTTTCATCACAAACATGACTAATAACAGTACATCTGGAGAAACCCGTATCTGTGGTCAGCAACATCGAAGAGAAGAGCCACGGTGATACGGAACTACAAGAACACGCATCATCGCCTGGGAGCTGCACTGCTCCGCCTAACGGCAAGGTAAGGAGAATAGAAACGAGTCATTCGTTACCGGTGCATGTTAGAATATACCATATTTTCGAGAAAAGTGCCAGTGCCAGTTTTTCTAAGGCTTTACGGACAGCATGCGTCTGCCGCAGGATGTCGGCGTAAGCGCAGCGAGTTGCTCACGACCGTAACCGACGAAAGGGCCATGGCTGCCGCCGCGAAGATGGGTGCATTCTCTCGTAAGAAGGGGATCAGGGGCGAAAGCATGGCCGTCGGGATCAAAATGACGTTGTAGGCGAAGGCCCAGAACAGGTTCTGCTTGATGGTGCGCAG
>Ga0137392_10001682_pt1 | contig 12835 bp, 9 predicted proteins | sample 15con2h34AmetaG_FD_101394 | JGI IMG/M metagenome (GOLD analysis project Ga0137392, IMG submission 101394) | Vadose zone soil microbial communities from Angelo Coast Range Reserve, California, USA - 15con2h3.4A metaG | ecosystem: Environmental > Terrestrial > Soil > Vadose zone > Saprolite... | reverse complement strand
CCTGCCGGCTGCCTGGCTGCCGATCAGGTAACCGCTCACGGACACCATGGCCTTGCAACGCTCCGGCCAGAGCGCCGCGATGATGTTGGCACTACGCGCTCCCCAGTCGAAACCCGCAATGGTCGCCTTCTCGATCTTGAGCGCGTCCATCAATGCGACGATGTCGGCGGAGACGACCGAGGGCTGCCCGTTCCCGACTGTTTCGTTTGAAATGAAGCGCGTTGTGCCATAGCCGCGCAGATACGGGACGATCACCCGATATCCCGCCGAACCAAGCGCGGGCGCAACATCAACGAAGCTGTGAATGTCGTAGGGCCAGCCGTGCAGAAGAACGACCGGAGGACCGTCGGCGGGTCCCGCTTCGGCGTATCCGACATTGAGGATGCCAGCATTGATCTGCTTGAGCGAGGCGAACGACGTGTTCGTCCCTGGCTTGACCGCAGGTAGCTGCCTCGGTTTTGCGTTGCTGGTTTGTGCGTTCGCGGGCCCGATCATCCCGAGCTGAGTGGCGGCGACGGCCATCGCGGCGGTGCCAAAAAAGCGACGCCGATCCCGGTTGATTTTGTCCACGATCTTGATCGTATCCATGGGGTAGCCTCCATAGTTGGTCGTTGCCCGGGGGATCAGCCGAACGTGAAAGCGAAAGCCTCCACGCCCGGACCGAGAAACTCGATCTGGAACTGGCGATCGGCGATGGGTTGGGGTTGTCGGATCAGCTGGTAGAGCCGCTGTTCGGTAACGGTGCCTTCGCCTTGTTCGTCGACGTCAACTCCGTGAGCCGCGCCCGGCGGCTGTCCATCGATCAGCACGCGAAATCTCACGGACGTTCCCGGCGCTGCCGGGCCCATGACGAGATGAAGATCGCGGGCGTGAAAGCGGTACGCGATGCCGCCATTGGGCTTGTTCAGCGCGGCGACCTGGTTCTTCACCGTCCAGTCGCCCGACAGCGCCCATTCATTCAGGCGCAACATCGCGGGCACTTGATACATGCGAGGCTTGTCCAGGACCGCCCCGCCCGGCGACGCAAAGTTCTCGGTGCGCTCATACCCGACATAATTTTCCGGAGACTTCAGGTTACCCCAATCGGCGGCCGCTTCGATGCCGCCGGCATCTACCGACACCAATTCACGGCCGACGCCGCCGTTTCCGGCCTCGGCCAGCAATGCTTGAATGATCATTTCGGACTGATCGTACGAGCCCTCGCCGAAGTAATGATGCCGAACACGGCCCTGCGCATCGATGAAGTATAGAGCCGGCCAATATTGGTTTCTGAAAGCGCGCCATATGACATGTTCACTGTCGACTGCGACCGGGTAATCGATCCTCATCTCTTTCACGGCGCGGCGAACGTTGTTCACGTCTTTTTCAAATGCGAACTCCGGCGCATGGACGCCGATCACCACCAAACCTTGCTCCCGATATTTCTTCTGCCAAGCGCGGATATAGGGAAGCGTGCGCAGCCAGTTGATACAGGTGTAGGTCCAGAAATCGACGAGGACGACTTTTCCGCGCAGATCCGCCGCCGTCGGGGGCGGCGAATTGAGCCACTCGTCCGCGCGCTCGAGAGACGTCAGCTCGGATTGACCGGAAACCTGGCCAATAGGAATCCCGTGCATGTACGGAACCCGTAGCTCTGTCGACGTCGTCGGCTGCGCCATGATGATGTCCCCTACAAAGCCAGCGATCGGCGCCCCGATTGCGATGGCGAGCACCGCGGCGACCAAGAGCTTGTTTGTTTTCATCGATGAATCCCGTAATGATCGTGGTGCTGGCGATCAGGTGCCTAGCGAAGTGATCTGAAGGCGGCACGAAGCTCGCTCGCAAAGAGTTGGGGCTGCTCCCACGCCGCAAAGTGTCCGCCCTTGTCGACCTCGTGGAAGTAGATCAGGTTGCGATAGGCGCGCCGGGCCCAAGTCTCCGGGGCTCGATAGACGTCCTCCGGAAATACCGTGATGGCCACCGGCAGCGAGATCTCGGCGGTCTTCTGCGCGGTGGAAACGATGACGCTGCCTCGTGCGCCGTTCTCCCAATACAGCCGCGCGGACGAGGCCGCGGTGTTCGTCAGCCAATACAGCGTGATGTTGTCCAGCACGTCGTCTTTCGTCGGCGACTTTTCGGGATCGGCGCCGTACGTCCATTGCGCGAAACCCGGATGCACGAGAATCCACGCTGCGAGCCCGGCCGGGGAATCCGTCGCGCCGTAGCCCACCGTCTGCGGCCGCGCCGCCATCATCGTTAAGTACGCCAAGGTCCCGGTTTTCCCGGACTTCATCAGCGCATCGACCACGGCGCGTTCCTTTTCGGAGAGTCCCGCCGGTACGGGCCCGCCGGTGAGCGCCGCGACCACCTCGGGCGGTACCGTCGCCGGCAGGTTGATGTGGATGCCGAGCAAGCCTGCGGCCGCTTGGCGCGCCATTGCGCTGGAGATGGGAGTACCCCAGTCGCCGCCCTGCGCGACGTAGCGGGTATATCCGAGGCGACGCATCAGCTCCGCCCAGGCGCGCGCGATGCGGTCGGGGTCCCAGCCGGTGCCGACGGGCTTGCCGGAGAAGCCGTAGCCCGGCACCGACGGGATGACGACGTCGAACGCGTCCTCGGCGCTGCCGCCATGCGCTGTCGGATCCGTGAGAGGGCCGATGATCTTGAGCTGCTCGAAGACAGATCCCGGCCAACCGTGCGTGACGATCAACGGAAGCGCATTGTTGTGGCGGGAACGGACGTGAATGAAGTGAATGTCGACCCCGTCGATATTCGTCGTGAATTGCGGCAAGGCATTCAGCTTGGCTTCGGCCTTGCGCCAGTCGTAGCCGGTCCCCCAGTAGCGGACGAGTTCCTGAAGCTTCGCCAATTGAACGCCCTGCGATCCGTCGGTGACAGTTTCCTTGTCGGGCCAGCGGGTCGACGCGACGCGACGGCGGAGGTCGGCGATCGCCTCCCGCGGGACGTTGGCGCGGAACGGACGGATGGAATCGTCCTCACCCGCCGCAGCAAGTTGCCCGGGTAGGAGACCGACTGCACTCGCGGCTGCTGCGGTGGCCAGAAAGTCTCGCCGCGTCGGCGATGTCGCAGACATGGCATTTCCTCAATTACGCGTGTCCCAATCGTGAAGCGGGCGGCGCGCGCGCAATGCCCGCGCCGCCCGGTTCGTTATGAGGGCTGGCGCAGCGACCGGAACGCTGCGCGCATCTCGGCGACGAAGACCTCCGGCTGCTCCCAGGCCGCGAAGTGGGTGCCCTTGTCGAGCTTGTTGTAGTGGATGAGTTTTGGATACGCCTTCTCAGCCCAACTCTTCGGCGCCTGGTAGATCTCTTCGGCGAAAGCGCTCACGGCGACCGGGATCTTGATGCCCCTCACATCGAAGAAGCCGCCGGCCGGAAGATTATGCGTAGTGTCCCAGTAGAGGCGTGCTGAGGAGATCGCGGTGTTCGTCAGCCAGTAGAGCGTGATGTTGTCGAGGACGTCGTCCCGCGTCAGCCCTTCGGGCTTGCCGTCGAAAGCGCGCGCGATCATCCGGTAGCTGCGAATGTCATGGTCGATAATCCACGCCGCAAGGCCGACCGGAGAATCGACGATTCCGTACAACGTCTGCGGGCGGTTGTTCATCTCGAGGGCGTAGCCCACCCCGTTCTTGTAGAAGTCATCGAGTTGATCCCACGCGTGTTTTTCATCAGGCGAGAGGCCGGCCGGCGGCGGGCCGCCAACCGCGAGTGCCTTCGACACATCGGGGGGAACGGTGGCGGCCATGTTGGTGTGAATGCCGAGCAATCCCGGCGGCTGTTGCAGGGCCATCACCTCGGAAACGGCGTTGCCCCAGTCGCCACCCTGCGCCACATACTTTGTGTAGCCGAGGCGTTGCATCAGCGTCGCCCACGCCTTGGCGATGCTGACCGGGTTCCACCCGGGCGCCGTCGGCTTGCCCGAAAAGCCGTAGCCTGGCAGCGACGGGATTACGAGATGGAAAGCGTCCGACGCGCTGCCGCCGTGCGCGGTGGGATTGGTGAGCGGATCGATGATCTTCATCTGCTCGACGATGGAGCCGGGCCACCCGTGCGTAACGATCATCGGCAAAGCGTTCTCGTGCTTCGAGCGAACGTGAATGAAATGAATGTCGAGCCCGTCGATCTCGGTGATGAAGTTCGGCAGTGCGTTGATCCGCGCCTCGATCTTGCGCCAATCGTGCTCTGTCGCCCAGTAGCGCGCGAGCTTCTGCATCGTGGCGAGCTGCACGCCCTGCGAGGCATCGGAGACCTGCTCCCGCTCAGGCCACTTCGTCGCGTTGATGCGCCGGCGCAGATCGACAAGCGCCTCGTCCGGAACATTGATGCGGAACGGGCGAATTGTCTTGTCTTCCGCACGCGCCGATGCCGAGGCCACAATGCCCAAGGCCCCCGCGGCTGCCGCGGTGGCCAGAACGGTGCGGCGGTTGAGTTCGGACATGTTATCCATGGCAGGTCTCCGGGGTTCGGGCTCCGCGGCGGTGTCGTCACGCGGATTCGGCGCGTCGATTCTGACGCGTTTGAGCGATCAGTCGGCCGAAAGCGGCCGGTGTCGTCGGGATGCTGGGGTCGGTATTCCGCCGGCGACCTCGACATCCTGGATTGGTTCGGCGCCGGAGGCTTTAACAGGACTGACTTTTTTGGAACGGAATTGCGATTTTATGCGGCGGGCGGAGACGCAAATGGTGGAGCGCCACCAACGAGGTCATGAGCGAGAAGGATCTGTTGGACAAGGTCCGGCTCGACGCCACCGTCAGGAAACCAACACGAGCGGCCACGACGTTGCGCGAACATCGACCAATCGCCGTTGCGCAGGCATGAGCGGCAGACACCGATTCGGCCAAGATCCATCGGGCGGTGCGATTTGTCGGCCCGGTTTCGGTGCGTAGAATCTCTCTCGCACGCGTCAGGTTTTTTTGCTGCTGGCAAAATGGACACTGGCAAAAAACAGGCAATCGGCGGCGCACCGCGCAGAACGTCCGATCATGTCTTTGATTTTGCTGGCGCTCCCTAGGGGACTCGAACCCCTGTTTTCGCCGTGAGAGGGCGACGTCCTGGGCCGCTAGACGAAGGGAGCCTGGGGTTGGAGATAGCCTTGATCGGGAGGCGGTGCAAGCACGCGAAGAGTTGCGAATTTGCCACGAGCACGGCGCGTGCGCTCCCTCCCCCGCTCAGAGTCAGAACCCCCCGTTTACGGCCGAGGGTGGGGAGGGGGCGCCCGCTTGCGCATGCACGTGTGGCTTCCCCCTCCCTATCCTCCCCCGTAAGCGGGGGAGGGGACGGAGAGTCAGTGCGGGAGAGCGACCGCAGGTGCCGTGCTTGTCCACCTACGGCTCGGGCGCGAACTTGAGCCTGCCGGTCGGCCGCAGCGTTTGCAGGTCGAAGGTGCGGATTTCGACGCTGCCGCCGACGTCGAGCGTCACGACGATGCGCTCGCCGCTGACGGTGACCGAGACGATCTTGGCGCCCTTCGGCAGGAGCGCTGTGACGTCGGCCTGCGCGACGGCGCTTCCCCCGCTGCCGAAAACGCGATAGCCGATGACGCCGATGACGACGGCGATGCCGAGCGCGGTGGCGAAGCCGGAGAGCAGCATCAGCCAGCGCACCTTGGCGATGAACCTCGCCTGGGCGGAATCGAGCGGTTTGTCGTCGAGTGGCGGATTGACCATGGGCGAGACGCGCGAAACGGAATCATCAGTCGAAACGGTCGTGGTCGCCGACGACCAGGCCGGCGCACGGCTCGATCGCGTGCTCGCCATGCAGTTGGCGGCGCTCTCGCGCACGCGGCTCAAGGCCCTCGTCCTCGCGGGCCGCGTCGCGATCGGCGGGCGCACGATCCGCGATCCCGGCCACCGCGTCAATGCGGGCGATACGGTCACCGTCGAGGTGCCGGCGGCGGAGCCGGCGGCGCCCCGCGGCGAAAACATCCCACTCGCCATCGTGCACGAGGACGACGACCTCATCGTCATCGACAAGCCGGCCGGGCTCGTCGTCCATCCGGCGGCCGGCAACTGGACCGGCACGCTGGTCAATGCGCTCATCGCCCATTGCGGCGACAGCCTCTCGGGCATCGGCGGCGAACGGCGGCCCGGCATCGTGCACCGGCTCGACAAGGACACGAGCGGCCTCATGGTGGTCGCGAAGAACGACCGCGCCCACCGCCGGCTCGCCAAGCAGTTCGCCGACAAGGGCGCGAGCGGCCTCGAACGCGGCTATCTCGCTTTCGTGTGGGGCGCGCCCGACCGGCCGAAAGGCACGATCGACAAGCCGATCGACCGCCATCCGCATGCGCGCGAGCGCATGGCGGTGCGCGCCGGCGGCCGGCCGGCGGTGACCCATTGGGAGATGCTGGAGCGCTATGCCGGTGCCGACGGCAAGCCGGTCGCGAGCCTGATCGACTGCCGGCTGGAGACCGGCCGTACCCACCAGATCCGCGTCCACCTCGCCGCGATCGGCCACCCCCTCCTGGGGGACGCAGTCTATGGCGGGGGCTTCAAGACCAAGGCCGCGCTCCTCCCGCCCGAGGCCCAGGCCGCGCTCGCGGCCCTTGGAAGACAGGCCCTCCATGCCTATCTATTGGGCCTCGACCATCCCTTGTCCGGCAAGCATTTCGTCTTCCGATCCGGCTTGCCGCCCGACCTGGACAATCTGCGCAGGGCCCTGCGCGGAACAAAGCCGCATGTCGCCGGTTGACCCCATAACCGGGCCCGGGCAGGACCCGACGATTGGAATGACTTTCCAATAGGTTAGCACGCGACATGCGAGGTCACGCCGCCGTCACGCTGAGTTGACGGTCGGGGCCCTTCTTTCGCCCCAGCCGCGCGTGTATGCTGCACCTGCGATCGGGTTTTGCGATTGCACAAGGGTATGGCGCCGTCGGCTCCAAGAGCGGCGGCGCTTCTCGCCCGCCGGTACCCGGGGGCATAACTATGGAGGGCGCTAATCATGGCCCGCACTGCTGCTTTGCCTATTCTCACGGCCGAATCCGGCCTTTCCCGCTATCTCGAAGAAATCCGCCGGTTCCCGATGCTGGAACCGCAGGACGAGTACATGCTCGCCAAGCGCTGGCGCGAGCATGGCGACCGCGATGCGGCGCACAAACTCGTCACCAGCCATCTCCGCCTCGTCGCCAAGATCGCCATGGGCTATCGCGGCTACGGCCTGCCGATCTCCGAGGTGGTCTCGGAAGGCAATGTCGGCCTGATGCAGGCGGTGAAGCGCTTCGAGCCCGACAAGGGGTTCCGCCTCGCCACCTACGCGATGTGGTGGATCAAGGCGGCGATCCAGGAATACATCCTGCGCTCCTGGTCGCTGGTGAAGATGGGCACCACCGCGAACCAGAAGAAGCTCTTCTTCAACCTACGCAAGGCGAAGAGCCGCATCTCCGCGCTCGACGAAGGTGACCTGCGCCCGGATCAGGTCAAGCTGATCGCCAAGCGCCTGGGCGTCGGCGAGCAGGACGTCATCGACATGAACCGCCGGCTCGGCGGCGACGCCTCGCTCAACACGCCGATCCGCGAGGACGGCGATTCGGGCGAATGGCAGGACTGGCTGGTGGACGACCACGCCAGCCAGGAGGCGACGCTTGCCGAGACCGAAGAGCTCGATAACCGCAAGAAGGCGCTGAGCGACGCGCTGTCCGTGCTCAACGACCGCGAGCGGCGCATCTTCCAGGCGCGCCGGCTCGCCGACGAGCCGATCACGCTCGAGGATCTCGCGGCCGAGTTCCAGGTGTCGCGCGAGCGCGTGCGCCAGATCGAGGTGCGCGCCTTCGAGAAGGTGCAGAAGGCGGTGCGCAACCGCGTCGCCGCGATGGAGACGCCGCATCCGGAACACGCTGCCGCGATGCACTGATCGCGAAACGAAGAGAAATGCGAAATGGCCGGGATTTGTCCCGGCCATTTTTGTTTCACCCGTCGCGAGGAGCGTAGCCCGGATGGAGCGAAGCGCAATCCGGGGCCAGCCTATCCGCGGAAAGGGCTTCCCCGCATTCCGCTTCGCTCCATGCGGGCTACGCCTACTGCTTCCACGTCGTGAACGCGGTGTTGAACGCGCGGTCGCCGGGCGTGCCCTTCTCGACCGCCAGGATGGCGCGGCGGCCGTCGGTGTAGACGATCGGCACGTCGAACCAGGTGCGCTCCTTCAGGAGCGCGATGTTGCGCTGCATGTCGGATTCGACGGCGGAAAGACCGATCAGGAAGAAACCGGTCGTGACCTTGACGGCGAGACCGGCGAGCGGCACGCCGCGCGTGGTCTCCTCCTGCTTCATCAGGATGCCGGGAATGTTCTGCACGCTGCCGTGCGAAAAATCCGGCGGCAGGGTGAACATGATCTCGACGGTGTGGCTCGCCGGCAGCGTCTTGTCGGTGTTGCGTCGGAGCGACCATTTCATCGTCATCTTGCGCTCGGGGATCTCGATGTCGGCGCGGATCACCGTCTCGGGCGGCTGATTGGCGGCGGTCGCGACGGTGTCGACCCGCCACACCGACGAGCCGACGAACTTCTTGCCGGCCGGATCGTTGGGATCCTCCTCGTAGAGCACCACGCGCTGCGCGACGTCGGCGGTCGCCTGCGTGGCGGGACGCTGCGCGCTGTCGCTGCCGAGACGCGCCGCATCCTTTTGCCGCGCCGGGGCGGCCTCGCGCGGCGTCACCTGCTCGGGGCCGCGGAACGGCGACACCGCGCCGCGCATGGCCTCGACCATCGGCCGCCATTGCCATGCCGCCACGCCGACAACGGCCAGCAGCAGGACAGCGAGCGCCGCCATGACGACGTAGCGGCGACGCGACCGCAGCGGCAGCTCGGGCGCGCCTTCGTCCTCAGGGGGCTCGGGATCGGCGCGCCGCGCCTTACGCGGCGGCGGCGCGATCTCCATGTCGTCGGCGCGCTCCTCCGGCTCGAAGCCGCGCATGGACCAGTCGTCCCGCCGCGGGGCTTCGCTCTGCGGCATTTCGTCGGGCGGCGGCGCAGGCGCGCGCGGCGCCTCGCGAGCGGTGCGGTCGCGCGCGCGCTCGCGCGGCGGCGTCGTTTCGCGCGGCGGCTCGCGTCCCTGTGGCGGCTCGCGCGAGAGCTCCCGCATCTGCGGCGGCTCGCGACGTCCGCCGCTGTCGCGGCGCTGGTCGCGATCACGATCGCGATTTTGGTCACGCTCGCGATCCCGCGCGGGCGGGCCGCGCCGGTCGCGCGCGCGCAGCGCGTCCGACTCCATGCGCGGTTCGAGGCGATCGAATTCGGGGCTCGGCGAGGGCACGGCCGCATAAGCAGCGCGCGCGTTCTTGCCGGCCTGCGCGGTCGCATCCCCGAGGCTTTCGGCTTCGGCGACGACATCGCGGAAGCCCTTGAGGCCCTCGTTGGAGAGGGAGACGCGCTCGTCCGGCGACCTGCGATCGTCGGACGACTTGCGCGAGGAGCGGCGCAGATCAGCAGCGGTCCCGGTCAACGTCGATTCCGGCTTTTCCTCCTCCTCGGCGGGCCCGGCCTCCTCGTTCTCGGCCGGGTCGGGCTTGGGCTTGAACAGATCGTCCGCCTCGACGCGGCGGCGCTCCGGCGGCGGATCGAAGCGCGACTTGCGCGCGGCCTCCGCCTCGACCTTGCGGATCGCCTCCTCGAGTGCGAGCCGCTCGCGCGTGATGTCCGACTCGTTCAGCGCCGGAACCACGCCCCGCAGCTGCGTCACCAGCGCGGTGCGCGCACGTTCGTAGAGCGAGCGGCGCGCCTCGCCGGTGCTCTTCTCGAGCCCCGCGACGGCCTTGGCGATGAGCGGTTGGTAATCGGCCATCAGGTTCCCGCGCTGCGTTTCGTTCGCACCATCATACGCTCAACTTGTACTCTATGCCTCGAATGGATTGCGCATCAGGATAGTGTCCTCCCGCTCCGGGCTCGTCGAGAGCAAAGCGACCGGGCAGCCGACCAGCTCCTCCACCCGGCGGACGTATTTTATCGCCTGCGCCGGCAGTTCGGCCCACGACCGGGCGCGGGCGGTACGCTCCTGCCAGCCCTCGATCGTCTCGTAGACCGGCTCGACCTGCGCCTGGGCATGCTCGCTCGCCGGAAGATAGTCGATCTCGCGGCCATCGAGGCGGTAGGCGACGCACACCTTGATTTCGGCGAACCCGTCGAGGATGTCGAGCTTGGTCAGCGCCAGGCCGTCGATGCCGCCGGTGCGTACGGTCTGCCGCACCAGCACCGCGTCGAACCAGCCACAGCGGCGCGGCCGGCCGGTGACCACGCCGAACTCGCGGCCGCGCTCGCCGAGGGTGCGGCCGATCTCGTTCGTCTGCTCGGTGGGGAACGGGCCCTCGCCGACGCGCGTCGTATAGGCCTTGCAGATGCCGAGCACGTAGCCGACCGCGTTCGGGCCGAGCCCGGAGCCGGTCGCCGCCTGCGCCGCCACCGTGTTCGAGGAGGTGACGTAAGGATAGGTGCCGTGATCGACGTCGAGCAGCGCCCCCTGCGCGCCCTCGAAGAGAATCCGCTTGCCCTCGCGGCGCTTGCGGTCGAGCAGGGACCACACCGAATCCATGTAGGGCAGCACGCGCGGCGCGATGCTGGTGAGCTCCTCGTAGAGCGCGGTCGCCTGCACCTCCTCGAGCCCGAGCCCGCGCCGCAGCGCATTGTGATGCGTGAGCAGCCGCTCGATCTTGCCCTTGAGCGCCGGAATGTCGGCGAGATCCATGAGGCGGATGGCGCGGCGGCCGACCTTGTCCTCGTAGGCGGGGCCGATGCCGCGCCGCGTGGTGCCGATGCGGGTCGCCGAATTCGAAGTCTCGCGGATGGCGTCGAGCTCCTGGTGCAGCGACAGAATGAGCGGCGCGTTCTCGGCGATGCGCAGACTCTCGGGGCTCACGGTCACGCCTTGCGCCGCCAACACATCGATCTCCTTGCAGAGCGCACGCGGGTCGAGCACGACGCCGTTGCCGATGATCGACAGCTTGCCCGGACGCACCACGCCCGACGGCAACAGCGGCAGCTTGTAGGTCACCCCATCGATCACCAGCGTATGGCCGGCATTATGGCCGCCCTGGAAGCGGACCACGATGTCGGCCTGCTCGGACAGCCAGTCGACGATCTTGCCCTTGCCCTCGTCGCCCCACTGGGACCCGACCACCACCACGTTCGCCATGAACGACCCTTCTCAGCCTCGATCCGCGCCGAAAATACCAAGAATTTGAAGCGCATAGATCGGAGTACCGCAGGGGATAACGGAAGCTGCCCCCTTGACGCAAGCCAGCGGCGCGACCCTCCCGAGGCTTGTTCAACCGCCTGATTTTCCAGGCCTTTATGGTAGCCGATTCGATTTCCCTGAAAAGCCTGTCAATTCGGTGTCGTTAAGGCGCGACGGCGGCGGAATGACGGCGGGTCGCGCGGTTTTACTGCCCTCCCGACGGCAAGTCGTCGCATCGCCCGCGACGCAACGCAACGGCGAGCGCCAGGGTGAAATAGCGAATAGCGGGTAGCGAATGGCGAGCAGGGAATCTAACTACTCGCTGCTCGCCTCACCGTTCGCCAACCAAGGAACGCCACCGTGAAGCCAGGCGCGTTTCGCCTGCTCGATCAACCCTACCTGCTGCTCGCGCTCACGTCGCTGTTCTGGGCCGGCAATACCATCATCGGCCGCGGCGTCGCCGACCTCGTGCCGCCCGCGATGCTGACCTGGGTGCGCTGGACCTTTGCGCTGCTCATCGTGCTGCCGTTCGCACGCGCGCATTTCAAGCAGGACTGGCCGGCGATCAGGGCGAACATCGTTCCGATCACGCTGCTCTCGATGATGGGCATCGCCGGCTACAACGTCGTCGCCTATCTGGCGCTGCATTACACCGAAGCGATCAATTCGCTGTTGCTGCAGTCGGTGGCGCCGCTGTTCGTGGCGCTGTGGAGCTTCGTCCTCTTTCGCGAGCGGCTCACGCCGTTGCAGACGATCGGCATCGCGATCTCGATGACCGGAGCGATCGTCATCATCTGCCGCGGCGATCCCGACGTGCTCGTCCGCCTTGCCTTCAATATCGGCGACGTGATGATCTTCGCCGCGCTCATCTTTTACGCGCTCTACACCGCGCTGCTGCGCCGGCGGCCCGCCATGCATCCGATCTCGTTCCTCACCGCCACCGTGATGGCGAGCGCGGCATTCTCGACGCCGCTACTTGCGATCGAACTGGCGACCGGGCACGTCGCCACGATCAGTGCCGGCGCGCTCGCCGCCTTCGCGTACCTCGCGATCTTTCCATCGGTGCTCGCCTATTTCTGCCTCAACCGCGGCATCGAGCTCATCGGCGCCAACCGCGCCGCGCCGTTCATCCATCTCATGCCGGTGTTCGGCTCGATCCTGGCGATCGTTTTTCTGGGCGAGCGGCCGCAGCTCTTCCACGGCGTCGGCTACGCGCTGGTGCTGGCGGGCATCGTGCTGGCGGCGAGGCGGTGATCAGCGACCCGATCAAAACGCCTTCGTGAGACCCGCCTGCTTGAGTATCTCGTTCGCCGTGATTCTGGATTTCAGCTTTCGGTCGACGACGACCGATACGCGGGTCTGCGGATTCCACCAGATTTTCGTGATCGCCCCGTCCGGCTCGTTTGAATTGATATCCGTTCGAGGTCAAAATTCGGATTACGTCTCGATAGAAATCGGCCATGAGCGAACGCCACCGATCTCATTCGGCGGCAATGAAGCGATCGCTAGATCGCGCAATGATTTCGATCGAGGCCGGAAAATCGGAAATTCCCTGCTCTTCCAGGAGATCGAGAATCATTCCCGGCAATTTTGCCCGCAGAGCCTCGATCGTGTCCGCTTCGGTTGCAAGTCCGCGAATATCCTGGGTGGTCGCGACCCAGACCTCGGCGTCGGG
>Ga0137392_10001674_pt1 | contig 12870 bp, 9 predicted proteins | sample 15con2h34AmetaG_FD_101394 | JGI IMG/M metagenome (GOLD analysis project Ga0137392, IMG submission 101394) | Vadose zone soil microbial communities from Angelo Coast Range Reserve, California, USA - 15con2h3.4A metaG | ecosystem: Environmental > Terrestrial > Soil > Vadose zone > Saprolite... | reverse complement strand
TTTCATCACCCAGGCGCCGGTGTGGGAGGCGATCTGCGACCTGATCGGCAAGCCGGAATGGAAGACCGATCCGGATTACGCCAAGCCCGCGGCGCGGCTGCCGCGGCTGGGCCACATCTTCGCGACGATCGAGCAGTGGACCACGACCAAGACCAAGTTCGAGGTCATGGACATCTGCAACGCGGTCGACATTCCGGTCGGCCCGATCCTGTCGATGAAGGAGATCGCGGAGGAGCCGTCGCTGCGCAAGACCGGCACCGTGGTCGAGGTCGACCATCCGACCCGCGGCAAATATCTTACCGTCGGCAACCCGGTGAAAATGTCGGATTCGATCACCGAGGTGAAGCGTTCGCCGCTCCTTGGCGAGCACACCGAGGAAATCCTCGCGAAGGAGCTCGGCTACGGCGAGCAGGAGATCGCCGAGATCAAGAGCTCGGGCGCGATCACCGCGCCGGAGAAGGGCGCCCGCGCCGCAGCGGCGGCGTAAGCGAGCGACGACGGACGGTCGTCCCCGCGCAAGCGGGGACCCATCAAACCGAGGACTCTGGAATACCGGATGCCCGCTTGCGCGGGCATGACAGCGGAGAGTTGGGAGGAATCTGAATGCGCATCGTCGTCCACGGCCAGCAGGCGTTCGGCAAGGCCGTCCTGGAGGCGCTGATCAAGCGCGGCGAGGACGCGGTCGCGGCCTATGTCGCGCCGGAGAAGCCGGGCGCCAAGGCCGATCCGCTGAAGGAGGCTGCGCTCGCCGCCAAGCTTCCGGTTTTTCAGCCCGCCTCCTATCGCAAGCCCGAGGTGTGGGAGGAGGTCCGGGCGCTCAAGCCCGACCTGCAGGTGATGGCCTTCGTCACCCTGTTCGTGCCGGAGGAATTTTTGAGCATCCCGACCAAGGGCTCGATCCAGTACCATCCGTCGCTGCTGCCGAAATATCGCGGGCCGAGCGCGATCAACTGGCCGATCATCGAAGGCGACACCGAGACCGGGCTGTCGATCTTCTGGCCGGACAACGGGCTCGATACCGGCGACGTGCTGTTGCAAAAGAAGACCAACATCGGTCCCGACGATTCGTTGGGCTCGGTCTATTTCGATCGGCTGTTCCCGATGGGCGTCGAGGCGATGCTCGAGGCGGTCGACCTGGTGAAGGCCGGCAAGGCGCCGCGCATCAAGCAGGACCACGGCCAGGCGACCTACGAGGGCCGCTGCACCGCCGACAATGCCCGCATCGACTGGGGCAAGCCATGGCGGCAGGTCCACAATCTCATCCGCGGCTGCAACCCGGCGCCCGGCGCCTGGACCACGCTCGGCGGGCAGACGCTGCAGGTGTTCGAGGCAAAGCCCTTGCCGGCGCGCGATCCCAAGGGCATCGCCGGCAAGATGGGGGAGATCGTCGAGGTCGCGAGCGACGGCTTCACCGTCGTCTGCGCCGACGGCCGCATCAAGTTGCTGCGCGTGAAGGCCGCCGACGGCCCGAAAATCGCGGCCGGCGAATTCGCCGCCAATGCCAAGCTCAACCCCGGAACGAGGCTCGCATGACCCCGACCCCCGCCACCGCCGCCAAGGCCCCGATCGCCGCCTCGCAGCACTCGAATCCCAAGTCCGACATCGATATCGCGCAGGCCGCCAAGATGCGGCCGATCATCGACATCGCGCGCGAGAAGCTCGGCATTGCGCCCGAGAGCCTCGAGCCCTACGGCCATTACAAGGCCAAGGTGTCGATGGACTTCATCAAGTCGCTGCAGGGCCGCCCCAACGGCAAGCTGATCCTGGTGTCGGCGATCACGCCGACGCCGGCGGGCGAGGGCAAGACCACGACCACGGTCGGCCTCACCGACGCGCTCAACCACATCGGCAAGAAGGCGATGCTATGCATTCGCGAGCCCTCGCTCGGCCCCTGCTTCGGGGTCAAGGGCGGTGCCGCCGGCGGCGGCTATGCGCAGGTGGTGCCGATGGAGGACATCAATCTGCACTTCACCGGCGACCTCCACGCCATCGGCGCCGCCAACAACCTGCTCGCCGCGCTGATCGACAACCACATCTACTGGGGCAACGCGCTCGGCATCGATGCCCGCCGCGTCACTTGGCGTCGCGCCATCGACATGAACGAGCGCAGCCTGCGCTCGATCGTGTCCTCGCTCGGCGGCGCGGCCAACGGCTTCCCGCGCGAGGACGGCTTCGACATCACGGTGGCCTCCGAGGTAATGGCGATCTTCTGTCTCGCCAGAAGTCTCGACGACCTCAAGCAGCGGCTGTCGAAGATCGTCATCGGTTATACCCGCGACAGGAAGCCGGTGCGCGCCGGCGAGCTCAAGGCGCATGGGCCGATGACGGCGCTGCTCAAGGAGGCGCTGGCGCCCAACCTGGTGCAGACGCTCGAAGGCACGCCGGCCTTCATCCACGGCGGGCCGTTCGCCAACATCGCCCACGGCTGCAACTCGGTGCTGGCGACGACGACCGCGCTCAAGCTCTGTGACTACGTCGTGACCGAATGCGGCTTCGGCGCCGATCTCGGCGGCGAGAAGTTCATGGACATCAAGTGCCGCAAGACCGGGCTCGCCCCCGACGCCGCGGTGCTGGTCGCCACCATCCGCGCGCTGAAGATGCACGGCGGGGTCAAGAAGGAGGACCTCAAGGCCGAGAACCCGAAGGCGCTCGAGGCCGGCATGGCGAACCTCGTACGCCACGTCGAGAACGTGCAGAAGTTCGGCATCGTGCCGGTGGTCTCGATCAACCGCTTCAGCACCGACACCGAGGCCGAGATCGCGCTGGTCAAGAACGCCTGCCAGAAGCTCGGGGTCGAGGCGCTGATGGCCGACCACTGGGCCGAAGGCAGCAAGGGCGCCGCCGACGTGGCGCGCGCGGTGGTGAAGGTGGTCGAGAGCGGCAGGAGCAAGCTTAAGCTGCTCTATCCCGACGACATGCCGCTCATCGAGAAGATCCGCACAATCGCCAAGGAGATCTACCGCGCCAAGGACATCGATGTCCACAAGCCGGTGCGCGACCAGCTCGACGCTTTCGAGAAGATGGGCTACGGCCATCTGCCGGTCTGCATGGCCAAGACCCAGTACAGCTTCTCCACCAACGCCGACACCAAGGGCGCGCCCGACGATCACGTGGTGACCGTGCGCGAGGTGCGGCTCTCCGCTGGCGCCGAGTTCGTGGTGGCGATCTGCGGTGAGATCATGACCATGCCCGGCCTGCCCCGGGTGCCGGCCGCCGATTCGATCGATGTCGGCCCGGACGGGCGGATCGTCGGGCTGTTTTGATACTGCAACGCTCCGCGCTCGTTCTTCCCGGTTCCACGAGCGAGGCTCCGCGCGCCCGCAGGGCGGAACGCTGAGTCTCGCTGGCCGAGCGCTTCATCGCGTGGGCGTCTGAAATCGTGCGGCCGATGGCGGCGCAGGCGGAAGCGCCCCATGCGGGGCCGCCGGCCCTGCGTCCCCGGCGCCGAGCCCCAGCGCTTCGGCCATGATGCGGAACAGCTCGGTATTCTCCATTTGGCCGCGGACGCGCTCGCTGCCCGGACCGGTCGCGGTCAGGATCACGTCCTCGCCGGAATGCACGTCGGCGTTGATCATCGCCGGCAGATTGCCGAAGCGGAACACCGCGCCGGGAACGTTCTTGTAGCGCTCGTTCGCGACGTAGGTGCCGGGCTCCTTGCCGGCGACGGTCGGATCGTTGGGGCCGTCGAGCTTGGGGCGGAACGTCTCGTAATGATCGGGCAGGCTCGCCGAGAACAAGGCGAGCCGGCGGCTCACGTCGACGCGTTCCGGATAGCCTTCGGCGTTGGGCGCGGGATAGTTCGGGAACCCGGCGCGTTCATACACGCGCACCCGCTCTCGCATCGGGGCGGGAGATTCCTTCGCCATGTCGTCCTCGATCGTGCCGACGAGTCCGATCGGGTGGTTGTGGTCGGCGAGCACGAGGATCAGCGTATCGTCGCCGCGCGCGCTCGCCCAATCGCGCGCCAGCCTGACCGCATTGTCGAGCATGATGGTGTCGTAGACCGCGCGCTCCATGTCGAGCAGGTGCGTGTACTTGTCGATCAGGCCGGATTCGACCATCAGGAAGAAGCCGGTCTCGCTCTTCGAGAGCACCGCGAGCGCGGCGCTCACCTGCTCGGTCAAGTCCGGCTGCTCGGGATATTTTCTCACCGTCCCGCCCTTGAGGAACTTGCGGTCGAGGACGCCGTCCATGTTGCCCAGCGTGAACAGCCCGAGCAGCCTGTTGGTGGCCGGATCACTAGCGGCCGCCGCCATTTCGGGCCCGGTGAGCGCGACCGCATAGCCGGCGGCGCGAAACTGCGCGACGAAGTCGCTCTCGTCCCTGCGCTTGGAGCCGGTCGCTGACTTCGGCAGGAAATTCGCGAGGCCCCCGCCCATGAGGACGTCGGGCCCGGCTGCGAAATATTGCTCGACGATGCGGTCATATTCGCTGCGCCTGCGCACATGGGCGACCATCGCCGCGGGGGTGGCATCCTCGATCTCGGTATTGGTGACGATGCCGACCGCCATCCCGAGCTTGCGCTTGACCAGGCTGGTAATGGTCTCGACCTTCGGATCGTCGAGCGGGCTGAGCGTGCGGTCGGCATAGACTCCCATGGCATTGACCGCCGACTTGTGCCCGGTCGCGTAGGCGCTGGCGGAATTGGCCGAATCCGTGATGATCGAATCGCTGCCGGCGGTCGCGACCAGCGCGGTATGAGGCATGTCGTCGATGGCGAGCTTGCCCAAGGCCTTGCCCTCGATGATGCCCCTGGCGAGATGGCGCGCCGCGACCCGGTGCGCGGGCGACATGCCGTCGCCGATGAACAGGATCACGTTCCTGGCCTTGCGCGCGTCGGTCTCGTAGACGTTCCAGCCGAGCTCGCGGGAGCGATCTCCGTCGGTCACGCGGATCCGATAGCTGCCGGGGCGAGTCAACGAGACGTCGCGCATGATCAGCGCCGACTGGTCCTTGCCGTCCTCGCGCTCGATGAAATCCGCCGCCTTGCCGAAGACCTTGGCGTAGTCCTCGCCGTTCAACGTGACCGATATCTTGCCGGGATCGGCGAGCGCCGGGAACTCGACCTTGAAGTCGAACCGCGCGCCGGAGAGGATGTCGGCGCGGTCGATCGGATAGACCGTCTGCGCGTGGCCGACCGATCCGGCCAGCGCAAGCCCCGCCGCCGCGGCAAGCAATCGGCGCATGTCTTGATCCTCCAATTGTTCGGATGCCAGACCTATTCGCCGTTCATGACGGTTGGGTGACGGCGGTCGGCGTGCGGCCGAGAGCGCCCACGTGGGGAAATGCTTCAGCCCCGCGCCGATGCCGGGCCGCGCGACCACTTGTCCAGCCGCGGCTCGATCCTGGTCGCCCAGAGGTCGTTGTCGTCGACGTCCTTGAGCGTGACCGTCATCACCTCGGTCGCCCCGTCGATTGCCACGTGGCCGAAGAACTGCAGCCCGAAGCAGGGCGCGAGGTCATCGGGCTGGCCTTCGCCGCAGCCTTTCTGGAACAGCGCGCGCGGGCCGAAGGTGTTGTCGAGCTGTTGCGGCTGCCAGGTGCCGGCATGGATCGGTCCGGAGATGAACTCCCAGAACGGGTCGAAGTCCTGGAACACGGCCGCGTTGGGATCGTAGTAATGCGCGGCGGTGTAATGCATGTCGGCGGTGAGCCAGACCGTGTTGCGGATGCCGGCATGCTTGATGAAGGCGAGCAGCTCGGCGATCTCGATCTCGCGGCCGCGCGTGGGACCGTCGCCCTGGGCGATCGCATCCGCGCTCACCACGCCGATTGGCAAATCGGCGGCGATGATCTTCCAGGTCGCCTGCGAGCTCATCAATTCGCGCTTGAGCCACGCCGTTTGCGTCGGTCCAAGGATCGCGGCGGCGGAGCCATCCGCGCTCAGCGCGGTGCGGTAAGAGCGCATGTCGAGCAGGAAGACGTCGAGCAGCGGGCCATAGGGAATCTTGCGATAGACACGTCCGGCCTCGGCCAGGGTCTCGCGCATCGGCATGAATTCGTGGAAGGCGCGGCCGCCGCGCGCGGCGAGCTTGAGAATGCTCTTGTCGACGTAGCCGTCCCATTCGAGGGCCACGTCCGGGCACCAGTCGTTGGTGACCTCGTGATCGTCCCATTGCGCGAACATCGGCACCTCGGCATTGAACGCAAGCAAATTGCGGTCGAGCAGGTTGTATTTGTAATTGCCGCGAAAGTCGGCGAGCGTCTGGGCGACCTTGGATTTCTCCTCGGTGACGACGTTCCGCCAGATCTCGCCGTTCGGGAGCCGCCGCTCCGCAGGGAGCGGGCAATCCGCATAGATGTGATCGCCGCAATGAATGAAGAAATCGGGCCGGCCTCTCGCCATGGTCGCGTAGCTGCGCATGCCGCCGCGTCCGAGGTCGATGCCCCACGCGCCGGTATCGCCCGACCATACGAACGAGATCGATCGGCGGTCGCGCGGCGCCGTGCGAAAGCGCCCGACTTGCGGCTCGCTCAGCAAGGTCGGGAACGAATGGTCCTGGAAGCGGATGCGATAGAACGTGTCCTGCCCGGCCGGCAGCCCCTCGATCAGCGCCTTGGCGGTGAAGTCGGTCTCCGGCAGCGCATCGACGGCGGCGGCGCCGCGCACGTTCTCGAAGCTCGCGGTGGTGGCGACCTCGACCAGCATGCGCGCCGGCCGGTCGGCGCGCGCCCAGACGACGGCGGAAGCGACCGAGACGTCGCCGGATTGGATGCCGTGGGTGATCGCCGGCCGGTCGGCGGCGCGGCTGAGACGGGGCTTGGCGATGCCGCCGGCGGCGGTGATCGCCGCCGACGCTGCCGCCGTCGTCAAGAGACGGCGCCGCGTGAGCGACGCGGCGTTGCGCATGGTGACGTCCATTGGGCCTCCGCCGTCGAATCGACGCGGCGGAGGCTGCCCGCTCCGTCTGACAGCGGTCCGACACTTGTGCGACAGCTCGATGAATCGTTTTACGCACGGAGCGGAGGGCGGCTTTCATTGACCGGGCGCGCGCTTGAGCTCCGACCATGCCGCCGGCTCGTGTCGCTGGTGTTCTGCAGCGAGACATATCTACCCGTTCGGTCTTGTCGCTAAAATCAGGAGAGGCGCCAGGCCGGGGGCTTCGATCGTGCGGACATCCTCGAAGCCGGCATCGCGCAGCCAGCCGCTGATCTCGTCGAACGAGAACGTGTCGCCGTGCTCGGAGTTCACCAGCATGTTGACCGCAAAGATCAAGGCTGGCAGCGGCGCCGTCCGGTTCGTGTCGACCAGGATTTCGGCGATGGCGATTGTGCCTCCCGGCGCGAGTGCGTCAAAAGCCTTCCGGAGCAGCAAACGGGAGCGTGCTTCACCCTCGCTATGCAGAATGTGCCCCGCAGTCGCGATCGCGTGTCCGCTGCCAAAATCCGCCTTGAGCAGGTCGCCCCCGACGAAACGGAATCGGTCCGCAACACCGGCGCGTGCCGCTACCTTGCGCGTAACAGGTATCACGCCCGGCCAATCGACTGCGGTCACGCGGACGTGCGGTGATTGCCGCGCGAGAGCGATGCCCCATACGCCGGACCCGGCGGCCAAGTCGAGTACGGACACGGGCGCCGCGGCTTTCGACACGCCTAGTGCCTCGCCCAACCGCTGGGCGGCGGGATAGTGCATCGGGAAGATCTCTTCAACGAACCGCAGAAAAAACGGGACACCGTCCCGCTCTCGATTGATGTGCTTCGCCGGCCGTCCGCTGCGCACGATGTCGTGGAGGTTTCGCCATTCCGACAGCATTGGCTCGCTCGTCAGCAGGAAAAACGCTCCATGAAAGGTGGGCTTGCCGCTCACCAAGAACGTGGCGCTCTCGGGTGTCAGCGCGTAGCGTCCCTCATCGTCCTTCGCAACAAGCTCCAAGCCGACGAGGGCATTCAATAGTGCACGCAAGCCGCGGGGGGACGTGCGCGTCTCCGCGCACACCTGCTCGATCGTCCTGGCGCCTTCGTCGAGCACATTGAATACGCGGTGACGGATGGCGGCTTCGATGATCAGCGGCGGGGCGAAGCCGAAGGTGAATTGCATGAGGCGTTCAGGCGTGGTCTGCGTGGTGGACGCTATTGGCATGTTGGATCCTCCAGGGCCGTGTTCCGACAATTGCACGGCCGCACTGCCACATCCCGTTTAGCGGTCGCGTACCATTGGGACACTCCGATCCTTGCTCTCAAATCAAAGATGTCCGGGCCGAAGGCGCACCGCGGTCGCGATCGCCCTCATGAACGGGATCAGCATCGGGTAACAAGGGGGAATTCGGCAGCAACAATCGGAGTGCGTCGAACGCGCGGAGCCGTGTATGCGGAACCGGGTCGATCACTGGAAGAATGTTCAACGCCGTGTCCGCAGACTCCGGAACGCGCCTGCCGCCCGCCTTCAATCGCCTGGCCTGGTCCAATCTGGCGGCGCAATCGGCCGAGCAAGTCGGCCTGGCTGCCGCCCCCATCGTTGCCGTGCTTGCCCTCGGCGCCGGCGCCGGCGAGACCGGCCTGCTTCAGACCGCGCAGACGCTGCCGTTCCTGCTGCTGTCGATCCCGCTGGGCGTTCTCGCCGATCGCACGTCTCGCCGTCGCCTCATGGCCTCGGCCGAGGCGCTGCGCGCGCTGTCGCTCACCGCGATCTTGACGCTCGCGGCACTCGGATTGTTGACGTGGCCGCTGCTGGCGGTGCTGGGCTTCGTGGGTGCGTGCGGGACGATCGCCTACAGCGTGGCCGCCCCGTCACTCGTGCCGGCGCTGGTGCCGCCGGCGGCGCTTGCCGGCCGGATCGAGCTTGCCCGCACGCTCGCCTTCGCCGCGGGCCCGGCGCTGGCCGGCGCGCTGGTCAGCTGGACCGGGGCTGCTCCTGCATTCGGCCTGGCTGCCGCACTCTCGACCTGCGCCGTCTTCCTGCTCGCCGGTCTGAGCGAGCCGCCGCGACCGGCGCGCACGCGCCGTCACCCGATCCGCGAGCTGCTCGAAGGCGCGCAATTCGTGTTCCGCCAACCGCTGCTGCTGCCCGTCTTCCTCACGCGGGTTTGCTTCAACACGTCGTTTTTCATCCTCCAAGCCGTGTACGTGCCCTATGCCGTCCACACCCTCGGCCTCTCCGCGTCCGGCGTCGGCGTCACGCTGGCGGCGTACGGTGTCGGCCTGGTCGTCGGCGCGCTCCTCGCCGCGCGGATGATGCGCGTGCTGCCCTTCGGCGCCGTCATCGCGCTTGGGCCGATCGCCGGTCTTGCTGCCGCCGTCGTGATGGTGCTCACGATCTGGATACCGTCCTTGCTCCTTGCCGGGACGAGCTTCTTCCTGTTCGGTGCCGGACCGGTCGTCTATGTCATCAGCACCGCCACACTTCAGCAGACCGTCACCCCGCGACATTTGCTCGGACGGGTATCGGCCATCTCCATCATGGCTTACGGATCGCGACCCGTCGGAGCCGCGATCGGTGCATTCGTCGGCGGGTTCTACGGGGCGCAGGTCTGCCTCGCCGTGGCCGCGGCCGGATTTCTCATCCAAGCGATGTTGATCTTGGCATCCCCCGTCGTGCGCCTTGCGCGACAGCCGGACATGGTCTGACGGCGACGACCGAGGGCACTTTTTTCCGAAGGCAGGAATGCGTCGCTCGCGTAAAGCCATGTGCGATCGTTCGCGACCGTCTCGACCGACCGAAGGCGTTTGTTCGCGGATGTCCTGCTGGTGGGCGCGACAGGGATCGAACCTGTGACCCCTACCATGTCAAGGTAGTGCTCTTCCGCTGAGCTACGCGCCCGGAACCCGTCGGGTGCTCCCCTCATATCGCCCCGACCACGGCGAGGCAAGGACCGCGGGAAACGTCAGGCCGCGAGCATCTTCTGCACCTCGTTGACGAGCTCGCGCAGGTGCACCGGCTTCGACAGGACCTTGGCGTTCTTCGGCGCCGCCGAATCGGAATTGAGCGCGACCGCCGCAAAGCCGGTGATGAACATGATCTTGATGTCGGGATCGAGCTCGGAGGCGCGGCGCGCCAACTCGATCCCGTCCATCTCCGGCATCACGATGTCGGTGAGCAGAAGCTCGAACGGCTCTTCCCGCAGCCGCTGATAGGCGGACAGCCCGTTGTCGAAGGAGATCACGTCATAGCCTGCATTCTGCAGCGCCTTCGCCAAGAAGCGCCGCATGTCGTTGTCGTCTTCGGCAAGGAGAATTTTCGCCATCTTCCAGCCTGCCCGGGGCGGTGAGGCTCGCGCGCGCCCTCGGGTTCCCTCACTTCCAATAAGCCGGATGCCGGGTAAACAACGGGTGAACCCCGTGCTTCCGGTCGACCGGGGATGCGATCGGCGACCATGCCCCAGTCCGGCCTTCGTGCCCATGGACAATAGCGCGTTTCCCGCCATAGTGGTTGCTCAAAAGCACCCGGGGCCGGGGGACCTCACCACCGTCAAGGCCAGTCAAAGCCGACCGCTTGCGATGTCCGAACCCAAAGACGAGCTCGATCCTCCCTTCGAAATCCTCGAACCGGCCAACGGGCGCGGGCCGGTCGTGTTCAACTCGCCGCACAGCGGCAGCGTGTATCCGCGCGCGTTCCTGTCGGCCTCGCGGCTCGACATCGCGACCTTGCGCCGCTCCGAGGACAGCTTCGTCGACGACCTCGCGCTCGGCGTGGTCGAGCGCGGTTACCCGCTGATGCGGGCGCACTTCCCGCGCTGCTTTGTGGACGTCAATCGCGAGCCGTACGAGCTCGATCCGCGCATGTTCGACGGCCGCCTGCCGTCCTTCGCCAACACCCGTTCGATGCGCGTGGCGGGCGGATTGGGGACCGTCGCCCGGGTCGTCGGCGACGCCCAGGAAATCTACAGCCAGCGTATCCCGGTCGACGACGCCATTCGGCGCATCGAGGGACTGTACAAGCCCTACCACCGGGCACTGCGCCGCCTGTTCACGCGCGTGCACCGGGATTTCGGGGCCGCCGTGCTGATCGATTGCCATTCGATGCCTTCGAGCGCCGGCGCCAAGGACGAGCGCCCGCGCGCCGACGTGGTGCTGGGCGACCGCTATGGCACGAGCTGCGTGGCGGCGGTCGCGGAAACGGTCGAAGCGACGCTGCGCGCCCAAGGCTATTCGGTGAGCCGCAACAAGCCCTATGCTGGCGGCTTCATCACCGAGCACTACGGCAATCCGGCCGCCGGCCTGCATGCGATTCAGCTCGAGCTCAACCGCGCGCTCTACATGGACGAGCGGCGATTCGAGCGCTCGCACGGCTTTGCTCGTCTGGCCGCGGACCTCGAGGGGCTGGCGGATTGCCTGGCCGCGATCTCGCTCGAGGAGTTGCGGCCTTACCGGGCGGCAGCCGAATAGGGCACCGCGACTCGCCGGACCGATGTCTTCGTTGATTCAAAAAAGGGCCGCTCGCGGGTGCAAGCGGCCCAAGTCTAGGGAGGAAACGCCCAAGGAGGGCGGCGGTAGCGCGAGGCGCTACCGCACCGCAACAACATACATCGCAGCGCACAAAGTGCAAGGGGAAAAGTAAGGCATATTGACCTTTAACAGTGCGCGGCGAACGGGCCGTCATGGGCCAGCCGAAACCGGGCAGGGATCGCGAGATCCGAAATAAGCAAGCAGAACCAATAGGATGAACGTTGCCTTCCTGCGGAACACCCGCCGACAGGCGGCATGGTCGTAGGCGCCGTCCGCCGCTGTGGGGAAAAGATTCGATCACAAATCCGTTCATGGTTCGGACCAGGACGTGCCGCCCCATCGAGCCCAAATTGAGAACGGCGGGGCCGCGCGTGCTATCTTGCATCTAACCGAACGCGCCGTTGAACGGGTCCCAGGACGCCGGAAAGCGCTATGAGTCGCATGGCACCGGCCGGCCGACAAGGCGGTCCGGTAGGTCGAGGGGTGGGGGCGCGCGCGAATGACGCCAATCGATTTTTCGGCTTTCGTGGACGAGCTCGCCTCGGTATCGGGGGAGACCATCCTGCCGTTCTTCCGCACGGCGCTCAGCATCGAGGACAAAGGCCGCGCCGGCAGCTTCGATCCCGTGACCGCGGCCGATCACGCGGCCGAGACGGCGATGCGCTCCCTCATCCGGCGCAGCTTTCCGGATCACGGCATCATCGGCGAGGAATTTGGCAAGGAGCGCGCGGACGCGGAATATGTCTGGGTGCTCGATCCGATCGACGGAACGAAATCGTTCATCTGCGGGATGCCGGCCTGGGGCACGCTGATCGCCCTGTTGCGAAGAGGCGAGCCGGTGTTCGGGGTGATGAACCAGCCCTTCACCCGCGAGCGCTTCAGCGGCGACGGCGGGCGGGCGAAATACCGCGGCCCGGCCGGGGAGCGCCACTTGCGGGTCCGCTCGTGCGCCAAGCTCGCCGACGCGGTCTTGTTCACGACCAGCCCGCTGCTCATGAACGCGGGCGATCGCGAGACCTTCGGCCGGGTCGAGCAGCAGGTGCGGCTGTCGCGCTACGGCGGCGATTGCTACGCCTATTGCATGCTGGCGGCCGGCCACGTCGATCTCGTCGTCGAGACCGAGCTCAAGCCCTACGACGTGCTGCCGCTGATGCCGATCATCACCGGCGCCGGCGGCGTGATCACGACCTGGGAAGGCGGCGCGCCCCATGCCGGCGGCCGCATCGTCGCCGCCGGCGACAAGCGCCTGCACGCGGCCGCGATGGAATTGCTCAAGGGCAAATAACCCCGGACTTCGCGCAAGGGCGTCGACGCATTGCGACATTCTCCGGCTCGAGCACAAACAGCGCCCTCAAGCCATCTGATCTGTGTTGCCTGAAAGCAACAGGCGCCAGCATATGCATGATGGCCGCGGATGAAAGCTTTACTGCCGGCGCAGAATCCGGGGATGATGAACTGCGCGTTTCCGCTCCGTGTTGTTGACTGGGG
>Ga0137392_10001660_pt1 | contig 12919 bp, 10 predicted proteins | sample 15con2h34AmetaG_FD_101394 | JGI IMG/M metagenome (GOLD analysis project Ga0137392, IMG submission 101394) | Vadose zone soil microbial communities from Angelo Coast Range Reserve, California, USA - 15con2h3.4A metaG | ecosystem: Environmental > Terrestrial > Soil > Vadose zone > Saprolite... | reverse complement strand
GCCCGACGAACGGCTTGAAGGCGTCCGCGCCGACCGCGTGCACGCGGAGCGGCGCGGTGTCGCCCCGGAAGAGCGGGGTGCGGCCGACCGAGGCCCGGAACTCCTCGCGGAAGCCCGCGTCGCGGAAGAGCGCGCGCCAGCTCGAGACCGGGGCGTCGAGCACGCGCGTCCAGACCGGGAAACGGAAGAAGACGAACGCGCTCGCCAGATCGAACGTGGCGGTGAGGGGAGAAGTCGTCACTTGAGGAAAAATCTCCACGCCGTCGCGCGCGAGCGCCTCGATGCGCGCCAGGATCGCCCGGTGCTCCTCGGGGTGCGACGGGTTGTGGCGGAGCGAGACCAGCGTCACCGGCCGGTCGGCCGCGCGCGCCAGCTCGGCGAAGCGGTCGACCTCGGCCAGGCGGTCCGGCCGCGTCCCGCCGATGGTCAGCTCGAGGATGCCGCGGCCCGAGGCGCCCATGGTCCGCACCAGGGTCGTCAGCTCGTCCTCGTGGGCGAGCCGGCTCGGCACCGGGCGGCCGCGATCGCCCACGTGATTCTTGTTGGTGGTGGACGAGAGCCCCACCGCGCCCAGCGCCATCGCCTCGGTCACGTGGCGACCCATGCCCGCGATCTCATCGGCGGTGGCCTCGCGCTCCCAGGCCGCGTCACCCATCACGTACTGGCGGATGGCCGAGTGCCCGATGAAGCAGCCCACGTTCGTCCACGGGCCGATCCGCTCGATGCCGTCCAGGTACTGGGCAAAAGTCTCCCATTCCCATCGGATGCCCTGGGTGAGCGCCTCGAGCGGCATGCCCTCCACGTAGGTGAGCATGCGCATCAGGGTCAGGCGGTCCTCGGCGCGGCACGGGGCGAGCGTGAAGCCGCAGTTGCCCATCACCACCGTGGTCACCCCGTGCCAGGACGAGCAGGAGGCCAGGCTGTCCCACGTGATCTGAGCATCGTAGTGGGTGTGCGGATCGATGAAGCCGGGCGCGACAACCAGCCCCGCGGCCGATACTTCACGCGCGCCGCGGCCGGTCACCGCGCCGATCTCACTCAGGCGCCCGTCCCGCACCGCCACATCGGCGCGCCGGGCGGGGGCGCCGGTGCCGTCGACGACGAGTCCATCGCGAATGACGAGGTCGTGGGCCGCGGTCTGGGTCGTACGTTGGGTCGCCATGGGGGCCTACTCTACGGCAACTGCATGGTCCTTGACCACCCCTCGGCCCGGCGCTACCCTCCCTGCACCATGATGAAACGAGCGACCGTCGAGTCCACCGCCGACGCCTATCTGGAGCTCCTGGCCGCCCGCGGGGTCGAGTACTTCTTCGCCAACGCGGGCACCGACTTCGCGCCGATCATCGAGGCCTACGCCCGCCGCGGCGCGCAAGGCCAGGCGAGCCCGCGCCCCATCACGGTGCCCCACGAGGTGCCGGCGGTGGCGATGGCGCACGGCTACACCATGGTCACGGGCCGGCCCCAGGTGGTCATGGTCCACGTCATCGTGGGCGCGGGCAACGCGACGGGCGGGGTGATCAACGCGGCGCGCTCGAACATCCCCATGCTCTTCTCGGCCGGGCGCAACCCGATCACCGAGGCGGGGAACGCGGGCAGCCGCGACCGCCCGATCCACTGGGCGCAGGAGGCCTTCGACCAGGCGGGCATGCTGCGCGAGTTCGTGAAGTGGGACTACGAGCTCAAGCGGTTCGACCAGCTCGAGACGGTGGTGGACCGGGCGCTGACCCTGGCCCAGTCGGAGCCGCGCGGGCCGGTCTACCTCACGCTGCCCCGCGAGGTCCTGGCCGAGCGCCACGACGCCATCGAATACGCCGATCCCGCGCGCGCGGTGGTGCCGGCCGCGACGCTGCCGGATCCGGACGCGATCCGCGAGGCGGCGGCCATCCTCACCGCCGCCCGCAACCCGATCATCATCACCAAGGCGCTCGGCCGCGATCCGGCCGCGGTGCCCGTGCTGGTGCGGCTCGCCGAGACCCTGGGCGCGCCGGTCTTCGACCAGTTCCACACCTACGTGAACTTCCCCCAGGATCATGCGCTCCACGGCGGCTTCGAGGCCGCGCCGCATCTGGCGGACGCCGACGCGATCCTGGTCATCGAGTCGGACGTGCCGTGGTTCCCGCAGATGAACCGCCCGAAGCCCGAGACGCGCGTCGTCCACCTGGGCGTGGACCCGCTCTTCTCGCGCTACCCGGTGCGCGGCTTCCCCGCGGACCTCGCCCTCGCGGGTACCCCGCGGCTGGCGCTGGCCGCGCTGGCGGATGCGGTGACGCGGCGGGTGAACGCGACATCGGTCGCGGAACGCCGGGAGCGCTGGGCGGCCGCGGGCGCCCGTCGGCGGGAGGCCGCGGGCGCGAAGAGCCGGGCGGTCCAGGGCGACTCGCCCATCGACATGCTCTGGCTCTCCCGCGCCATCGGCGATCTCGTGGACGACCGCACGATCGTGATCAACGAGTATGATCTCGACGCCACCCAGTGCGCCTTCACCCGGCCGGGCAGCTACTTCGCGGCGCCGCCCTCGGGCGGGCTCGGCTGGGGGCTGGGCGCCGCGCTCGGAGCCAAGCTGGCCGCGCCCGATCACAGCGTGATCTGCTGCGTGGGCGACGGGGCCTACATCTTCGGCTCGCCCACCGCGTCGCACTTCGTCTCACGCGCCTACAACCTGCCGGTGCTGTTCGTGGTCTTCAACAACCGCACCTGGAACGCGGTGAAGCGCGCGGTGCAGACCTACGCGCACGACGGCTGGGCGGTGCGCACCGACTCGATGCCCCTCACCGCGCTCGAGCCCTCGCCCGATTACGAGATGATCTGCCGGGCCTCGGGCGGCCACGGCGAGCGGGTGGAGGATCCGGCCGCGCTGCCCGACGCCCTCCGGCGCGGCCTTCGCATCGTCAAGGACGAGAAGCGCCAGGTCGTCCTCAACGTGATCTGCAAGAAGCCGTGAAGATCCTCGCCTCCGGCCCCAGCGGACCGCCGCCCGAGCTCGACCCCCTCCGCGCGGCCGGCCACGAGGTCGTGATCGGCCGGCCGCTCGATCAGCCCGGTCGGGCGGCCTACCCCGAGGCCGAGCTGGGGGCGGCCGCGCGCGAGGCCCACGTCATCCTGGCCTCGCATCTCGACGCGATCACGCGCGGGGTGATGGAAGCGGCCCCGAGCCTCCGGCTCGTCATCGTGCCCTTCATCGGCACCGACAAGATCGACGTCCCGGCCGCCTCGCGGCTCGGCATCCTGGTGGCCAATAGCCCGACGCCGGAGAACTTCATCGCGGTGGCGGAGGCCACGGTGGCCGTCATCCTGATGCTGCAGAAGCGCATCAAGCACAACGAGGCCAAGCTGCGCCGCGGCGAGTGGGCCCAGCGGCAGGACCGCGGCGAGTTCCTGTTCGGCAAGACGGTGGGGCTGGTCGGCCTCGGCCGCGTCGGCTCGCACGTCGCCCGGCGCCTGGTGAACTGGGACGTACGCCTGCTCGCCGCCGATCCCTACGTCTCCCCGGAGCGCGCCCGGTCGCTGGGGGCCACCCTGGTGGACCTGCCGACGCTGCTGGCCGAGAGCGACGTGGTGTCGCTGCACGCTGGGCTGACCGCCGAGACGCGCGGCCTGATCGGCGAGAAGGCGCTCCGGGCCATGAAGCCCACCGCGATCCTGATCAATACCGCGCGCGGCGAGATCGCGGACGAGGAGGCGATCGCCCGCGCGCTCACCGAGGGCTGGATCGCGGGGGCCGCCCTGGACGCCTTCACGCGCGAGCCGCTGCCCGCCTCGAGCCCGTTACGCGACGTGGACCCTTCGCTCCTCATCCTCACGCCCCACAATGTGAGCCATAGCGAGGCGGGCCGCCGCGCGAATCTCAAGCTCGCGCTCGACCAGATCCTGGCCACGGGCCGTCGCGAGGCGCCCGCCCACTGCGTGAACCCGGAGGCGATTCCGCGCTGGAGGCCCTCATGAGTCAGGCCGCGTATCCCATCTTCGACGCCGACGGCCACATCACCGAGTCCATCGAGCAGGTGGCCAAGTACCTCGACGCGCCGTACAACCGGCGGCCGCTCAACTTCTCCTTCTACCCGTGGGACGGCTGGGACCGCCGGCTCCTCGGCACGCTGGGCGACTCCGCGGGCACCGCGGACGCCTGGCTGCGCGCGCTCGACCGGGGCGGCATGGAGCAGGCGGTGCTCTACCCGACGCTCGGGCTGTTCCTCTCCTTCCTCAAGGACCGCGAGTGGGCGGTGGCGCTCTGCCGCGCCTATAACACGTTCCTGCACGAGGAGTTCGTCAAGAAGAGCCCGCGGCTGCACGCGGTCGCGCTGCTGCCCGTGCAGGATCCCGACGCGGCCGCGCGCGAGCTGCGCCGCGCGGTGACCGAGCTCGGGCTGGTGGGCGCCATGCTGGCGGCCGACGGCAGCCACCTGCTGGGCGACTCGCGCTTCCTGCCGATCTACGAGGAAGCCGACCGCCTCGACGTGATGCTGGGCGTGCACGCCTCCGGCTCGCACCTGGGCGGCGCCGGCGTGGACCTCTTCCCACAGTTCATCCAGGCCCACACTTGCTCGCACGCGTTCGGGCAGATGCGGCAGATCACCTCGATGGTCTTCGAGGGGATCCCGGAGCGCTTCCCCCGGCTGCGGATCGCCTATCTCGAAGCCGGCTGCGGCTGGGCGCCCTACTGGGCGGAGCGCATGGACGACGAGTACGCCAAGCGCGCGTCCGAGGCGCCCGCGCTCACCCGCAAGCCGAGCGACTACGTGCGGAGCGGGTCCATCTTCTTCTCCTGCGAGGCGGACGAGTGGCTGCTCCCGCAGGCGTTGAAGCTCATCGGCGAGAACCAGGTGGTCTACGCCTCCGACTTCCCGCACTGGGATCACAGCTATCCCGCCTCCCTCGACGAGATCCGCGACCGGGGCGACATCAGCGACACCCAGAAGCGGAAGATCCTCTCGGACAATACGCGGAGGCTCTACGGCCTCAAGGGGTGACGCCGCCTCGGCTCCCGTCGCGCTGATCGGGGCGCGCAAGCGCTACGGGGACGTCGAGGCGCTCCGCGGGATCGATCTCACCATCCACCGGGGCGAGGTCGTCGCGATGCTCGGGCCGAACGGCGCGGGCAAGACCACGTCCATCAGCCTGATGCTGGGTCTGCGCCAGCCCACCGCGGGCCAGGCGCGCCTCTTCGGCCTGCCGCCGACCGATCGGCGAGCGCGCAGCCGCTGCGGGGTGATGCTGCAGGAATCGGGCACCACCAGCGTGCTGACCGTCCGCGAGATCGTGGACGTCTTCCGCGCGTACTACCCCGCGCCGCTGCCCGCCGAGCGCGCCATCGCGATGGCCGGGCTCACCGAGCAGGCCGCCGCGCGCATCGGCACGCTCTCGGGCGGCCAGCGCCAGCGCCTCTACTTCGCGCTCGCGATCTGCGGCGATCCCGACATCCTCTTCCTGGACGAGCCCACCGTGGGCATGGACGTGGAGGCCCGGCGCGCCTTCACGGCCAGCATCCAGACCCTCTCCGGCGCGGGGAAGACCATCGTGTTCACCACCCACTACCTGCGCGAGGCCGAGGAGCTCGCGCGGCGGATCATCGTCATCGACCGCGGCACCGTGATCGCGGACGCGAGCCCGCAGGAGCTCAAGGCGCGGGTGCCGGGCAAGAAGATCACCCTGCTCGCGGGCAGGCCGTTCGCGCCCGCCGATCTCGACGGCCTGCCCGCCCGCGTGCTGAACATGAGCGGCGCGCGCGCGAGCCTGCTCAGCAACGAGCCGGCGGCGGTGCTGCGCGAGGTATTTCGTCGCGGCGTGGACGTGGTGGACCTCGAGGTGACGGGAGCAGATCTCGAGGAGGCGTTCCTCATGCTGACGCGACGGAGCGAGGACGCGCCGTGACCGCCATTGCCGCGAAACCAGAAATCGCGCCACTCGGGCGCATGCTGCTGGCGCAGACGTGGAGCGAGCTGCGCATCCGCTGGCGCATCCCCGCCTTCAGCGTGACCATCGTGGCGCTGCCCGTGCTCTTCTTCACCTTCTTCGGGCTGCCCTACGCCAAGCAGACCCTGCCCAACGGATCGAGCCTCGGCGCTTATCTGGTCGCCTCGTTCGCGGCGTACAGCGTGGGGAGCGTGATGGTGTTCGGCTTCGGCATCGGGGTGGCCACCGAGCGCGGGCTGAAGGTGGACGTGCTGATGCGCGCGACCCCGCTGCCACCCCTGATCGCGATCCTGGCCAAGGTGCTGAACGCGCTCGCCTACGCGCTGCTCTCGCTCGTGGTCCTGATCGCCTACGCCATCGTGGTGGGCGGGATCCGCCAGGACCTCACGGTGTGGCTCGACATGATCGCGCGCCTGCTCGCGGGCTCGGTGCCGTTCATCGCGCTGGGCTTCGCCATCGGCTATCTCTGCGGCCCCAACGTGGCCCCCGCCGTCGCGAACCTGGTCTACCTGCCGCTGACGTTCGCCTCGGGGCTCTTCATCCCGCTCTCCCAGCTCCCCGGCTTCGTGCGCGGGATCGCGCCCTACCTGCCCGCGTATCACTACGGCCAGCTCGGCTGGAGCGCGGTCGGCGCCAATACCGAGCGCCTGTCCGTGAGCATCGCGTGGCTCGCCGGCTACACCGCGCTCTTCCTCCTGATCGCGTTCCGCGCCTACCAGCGCGAAGAATCCCGCAAGTTCGGCTAGCTTGGGGTCAGGTCTTGAATTACGACATTTCCGCCGCCCGCGGACTCGCCGGCCAACGTGAAAATGTCGTAATTCAAGACCTGACCCCGTCCTACATCGCGGCTTTCTTGGCGCGGAGGGATTTGATCTGGTCGGGGGTGTAGCCGAGGTCGGCGAGGACGGTGTCGGTGTGCTCGCCGCGGAGCGGGGCGGCGCTGCGGACGCCGGGGGACATGCGCGAGAAGTGGAGCGGGGTGCCGACGACCGGGATCTCGCCGAGCTTGGGATGCATCACGCGCTGCACGATACCGCGCTCGGCGGTCTGCGGGTCGTTCATCACCTGGTCCACCGTGTTCACCGGGGTGGCGGGGACGTCGGCTTCCTCCAGCCGCTTGAGCAGGGGCTCGCGGTCGAGCGCCCCGATCGTCGTCTCGAGGACGCCCTCCAGCTCCGCGCGATTGGCCACCCGCCCCTGGTTCCTCTCGAAGCGCGGATCCGTGGCCAGATCGCTCAGGCCCAGGGCCTTGACGAGCTTCTGCCAGAAGCGATCGTTGGCGGCCGCGATGAAGATCCACTGCCCGTCGCGGCACTTGAAGTTGCGATAGGGCGAGAGCGACGGGTGGCCGGAGCCGAGCGCGCGCGGCAGCGCGCCGGTCAGCAGATAGCCCTCGGCATGGAAGGCGAGCAAGCTGACCGCGGTCTCGAGGAGCGACCCGTCCACCCGCTGGCCGAGGCCGGTCTTCTCGCGCTGGATGATCGCGTTGGAGACGCCGAGGGCGCAGAGGATGCCGGTGGTGAGGTCGAGGAACGACACGCCCGCCCGCACCGGCTGGCCGCCCGGCTCGCCGGTGATCGACATGATGCCGCTGAAGGCTTGCATCAGCGCCTCGTAGCCGGGGCTGTCCTTCCGGGGGCCGGTTCGTCCGAAGGCCGAGACCGAGCAGTAGATCAGCCGCGGGTTGATCTCGGCCAGCACGTCGTAGCCGAGGCCGAACGACTCCATGGTCCCGGTGCGGAAGTTCTCGATGACCACGTCCGCGTCCTTCACGAGCCGCTTGACCACCTCCACCGCCTCCGGCCTCTTCAGATCGAGCGCGATGCCGCGCTTGTTCCGGTTGAAGAGCAGGTACGCGGCGGCCTCGCCGTCCTTGTGGGGCGGCCAGGTGCGCGACTCGTCGCCGGGCCCGGTGTCCTCCACCTTGATGACGTCGGCCCCGAGATCGCCGAGGAGCGCCCCGCACCAGGGCCCCGCGATGACGCGGGAGAGATCGATGACACGGATGCCGTCGAGCGAGAGGGCGGGCTTGGTCATGGCGCGTACTATACCGCCGTTGGCGGTGTATATTCACCCCTCGGCCAATCCATCTTCAGGGGGTCGGACCATGGAGCTCTACGACGTGATGCGCACCACGTTCTCGGCCCGCGAGTTCACCGCCGACCCGCTCCCCGACGAGATCCTCTTCAAGATCCTGGATCGCGCGCGCTTCGCCCCGAGCGGCGGCAACCGCCAGGGCTGGCGCGTGATCGTGGTGCGCGACCCCAGGATGCGCGAGGGGCTGGCCGCCGCGACCGTCCCCGCGGCCAAGCGGTACGCCGCGCAGGTGCAGGTGGGCGAGAGCCCGTGGAACACCATCGATACCTCCAGGGTCGACGCGGCCACCATCGAGCGCACGCCGGCCCCGCCCCGGCTGATCGAGCCGGTGCTCAAGGCGCCGGTGGTCCTGGTGATCTGCGTGGACCTGAAGGTGGTGGCCTCGATGGACTCGGAGTTGAAGCGCGTCGGCGTGATCAGCGGGGCGTCCATCTATCCGTTCGCGTGGAACATCCTGCTCGCGGCGCGCCACGAGGGCTTCGCCGGGACGATCACCACCCTGGCCACTGCCCAGGAGCCCGCGCTGCAGAGGCTCCTCGGCCTGCCCGCCCACGTGGCGGTCGCGGCGGTGATGCCGCTCGGCCGGCCGGTGAAGGCCATCACCAAGCTCACCCGCAAGCCGGTCGGGGAGTTCGCGATGCTCGAGCGCTGGGGCGGCCCGCCGCTCGGCCCCGAGGGCTAGGCGGCGCCGGCCGCGCCGGCCTTGCGAAGCAGATCGAGGATGCGCTCCCCGGTGATCTCGCCGGGGATCAGCACGTGGTCGGCGCCCGCGCGCAGCAGGTCCTCCAGGTCGGTCCTCTCCTCGCCGGTCATCACGATGACCGCGCGCGGCGCGAGACGGCGCAGGTTGCCCACCAGCCGGCGGGTGCTGATGCCCTTGAGGAAGGTGTCGGAGATGGTAGTGACCACGACGCGGGCCTCCGCGATGCCCAGGTGCTCGAGGGCGTCGGGATTGGCGAGATCGCCGTACTCCCACCGGAACCCGCGCGCCATGACCGCATGGGCGCGGTTGGCGTCGTAGTCCACCAGCGTGATGCGTCCCTTGAGCTGCGGCGCCTGCGCCTCCACCAGGTCCAGCACCGCCTGGGCGATGCGGAAGTGGCCGAGCAGCACGATGTCCCGCGCCGGACGCGCCTCCGCGGCGGGCGCGGCCCCACCGCCCGCCCCGGGACCGCGCGCGAAGGGCCGCACGAGCCACCGGGCGATGCGGTCGTTCCAGGTGATCAGGTAGGGCGACAGCAGCGAGGTCAGGATCATGGCGGTGAGCACCACCGCGCTCACTCGCTCCGAGACGTGGCCGTAGCCCCTGCCCAGGGTCAGGATCACGAGCGAGAACTCGCTGATCTGGGCGAGGTTCAGCGCGGTGACCGTGCCCGCGTAGAGGCCGTCGCCCAGGAGGGACGCGGTCGGCACCACCGAGATCGCGCGGCTCGCCAGCACGAAGACCACGATGAGCAGCGCCTGGCCGAGGACGTCCGCGCTCGGCACCGGCACCTGCAGGCCGAGCGCGACGAAGAAGAGGGTGACGAAGAAGTCGCGCACCCCCGTGACCTTGGAGATGACGTCGGCCCCGTAGGGGAAGGCCGAGATGCTCACCCCCGCGATCAGGGCGCCCATCTCGCGCGAGAGCCCGAGCTGGTACGCGAAGCCGGCGATGCCGAAGCACCACGCCACCGAGGAGATCAGGACCAGCTCGGGCCGGCGCGCGGAGGCCTCGAGCAGCGGGGCCAGGATGTAGCGGCTGGCCAGGAAGGCGACGCCGACGAGCACCGCGCCCCCCGCGATGGACTGGGCGATCTGGAACACCCCCGGCTCGGCCAGGCTCGGCTGCACCGCCATGAACAGGATGGCCCAGATGTCCTGGACCACCAGGACGCCCAGGGTGAGCCGTCCCGAGAGGAGCTTGAGCTCGAACTTCTCGCGCAGCAGCTTGACCACGATCAGGGTCGAGCTCAGCGAGATCACGATCGCGAGGTAGACGAGGTCGAAGCGGCCCTCCGCCACCCGGTAGCCGAGCCAGCCGAAGAAGGCGAGGCCCAACAGGGAGTTGATCACGAACTGGCCGACGCCCAGGGCCAGCATGGAGCGGCCCAGGCGCCGGAGCTCCCGCAGGTCGATCTCGAGCCCGATGATGAAGAGGAGGAGGATCAGGCCGATCTCCGCGATCAGCTCGATGCTCGCCGCGTTGGTGATGAGGCCGAAGCCCATCTGGGAGCTGAGCAGGATCCCCCCCGCGATGTAGCCCAGGAGCAGGGGCTGCCGGAGCAGCCGGGCCGCGTGGCCCAGGATCGCGGCGAACACGATCCCGAGGGCGATGTCGCGGAGCAGGGTCACGTCGTGCGGCACGGGTCGCGGGCACCTCGGTCTTGGGATAGAATCGGTCGCCGTATCCTAACCAACTTTTGCAGGTTCCGAGGAGGATCTCGTGGAGCGACGCACACTCGGCAAGAGCTCGCTGGCGGTTTCCGCCGTCGGCCTCGGCTGCATGTCCATGTCCAACGTCTATGGCAAGGGCGACGAGGCGGAGTGCATCGCGGTCGTCCACCGCGCGCTCGATCTCGGCGTGAATTTCCTCGATTCCTCGGACATGTACGGCTGGGGCCAGAACGAGGACCTGCTGGGCCGGGCCCTGCGCGGCCACCGCGACCAGGTGGTCCTCGCCACCAAGTTCGGCAACCTCCGCAAGCCGGACGGGACCGCGGGGGTCAACGGCCGGCCCGAGTACGTGCCCCAGGCCTGCGACGCGAGCTTGAAGCGTCTGGGCGTCAGCACCATCGACCTCTACCTCCAGCACCGGGTGGACCCGAGCGTGCCGATCGAGGAGACGGTGGGCGCGATGTCACGCCTGGTGGAGGCGGGCAAGGTGCGCTTCCTCGGGCTGTCGGAAGCGTCCCCCGCCACCGTGCGCCGCGCCCACGCGGTGTACCCGATCACCGCGCTGCAGTCCGAGTTCTCCCTGCTCTACCGCGTCGAGGCCGAGGAGACGCTGCCGACCCTGCGCGAGCTGGGGATCTCCTTGATGGCCTACTCGCCGCTCGGCCGCAGCCTGCTGACCGGCCGCACCCGCTCCGCCGCGGAGATCCCCTCGGACGACCGGCGGCGCGACCACCCGCGCTTCCAGGAGGAGAACCTCCAGAAGAACCTCGACCTCCTGAAGCCGCTCGACGACATGGCCCGGGAGAAGGGCTGCACCCCCGGGCAGCTCGCGCTGGCCTGGCTGCTCGCGCGGGGCCGGGACATCGTGCCGATCCCGGGCACCAAGCGGAAGGACCGGCTCGAGGAGAACGCGGCCGCCGCGGACGTGCGGCTCACCCCGGACGAGGTCATCGCGCTCCAGAATGCCGTCCCCGTCGGCGCCGCAGCGGGGGAGCGCTACCCGGGGCCCGCCATGAAGTCGGTGTACATCTAGGCCCGCGGCGGCCGTGGGCAGCTGGCTGGAGACCTACCGGGGCACCGTCTTCCGCTGGGAGGTGGACCACAACGACCACCTGACGGTGGCGTACTACTTCGCCCGCATCGCCGACGCGGGCGCGGGGCTGCTGGGGGCGGTCGGCCTGGCCGCCGCGGCCGCCCGCACCGCCGACTGCTTCGTCCGCTACCAGCGCGAGCTGCGCGTGGGCGACATCATGCACATGGAGAGCGGCGTGATCGCAGTCGAGCTCGACGCGCTGGTGCTGGGGCACAAGCTCTTCGACTCCGGCGCGGGCGTCCTCTGCACCACGGTGGAGCAGCGCGTGCGCCTCGCCGGGCCCCTGACCGCGGAGACGCGGCGGGCGGTGGAGGCGCGCCGGGTGGACTGGGACGGGCCGGCCCGCGAGCGGCGGCCGCGTCCGGCCGGCCTCGCGGGCTTCGGAGACAGCGCGCGTGACACCGTCAAGCCGGCGGAGCTGGACGTCTCGGGCGGCGCCGCGCTCGCGCACTACATCCACCGCTTCTCGGCGGCCAACGGCCACGCCATCGCCGCCTTCGGCATGACGCCGGCCTACATGCGCGCGGAGCAGCGGGGCTTCTCCACCTTCGAGTTCCAGCTCGAGCTCGGAAGCCCCTTGCGGCCGGGCGACGGCGTGCGGGTGCGGTCCGGGGTGCGCCACGTGGGCAACTCCTCGCTGCGGCTGCTCCACGTGATGACGCGGGAGCCGGGGGACGAGGTGGTGGCCACGCTCGAGCAGTCCGGCGTCCACTTCGATCAGGAGGCCCGCCGGCCCGCGCCGCTGCCCGACGCCCTGCGCGCGCGCGCGCGGGCCCTGCTCGTCAAGGAAGCCTGATGCCGTTGAAGCTGGGCCTCTTCTCGATGACCACCGGACCGTGCACCTACCCGGACGGAGCGGCCCGCGTGGCGCGCGCCGCGGAGGCGGCCGGCTTCGACTCGCTCTGGGGCGGCGAGCACGTGGTGCTGCCGGACCCGCGGGTGCCCCCGTCTCCGCTGGAGCCCGAGGATCGCATCATGGACCCGGTGGTGACGCTCGCCTTCCTGGCCGCGCACACCACCCGGATCCGCCTCGGCACCGGCATCATCATCCTGCCCCAGCGCAACCCGCTGGTCCTGGCCAAGCAGCTCGCCTCGCTCGACGTGCTCTCCGGCGGGCGCCTCATCTTCGGCGTCGGGGTGGGCTACCTCGAGCCCGAGTTTCGCGCGCTCGGCATCCCGTTCGAGCATCGCGGCCCGGTCACCGACGAGTATCTCGCCGCCCTGCGGGTGATCTGGAGCGAGGCGCGGCCCTCGTATCGCGGCCGCTTCGTGAGCTTCGACGGAGTGCAGGCGCATCCCCAGCCCGCCCAGCGACCCGGGCCCCCGATCGTGGTGGGCGGGCACACCGAGGCCGCGTTCCGGCGGGCGGTGGAGCAGGGGCACGGCTGGTACGGCTTCGCCCTCGACGAAGCCGGCGCCCAGCGCTGCTTGGAAGGGCTCCGG
>Ga0137392_10001652_pt1 | contig 12951 bp, 7 predicted proteins | sample 15con2h34AmetaG_FD_101394 | JGI IMG/M metagenome (GOLD analysis project Ga0137392, IMG submission 101394) | Vadose zone soil microbial communities from Angelo Coast Range Reserve, California, USA - 15con2h3.4A metaG | ecosystem: Environmental > Terrestrial > Soil > Vadose zone > Saprolite... | reverse complement strand
TCGCCGCAACCGCCGCTGACATGCCACTATCCTACCAGAGCTTTAAAAAATACGCACAGGAAAGCCCGGGCAAAACAGCATGTCACAGACCTATGGCTGTCCTATCGCCGGAGATCTGGGGCTAGCCGGCTTCGGCGCCCTGAACCGTGGGTGTTTCAGGTCGCTGCCAGTTCACCTTCAGGTGGTCGCGTCTGCCGAACCTTTCGAGGTTTCGGGTGATGAGATTTTGGATCCGCTGAAGGTTCTCCTCGTTCGTGGCTTCGGCGCGCACCGTCAGCGTGTCAGGGCCGGCGTGCATGGTGCACCGGCCCCAGGTCAAGGTGAGGGTCCCGTCAGTGTCGGACCATTCGACGTGCTGCATCTCAGGGCGCGCCTGCGCCTTGCCGGCGTGGAGGTGGAGGATCTTGTGGTTAATGCTGTTGGCGTGCCGGCAGAGTTGGACGAGATACCGGCTCGGGCGCTCGGCCTGGATGCAGGCTTCGGCGGTCAGCATGCGTTTCCTTTCTGGTGAGGGCGGCCAGCCAGGCCCGGATCCCGTCCGGGCCGGCAGGGCTGTCGAGCGTTGCCGGTTTCGATCGAGTCGATCTGCCATCCTTCGGCGAATGCGGTTGTGATCTCGTTTTGCCTCACCCGCCGCGGCCTCTGGTCGCGAGGCTGCTGGTCGCTGAAGTACAGCATGAAGCAGCGGCCTCCGGGGACCAGTGCGGACCGGAGACTGCCGGTGAAGGTCGCGCCGTGGCCGCCGAAGATGAGCAACCCGCAGTCGAGCACGGTGTCGGAGGACTCCCCGAGACCGGCTAGCTGCCGGGCGTCCCGCGGAGGAACCGCGCGGTGAGACCTCGGTCGCGCCTTTCCCTCAGCCGCGCGCAGGGCCGCGGACGCGATGTCAACGCCGGTGGCGTCGAGGCCGAGGCCAGCGCACATGAGCACGTGCTCGCCGGTCCGGCTGCCGGCGTCCAGCGCCCGGCCCCGGATGGCGCCTGCGTCAGCGAGAGCGCGGCACGCCGGCCGGGGCCGCCCGAGATCCCGGTGTGGCTGGCCGGAGGAGGAGTCCTCCCACTGGCTCGCACTCAGGGGACCGGGACAGTGTTGCGGTGTCTCCGGAGTGGGCGTGCCTGCCTGCCCGAGAGCGTGGGCAAGCTCGTCGGGGAAACTCATTTGTGGCTCCTGTTCGTCACAAGATCCCCGGTGTGAGGCACCTGCGCGGGCGGTGGCGGGCTGGTGGCCGGGTGAGGCCGGTTCGGGGTCTGGGGCTGAGGGGGCGACTCGCAGGATGCGCGCTGCGGGAGCTGGGAGCCACCAGTTCCAGCGGCCGAGGACCCCGATGAGGGCGGGCAGCAGCAGCGAGCGGATGACTATGGCGTCGAGGAGGATCCCGGCGCCCAGGGCGGTGGCCAGCATCTTGATGGCGGTCTCGGGGGTGGCTGACAGGGCGAGGAAGGCGAGGAAGAGGATCAGCGCGGCGCTGGTCACCAGTCGCCCGGTCCGGCCGATACCGGTCACCACGGCCTCGTCGGTCGAGCCGGTGGCGTCGTACTCCTCGCGGATGCGGGACAAGATGAACACCTCGTAGTCCATCGACAGCCCGAATAGGAAGGCGAACGCCAGCAGAGGCACGTACACGGTGATCGACCCGGTTGCGGGGATCGACCACAGGGCGTGGCTGCCGTGACCTTGCTGCCACACCAGGACCATGACCCCGTAGGCGACGCCGAGTGAGGCCAGGTTGAAGATGACCGCCTTGGCGGCTAGCACCAGGGACCGGAACGCCCGGGCCAGCAGGATCAGGGTGACCATGGCGATCAGGCCGAGCATCAGCGGGAAGCTGCCGTACACGGCGCTGGTGAAGTCGGCGTCGCTCGGACCCTGACCGCCGACGCCGATGACCCCGGGCTGGCCGGCGAGGGCATGCTGGACGGCGTTGAGGGTGGCCGCCCCGGCGGCGGTGCCCGGCTCGGCGACGGGCAGGATCTCCACCAGCCCGGTGCCGCCCGGCGGCGGGTTCACGGCGGTGGTGAAGGCGGAATAGATCCCGGGGATCTGGCGGGCCTGGCGGGCCTGGCGGGCTACGGCGCCGGCCCGGCCAGCCGTGGTCAGCACGTCGATGGGACTGACGATCCCCCGGGGGATCCCGCGGCTTTCCAGGTGCGTGAGGGCCGCCTGCGCGGAGCTGCCCGGGGCCAGGGCCTTGCTGGCCGGCTCACCTAGGCGCAGGCTGAACAGCGGGATGACAAGTGCCGCCACCACGAGCAGCCCGCCGGCCAGCGCGGCGGCCCGGTGCCGAAGAACCAGGCGGGCCCATCCGGTCCAGGGGCGGCTGGCGTGGACTTCGCGGCGCAGGCGCGGGCGGTCCACCGTGGGGCCGATGCTGGCAAGCAGCACCGGCAGGAGGGTGATCGCGACGGCGACGGTAGTCAGGGGGATGAAGAACGCCGCCAGGCCTATGCCGCGCAGGAAGGCGACGGGGAGCGCGACCAGCGCCAGCAGGCTGATGGCCACGGTGGTGCCGGAGAAGACAACGGCCCGGCCGGCCGAGCCCATGGCGGCCGACACCGCCGCCTCGTTGTCCAGGCCGGCGGCGTGGTTCTCCCGCCAGCGGGTAACGACAAGCAGTGAGTAGTCGATGGCCACGCCGAGCCCGATGAGGGCGATCAGATATTGCACGATGAAGTTCACCGAGGTGACCTGGGTGAGGGCGTAGACGAGCAGGAAGGTCGCCGGGATGGCCACCGCGGCCATGAGCAGCGGCAGCAGCGCGATGAAACTGGCAAAGACGAAGGCCAGCACCAGCAGCGCGCCGAGCCCGCCGAGCAGCGTCTCGGTCAAGGTGCTGGTCCCCTGGCCGCCGCTCGTGCCGGCCTCCAGCTGGGCCAGGCCACTGACGCCGGCCTGCCAGCCCGCCGGGGCCGCCGCGGACATGACCCGGCCCATCGGCCCGGCAGGGTCCGCGGGCTGTGAGCCGCCCGGCCCAGGCGGGATGAAAACCAGTGCGAAGCTGTCCTGCCCGCCGGCGCCGGAGAACCGGGCATCGCCTGTGGTGGCCTGGTCGGCCAGGCGTGAGCCCGGCACGGCCCGGGCGGCAGCGGCGAACAGCCGGCCCGCCTCGGCCACGGTCGCCGGCCCGGCCGCTGTGCCCGGCGGGACCGCCGCGGTCAGCACGACAGGGGGATTCTGGAAGCCGCCGTTGTGGTAGAGGTGCTGGATGGTGCTGTCGGTCGTGAAGGCCTGGCCGGGGATGCTGAAGGTGGCCGACAAAGAACTGGTGGCCTTGCTGATGGTGGCGAAGCCGGCGACGGCTATCACCAGCCAGGCCAGCACGACAAGGCGCTTGTGCCGCAAGACGAAGCCAGTCAGCCGCATCACGGGGCAGGCTCCGCGGCCGGGGCGCGGAAGCGAATGGCGACGGCGATCCGGCGGGCCAGCCTGCCCGGACCATCCTGCGACTCAGGCGGCGCGCCGCGAGCATCTCCAGCTAGCGTGCGTCTGGCCAGGATGACCGCCCGCGCGGCCAGCAACGGCGGCTGCCTAGGATCATCGGAGGCGCGCGGAACCAGGCCGGCTACCGGAATGCCATGAGCAAGCCTATAATGAGAGATCAGTTCGTGTGAATACACATGGTGAGGCTACTCAGTAAATGACAGAGGGTCAAGCGGCAGGGCCCGAGCCGAACAGCGTCCAGCTGATGGAGCAGTTCAGGGCCATAGCTCACGCCACCCATAACCGGACGAACGCCCGGATGAGCGCGGCCGGGCTGTCCCTGGCAAGGTTCCGGGTCCTGAGCGCGCTTCAATCCGCCGGCCGGATACGCATGAACGAGCTGAGCGCGGCACTAGGGGTCGTCCCCCGGACCGTAACGACGATCATCGACGCCCTGGAGAAAGAAGGCATGGTAGTGCGGCTGCCCGACCCAGCCGACCGGCGCGCCACGCTGCTAGAGATCACCCAGGAGGGACTCAGCCAGCTGCGCCGGTTCCGCGCAATGCACGACTCGGCCGCAGCGGAGCTGTTCGACGTGCTCACGGCGGCAGAGAGACATCAGCTGGGCGGGCTTCTCCGCCGCCTGCAGGCAGCTGCAGACGCCGATTCCGCCGGAAGCTCCCCTGGCCGCCCCGAACTGGCCGATCTGTAATCTCCACACACAGACAGCCGCGCACCCCGCGTTGCTGAAGCCGCATTCCCGCGCTATCGCCTCGGTTGCCGGGCTGTGTGCCGCGCCGGGGTAGGCGAACGAGGTTACGTATAATCCTGACTTGAGGATGGTGTCCCGCCCGTTGCAGATCTGGCGGGCGTCGGCGGGGCGATGTGGGCACTTCGAGGTGCGAGACCGTGTGGCCGCCGATCTCGTCCCCCCCGCGAGCCTGTGCAGGCCGGAGAGGGACACGTAGCCGGGTGATCCGACTGAGCCGGTGATGATGTGAAGGTGCCTCTCGTCCCGTACCTGTGCAGCACCTGCGCGGCCGCCATCTGGTCGGCGTCGCCGTCATCGAAGGTCAAGCTCACCACGGTCCGGGAAGCCGCTGCGTGGCCGGTCAGCCGGGCCGCTAGCTGCCGCGGCCCGCTGGCCACAGCCTCGGCACCGCCAGCCGGGAACGCCGCCAGCGACGGCAGGCACATGATCATCGCTGGCGGGTCCGGCGAGGACACGCAGGCGGACGCCTGTTCTGAGGGTGCTGGCCCGGCAGGCCGGCGCGGCTCAGCACGTTGGCGGTTCCTGCCGTGTGGCAGGTCAGGGCCGGGCGGCGCTGTCGACGGTTGAGGCGTACCAGGATGAGGACAGGCTGATCAGTTCGACGTTCTGGCCGGGTTGCGGGGCGTCGATGAGCATGCCGGCGCCGACGTACATGGCCACGTGCCCGTCGCCGTCGAAGAAGACCAGGTCGCCGGGCTGGAGGCTGGACAGTGGTATCGCTGGGAGCCCTGCCACCTGTGAGTAGGTATCGCGTGGGATGGCGACCCCGGCCGATGCCCAGGCGGCCTGGACGAGCCCCGAGCAGTCGTAGGAATCTGGGCCGGTGGCACCCCAGACGTAGGGCTTGCCGAGCTGGGCGTAGGCGAATGCGACCGCCTTCCCGGCCTGGGTGCTGGTCGTCCCGGTGTAGACCGCTGATGTGGTGCCGCCGGCGCCGACGGTGGCCGGGGGGGTCTGCTGCGCGGTGAGCGTGGCCAGCAGGGCCTTCTTCTTGGTCAGCGCCGTGCCGATGGACTGCTTGCGGGCGAGCAGCGCCTTGTCGAGGGCGGCGACCGCGGTCTGCGTGCGGCGGGCGGTCTGCTGGGCGCCCTCGAGCTGGCGCGCGGCCGAGATGAACTGGGCCACCTGGGCGGACCGGTCGGTCGACAGCTGCATGAGGACCGATGCCTGGGACATGACGGCCTGCGGGTTGTTCGACGTCAGCAGGGCGCCGATGGAGGACATGTTGCCGTTCTCGTACGCGGTGGACGCGATCGCGGCGACCTGGGCCCGCATGGACTGGAAGCTGGCCCGGTCGGTGTTCACCTCGCGGGTGACCAGGGCGAGCCGCTGGTTAGCGCTGGCCAGTTCCTGCGCTGCCTGGTCGTAGTGCTGGACAGCCTGGTCCATCTGCGTGGTGAGCTGGTTGACCGCCTGCTGGACCTGGTCGACCGTCGGCTGTGGCGCCGCTCCCGCCACCCCGGCGAACGTGGCCAGCGTCCCGGCCGCCAGCGCGCTGGCAATGATGGCTGCGCCGCGGCGCAGCAAGGACGGCTTGACCGCTGGCCACATACTCACGCGCGTGACACGCTCCTTCTCCCACTTTCGCCTGCCGGGTGAGCTGACGGGTTCGGGCCGTGGATGACGCCCTACGGCCAGGCCATCACGCGGCCCGGCCGATTCACCCCTGGAAGTCCTCCCGGGCGCCAACCCGGGATGATCCTCCGGTGGGTCCCCGGCTCTGCGGCTGGCTCGCTACGCCAGCACCACAGACTCGGCGGCGGCCGCTCGCCGTCACCACCATGGCGACTGCGGAGCGAGGCGGCCGGGAATGACATTAACCAAACGCGCACGGCGAAATCCACCGCTTCGCGAACTCCGCCCCGGCTCTCACCATCGCCAAGCGGCACGCCGCCCAGTAACTAACCCCTGGGATCCCGTCACAGGTGCTCCGTCCGGTCACGACGCCCAGGCGGCCGGTTGCCGCCGCAGCCGCGCGACCAGCCACATGTTCCCCGCCGGCACGCAGCGCACCCCGCCCGGCGTCACCGATCCCGGTCTGCCGGCCATCCCCGCGGGCCGGGATGCCCGGGCCTTTCCCCGGCTTCTTACGATTTGCTTACGACCTTATGAAGTTCTTAGGGTTTCCTTAATCTGCGTGCCCGCCGGAAAGGCGCCGGTGCCGCGTGACCGGCGGCCGGCTGGTGCCGGAACAAGGCCGGCCGGAAGCACATCGGGGGCGGCAGGCGGGCGGGGCGCGGATATCTCGGTTCCGTAAATATGGCATTACGGGAAGGTCTACCGGGATCGCCTGGGAAGGCCGGGCGGCCGGGGCTGCTCCCTAGGATCGTGACCAGACACTGGTGCCGCGTGATGCGGGAGCGCGGGGTGTGGCAGCGGCTGCTGCTCGCGGTCGCGGCCGGGCTGGCCGGAGTACACACGCTGGGTCACATGCCTGGCGGCATGAGCGGCCCGGGCGCGATGGCGCGCCGACGACAGCGCCACCGAGCAGTTCACGAGCTACTCCTCGCACAACCCGATTGTGCTGCCCGACGCGGCCTTCGTCGACTTGCACTCCGGCGGGCTGCAGGCCATCGACATCGCCGACCCAGCCAGCCCGGCCCAGGCCGGCTGGTTCTCCCCGCAGCCGCTCGCCTCGGTCGCCACCGAGGACCCGGCGCTGTCCCGCGGCCCGAACAAGGTCGTCATGTGGAGCTACCCCATCATCCGATACGGGCTGATCTACGTCATCGATATCCGCAACGGCCTGTACATCCTGCGCTACACCAGACCGCACGCCGACCAGGTAGAAGGCATCCGCTTCCTGGAAGGCAACTCCAACCTCGGCGACGCAGTACGGCTGGCCGACGCCGGCCACAGATGAACGGGGCGGCCAAAGATCACTGGTCCGATCAGTTCCGTCCGGGTGCGGCGACGTGTGCGCGCGGTGACCCCGCAGGTCCGGGCAGCGGACGAGCCTGTGGATTTCCGTGACGCGATGCACGAGCGGGTGCCTATACCGTCATAGGCATGAAGCGAGCCCGGTGGCCGCGATGGACCCACGCATGACCGGCGACGATCTATGGCTTAACGCCGCTGCCGCGCTGTTCTGGGATCCGGAACAGCGCCATGTGGGAGTAGCGGCCCATGCCTTCGTAGTACCGGTGGCCCCGCGCGCGCTCGGGAGGGCGTGCTGGGCATGAGCACGGAAACCAGAGCCACGACGACTGTCGTGCTCCACGTCGGCCGGCAGTTCCGCGCGAGCGAGAAGGCGGTCGTGGAGTCGGCCATCTCGCGCCTGCCCGGTGTGGCCGATGTTGAGGCGAACCCGGTCGCGCAAACGGCGACGGTCACCTACGACCCCGATGTCGTTTCCCTCGGCGAACTGCGGCGCTGTGCCGAGGCGTGTGGCTTCGAGTGCGCCGGTTGCAGCGTCCCCGGGTGCATCTGCGATCCCCTGCACGAGCCGGGCACGCCCGAGCGCACTCACGACCCGGCGGCGGCCGAGCGCGCCGGGCAGGCGCACGGCCACGGGGAGGGCGGTCTTGCCGGTCACTCGATGGAGCAGATGGCCAGGGACATGCGGGACCGCTTCATCCTCGCCCTCGTCTTCACCATCGCCATCCTCGCGTGGTCCGGTGCCGGCCAGAGCGTCTTCGGCCATTGGCTGGCGACCCCGTTCGGGCTTGACCGGAACGTCTGGGAACTCCTGCTCAGTCTTCCGGTCCTCTGGGTAGCGCGGGGGTTTTTCACCGGCGCCGTCCGTGCACTGCGAGAGCGCACCCTCGACATGAACGTGCTCGTGGCGACCTCAGTCGGCATCAGCTGGGCGTACTCGGCCGCGGTCACCTTCGGCCTCAGCGGCGATGTCTTCTATGATGCGGGCGCGATGCTCGCGACCTTCGTGCTGCTTGGCCACTGGTTCGAGATGCGCGCCCGCGGCAGCGCGGCCGGCGCCGTCCGCGCCCTCCTCGACCTCGCGCCGCCAGCCGCGGTCGTTATGCGCGACGGCGAGCCCGCCGAGGTGCCGACGGCACAGGTGGCAGTCGACGATGTACTGCTCATCCGCCCAGGCGCAAAGGTCGCTGTCGACGCCCAGGTCCTGGACGGTGAGAGCGAGGTCGACGAATCCACGATCACGGGCGAGAGCCTGCCCGTCCACAAAGGACCGGGGGACAAGCTTGTTGGCGCGACCATCAACAAGAACGGCACCCTGCATGCCCGCGCCACCGCCATCGGCTCGGACACTGCGCTCGCGCAAATCGTCAAGCTCGTCCAGGAAGCGCAGAACTCCAAGGCCCCCGCGCAGCGGCTCGCCGACCGCGCCGCCTCCTGGCTGGTGCTCGTCGCGCTCTCCGCGGGCGTGCTCACCTTCCTCATCTGGGCGTTCATCGTCGGCCAGGACATCAAGGACTCACTGCTGTTCGCCATCACCGTCGTCGTCATCACCTGCCCGGATGCGCTCGGGCTCGCTACCCCGACCGCCATCATGGTCGGCACCGGCCTCGGTGCCAAGCGCGGCATCTTGTTCAAGCAAGCGCGCGCGCTGGAGCAGGCGGCGACGCTCGCCACCGTGGTCTTCGACAAGACGGGCACGCTGACCCGCGGCGAGCCGGAGGTCGTCGCCGTCGCCACGGCCGATGGCATCGCCGAAGACGAGTTGCTGCGGCTCGTCGCGGCTGCGGAAGGCGACTCCGAGCATCCCCTCGCGCGGGCCATCGTCAAGGCCGCCGAGCAGCGCGGCATCCACCGGCCCCCGGCCGAGGCCTTCGAGGCTCTGCCCGGCTACGGGGCCACCGCCACCGTCGGGGGAAAGCGGCTGCTCATCGGCAGCGCACGGCTGCTCGACCGTGAACATGTCCCGCTCAACGGCCTCGGACCACGCGCCGCTGAGCTCACGGGCCAGGGACGCACGACGGTGCAGGTCGCGCTCGACGGCCGCGCAGCCGGGGTCATCGCCCTAGCGGACGCCCTCCGCGCCACCGCGAAGCCAGCTGTCGCCGCGCTGCGCGGGCAGGGTGTGCACACCGTGATGCTCACCGGCGACAGCTGGCCGACCGCAGGCCGGGTGGCCGCCGAGGCCGGCATCGACGATGTCATCGCCGAGGTCCTGCCGGGCGGCAAAGCCGCGAAGATCGCAGAACTCGAGCAGCAGCACCGCAAGGCCGCCATGGTCGGCGACGGCGTTAATGACGCACCCGCCCTCGCGCGGGCCGATGTCGGCATCGCCATCGGCACCGGGACCGACGTCGCCGTGGAAGCCGCCGACATCGTGCTGATGCGCTCAGACCCACTCGATGTCGCCACCGCCATCGCCATCAGCCGCGGCACCGTCCGCAAGATGCGCCAGAACCTCGGCTGGGCCATCGGCTACAACAGCCTCGCGCTCCCCATCGCCGCCGGCGTCTTCGCTCCACTCGGCTTCACGCTCAGCCCCGCCATCGGCGCGCTCAGCATGTCGGGGTCGAGCGTCATCGTCGCGGTGAACGCGCTCCTGCTCAGGCGCCTTCGCCTCCCGCAATCACCAGGCCGCACAGACCAAGACGCACACCAGGCGAACCCGGCCGGCGATCAGCGCGGCACGCTGGCCGGTGACGCCAGCTGACTGTCCTCGCGGTGACCGGAGCGCTGGCAGCCGTCACGGCGCTACCACGGGCCGGCTCATGCAATTTCCTCACCGGGGGCGCTGCTGGCCGCGGCGGTGGCATGGCGGTGCGGGCTGGTGTCGAAGGCGGCTGCGCAGTGGGCGGAGCAGAAATATACGGTGCCTGCTGCGGTGTCACGCCGGGCTGTGCTGCCCGCCGGGGTGATGGCCATCCCGCACACTGGGTCTGCCACGCTGGCGGGCCCTAGCTCGGGCTCGGGCGGCCTGCCGGTATCACCGGCGGGGGTTTCGACCTGCGGTTCGGCAGAGGTCTGGCCGGCAGGCGGCAGGGGTGCGGGGTGGTAGCGGCGCAGCCGGTTGGCGTTGGTCACCACCGACAGGGACGACAGGGCCATCGCGGCGGCGGCGATGACCGGGGACAGCCGGATACCGAGGAACGGGTAGAGGACGCCGGCGGCGACCGGGATGCCGATGCCGTTGTAGGCCAGGGCGAAGAACAGGTTCTGCCGGATGTTGCGCATCGCCGCCTTCGACAGCGCGATCGTGGTGACCACCCCGGCCAGGGAACCGGAGATGAGGGTGATGTCGGCGGCCTCGATCGCAACGTCGGTGCCGGTGCCGATGGCCAGGCCGACGTCGGCGGCAGCGAGGGCGGGGGCGTCGTTGATCCCATCGCCGACCATGCCGACCACGGCGCCCCCGGCCTGCAGGCGGCGGATCTCGCCGGCCTTGTGCTCGGGCAGCACCTCGGCCAGCACCCGGCGCACCCCGGTGCGGCGGGCGATAGCGGCTGCGGTGCGGGCGTTGTCCCCGGTGAGCATGACCACTTCCACCCCCAGGCGGCGCAGGGCGGCGATCGCCGCCGCGGAGTCATCCTTGACCGGATCGGCCACGGCGAGCACCCCGGCCGGCCCGCCATCGACGGCTGCCAGCACCGGCGTCTTGCCCCCAGTGGACAACTCCGCGGCGATCGGGTCCAGTTCGGTGGTGTCGATGCCGGCGCCGGCCAGCAGCCGGGCGCTGCCGACCAGAACCGGGCGCCCGTCCACGGTGGCCTGCACGCCCCTGCCGGTGACCGAGTCGAAGGACGTCGCTGCGGGCAGGGCCAGGCCCCGCTCGCGGGCTCCGGCGACGATCGCCGCGGCCAGCGGGTGCTCGCTGTCGGCCTCGGCCGCCGCAGCCAGGGTCAGCAGCCCGGTCTCATCGAACCCGCCGATGGGCCGCAGGTCGGTGAGTGCGGGCTTTCCGGCGGTGATGGTGCCGGTTTTGTCCAGCACGATGGTGTCGAGTTTCTGGGCCGTCTCCAGCGCCTCGGCGGAGCGGATCAAGATCCCGGCGCGGGCGCCCTTCCCGGTGCCCACCATGATCGACAGGGGGGTGGCCAGGCCCAGGGCGCATGGGCAGGCGATGATCAGCACCGCGATCGCGGATACCAGCGCAAAGGTGAGCGCCGGGGCCGGGCCGGTGGTGAACCAGATGGCGAATGTGGCGATCGCGATGGCGATGACTGCGGGCACAAAGAAGCCGGAGACGGCGTCGGCGAGCCGCTGGATGGGGGCCTTGGACGCCTGCGCCTGCTGCACCATCGTGATGATCTGGGCGAGCATGGTGTCGGAGCCGACCTTGTCCGCCCGCACCCGCAGCGACCCAGTGCCGTTGATCGTCGCCCCGGTCACCCGGTCCCCGGCGTGCTTGGTGACCGGCATTGGCTCCCCGGTGACCATGGACTCATCCACCGCCGAGGACCCGGACAGCACCACCGCGTCGACCGGGATCTTCTCCCCGGGCCGGATCACCACTTCGTCGCCGACGACCACATCCTCGACCGGGATCTCCGCCTCCACGCCCGCCCGCACTACCCGGGCCGTGCGGGCCTGCAGCCCTAGCAGCTCGCGGATCGCCGCGCCGGTCCCGGCCTTGGCCCGGGTCTCGATCAGCCGTCCGAGCAGGATCAGGGTCAAGATGACCCCGGTGGTCTCGAAGTACACTCCGCGCACGCCCGCGGGCAGCAGCCCGGGGGCGAGGGTGACGGCCAGGCTGTACCCGTAGGCGGCCACGGTGCCCAGAGTGATCAGGCTGTTCATATCCGCGGAGCGGTGGGCCAGGGCCAGCCAGCCGGTGCGGTGGATAGGCCACCCGGTGTAAAACATCACCGGGGTGATCAGCGCCAGCTGCACCCAGTGGTTCAGCAGCACCGCGGGCACCCAGCCCGCCCCGAACAGGTCGTGGGCCATCACGGCGAACAGCACCGGCAGGGTGAGCACCGCACCCACCACAACGCGGCGGGCCAGGTCGGCGATCTCCGCCCGCCGTTCCGCCGCTTGCGCCGCCTCCGCGTCCGCCGCGCCGGTACCGCTGGCCCCGGCCGGCGCGCCCTCGCCGATCGGCGGAACGGCGCCTGCGCTGGCTGCGGGCTCCCGCCCGTCAGCGGCGCCACCATCCCCGGAGGGCTCCACAACGAGGGTGCCGTGGATCATGTTCATCCCGCACGCGAACCCGAACGACCCGGCCGTAGCCGGGTCCAGCCGCACAGTGGTGCGCGCGAACGCGGGCAGCGCGGCGCTCACAGCCAGGCCGGGGAACAGGACCCGGGAGGTGCAGTCCCCGGATTCCTGCCGGTCGAACACCACCTCCAGCGGCACGCCCGGGCGGACCCGGATCACGTCCGGGCTGTACCCGCCGCGGACCGTCACGCGGACCCGCTGCACCCCGCCGGACAGCTCCGCGGCGCGCGCCCGGCGAGGGCCGAAGAAGAACCACCCCAGCCCCCCGACGGCCGCCGCGGCCGCGAGCACGACGATGATGTCAGCCGCATTCATAGCCAGCTCCCCTCACAATGTGTCCGTTCAGGCTCCCACCGTATACCCCCCGGGGGTAGTGGCTTTCGCCAGCCGCTGCGGGACCTTCGGCCAGCCGCCGCGCAGCCCTCCCCGGGGACAGGGCCGGCAGCGTGCACGCACGCGGAAACAGGTTCCGGCAGTGCCGCCCTGCCTGAGCCCGGCGCCGTCCTGGCGGAAACCCTGCCTGGGGTCAGGCACAGCCCGGGCCTGGCCCGCGCGGCATGGCCGGCGCTCTCACAGCCGGATGACCTGGCGGATCGTGCTGGCCACCTCGGCGAGGCATTCCTCGCCGCCGGCATCCGAGCTGCGCACGCCGTTCAGCACGCAATGATGGAGGT
>Ga0137392_10001640_pt1 | contig 12995 bp, 7 predicted proteins | sample 15con2h34AmetaG_FD_101394 | JGI IMG/M metagenome (GOLD analysis project Ga0137392, IMG submission 101394) | Vadose zone soil microbial communities from Angelo Coast Range Reserve, California, USA - 15con2h3.4A metaG | ecosystem: Environmental > Terrestrial > Soil > Vadose zone > Saprolite... | reverse complement strand
TTTCCTCCGCGATTTCGCCGAACTCAAAACCGGCGACCGCGTCACCATTCACATGCCCATGATTCCCGAGCTCCCCATCACCATGCTCGCCTGCGCTCGCCTCGGCATCGTTCACTCCGTCGTCTTCGGGGGATTCAGCGGTGAAGCTTGCGGTCTCCGCGCCGCCGATTCCGGCAGCCGCGTTCTCATCTACGCCGATGGTTACTATCGCAACGGCAAGTGGGTGGACCACAAAGCCAGCGCCGACATCGCCGTCGAAACCGCAAAAAAAGAAGGCCAGCACATCGACAAAGTCCTCATCTGGAAGCGCCACGCCGGCAAGTATTCTTCCGAATCACCCATGATCATGGAGCGCGATTTCTTCATCGACGATATCCTCAAAGACTACCGCAACCAAACGGTTGACCCTGTTTCTCAAGATTCCGAAGCTCCGCTCTTCCTCATGTACACCAGCGGCACCACCGGCAAGCCCAAGGGCTGCCAGCATCGCACCGGCGGCTATCTCGCTTACGTCACCGGCACCGCAAAGTATTACCAGGACATTCATCCCGAAGATGTCTACTGGTGTATGGCCGACATCGGCTGGATCACCGGCCACTCCTACATTGTCTATGGCCCGCTCGCTCTCGCCGCCTCCAGCGTCCTTTACGAAGGTGTGCCGCAATTCCCCGACGCCGGCCGGCCCTGGCGCATCGCTCAACGTCTTGACGTCAACATTTTCCACACCTCCCCAACTGCCATTCGAATGCTCCGCAAAGCCGGCGGCGACGAGCCCGCGAAATACAACTACCACTTCAAGCACATGACCACTGTCGGCGAACCCATCGAACCCGAGGTCTGGCGCTGGTATTACGACGTCGTCGGCAAACGTGAAGCTGTTATAGTCGATACTTGGTGGCAAACGGAAACCGGCGGCTTCTTGTGCAGTACGAAGCCCGCTCTCGATCCCATGAAGCCCGGAAGCGCGGGCCCTGCCGTACTTGGAATTTATCCTGTAATTTGGGACGAGAACGGAGAGGAAGTGCCGCCCGGCTCCGGTAAAGCAGGAAACATCTGCATTCGCAATCCCTGGCCCGGCATCATGCAAACCATCTGGGGCAGCCCGGAGCGCTTCGTCACTCAGTACTACAAGAAGTACAACAAGCATCCTAACAGCAAAGATTGGCGCGACTGGCCCTACTACGCTGCGGATGGCGCCGTGCTTCCTGCCGACGGTTATTACCGTATCCTCGGACGCGTCGATGATGTCATCAACGTCGCCGGCCATCGCCTTGGCACTAAGGAAGTCGAGTCCGCCTGCCTGACGATTCCGGAAATCGCTGAAGCCGCGGTCGTCCCCGTCGTGGACGAAATCAAAGGACGCGTTCCCGAAGTCTACATTTCTCTAAAGCCCGGCGTTCTGCCCAATAAGGCCGTTCAGGACAAAGTGGTCTCCACGATCGAAACCATCATCGGCAAAATCGCCCGCCCCAAGCGCATTCACATCGTTCCCGACATGCCTAAGACGCGCTCTGGAAAAATCATGCGCCGCGTCCTCGCCGCCATCTCCAATCAAATGGACACTGGGGACATCAGCACGCTTGCGAATCCGGATATAGTTGCGCAAATCCGCGAGCTCGTGCAAGGCCGCGCCGCAAAGCCCCTCAAGGAAGGCCCCGAAGATATCAAATTGTTTGGTGCCGAACCCTAGAAGGCGCCGGCCCCTCCAAACTTGTAGCCCCGGGCAGGGAGGAGTAGCTCCTTACCCCACTGTGGTTGCCTGAGACAGTTCAGTCAGCAGCGACGCGTCTGCCTTCAGAGCTGATAATCCCTTCAACGCTGAGACCAAGCCCTTTTGCTACGCCGGTCCCGTAGGCGGGATCAGCCTTGTAGAGGTGTTGGATTTGCAGTTCCTGAATGCGTCGGGGAACTGTCTTCATGCTCGCCACGATGTTGCCGATTAGGCGCTCACGCGCATCAGGCTTCATCAAGCGGAAGAGGTTGCCGGGCTGCGTGTAATAGTCGCCGTCGAGACGGTGATTGTGGCGGTCCACCGAACCGGCAATGTCTCGGGGACGCTCGCGGAAAGCGGAATCCTGACTGGGGCCGTTGAAACTGTTCGGTTCGTAGTTTACGGCGGAACCGGAGTTTCCATCGAAACGCATCGCCCCGTCGCGGTTGTAAGTATGGAATGGGCATTGCGGCTTGTTGACTGGCAGCGAATCGTAGTTCACGCCCAGGCGGTAGCGGTGCGCGTCCGGGTAAGAAATCAGACGTGCCTGAAGCATCTTATCGGGCGAGTAGCCCAAGCCCGGCACGATATTCTTCGGTTCGAAAGCCGCCTGTTCGACTTCCGCAAAATAGTTCACCGGGTTCCGGTCAAGAACGAGCTCACCGGCGTCTACCAGCGGATAATCTCCATGCGGCCACACTTTTGTGAGATCGAACGGATTGATGCGATACGCCTCCGCCTCTTTTTCCGGCATGATTTGCACGCAAACGCGCCACTTCGGGGAGTGGCCGCTCTTGATGGCCTCGAACAGATCACGTTGCGCGTAATCAGGATCTTTACCGCGCATCTCGTCGGCCTCTTCGCGCGTGAAGTTCTTGATGCCCTGCTTTGTCTTGAAGTGCCACTTCACGAAAAAAAGTTCGCTCTGCGCGTTGATCATGCTGAACGTGTGGCTGCTGTATCCATTCATGTGCCGGTAGCCGTCCGGAGTGCCGCGGTCGGAGAAAAGAATCGTCACCTGGTGCAGCGATTCTGGACAAAGCGACCAGAAATCCCACATCATCGTCGGCGACTTCAAATTCGTTTCCGGGTCGCGTTTCTGTGTGTGGATAAAGTCTCCGAATTTCAGCGGATCGCGGATGAAGAAGACCGGAGTGTTGTTGCCCACCATGTCCCAATTGCCTTCCTCCGTGTAGAACTTCAGGGCAAACCCTCGCGGGTCGCGTTCCGTGTCCGCGGAACCCTTCTCCCCGCCAACCGTCGAGAATCGCAGAAACGTCGGCGTTCTCTTCCCCACGGCCGAAAACAGTCTTGCGGTCGTATGTTTCGCCATGCTGGGATTCGTGCAAACAAAATATCCGTGGGCGCCGGACCCCTTTGCGTGGACCACCCGCTCGGGAATGCGCTCGCGGTTGAAATGCGCCATCTTTTCAAACAGCAGGAAGTCTTCAAAAACAATTGGGCCCCGCGGTCCCACCGTCAGCGAATTCTGGTTGTCGCCTACTGGGCGCCCCGCATCCGTCGTCATTCTCTTGCGTTCTTCTGACATAGCTCCCTCCACTTCCAGAGTAGTCCGCCTGCTCCTATACATCCAATATATAGTTGGCATAGAATGGATAGGCATAGCCTATGGAACTTCACCAGCTTCGTTACTTCTGTGCAATCGCCGGGACCGGGAGTTTCAGCCGTGCGGCGCTGCAATCACACGTCTCGCAGCCCTCACTTTCGCAGCAGATTCGCAAGCTGGAAGACGAATTGGGCGCTAGGCTTTTCGATCGTCTTGGCCGCACCGTTCGCCTGACGGAACTTGGGAGGGCGTTTCTGCCCCGTGCTCAAGCGGTTCTGCGTGACCTCGAAGCGGCACGTAGCGATGTCGTCGAGCGCAAGACCTCGATTAGCGGGCCGATTTGCCTCGGCGTGATCCCCACGATTGCCCCTTATTTTCTGCCACCCGTCCTCGCCTCCTTTTCCCGGAAATACCCGCAGGCGCGCGCCACCATCGTGGAAGAGATCACACCCCTGCTTCTCGAAAGACTCCGGGCGGGCACCGTGGACGTGGCCATTGTTGCGCTGCCGTTGCAGGTCCGGGGGCACGAATTCGAATCCTTTCCCTTGGCGGAGGAAAAGCTGTATGCCGTGCTCCCCAAACAACATGCGCTCGCAAGGCGCCGCGCGGTTTCACTTGGCGACTTGCGAAGCGATCCTTTTCTCCTTTTGCGCGACGGCCATTGCTTCCGCGAAACCGCGGTGGCGGCGTGTAGCCGCGCTCGGCTAACGCCGAATATTATTTTTGAGGGCGGCCAGTTCAGCAGCATTCTGAGCATGGTGAGTGCCGGGCTCGGTATTTCGATCGTTCCGGCCATGGCTATCGAGAAGCGGCGTGGATGTTCCTTCGTTCGGCTCGAGGATGAGCGCGCTACGCGCACGATTGGCGCGGTCACGCTGAAAGGAAGCTCCCTGCCCCGGTCGAGCGAAGCATTTCTAGCTCACCTCGGCGCGAGATTCTCAAAGAATGGCGAATCTAGGTTGAAGTGATGAATCGTTTCGAACAGTGCCTCTCGGCTACTGCATCTGTCCGCAACGCTTCTGCGTCTCCCCTAGCACATCCGCATCCAGCAGCGCCGCGCCGTTAAGTCCCTCAAGGAAGGCCCCGAAGACATCAAATTGTTCGGCGCCGAACCCTGATCCGGCTCTGCCGGCACCCGTTGCCGTTCATCTAGGCGGTTTCTGAAGAAGAGGAAAATGTTGGGACGGTGTCTGATCATTTGAATCCTGAGCCAGCCGCAGCCGGCTGAGACGGCATTCGGTTTTCGGTTTCTGTCCTCGTTCTCAATTTGGAGTCAAGCGTCGGCCTTGAATGCCGGGGCCATTCGGATACGGTTCCCGTGGCCCCGGCCATGCATTTCAAAAGAGACTTCTTTGCAACGCGCATACCCACTACCTTTACTGCGAACCGTCCTCTTGCACCCGCTGGATCACTGCTTGCGTCACCGCCTGAGCCAGCGCGAGGCCTACTGTTATGTCGCTGCGGAAGTGTATTCCCGACCACAGGCGTGATTCTGCTGCTTCAGCTGCCTGCGCTTGGAAAAACGCCGCATCCTGCGGAAACAGATAAGCGAGCGCACCCGCGTTTCCTCCTGAAACGCATGCGTGGGCCGAGGGGTAGCTGGGATGATTCGGCGTCGTGAACAGGGTCTTCGTCGTGGCATCCAATTGGAACGGCCGGATGGCCCAATAGGTGTATTTGCCGTCCCAGCAGGCCACCATCGAATCGTATCCGGTAATGCTCTCAATCGCGTAAGCGCGAGCAGCGCGTGGGGGATTATTCTCCATCCTGTACTCGAAGATTTTCTTATCCAGGAGATCGGACCAAAACCCTACTGCTCTCCCCTGCCAGAAGAAACCTCCGCTCTCGGGAACAAAGGCGGCGCCGGCAGCCGGCAGTAGACGAGGAAAGCTCTTGACCTCGGCGAGTTCCGCCGCTTCCTGAGCGGAATCACATGCTGGCGGCGGACCTGGCCGGAAGTCGCTCCCACTGGAAAGCACCCAGGTCTTCCACGTTCCTGCAAGAGGTTCCGCCGGATTTGTGCCCTTCCAATTGCACGGGCCGCTGGGGATGGTTCCATTGAAAATCGCGCTGGATCCGTCGGCCTGCGCACGCGCAATCACCAAAGCTGCGACCGCGTGGCCCAAATCGAGGCCCGCTTGCACATCGCTCGGATATTGAACGCCCGCCAGCAGCCGTGACCTGCCCGCTGCGTCAGCTTGCGCGAGGATCGCTTGTGCGTCGGTTGGAAACAGATACGCCAGAACGGCAGATGCCGCACCGGCCGCAACTGCATGTTCACTAGGATAGGAGGGGCTGTCCGGATCGGGGATTACGGTGGTAAGGTCTTTATCGATCTGGCTGGGTCGGGGCCGGTTATAGGTGTACTTCGAGTCCCAGGCCGCAACCATTGCGTCATAGATGGCTACGTGGACGAGCGCCAGAGCGCGTTCGCTGCGAACCGTGCCCACGCCGAACTTTTTGAGCTCGTTGTTCGTCATTTGATTCCACTGATAGGAAGGCGCCCCGGCGTCCCAGAACTTGATCAAGTCGAGCGCAGCAGCGTCACGCTGCGCAACGAGTTGCTCCAAGGCTTCAATTTCTTCCTTAGAATCCTCGTGCTTTGGTGGCGCCGGCAGGCGGAGTTGGTTCCCCGACGTCAGCACCCATGTCTTCCACTGACCGGCGTTTGGCTCGATTTGGGCCGAGGCGCTAAGGGCGAGCACCGTAAGCCCAAGACCGATTGCGAAAACCAAAATGTAGCCGAACTTCCTTGCTTCCTTCTTATTCATTTGAGTCTTTACCTCCCTAGATCATTTCTCGCCATTTCCGCGAGTGCCCGACCTTCCCTCAAGTGAGGCAGTACATCAATGGAATGCAGCTACCCAGTGGCTGTCACCTAGATAACGAGCTAACTTCCTCAGATGGCGCAACTTAGGCTGCCCTGGTCGGATTTTCTCTGCTCTTGCACAGCACTATCAACGTGTTAGACTGCCTACAATTTGGTGGCCGTTGAACATTCCCAGCGATTCTCGATCTGTTCTCTGCTTCGGACCCTTCCAGGTTGACCTTGCGTCGGGCGAGTTGCATAAGCACGGCGTCAGACTCAGATTGCAAGAACAGCCCTTTCAAATTCTCGTTATGCTGCTGGAAAACCCCGGCGAAGTCGTGACCAGGGACGAGCTTCGCAACAAGCTTTGGTCTGCGGATACTTTTGTGGACTTTGACGTGGGTCTCAATAACGCTGTCTTGAGACTCCGCAATGCCCTGGGGGACTCCGCCGATTCACCGCGATTTATTGAGACGTTGCCACGACGCGGTTATCGCTTCATCGCATCAGTGGACGGCCCAGTTCCGGCCACACTCCATGAGTCCATCCGGCCGGTGACGGCTGGCCATCAACGTGAGACCGTTCCGTCGCCCGCAGACCCCACGACTCAACTCGTTACGCCGTCTCTGAAACCGCCCCGCGCAAGGAAGCTTTGGACCGCTGGCTTAGCGTTGGCAGTCCTGTTGGCATTGCTTACTGGCTTGAACGTCGGCGGGTTGCGCCAGCGAGTTCTTGGAAGGCCCGCTGCTCCGGCCATCCGTTCCTTGGCGGTGCTGCCGCTGGAGAACCTTTCCGGTGACCAAGCGCAGGAATACTTCGCGGATGGAATGACGGACGAGTTGATCACCGACCTGGCCTCTATCGCGCGTTTGCGTGTCATTTCCCGAACTTCGACCGCGCACTATAAGGGTACCCGGAAGACGATACCTGAAATAGCGCGGGAGCTGAACGTAGACGCCGTGGTAGAAGGCTCGGTAGGGCGTTCCGCGAACAAGGTGCGGATCCGAGCCCAATTAGTCAGGGCTGTGCCAGAGGAGCACCTTTGGGCTGAGAGCTACGAGCGCGACTTTCCAGACGTGCTGGCCTTGCAGCGCGATGTGGCCAAAGCCATTGCCAACGAGATCAAAATTAAACTGACGCCAGAAGAAAAAGCGCGGCTCGCGAATGCCCGCCAAGTCGACGCCGAAGCATACCAATTGTATCTCCGAGGCCGCTTCTCTTTCGAAAACTGGACGCGCGATGCCGTGAGGCTGGCCCGTGAGAATTTTCAAAAGGCGATTGAGAAGGATCCGAGCTACGCCGTTGCCTATGCCGGCCTGGCCGACACATACGTTTTTGGAGTGACAGGCTTGGAGCCAAAAGTGTCCATTCCGCTCGCCCGTGCCGCCGCCAGGAGGGCCCTCGAATTGGACGACAGCTTGGGCGATGCTCACGCAGCGTTGGCCCAGGTAAAGTTTCTGGGAGATTGGGACTGGGCCGGAGCGGAAAAAGAATTCCGGCGAGCCATCGACCTGAACCCAGGCGACACGCTCGTGCACCACATGTACTCGCACTTCCTGCTAGCCATGGGCCGGAACGAAGAATCATTGAGGGAGAGCGAACTCTATCTCCAGTTGGACCCTCTCTCGGCACCAGCCAACCATCACCTCGCGTGGCACTACTCGGCCACTGGTCAATACGATCGGGCCATCGAACAGGATCTCAAAGCTGTGCAGATTGATCCGAACTATATCGACTCCATTCATGGCTTAGGCGAGGCGTATCGCCACAAGGGAATGCCGCAGGAAGCCTTGGTCCAGTATCAGAAGCAGATGACGCTCTCCGGAGCCAGCCCGGACTGGATCAAATCGCTGCGCCGGGCCTATCAGGCGGAAGGGTGGAAGGGCTACTGGCAGAAGTCATTGGATCGTGACCTGAAGCAGGCCAATCGAGAATATGTCTCTTTCCTTGATATTGCCGATGATTATGCATTGTTGGGCGACAAAGCACAGGCCTTTCGCTATCTGGAGAAAGCCTACGCCGGCCACGAGGATTTCTTGACCTGGGTCAAGACCGAGCGTGACTTTGATATTCTCCACTCCGACCCGCGCTACGCTGACTTGTTGCGACGCATGGGCCTGCCGCAGTAGCGCCCCCGCCGCTCGCAACCAGCAACGAGCCAAAGAGCGCATCCGCAGCGCCATCAAGATTTGGGAAGGCTACCAGCATTTCCACCACACGGCCTACATCATCGCTTCGGCTCATGCCCTGATGGATCAAGCGGAACCAGCCGTTAAGTTTTTGCAAATGGCCGCAGACGGCGGTTTCCCCTGTTATCCCCTCTTTGATAAAGATCCTGACCTCGACAACTTGCGGCAGAATCCGCGCTTCTTGCAGTTTATGGCCGGTCAAAAACGGCAGTGGCAGCAGTACATGAGTACACTCTGATCGGATCAAGGCTCGAGGCGGTCTATTGTGCCGACCCGCAACGCTTCAGCGTCTCCCCCAGCACATCCGCATCCAGCAGGGCCGACCGCCAGTGCGTCGCCGAGCACACTTGCAACGCCGTGAGTCCGCCCGCGCCTCGCAAGTCGGCGCCCTCAAGATCCGCCCCCTCAAGATTCGCCCCGCCGAGCGCCGCTCCCGTCAGGTACGCCCCGCGCAGGTCCGCCCTCTTCAAATCCGTGTCCAGCAAGATCGTCCCTTTCAGCTGCGCGCCCGTCAAATTCGCTTCGTACAGCTTGGCCGAAGACAGATCGGTCTCGTGTAAATTCGCCATCGCCAGCACCGCATGTGCCATCTTCGTGTCCCGAAGGTCCGCGCGCGAGAGGTCCGTCCGGAGCAGCCTCGCATTCTGCAAATTCACCGCGTAGAGCGACGCCCCCGCGAGTTTGGCATTCGAGATTTCCGCGTTTTCCAGGTTGCCATAGGAAAAATCCGCGTCGCGAAGATCCGCCGCCGTAAAATTCGTGCCCGCCGCTTCCGCAGAAACCAAAATCGCCCGGTTGGCCCGTATATGATCAAACGTGCCGTAGCGCAGCCGCGCTTCCCGAAGATTTGCGCCGCGCAGGTCAGCCTCGGAAAACCATGCGCCTTCCAGATTCGCACGCCACATTCGCGCGTTGATCAGGATGGCGTGGTAGGCGCGCGCAAAACGCAGATTGATCTGGTTGAGCCTCGCTCCGTAAACGGAGCCAAGCGCATCGTCGGCCACATTCCCGCGCGATGGCACCGAGGACAGCAACGCATCCGTTAAATCTGCATAGGGCCGGTAGCCGACAACTTGCATGGCCTGCGTCGCCCATCGGCGAACGCTGGCGCTGGAAACTTCCGGTTCAATAGTGGGATCCGCGGGCAATCCGCGGATTACGCCGAAAGACATGAACACCAGGATGCAGCAAGTTCCGATCGTCGCCCGCAAAGTTAGCAGCGCCATGCGAATCGCGTTCTTTGACTTGGCCCGCCGAATCTCACCGGGACGCACTGCGCGCGAAACGATCGGCGGAAGGCAGGTTGCCGCTGCCACCGACACGATGACCAGTGCAACGTGCAGCAGCGTCCCTCGGACGTCTTGCCGCACCAGGTAGCGCAGCCAGAAGAAAAACAGCGTCGCAGGAACCACCCAGTAGGCCAGCAAATTCGCGAGCACGGCTTCCAGTATCGATAGCGGCGAGCGGCTGTCTCGCACCCACTTCATCTGGTGCCTCACTAGACCCATCAGGTACCACGGCCCGTCTTTTTCCACGGTCTGTCCGTCGGGAAAAACCGCCGGCAGCGCCGCAATGCCTCCCCACAAACGCAGCAGCAGAAAATGAAATCGCAGGTAGAGGACCATCAGGAGGATCGGTCCGCCCAGATAAAAACCGCTCATCGGCAGGATCGTCCCGTACCGCGGAAGGGGCACCGCCGAAGAGTCCAGAATCAGGCGCAAATCATTTGTAAACGCGATCAGGACGCAACAGATCGCGCTGATCGAAAACATCAGAAAATAAAACCAGCGCGCGACTCTTGTTGTCTGCGCGATGGATTTAGAACTGTTGATCGCAGAAATCGATTCGGGCAGCAGCGCATCGAATAGATTTGTTCCGCCGAGACGGCCGACCCACAGCCCTTCCGCGCCGTATACCATTGCGCCCATCAGATTCGCGCCACGAAGTTCCGTGCCCAGCAGGTTCGTGTCCCGCAAATCCGCTTGCACCAGCGACGCCCCCCGCAGATTTGCCAGCGAAAGATCCGCGCCGCGGAAGTTGGTTTTGTGAAGGTGTGCTCCCTGAAGATTTACACCCGTGAGATCTGCCTTCCCAAGGTTGGCCCCGCACAGATCTGCTTTGACGCCGGACTCTCCTCCGGATTCTACCCAGATCTTGTGTTGATCGAGCACTTCCGCAAGGTCGAGCAGCGAAAGGCGGTTCGAATACTCCTCCGCAGAAACATCCTTCGGCAAAATCTGACTGTCTGCAGCCATTTCCGGACTTTCCCCCATTCGAATCCTTGCCGCTCGAGACGCTCCCCGTGCGAGGCTCGCCGTTCGAAACGACTTTTGGATATTGTCGCTGCCGCTACCACCCTCAGCAGCCTAGGGTGACCGCTTTTCTTCGCCGGTCGATTTGAGTTGTTGTACTGCTGGGCGGAATCCATCTTCCCCTATAATCCCCGCATAAATCGCCTGTCCAGAAGGACAGGACGCGCAGAGGTAACGGTGCCTTCGCCCGTGTCGCAGCGCGCTCAAGTTTGCGCCGCAGATCTGCGCCGGCTCTTTCGGTGTCCGCGCTGGATTTGAGAATAGCCGAGTACAGGCACGGGAAAATTTCAGAAATGATTTGTAAAAGAAATTTGCAAATGGAATTTCAGAAAAAATTCCGAGAGGAAGGATTTCCAAGAACGCCGGGAAATTTTAAGAGCCGGGGCGCTTCGCTGAGGGGCCAAGGCACCCCGGCTTATCCTGCCCGCCTCCGCAGTGAGCGAGCGAGGAACTCGTAAGAAAGAAATCCGTTCGCGGGACAAGCGAAGCACTCGTGGAAAAAGAAACCATTCACTGTTCGAGCAAGACCCGCGAGTGCGGGTCGTGCCAGAAAACTTCGATCAAAAAAACTCAAAGTAAGAAGCCTGCCTGTTTCTCTTCACCGCCGGGGAAACGCGCGTCTATCTTTCTTCATCCCCGCGAAGGAACTCGTAGCGCTCGATGGCCGCAACAACACCGATAGAGCCTGCGTCGCGCGGCTCGGTGCGCTGGACGCGGCCAAGGCAGCGCACGCGAACCGGGCCCGCCAGGGTGATTTCGTTCGGCAGGGTCAGGAGAATTTCGACCGGGGAGCCTTCCTTTACGTCTTTGGAAAGGAAGAAGTAGACGCCACGGGAACTGACATCGCGGGATTCGGTGCTGGTTTCGCCAACCGCGGCCCCCGTGGTCCAACGGACGGTGAGCGGCAGCCGCATGGAAAAACGCTGGGTTGTGCGGCGTTCGGAGCCGGTCAAAGCGTACCTCCAGAATCGAAGGATAGAGTGTAGCCGGGTGGGGGGGTAGGGACAATAGGACTGCAGGTTCAAAAAGGTCTGTGGGAAAGAAAGTACGGAGGTACTACAACCGGATATTGGAGATTTGGTTTCAGGACTGCGGCGGAGTCGACCGGACTCCCCAAAGAGCAGTTTGAGGTTGGAGACTGGAAGAGTCGGGACGGCGTGAGAAGAGGGGTTCTTTGCGACAGAATCGCAGTGTGACCTCATCCCGCTGCTCCTCGGGACTGCGATCCCAATTTGGGGTGCGAGGAGAGATGCCTTTGGCTTGGAGGATGAAAAGAACGTTCGGAGCACACGTAGCCAGACCGAAATGGGATTCCTTGGCTTGAAAGATGGGATCCCCTCCCCGCCATGGTTTTTGTAAGGATGTGATTCTATGAGGGTTAATGGGTGGGGGTGTGTAAAAGATTTGATTCTAAAGGAGTTAGCGCCTGGTTGGTTCACTTTGATCCTCGATGAAGAAGAGGAGGGGGGGTGTACCCCCCCGTGTGTTTTTTCGTAAGAGCGGATTCCAAAGGACTTACGGGCGCAACTGTCCGTAAGAGCGGGATCTAAAGGAGTTAGAAGAAAAACTGGTGGGAAGCCTCACAAGTTGGAACATTTGCACGTTGGAAGGATAACAAGAAATCGATCGGGGAGGGCAGAGAGAATCGGAGAAGGAGAGGAGAGGCGAAGGATCAGCGTCGAGGTCATGGGGAATGGTAGCGCATGGGTAACCGAATGTCAACATAAATGATTAGCTCATTCGAATGAGCTGTGGAAATCGATCCGAATGCAAAGTCGATGAAGCGAAATGCAAACTGAAGAACGACCCACCCTTTGCAAAAACAAGATCGCAAAGGGTAGGCCACCCCGAACCGTCTCAGGGCATCAAGGGTGCTCCACCCGCCATGTGCATCTGTTGATCGGCGAACCAAAGAAGGCAACGCCCTCAACCGTGCTACAGATGCTCAAGCAACGCGTCTCCCGCAAAATGCGAAAGAAAGTGCGGCCTGCTTCGAAGACGCAACTCTCATTCGCGTTTCCAAAATCCGTTGGTGAGTTGCCGCAGTTTTGGCAGTCCCGGTTCTACGATTTCAACGTGTATAGCCATAAGAAGAAGAAAGAAAAACTGGACTATATGCACGCCAATCCCGTGAATCGCAGGCTGGTGAAACACTCAAAGGACTGGCCGTGGAGCAGTTGGGCGTTTTACTTCCGAGGGGAACCTGTGTTGGTGCCGATCGATGCTGTGGACCTGTGACGGAGCGCAAAGCCAAGAAAAAACCCCGCCCTCCAAACCCGAGGACGGGGCACCCAAAACCGTCTAGCGATTCACGTCCGGGCCACCCGTCCCGACAACGTCATCTGATCAGTCCGATCAAACACCAAAAAACGGAACCGAAAAGACCCACGTTCGCCCATACGGGACG
>Ga0137392_10001633_pt1 | contig 13017 bp, 12 predicted proteins | sample 15con2h34AmetaG_FD_101394 | JGI IMG/M metagenome (GOLD analysis project Ga0137392, IMG submission 101394) | Vadose zone soil microbial communities from Angelo Coast Range Reserve, California, USA - 15con2h3.4A metaG | ecosystem: Environmental > Terrestrial > Soil > Vadose zone > Saprolite... | reverse complement strand
AGCCTGCTACGGCGTACACCGCTATACCCTGGTTTACCTCTATTACAAGAACAAGAAGAACCGCACCGTTGATCCGCCGGGGAATTTCTCTGATCTGCCGCGAGTGACGGTTCAACTCCCGATCTTTAATGAGCAATATGTTATTGATCGCCTTCTGGACGCGGTCTGCCGCTTGAACTATCCGCGGGAGAAACTGGACATCCAGGTGTTAGATGATTCCACAGACGAAACCCGGATAGTTGCGCGCAATCTCGTGGAGCGTTATGCGGCCTTGGGGAATCCCATCACCTACCATCACCGCCGGAGCCGCGAGGGGTTCAAAGCCGGTGCTCTGTCAGAAGGATTGAAAAGCGCTAAAGGCGAGTTCGTCGCGATTTTCGATGCTGACTTTGTACCGCCCGAAGATTTTCTTCTGCGTACCATCCACCACTTCACGGATCCGAAGATCGGCATGGTGCAGACTCGCTGGACCCATATCAATCGCCACTACTCGTTTCTTACGGAAGTTGAGGCCATTCTGCTCGACGGACATTTCGTACTCGAGCACTCGGGTCGGGCTCGCAGTGGTGTGTTTTTCAATTTCAATGGCACCGCTGGAGTCTGGCGACGGCGCGCCATCGACGAAGCTGGCGGGTGGCAACACGACACGCTGACGGAAGATACTGACCTTTCCTATCGGGCTCAGCTCCAAGGTTGGAAATTTATCTACTTGCAAGATGTCGAGTGCCCGGCCGAATTGCCGGTGGAAATGACAGCTTTCAAGACCCAGCAGGCACGCTGGGCAAAAGGCCTGATCCAAACAGCGAAGAAAATCCTGCCCCGCGTGTTGAAAAGCGATGTGCCGCGTCGGGTCAAGCTCGAGGCCTGGTATCACCTGACAGCAAATCTCAGTTACCCTCTGATGATCGTGTTGTCGGTGCTTCTGTTGCCGGCCATGGTCATTCGCTTTTACCAGGGCTGGTTTCAGATGATGTACATCGATCTACCCTTATTCTTGGCCTCAACGTTCTCCATTTCGAGCTTTTACCTCGTCTCGCAGAAGGAGTTATTTCCGAAGACTTGGCCGCGCGCGCTTCTGTATCTGCCTTTTCTTATGGCGCTCGGCATTGGTTTGACGGTCACGAACACCCGAGCTGTATTGGAGGCTCTCGCCGGCAAGCAGAGTGCGTTCGCCCGCACGCCGAAATACCGGGTGGAATCGAAAAAAGATAAAGTGGCCGCAAACACATACCGCCGTCGCTTGGGCTGGGTGCCTTGGATAGAGATGCTGATCGGTTCCTACTTTGCGCTTACCGTCTATTACGCTGTGGACAACGAGAATTACATTACCGTGCCCTTCCTTATTCTGTTTGTTGTCGGCTATTGGTATACGGGTCTGATGTCGCTGCTGCAAGGGAGGTTCGCAGGCCTTGCTTTGAGCGCGGACAGCCACAACAAGCCGTTTCCGGTTGGCGTCTGAGTTCTTTTGAGTTCGGTTGGGACTGATTTCGGCCATCTCTTGGCCTGAAACCTTTCGTGTTGGGGCGCGTCACATATTTAGCAAGAATTCACAGGGCTGGTAAAAAAGGCAATCGCCGGGTTGCCGTCAGAGGACCGAATGAAGAAGATTTTCTTCACGATGATGTTGTGTCTAGTAATTGCGACGACCGTACATGCCGCCGACAATTTGCGACTTAATCCTAAACTCGACTACACCAGCGATAGCCAGGATGGACCGCTCGTCACCGGAGATCACATGGATGATGGCGCCCAGAAGGGCAAACCGAACTACATCATTATTTATGGAGAAGGTTGATTCAATTCCAAGCGGCAGGCTCGCCGCTCCGTGGACCTCTACAAGAAATATGAAGGGCGCGTCCATTTCGTAGTAATAGATATCGATAAAAAACTTTCGTCTGGCCAGCAGGATCTCGTTAAGAAGTACTATCAGGGCTACATTCCCCACGTAGTAGTCTTGGACCGCGCTAGCAAGGCGCTTTATAACTCTTCCGGCGAAGTCGAGGAGCCCGTGATTTCTGCCATTCTCGACAAGACTCTCCAGTAAGGGCGTGGAACGAGCCGAATTGTAGGCTTCTTTCCTTTTATCGCCGTGCTCGGGTAGAATCCATCTCGCCTTCCGCGCTTTAGCTCAGCCACCTCGGCTGCTCTGAGGAGGATCCGATGTCCAGCTCGCAGAAACTGCTCACCTGGGTTCCGCTTGCAATGCTGCTGCTCGCCATTGTGAATTGCGGAACAGGGCACGATGCTGACGAAAAATACTTCCTGATCGCGTCCAACATTCAGATCCCTTACTGGCAGACCGCCGCAGCAGGATTCTCGCAGTCCGCAAGCCAGCTAAAGGTGCGTGCTGAGGTAGCTGGACCCGATACTTTCGATCCGAAAGCAGAGCAGCAAGCTTTCGAAAAGGCACTACAGCAGAAACCAACGGGAATTCTGATTTCGGTTGCCGACCCCAAGCTCCTGAAGGAGAACATTGACAAGGCCATCGCCGCCGGTGTACCGGTAATCACGTTCGATTCCGACGCGCCCACCAGCAAACGGTTATTCTTTATCGGCACCAATAACTACCAGGCTGGTATTACTGGCGGCGAGCGGCTCGCTGCTGCACTGCACGGCAAGGGTAACGTTGTGGTTTTCAGCATGCCTGAGCAGATCAATCTTGCCGAGCGGCTTCGTGGCTACCGCGATGCGCTGGAGAGCAAGCCTCAGATCAAAATTGTTCGTGTCGTTGATATTAAAGGCGACCCGCGCGTCGCATTCGACACGGCTACCCAGATCCTCGGTAAGGAGAAGAACAAGGTGGACGCCTTCGTCTGCCTGGAAGCGCTCGCCGGGAAGGAAGTCGCCACCGTGCTAAGCAACAACAATGTCAAAGACAAAATTGTGATGGCGATGGATACCGATCCTGACACGCTGGAGTGGATCCAAAAAGGCGTAATCGCTGCCACCATATCTCAGAAGCCCTACACCATGGCGTTTGTCGGTCTTAGGATGATCGATGATCTTTATCATCACAAGCTCAATTCCCTGGACGTGGATTGGGCCAAGGATAGTTTTGCTCCTATCCCAGCATTCGTCGACACCGGATCCGCCCTCATCGATAAGACCAACGTAGACGCATTCAATCAGGCGAAGAAATCAGTAACCGGCGGGCAAAAATAAGTACTCTTCAAGAGGAAGACGCAAAGCATGCGCAGATCTGCAGTCTTTTTTGTGATTACCCTGTGTCTCCTTCTGCTCCCATTTGCTGCCGCTCTCGACCGGCAGCCGAACGCCGACTACCGTGCCCGCCGCGAAGCATTAGCCAGGAAAGCCGAAGGTGGCATAGTTCTTCTTTTCGCTCCGCTGGAGGCCGAAGGCCCCAATGATATCTACGGCTTTCGCCAGGACAACAATTTTTTTTATCTCTCAGGCTGGACCGAACCAGGCGCTGCGCTGCTGATCGCACCTGCAACCCAGGCAACTACCAGTTCATCCGCGCGTGCCTACACTGAAATTCTGTTTCTTCCCGCCCACAATCCATCGCAAGAGCGGTGGACCGGGCCCAAGCTGGGCTCGGAGAATCCCGAGGCGCCCAAAGTCACGGGCTTTGACCGTGTCGAAGTCATCGATCGATTGCGCGATGAACTAGTTAGGGTTTTGCCTCAGCCACGGGCCACTGTGTACAGCGATTTGCCCGCTTTCGGTCAAACTTCAGCCTCAGCCGAACCTTTGGACTGGCTCAAACGGGCCAATGCTTTCCCCACCTACGTCTCGTTTCAGGATGTGAAGCCGTTGCTGGCTTATCTGCGAACGTTCAAAGATGCCGGTGAAATCGAGCGGATTCGCAAAGCTACAGACGCTTCCGTCGCAGCGCATTTTGCCGCGTTTCACGCAGTGAAGCCGGGGACCTCCGAGCGCGAAATCTCGGCTCTAATGCAATATGAGTGGGGCAAGCGGGGATGCGAGCGTCCCGCGTACGCGCCGATCGTAGGGTCAGGCTTCAATTCTACGGTGCTGCATTATTCGGACGATTCAGCAATCATGCACGCCGGCGATGTCATTGTGATTGATGCGGCCGGGGAGTATTCCATGTATGCCTCCGACATCACACGAACTCTCCCGGCAACCGGCAAGTTCGCTCCCCGCCAACGTGAAATCTACGACATCGTTTTGGGCGCGCAGCAGGCTGCGATTGCGGCCTTTCAGCCGGGTAAATCTACCCTGAGGCGTGATGATGCTAACTCGCTTTACAAAGTCGCCTACGAATACATCAACTCGCACGGGAAAGACAAGCAGGGAGGCCCACTGGGTAAGTATTTCATCCACGGACTCAGTCACTATGTAGGCCTGAATGTGCATGACGACGGCGATTACACTTTGCCGCTCGCCCCCGGAATGGTGTTCACGATTGAGCCTGGTATTTACATTCCCGAAGAAAAGCTGGGTGTGCGCATTGAGGACGTTTTTTATGTGGATAAGGATGGCAAGCTTATCAATCTGTCTGCGGCTTTACCACACACCGCCGATGAGGTAGAACAGGCGATGGCGGGCAAGTAATCTGCAATCCTTCCGCACCCCCATTTCATCGCGATTTGATATGCTAGGCCATTGTGCGGATGACCTCGTGGTTTATCGTCCTGGGCTTTAGCAGTCTGGTGATTACCTGTGTGGCGATTGCCCTGGTAGTGCGGGTGCGCCGTCATATGAAAGCTTCTCCCGCGAGGATCCAACGCACACCGGATGAAATCGACCGAGAGCGGAGAACCTAGACATTTTCATGTCCTTGATCTGGAGAACGCAAGAAATGGTAAGAATGGCTACCGATACTCTTAGCAGTCAAAATTCGCGGGTTCTCGACTGGACGCGGCAGATCGCGATTGTCGTGAGTGCCAGCCTGTTTGTTGCTCTTTGTGCGCGCATCACGCTGCCGCTCCCTTTCACTCCAGTCCCGTTGACATTGCAGAATTTTGCCGTCCTGCTGGTTGGAATGACGCTGGGCAGCAAGCGTGGGTTCGCCGCGTTGGCCCTCTATTTGGCGGAGGGTGTCGCCGGACTTCCGGTCTTCAATCCCACTGGCCTCGGAGGATTGGCTCAGTTGCTCGGCCCAACCGGCGGCTTTCTAATGGTTTATCCCCTGGTAGCCGCTCTCGCTGGATGGATCATGGAACGCGGACGCAAAAGTTTTCTGCGGGCCTCAATCGCGGGGATCGTCGCAGAAATCGTTCTCTTCTCCGGCGGTATCTTCTGGTTGGCAATTCTGACTCATTCTTTCGCACAAGCGGTGCGTTTCGGACTTTATTGGTTTGTGTTTGGCGAGGTGATCAAAGTGATGGCGGCGGCCGCCATTGCTGTCCGTTTGCGACGTGCTAACAAGGTCGGCGCATGAGCACCACGGTAGAAACCAAAGATCGCACGCACACTGATACTCCCTCTGACACCCGCGAGATTACTGTTGCCCACAGCCCAGATTCCGACGATGCATTCATGTTCTACGGACTCGCCACTAACAAAGTGCGCGTACCCGGGCTGCGCTTTACTCATACACTTTGCGATATTGAAACTCTGAATCAGAGGGCGATGGAAGGCGTATACGACGTTACTGCCATCTCCTTCCATGCATACCCGTATATCCAGGATAAGTACGCGCTGCTGCCCAGTGGAGGAAGCGTCGGCGAAGGCTATGGCCCGATGATCGTTGCGAGCCATCCCTATACCCAAAGTGAGATCAAACGAAAGCGCATCGCCGTCCCCGGTACCTTAACGACCGCCTCTCTCGTCCTGCGGCTCTTTGCACCAGGAATAGAAACTGAGGTAGTGCCATTCGACCAAATCATTCCGCAGGTACTGGAGGGCAAGCATGAAGCCGGGCTTATCATCCACGAAGGTCAGTTGAGCTACGCGAAGTCCGGCTTGCAGCGCATCATTGATCTGGGAAGATGGTGGCAGAAAATCACCGGGCTGCCGCTGCCGCTAGGAGGAAATGCGATCCGGCGTGGCCTCGGCGACAAACTGATGACTGGCGTTGCCACAGCTCTTCGCGAAAGCATTCAATACGCGCTCGATCACCGCGATGAAGCTCTCGCTTACGCCATGCAATTCGCTCGTGACCTCGATTCCCAGCTGGCCGATAAGTTTGTCGGTATGTACGTGAACGAGCGCACTCTGGATTACGGGCCTGACGGCCGTGAAGCCATACGTCGTCTACTGGATATGGGTCACAAAGCGGGAGTCATTCCGCATGCCGCTCAAGTGGAATTTGTCGGGTAAAGCTCCATGACGTCCGGCCTCTCTGATTCGAATGGCGCACAAACCCTTCTCATCGACGCCGATGACACTCTCTGGGAAAACAATATCTACTTCGAACGTGCCATTGCTCAGTTCATTTCCTTCCTGAACCATCACCAGTATTCTGCCGCTCAGGTACGCGAGATTCTCGATGACGTGGAACGCGAGTGCATCATCACTCACGGCTACGGGCTGCAGAGCTTCGCTCATGCCTTAGTCAAAACTTTTGAGCGGCTCGCGGTCGACCCGCTCACTCCCGAAATGCACGATCGAATCAACAGCTTCGCTCACGCTATCGCCGAGCATCCGGTGGAGATACTGCCGGGAGTTCCTGACACGCTGCAATATCTTTCCCAGCGTCATCGCCTCATCCTCGTGACCAAAGGAGCCCTAGTTGAGCAGTCAGGCAAGATCGAACGTTCAGGGTTAAAGGAATATTTTTCCGCGGTGGAAATCGTCGCGGAAAAGGACCCGGATACATACCGTTCGGTGGTTTCGAAATATGGTGTGGCGGCAGACTCAACCTGGATGGTAGGCAACAGCCCTAAGTCGGACATCAATCCAGCGCTGGCGGCGGGCCTCAACGCGGTCTTCGTGCCGCATGACAATACCTGGATCTTGGAACATGAGAAGTTCGCGCCCGCCAACCCTCCAACTCGGCTATTGGTGCTGGAGAATTTCTCCGAACTACGCAGGCACTTCTAAATAGGAACATCCGCCGCTAATATTCGATGCTCGTCGCGGCGATGGCGCGAATGTTCCATGCTCAAATGCTAACTGCAAATGCTGACGTGATCTCGGCACCAAACTAACCAACAACGCACCTTCCCCGCATTTTTCCTGCATGGTACTCTCAATTTGCTCTGGTCATCTTCTCGCTACCACCTCGCGTGGCAGTGCAGAAAAACAATTTTCGACGCCTCCTGCGCACGGTTGAGGCGCTCTCCGACTTGGGTCCGGAATTGACCACGGAGCGCGAGTTTTCGCAAACTGCGCAGGTAATGCTCTCGACGCTGATTGAAGCGTCCGGGGGCCGCGAAGGCGCTCTTTTTCTTTTCAGCGACAAACCTTCTGTCCTCACCTCAATTGCGTCTCAGGGCTTTACCATGCTGCCCGATCCAGCCGTGATCCCACTTCTTCCCAAGCACGTGCATGCCTTGACGGCAGCCCGTGGTCCGATGGTTCTCAATGCCAGCACTTACGAAATCTTTCTTAGTTCGAACGGCAACGTCGCGCCCGAGCTCTTCAAATGCATTGCGCCCCTGAAGGTCGGTGTGAAGCTGGTGGGCCTCGTAGTTCTGGGCAGGCGCGAAGGCGACGCTCAATATGAAAATGAAGAACTCGAATCCTTGAGCCTGCTGTGTCACTACATCGCATTGGCCGTTCAGAACCACAGCCTCACTCAAACACTGGCGCAGCGCATCTCCGAGAACCTGCGGCTGATGGCCTCCTTGCACGGTTTCTACGATAACGCTCTCGAGGCATTTGCCACGGCGATTGACGTCAAGCACGTCAACATTCACGGTCATTCACTTCGTGTCGGACGTTACGCCGCAGCCATCGGCGAGGCACTTGGAATGGATCTAGGCGAAGTGGGGGCGCTGCGTTCTGCGGGATATTTGCACGATATCGGCAAGGTCGCGGTAGATAAGCGCATCTTCGGCAAGCCGAGCGCGCTGGATGCGGAAGAGTTTCGGGAGATGGCTGACCATACCATCGTCGGACATCAAATCGTAAGCAATGTGCAGTTCCCCTGGCCGCGCATTCCCGAAATCGTGCGCTGGCATCATGAGCGCGGTGATGGCTCCGGATACCCCGACGGTCTGTTCATGGACGATGTGCCCATGCCGGTGCGCATCATAGCCCTTGCTGACACATTCGATGCCATGACCAGCGAGCGCCCCTATCGCGATTCCCTTCCCGTGGGCGGCACCTTGAGCGAACTGGTCCGGCTGGCGCCCCAGAAATACGATCCCAATGTGGTGCATGCACTGCTGATCCAATTGCGGCGTGATGCAGTTGGCAGCAATCGCGTGCCTTTCCTCGAGCACATGTCAGTGAACATCGCGGCTGGAGACATCGATCAACTGGCGGCCGGCCTGCAGCACAAGCTAAGCCACGGAAAAATGTATTTGACTTAGCTTTCAGCTCCGGGCTGCCAGAACCAACGAATGGGTCGCCATCGACATGTACCAGCAGAGACTCCCAAGTACATGATTCGGTTCACGAACGAGTTGAAAGAGTGGAAGGCTCACCGCCGAGACTCTTGAGAAACTTTTCCCCTATTTTGGGTTCATAATGAATGGCAGCCTTGCCTTCTTGAGTAGGGATGATTGATGATTTTTGCAGTCCGAAGAATCGCGCTACCGCTGGTGCTCGCGTCATTCGCTCTGACCGGCGCAGTACGATTGGCGGCGGGTTACAAGAAGCAGACGCCAGCGCTGACGCAGATGGACGAACACCGGCGCGCGGTTCACGCCCTCAATCGCTTGACCTTTGGCCCGCGTCCGGGTGATGTCCAGCATGTGATGGACATCGGTGTAGATAAGTGGATCGAACTGCAGCTCAACCCAAAAAAGATTGACGACAGCGCTTTGGAATCGCGTCTCGCTCCGCTTCGAACTCTGCGCATGGACACGCGCGAAATAGTGGAAAACTTTCCACCGCCAGAAGTCATCAAGCAAGTAATGAATGGCAGCCAATCCCTGCCCTCCGACCCCACCCGGCGAGCCGTTTATCAGGCGCAGATCGAGCGCCAGGAACAAAAACAGGAACGCAAGCAAGAGTCGAGCAAGAATCCGCCTGATGCGACAGCAGGCGATGCTGCCGTCGGCGATGCTGCCAATAAGCAACCCAAATTTAGTGATGAAGAAAGAGCGCAGCGTCGCAAAGGGCGCATGTTCGCTGATCTGAAGGCGGATGAGTTGCTCAATTTGCCGCCCGACCAGCGCATGAAGCAAGTGCTTAAGATGTCGCCCGAGGAGCAGCGCGCGTTGGCTGCATCTTTCAAAGGTAGTAAGGGCAGCGAGTTTACGGACGGCATGAGCGCGCAGCAAAAGGAAACGCTCATGGCCTTGAACAACCCTCAGCAGGTGATCGTCAGCGAATTGGCCCAGGGCAAGTTGCTGCGTGCCCTTTACAGCGAACGCCAATTGGACGAGGTGATGACTGACTTCTGGTTCAATCACTTCAACATATTTATCGGCAAGGGCCCTGATCACTACATGCTCACCAGTTACGAGCGTGATGTAATTCGCCCGCATGCACTGGGCAAGTTTGAAGACCTGCTCACCGCAACAGCTAAGAGTCCCGCCATGCTGTTCTATTTGGACAACTGGCTGAGCGTAGGTCCAAATTCTGACATCGCCACCGGAGTTCCCAAGAATCCCCCTCGAAGCTACCGTCGCCACCATTCCAACTTGCGTCCAGATAACGTGCAAAAGGGAAAGGGCAAACGCAGGAGCGGCCTGAACGAGAATTATGGTCGCGAATTGATGGAACTACACACTCTCGGGGTGAACGGCGGCTACACCCAAAAAGATGTCACCGAAGTCGCGCGCGTCTTTACCGGCTGGACCATTGACCAACCAGACCAAGCAGCCGGCTTCAAATTCGAAAAGCGAATGCACGATCATGGAGACAAATTCGTCCTGGGTCATCGCATCAAGGACAATGGCGAAAAGGAAGGACGCGAAGTGCTGCATCTGTTCGCACACCATCTTTCCACCGCAAAGTTTATCTGCACTAAGTTGGCGATGCGATTTGTTTCTGACAGTCCGCCGCAGTCGCTGGTGGACCGCATGTCACACACTTTCCTGAAGAAAGATGGCGACATCCGCGAAGTTCTGCGCACCCTGTTCCGGTCGCCCGAATTCTGGTCGCCTGACGCCTATCGCGCCAAAGTAAAAACGCCGCTGGAGTTTGTGGTCTCCGCCGTACGCGCCACCGGTGCGGAGGTGAGTGATGCCATGCCGCTGGCCAATCAACTCAACAATATGGGTATGCCGCTCTACGGAATGCAGCCACCTACTGGATATTCCATGAAGGCAGAAGCCTGGGTCAATTCCGCTGCGCTGCTTGGCCGTATGAACTTTGCTCTCGCACTCAGCACGGGAAAACTGAAAGGAGTGCAGGCGGATACGCAACGCGTATTGAGCGCTGACCCAGTCCCGACGGATCCACAGCAGGGGTTGGCTGCACTGGAGAATTCGCTGCTCGCAGGCGACATCTCCAGACAAACTCACGACACCATCAGCAAACAATTGCAGGATCCGCAGATCGCCCACCGACGCTTGGATGATCCTCTCCGCCCGCCAAACTTGAGTGCAATCGAAGGATTGATCGTGGGATCACCCGAGTTTCAGAGGAGATGACAGTTTTTATGCCGATCACGCGACGCGTATTTCTGAGAAATAGCGCACTCGCTGTCGTTGGTACGGCGGCCATCCCGAGTTTTCTCACTCGCGCAGCTTACGGCGCGTCCAGTTCTGGTACGCGGAATAAGCGACTGATCGTGATCTTCCAGCGCGGCGCCGCCGACGGCCTTAACATCGTCGTGCCTCACGGTGAGCAGTCGTACTACGCAATGCGCCCCACCATCAATATCCCGCGCAGCTCCGTGCTTGATCTCGACGGTTTCTTCGGTCTGCATCCCTCCATGTCGGCATTTCAGCCGCTGTGGCAGCAGCGCCATTTGGCCATCGTGCACGCTGCTGGCTCTCCTGATCCCACGCGCTCCCACTTCGATGCGCAGGATTTCATGGAATCAGGTACACCGGGCGTGAAAGCTACTGACGACGGCTGGCTCAATCGTACTCTGCATTCGTTACCGCCGCGCACGCAGAATTCCGCGTTCCGTGCGATTTCTCTCGGACCATCCTTGCCGCGCATTCTCTCCGGCAATGAGCCCGCTGTAGCCGTGAACAACATCAGTGATTTTGGAGTAGGCGGCAAAAATCCCAACGCCACGCCCATCGCCAATACTTTCGAAGCCATGTACGACCAGTCGGTGGATACCGTTCTCCACGGCACCGGTCAGAAAACGTTCGAAGCTGTAAAGATGTTGAAATCCGCGGACCCAGCCCACTACGCGCCGGCGCCCGGCGCAAACTATCCGCGTGGACATTTCGGCGACAGTCTGAAACAACTCGCCCAACTCATCAAGGCAAACCTCGGCGTGCAGGTTGCATTCGCCGATATCGGCGGATGGGACCATCACGTAAATGAAGGCAGCACGCAGGGGCAGATCGCAAATGTCCTGCGCGATTTTTCACAGTCGCTCGCCGCCCTCTGGACTGACCTTGGCAATCTCGCCGAGGACACGGTAATTGTCACCATGTCCGAGTTTGGGCGCACCGCCCGCGAAAACGGCAACCGCGGCACTGACCACGGTCACGCTAACGTCATGTTCGTGATGGGTGGTCCCGTGAGGGGCGGTAAAGTGTATGGCCAGTGGCCGGGACTCAATCAGTCCCAACTTTACGAAGGCCGCGACCTGGCAGTCACGACAGACTTCCGCCGCGTCGTCGGCGAAGCAGTCTACCATCATCTGGGAAACAGGAGTCTGGAAGCGGTGTTTCCCGGATTCGAGAATCCGCCAGCCAAATTCTTGAAGTACCTGGGTTAAACAGATTGTGACCAAACAACCTCACCCAGTCCGGACGGAGCGCCCCACGAAAAACATAGAATCGGCTCCGGCTGCCGTACCTTGGAGGACGCAATGTCGCTGCGAGTTTCTGCGATCGTGACCCTGTGTTTCTTCTCTGCTCTACTCGCTAATTCAAAAGACAAGAACAAAAATATTTTGCCGGAATACGTTCTCACAGCGCGAACTGTCGCCGTTATTGAGGATCCATACGCGAAGGTCCCGCTACTGAATCCTGCTGAAAATCGAGTCGCTCAGCAAGATGTCGAAAAGGCGCTGATGAAGTGGGGCCGTTTTACTCCTGTAATCGATATCAGCACCGCCGACCTCGTCATTGCTGTCCGAAAAGGACGAATGGTTAACCCCACGGTCGGCGGCGGCGCTGCAAATGACCGACCAGTAATTATTCAGCCAGGTGAAGGTGGAATCCGAATCGGTGCCCAGCGAGGCAATCCGCCGGCTGCCACCAGCGGGCAGTCGCAGGACCCTCGCCCGAGGCCCGGAATGGAAATTGGACCATCCGACGACATGCTGGAGGTGTATCGCGGCGGTGTCGAATACCCGCTAGATGGCTCTGCAGTGTGGCGCTATCTCGGACACAATGCTCTACGCCCGCCGACCGTCCCCGCGGTAACAGCATTTCGCAAAGCCATCGAAGACGCTGAAAAACAAAAGAAGCACAAACCCTGAATCCGGGCTGAATGGTGAACGTTCACAACTGAACCAGCACATCCTCACCTTCTATCTTCAACGGATAAACCGCCACCTTCGCGGCGGGATTGTGCGCGGCTTCCCCGGTCTTCGGGTCCCACTGCCAGCCATGCCAAGGACAGACCAGTTTCCCGCCTTCAATCATGCCCTGTCCTAGCGGTCCGCCACGGTGCAAGCAGACGTTGTCCATCGCAGTAATGGTCCCGTTGACGTTGGCGACGCAGATCACTTTGTCGCCAACAGAAAATTCTTTGGCCTCATTGTCCGGAGGAAGGTCGGATTTGGTCGCGAGTTTGATGAAGGGGGACATGGGATTGGGGCGTTTGCTACCGTATTCGGCATTCAGTCATTGGAGGCGGCGGTTTTTCGGGCAATCTTACGAATCCGGATGGGCT
>Ga0137392_10001613_pt1 | contig 13066 bp, 9 predicted proteins | sample 15con2h34AmetaG_FD_101394 | JGI IMG/M metagenome (GOLD analysis project Ga0137392, IMG submission 101394) | Vadose zone soil microbial communities from Angelo Coast Range Reserve, California, USA - 15con2h3.4A metaG | ecosystem: Environmental > Terrestrial > Soil > Vadose zone > Saprolite... | reverse complement strand
CCGCACGCCAGAGGCGCCGCTCCGGCCTACTACCTTGATCGCAGTTCCGTCGGCGGGTGCGCGTGCTTAAATGCGCCCACCACGCAAGACATGCAATGGTGGGAAAACACACGTGTCGATGCCCCCAACTTGAAAAGAGGAAAACATGACCTGGAACGCTCCGAAAATCGTTGAAGTCGCCGTAGGGATGGAAATCAACATGTACGCGTGCGCGTCACGCAAAACATGACTCGTTTTTCGCTGCCACCCTCCAGAACAAACCTCTGGACGGTGGCGGCGGATCGAGAGACCACCGCGCAGAGACACATCCGACCGCGCGTGAACGATTTGCACACTTATGCATTCCGAATCTCCGCGGGCGGGCTGCCACCGGATAGGTACTTCCAGATTGCGTCGAGCCGGCCAACGAAATTGATGAAAGGGATGCCCTCATGATCGGTCGCGTAGTTCTTTCCGCCTTGCTGGTGACGTCCTCTGCCGCGGCGTTTGCGGCGGATTCCGGCGGTGATTCGGTTTCCGGAAAGGCCATCTTTCAGCACATCTGCCAAAACTGCCACTCCACGGAAATCGGGACAAACAAGGTCGGACCGAGCCTCTGGAGCGTCGTAGGACGTGAGCCGGCCAGTGTGCCGGACTATACCTATTCGGAAGCGATGAAAGCGAACAAGTCCGCGTGGACTGCAGCCGCACTGGATGCCTATCTCGCGGATCCACGCGGGGACGTTCACGGCGCGAAAATGTTCTTCAAGGGCTTGCCGGAGTCCAGGGATCGCGCCGACGTCATCGCCTATTTGACAACCTTGAAATAGGTCACGTGAACTCGCTGTCGAACGGCCGCGGCAGGCAGTCTCTCGTCTCCATAGACTTCGTGCACTGCCTGCATTTATCCGGCGATTGATCTACATCAACAGCCCCCTCCGAAGCATCGTCATAGGTTACCTTAAGGCGGCGGAAAACAGGCTGCATTTATCGTTCACTTGAAGCGGTTTGGCCAAGTGTGCGCAGCACGCCTTTGGTGTGGCGCGCCGGTTAACTTGTGCGACCACTTTGTCGGTGTGCTTGTCTGCGATTTCCCGGGAGGAACAGGATGGATACGAAAAGCCACGAAGCGATCCAGCGGGATCCGGACTACAAGGAGCTGGTGCGGCGACGCTCGTCCTTCGGATGGGCGCTGTCGCTGATTATGCTCGTCATCTATTTCGGCTTCATTCTGCTGGTCGCGTATGCGCCGAAATTCCTCGGCATCCCGCTGGGGACAGGTGTAACGACCATCGGCATTCCGATCGGCCTGTTCGTCATTGTCTCGGCGTTCGTGCTCACCGGCATCTATGTGAGTAAGGCCAATTCCAAATATGACACCCTGATCCGTCGAATTGTCGAGAGGTCGTAGCCGTGAAAAAGTTCTCCTGCGTGCTCGCGGCGGCGATGTTTGCCAGCCTGCCCACACTCGCATTTGCTGCTGGCACCATCGACGGTGGCACAAAGCAGGCGGTCAACTGGGTCGCCATTGGCATGTTCATCGCCTTTGTCGGCCTCACCCTCGGCATTACATATTGGGCGGCGAAACAGACGGCATCGGCCGCGGATTTCTATTCTGCCGGCGGCGGCATCACCGGTTTCCAGAACGGCCTTGCGATCGCCGGGGACTACATGTCGGCAGCCTCTTTCCTGGGCATCTCGGGCCTGGTTTACACTTCCGGCTATGATGGCCTGATCTACTCGGTGGGATGGCTGGTCGGCTGGCCCATTGTCACTTTCCTGATCGCCGAGCAGCTACGCAACCTCGGCAAGTTCACCTTTGCCGACGTCACCTCGTTCCGGCTCGGGCAAACCGAAATCCGCATTCTCGCTGCTTGCGGCTCACTGGTCACCGTCGCCTTCTACCTGATCGCGCAGATGGTCGGCGCCGGAAAGCTCATTCAGCTGCTGTTCGGTCTCGACTATTGGATGGCAGTCGTCCTGGTCGGCGGGCTGATGATGGTTTACGTGACCTTCGGCGGCATGAAGGCAACGACCTGGGTGCAGATCATCAAGGCGGTACTGCTGTTGATGGGCGCGACGTTCATGGCCGGCGCGGTGTTGTACAAATTCGGCTTCAGCCCCGAAGCCCTGTTTGCCAAGGCAACGCAGGTGCACCCCAAGAAGCTCGCAATCATGGAGCCGGGCAGCTTGATCTCCAACCCGCTGTCGGCGATCTCGCTCGGATTGGCGCTAATGTTCGGCACGGCCGGACTGCCACATATCCTGATGCGTTTCTTCACGGTGAAGGACGCCCAGGCCGCCCGCAAGTCGGTGTTCTATGCGACCGGCTTCATTGGCTACTTCTACATCCTGACCTTCATCATCGGATTCGGCGCCATCGTGCTGGTCTCGACCGATGCGGCGTTCCTTGACGCGAGCATTCTGGAGAAGACGAAAAGCGGAATCGCGGCGATCAAGGGAGGCTCCAACATGGCAGCGATCCATCTCGCCAACGCTGTCGGAGGCAACATGTTCCTCGGCTTCATCTCGGCCGTGGCCTTCGCCACCATCCTCGCGGTGGTATCGGGCTTGGCGCTTGCCGGCGCCTCATCGATCAGCCATGACCTCTACGCCATGGTGATCAAGGACGGAAAGGCCAACGAGCAGGACGAAATCCGCGTCTCGAAGATCGCGACCCTGTTCCTGGGCGTGCTGGCGATCATTCTGGGCATCATATTCGAGAACCAGAACGTCGCCTTTATGGTCGGACTTGCCTTCGCCATCGCGGCGTCATGCAACTTCCCGGTGCTGGTCACTTCGATCTTCTGGAAGGGCCTGACCACGCGGGGGGCGATGATCGGCGGTTTCCTCGGCCTGATCAGCGCCGTCGTCGGCGTCATTCTGTCACCGGCCGTGTGGGAAGCAACGCTTGGCAACCCCAAGGGGTCGGCACCGATCCCGCTCGATAATCCGGCACTGTTCTCAATCACGCTCGCGTTCGCCGGCATCTGGCTGTTTTCGGTTCTGGATCGCAGCGCGCGGGCCAAGGCCGACCGCGGCGGCTTCGACGCACAATATGTGCGCTGCCAGACCGGCATCGGCGCATCCGGCGCCACCACGCACTGAAACCGGGCTTCGAGAACGGTCCATGCCCGGTTCCCGGCGAACGTTGGCTTCTGGTACGCGAAGGCCAACCTGACTTGGCAGGCGAGTATCCGCCCGGTTGAATCATTTGGCTGGCGCCGTCTAATCCTAGGCTCGCCAGCGCCCGGTCAGGGAATACAGATGCCCAACTCCTTCGATGCCAGCAATCCACCCTTCGACCGCCTGACTTCGCAAGAGGTCGAGACACTGCGTGCCGCGTTGGATATCGACTACTTCCGCCCGGGCGAAACCATCATCGCTCAGAACGCGCCAGCCAACGCCCTGTTTGTCGTCATCAAGGGCATGGTCGAGGAGCGCGACGGTAGCGATCTGCTGGCGTTGCTCGGTCCCAAGGACAGCTTCGACAGCCGCGCCCTCGTCCACGGCAGGAGCGGTCACGCATTCGTGGCTCGTGAAGAGACGCTATGCTACGTCGCTCCCAAGAACGTGACGCTCGGCATGATCCAGAGCAATCCCCGGTTTGCCTCGTTCTTCTACCGAGAGATCTCTCACAAGCTGGATGAGCTCGCCCGCGACGAAGAGGAGCGGCGCTATGGCTCGCTGATGCGCGCTCGGGTCGCCGAGCTGTTCCTGCATCCTCCTGCGTTCATCGACGCCAGCGACACCATCGAAGCCGCCGGCCATATGATGCGCGAGATCGGCAGCAACGCGTTGTTCGTTCGCGACGGCGAGCGCGTCGGCATCATCACCGGCATGAACCTGTCCAAGGCCGTGGTGCTGCGGCGCGAGGCGCTTGAAACGCCCGTGCGCGAGTTAGCGCATTTTGACGTCGTTAAGCTGCGGCCGGATGATTTCGTGTCGTCGGCTCTCCTGCTGATGACCAAACGCAACAAACGACGCGTGGCGGTGCATGACGGCGAGCGCTTTGTAGGTATCCTGGAGGATATTGACCTGCTGGGCTTCCTCGCCGGCAGCGCCCAGGTCGTCGCCGGCCGCATCGATCGCGCCTCGAGCAAGGATGACCTGGTGATTGCCGCGCGAGAAACCGCGGCGCAAGTGCGCACCCTGCGGCGTCAGGGCGTCAAGGTGGAGGTGATCGGCGAAGTCGTTTCCGACCTCAATGGGCGCCTGTTCTCCCGGCTGTTCGGCATGATCGCACCCGACGAGATCCGGACCGGTAGCTGCCTGGTCGTCATGGGCAGCGAAGGCCGCGGTGAACAGACCGTGCGCACCGATCAGGACAACGGATTGATCCTGGCCGGGCCCGTCGACAGCGCAGCGTTGGATGCGTTCCGGACCGATTTTTCCGGTGCGCTGGCAGATTTCGGCTTTCCGCCCTGCCCCGGCAACGTCATGGTGCGCAATCCGGTTTGGTCAAAGCCGCTCTCGGACTATCTCGCGGATTTCCGCCGCTGGGTGGCGTTACCTGACGAAACGGCCCATATGAACGTGGCCATCTTCTACGATGCACGCGCTGTCGCCGGCGACACGCAGTTGCTGACAGCGGCCAAGGCGGCGTTGATCGATCTGATCCGCGGCGAGCAGGCTTACCTGGCTCATTTCGCGCGTGCTGTGGACGCCTTCGCGACACCGATCGGGTTGTTCAACAACCTGGTCACGTCCGAGGGCAAGGGCGATGCGCTGGACCTCAAGAAAGGTGGCCTGTTTCCGATCGTTCACGGCGTCCGCAGTCTCGCGATCGAGCATGGCCTGCTGGAAACGGCGACCGACAAGCGCATCGCGCGGCTGTGCGAAATCGGCCTCCTGCAAACCGACTTCGCGCGCGAGTTGAGCCAGACCTTTCGCTTTCTGCTGACGCTGAGGCTTGACGGGCAGCTGGCTGCATCCGCCGGCACCTCGGGAACGCTGGTGCGACCATCATTACTTTCAAGCATGGAACGCGATCTATTGCGTGACGCCTTTCAGGTGGTCAAACAATTCCGCGGCATCATTCGCCACCACTTCAATCTTGGCATGTTCTGACATGATCCCCCGCGCGATCAAGCGCCTTTTCCATCAAGCCTCGATCGGCGATCAATCATACCGGTTCATGTTCAAGCCTGGCCCCGCAGACGAGGTCGTCGCGATCGATTGCGAGACGACGGGCCTGAACGTGCGCACCGACGACATCGTTACCATTGCCGCGATCAGGATCCGGGGAAACCGGATCCTGACCAGTGAGCGTTTCGAGGCGACTGTTCGCCCCGATGCTGGCATGCGGGCCGAGGGGATCAAGGTGCATCGCCTGCGGCAGGCTGATGTTGCACAGAGCCCGTTTATCCGGAAGGTGCTACCGGGCTTGCTTCATTTCATCGGCGGGCGTCCGCTGGTCGGATACTACGTCGATTTCGATATCGCCATGCTCGACAAATACGTCCTCCCCTACATCGAGATCGAACTGCCCAACCGGCGGATCGAGGTTTCCAAGCTCTATTACGAGCGCAAGTATGGCGACGCACCGGCGAATACGGTCGTCGATCTCTCATTCGCTTGGATGCTCAAGGATCTCGGCATCCCGCCCCTCGCCCAGCACGACGCTTTCAACGATGCACTGATGACGGCAATGATGTATGTCGCCTTGCGTGACCTGAAGGAACGGGGTGTACGCATCGCTCGCGCCCGCTCAAATGTTGCCGTTTTCAATCCGACAGGCGCATAACGCTCTCTCGCCGGTGCCGCGCCTGCATAGGATCTCATCCGCCGCGGGAGACGCGGCCACCCGGCCGGGCCTCAGGCTGACCGAATCCGCAGAGGCTACGATCGAGCGATGTGACCGCGCGCTCCATCAGGCAAAGCGATCGGGGCGCAATCAAACGGTCACGGAAAACGATCTCAAGGACGAGGTCGCTGCCGCCTGACCCGTGTGATGCCGGTCTTGAGACGGTCATCCGGATTCACGGGAATTGCGCCAGCGTATGCCCGAACACGGCCTGCACCGTTCGCACGCCCGCGCGTGCAGGACAGGAGCACCTCCGTCCTGGTGTCGCGCCCGCCAATTCCTCAACTCATTGTTTACCACCGTCTCCGGCGCCACCCGGTTCTTCAACTTCGCGTTTAGGTAGTTTGATAACAGCAACTTAGATGTATTGCGCGTAACCTTTGCCCCAATTGTAGACAGCCTTCCTGGGGCAGCCGATGTCGAAGCGGATAAAGTCAACCTGGATGCTTGCCACGCTAAGCGCCGCCAACGACGCGATTTTGCGCGCGACGTCGAGCAAGCAACTCTATCAACGGGTGTGCGAGGCAGTCCTCAAGGGCGGCGAGCTTGTCGCCTCGACCGTGCTCGAAGTCGAAACCGGCGGAGGGCTGCGATATATCGCATTTGCAGGAGAGAGCGTGGAGGCGCTTCGCGGAGCGTCAATCGACGCAGAGTCCGCCGAGGCGCCTAACCTCGCCACCATCGCACTTCATACGGGCTATCCATCTATCACCAATGACCTTCCGCGGGTCGAGCGGGTGCGAATCCGGCGTGAGTTGGGAATGCACGCGGGCATCGGTGCCGCCGCCGCCGTATCCGTCATCAGGAACGGATCCGTCGCCGGGATTTTTCTGCTTTTTTTTGCCGGATGGTACTCGCTCGATGACGCGGCCGTTCGGCTGTGGATGCGGTTGGCGGAGAACATCGCGTTTGCCCTGGACAAGCTGGAACGCGAAGAGGAGAACGCTCGTCTGACCTGCATGGTCTCCGCCCTGAGTGCGACCAATGAGGCGATCATGCGAGCGGAGACGCGTGAAAAGCTCTTCGATCTGGTGTGCGAGGCCGCCGTCCTCGGGGGCAAGTTTACGGCCACGACCATCGCCCTGGCGGAGCCAGGAAGCGACTTCCTTCGTATTGTCGCCGTGACCGGCCCGAGTGCGGAATTTTCCAGGACCGTTAGGGTGGCGACCACGACCGCACATCCCGAAGGACGCGGATTGACGGGAACCGCCTTCCGGACTCGCCAACCCTGCATCAGCAACGATTATCTGTCCGACCAGCGGCGCAGCGCCTTTCACGGCATCGTCGCTGTCACGGGGGCCAGATCAGGTGCAGCATTGCCCCTGTTGTGCCGCGGCGGGGCGGTCGGCGTCATTCTGTTCATGTCCGAGGAACTCAATACATTTACGCCGGAGTTTGTCGAACTGCTGCAGCGGCTCGCCGGAAACGTTTCGTTCGCGCTGGAGAATTTCGACCGCGCTGACGAGAAAGTGAAGGCGGAGGAGCGCGTCAAGTATCTCGCCACCCACGACAACCTGACCGGTCTGCCGAACCGGACGATGTTCAACGAGCTGCTGGGCGTCTCGATCAAAGCAGCGCATCGCTATCGGCGGCAATGCGCGATTCTCTTCATCGACCTCGACAGGTTCAAGATCATCAACGATTCGTTGGGTCATGCGGCGGGCGACGCCTTGCTGGTCGAGATGGCGGGCAGGCTCCGCAGCGCCGGACGCGCCAGCGACGTGGTCGCCCGGCTCGGTGGCGACGAGTTCGTGGTTCTCCTGAACGAGATTGCGGAACGCGAACAGGCCGCAACGGCTGCGAGCCATCTCCTGTCGGTGATCTGCAAACCTCTGGAGTTGAACGGCCAGGAATGCCGCGTGACTGCGAGCATCGGTATCGCCATGTTCCCGAACGATGGCGCCGACGAACTGGCGTTGATGAAGAATGCCGACAGCGCCATGTATCTTGCCAAGCAGGAAGGCAAGAACGACATCCGGTTCTTCTCTGACAAAATCAAGTCGCAATCCGTCGATCGCCTGACGCTGGAAACGAGCCTGCGGTATGCCTTGGAGCGGAACGAGTTTCGCTTGCACTATCAACCAAAGCGAAACGTTGCGACCGGACAAATCGTGGGAGTCGAGGCCCTGTTGCGCTGGGTTCATCCCGATCTGGGAATGTTGCCGCCCAACCGCTTCATTCCGCTGGCCGAGGAAACCGGCTTGATCGTTCCGATCGGCCGATGGGTCATGAAAGCCGCGTGCGCGCAGAATGTGGCCTGGCAGCGCGACGGGCTCCCGCCTCTGTCCATGGCCATCAACGTTTCGCCGCGGCAGTTCTCCGACGAGAACCTGTTGCAGGACGTCGACGATGCGCTTGCCGTCAGCGGAATGGATCCCAGCCTGCTGCAGATCGAGATCACGGAGAGCATGGTGATGCTCAACGTCGAGAAGGCAGTCCAGTTGCTAAATGCGATCCAGAGCCGGGACGTGCGCCTCGCGATCGACGATTTTGGAACCGGTTATTCATCGATGTCCGTCATGAAGCGGTTCCCAATCGACACCATCAAGATCGACCGGTCGTTCGTCCGCGATCTGCCTGATAATTCGGAGGACAAGGCCATCGCACGGGCCATCATCGGCATGGGCAAAGCTCTCGGGCTGACGATCGTCGCCGAAGGTGTCGAGACCAGTGCGCAGGAGGAGTTCTTGCGCGAGCACGCCTGCGACGAAATCCAGGGCTTCCTGTGCAGCAGGCCAGTTGCGGCCGACGGGATCGCCGAACTCTTGCGGCTTCCGTGCGTCGCTGCTCCAACACTTCAGCCGGAACAAGATATTACCGCAACGGACCCGCAATTTCAGAAAGCCGCTGTGCAGGCCACCGTACCATCCTCACCCTGATATCGGCGGAGCCTTACGTTGTTCGAAAGCTACCTGAGCGGGACTAGATCATGAAAAAGCTTTGGCGCGATATAGTGGACGAAGTTCGCCATCTAGGAATCCGGACAAAAATACATGTGATTGTCGGATTATTCGTCGCCGTGATAGGCCTTCTGCTCTTCACTTCAATTCATTCGGTTCGTTTGCAAACTGCGTTTCGGCAGGATCTCGCGGCTTCGGCGAGTGCGGCCCTCAACGTCGAGCGAGTCAACGGGTTGATTTACGCAATCGTAATGGAGTCACGCGGAATCTATATGTCGACGGAACGCATGGTAGTGAAACGGTACAGCGACGCACTTCTGAAACGCAACCGGGAGCTCGATTCCGTCGTTGCGGAATGGCAAAAGACGGTCCGCACCGACGACGCCGAACAGTTCGCCGTTGTCAAGAGACGCATAACTCAATTTATCAATTTCCGAAACGAACTCGTCCGGCGTGCCAACGAGATTGACCCGGCCGCGGGCCGCGAATGGGGCGACAACGACGCCAATCGCAGTGTACGCACTGCACTCAACGAAGACCTCGAAGCCCTCGCCAGGATTTATGCCGAGCGTGCCAGGCATGTTACGCAGTTAGGCGAGCAAAGTCAGCTCGCCTCGTGGTATCTGATCATTCTTGGCGGCAGCGCCTTGATGCTTGCGGGCCTCGTGACGTTCGTCATTAGAAACTCTGTCATCGCCCCGTTGCTGGAAATCACGCATGCGACCAACAGGATCGCTACAGGGAAGCTGAAACTCATCATTCCGCATATAAATCGCAGGGATGAGATCGGACGCCTCGCTCACGCGGTTCAGAATTTCCAGGACGCGATGTGTCGTATTCTGGAGCTTCAGGAACTTGAGCTTGCCACCGCGAGGGAACGTGACGCAGCTCTCGGAGAACGCGATAGCCTCGACGACAAGTACCACGCCAAAAAGTGGCAACTGGATGCGGCGGTCAACAATATGCCACAGGGTCTGATCATGCTTGACTCGAAGGCGAACGTTCTCGTGGTCAACAGTCGGTATAAGGAAATGTATGGCTTGTCGGTGGAAGTATCGAAGCCCGGGTGTTCGCTCAAGGATATCGTGAAACACCGGGCCAAGATTGGTTTGTTTACGGGCAACGTCGATGATTATGTCGCCAAGATCCAGGCCAGAATCGTCGAGAGAAAACCATCGGTCAACGATATAGAACTCGCCGATGGCCGTATTGTTCGCGTTTCGGAGCGGGCGATGGCGGGTGGAGGATGGGTGGCGACCCATGAAGATTTTACCGAGCAACGCCGGGTTCAGCGAATCCTTGAGCGCACCGAGAAGCTTCTGCTGACGATCATTGAAAACGTACCGGAAGCGATCGTTGCCAAGGACGCTCGAAGTTTGCGGTATGTCTTCGCCAATCAAGCCGCCGAACGTCTTTACGGCTTGTCTCGACGCGACATCATCGGCAAGACCACGCGCGAGCTGTTTCCGCAGGCAACCGCGGAGCTGATAGAGCGCTATGACACGCAATTGTTGGCTGAGAACCGGGAAATCGAAGCCGGCGTGCACACGATAAAAACACCAGGAAATGGCGAGCGCGTGGTTTCGGTCCGGCGCCTGCCAATAGCCGGCCAGGATGGCGAGTCTCATTTCCTGCTAAGCATGATCCGAGATCAAACCGATAAGACTCGTCTCGTCGCGTAGGCACGAAGCCGCTGTCCTCGGGTCACGGCTGGAAAAGAATGAAAGAGAAAAAGGATATCGTAGAAAACTGGCTGCCGCGTTACACCGGCACGCCGCTTGCCGAATTTGGAGAATATGTTCTCTTGACCAACTTCGACAGTTACGTCGAATGGTTTGCCACGCTGCATGGGGTTTCGGCAATGGGCGTAGATCGACCGATGCCTAACGCAACCGCCGATGGAATCACTCTGATTAACTTCGGCATGGGCAGCCCGAATGCCGCGACCGTGATGGACTTGTGGCGCGCCTCCTCACCATGAGGAGAGACACCACCCGCGCCGCGCCCAAGAGCCATGACCGAGTGCCATGACCAAGAGCCATGCCGCGGGGAACTGTCAGCCATCACCGCAGAGCCGTCATGGCGCGCGCCTTGCCCCTCGACTTCGCCCGGATTGTCATGTGGAATATTGCAGCAAAAATGCACATGGCGGGGTGATGCAATGGCGGAAGCTTCTGTTCTGGCCGCGCCGGGCGCGCATGTGGCGGACAACTCCCGCAAGGCGATCTGGGCCGCAGCGATCGGCAACCTGCTCGAATGGTACGATTTCGGCGTCTATGCTTATCTCGCCGGGCTGATCGCCACAAAATTCTTCCCGAACAGCGATCCGACCGCCTCGCTGCTCGCCGCCTTCGCGGCCTATGGCGTCGGCTTCCTGGCGCGGCCGCTCGGCGGCATCATGATCGGCCGCCTCGGCGACACCAAAGGCCGAAAGACGGCGCTGGTGCTCACCATCTTCCTGATGGCGTTCGGCACGGTCGGCCTCGGCCTGTTGCCGTCCTATGACGCAATTGGCGTCTGGGCGCCGATCCTGCTCGTCTGCTTGCGTCTCGTGCAGGGGCTCGCGGCCGGCGGCGAATGGGGCACCTCGACCGCCTTCATGGTCGAATGGGCGCCGCAAAACCGTCGCGGCTTGTTCGGCAGTTTCCAGCAGGTCTCGACCGCCGGCGGCTCGCTGCTCGGCTCGGCCGTTGCCGCCATCATGACCTCGTCGCTGAGTCAGGCGGCGATGCTCGACTGGGGTTGGCGCGTGCCGTTCCTGCTCGGCGTACTCTTGCTCTTCGTCGGCGCCTATCTGCGCCAGAACGTCGACGAGACGCCGACTTACGAAGCCAGCCGCCAGGCTGCCGTCGATCAGCCTGTTGTCGCCGGGCTTCCGCTCGGGGCGCTCGCCTTCGGCTTCACCATCTTCTGGACCATCGCCTATTACACGCTGCTCGCCTGGATGCCGAGCTTCACCCAGCGCTTTGCCGGGCTCACGCCCTCCCAGGCGCTGTGGTCGAACACGATCGGCCTGATCGCCATGGTGATCGCGGTTCCGGTCTGGGGCGCGCTGTCGGACAGGGTCGGCCGCAAGCCGCTTCTGATGGCGAGCGCGATCAGCATCGGACTGCTCTCCTATCCGCTGTTCTCGCTGATGACCAACGGCACCGGTCTCGCTCTGGTGCTGCCGCTCCAGATCCTGTTCGGCATTTTGCTTGCGCTCTATTCGGGCGCGGGCCCTGCGGCGATCTCGGAGATCTTTCCGACGCATCTGCGCTCCACCTGGATGTCGAGCGGCTACGCGCTCGCAGTCGCCATCTTCGGCGGGTTCGCGCCGTTCATCGCGACCTGGCTCATCCAGGTCACGGGATCGCCGGTGTCGCCGACCTATCTCTATTTGTTGCCTTCGGCGGTGATTTCGCTTGCCGTGATCTGGAGCCTGAAGGAAACCGCTGGGACAAAACTGAGCTGAGTAAGCGAACGAGCGTAGTCCATGCTCATCCGGTTCGACGGACGCACCGCGATCGTGGCGGGAGCCGCGCGCGGCATCGGCCAGACGATCGCGCGATCGCTGGCAAATGACGGCGCGCGCGTCATCGCCTGCGACCTGCTGGTCGATGATCTTGCAGCCCTTGCCGGCCGCGTCGATGGCGGCGGCGAGATCATCGCCGCCAAGGTCGACGTCACCAATGAGGCCGCCATTGCCGAGGTCGTGCGCACAGCCGGCGGCGCCGATATCCTTGTCTATGTCGCAGGCGGCGTGCGCGGCCAAAGGCCCCGGCCCCTGGAAGAGGTGAGCGCGGACGATTTCGACGCCATCGTCGATGCCAACCTCAAGGGTGCGTTCCTGTTCATCAAGGCTGTCGCGCCCGGGATGAAGACAAAAGGCACGGGCCGCATCGTAACCATTTCGAGCCGCGCCGGCCTTGCCACCAGCCTCACCGGCATCCAGAGCTATCCCGCCGCCAAGCACGGACAAATCGGTCTGGTCAAACAGCTTGCCCAGGAGCTCGGGCCGTTCGGCATCACCGTGAATACCGTTGCGCCCGGCTTCATGGCGACCAGCCCTGATTACGAGCGGCAGTGGAACAACTGGCCGGCCGCCTTCCGCGACAATTTCGTCAACACCATCGCGATGCGGCGCAAGGGTGCGCCGCAGGACATCGCCAATGCGGTGACGTTTCTGGCCTCCGACTACGCCTCGTGGATCACGGGGCAGACCATACCCGTCACCGGCGGCCCGCTGTAACAAATCATTCGGGAGGACCAACATGAACGAGACGTCGAAGCTCGAACCCTGGCAATGGCCGGAAAAACACTGGCGCGGGCTGGTCAACCAGGTCCGCGCCGGCAAGACCTATCGGCCCAAGACCTGGAAGGGCGGCGCGCGATGCGCGTT
>Ga0137392_10001604_pt1 | contig 13102 bp, 9 predicted proteins | sample 15con2h34AmetaG_FD_101394 | JGI IMG/M metagenome (GOLD analysis project Ga0137392, IMG submission 101394) | Vadose zone soil microbial communities from Angelo Coast Range Reserve, California, USA - 15con2h3.4A metaG | ecosystem: Environmental > Terrestrial > Soil > Vadose zone > Saprolite... | reverse complement strand
GAGATAGTCGAGCAGTGTCTGCACCGGGACCCTGGTCCCGTGGAATACGGCCGTGCCGCCCATCACATCGGCGCTGCGTGAGACGACCGGCTGCTCCATGGCGACAGGGTACGCCCCGACGGGCTCGACGCGCAACGAGAAACGGTAGCGTAGGTCAATGCGCCGCGTCCCAATTGTCGGCGGCACGCGCCTCGACCGCGAGCGGCACCGAGAGCGAGAGCGCGGGCATCGGCGCGTCCTCCATCACCTTCTCGATCACCGGCAGCGTGCTTGCGACCTCGCCGTCCGGCACCTCGAACACCAGCTCGTCGTGCACCTGTAAAAGCATCTGCGCGGAGAGCTTGTGCTTCGCGAGCGCCGCATCCATGCGCACCATGGCGCGGCGGATGATGTCGGCGGCGGTGCCCTGCAGCCGCGCATTGATGGCGGCGCGCTCGTTGAAGGCGCGGATCGACGCGTTCGAGCTCGCGATGTCGGGGTAGTGGCACTTGCGGCCGAACAGGGTCAGCACGTAGCCGTTCTTCTTGGCGAAGGCCTTGGTCTCGTCCATGTAGGCGCGGATGCCGGGGAAGCGCTCGAAATATTTCCTGATGTAGGCGCCGGCTTCCTCGCGCGCGATGCCGAGCTGGGCGGCGAGGCCGTAGGCCGAGATGCCGTAGATGATGCCGAAATTGATCGCCTTGGCGCGCCGGCGCACCTCGCCGGGCATGTCCTTCACCGGCACGCCGAACATCTCCGAGGCGGTCATGGCGTGGATGTCGAGGCCCTCGCGGAAGGCTTTGCGCAGCGCCGGGATGTCGGCGATCTCGGCAAGCAGCCGCAGCTCGATCTGCGAATAGTCGGCGGAGACGAGCTTGTGGCCTTCGCTCGCGATGAAGGCGCGCCTGATCTTGCGGCCCTCCTCGTTGCGGATCGGGATGTTCTGCAGATTCGGCTCGGAGGAGGAGAGCCGGCCGGTGGTGGTCGAGGCGAGCGCGTAGCTCGTGTGCACCCGATGCGTCGAGGGATCGACGTGATCCGGCAACGCGTCGGTATAGGTCGATTTAAGCTTGGTGACCTGGCGCCAGTCGAGAATTTTTTGCGGCAGGGGGTGGCCCTGCTCGGCCAGGTCGTCGAGCACGCGCGCGCCGGTCGACCATTGGCCGGTCTTGGTCTTGGTGCCGCCGGGAAGCCCCAGCTTGCCGAACAGGAACTCGGCGATCTGCTTCGGGCTCCCCGGATTGAGCGGGCCGCCCGCAAGCTCCTGGATCTCCGCCTCGAGCGTGCCGGCGCGCTGGGCGAAGTCGCCTGACAGCCGCGAGAGCACCGGCCGGTCGATCGTGATGCCGCGCCGCTCCATGCGCGCGAGCACCGGGACGAGCGGCCGCTCCAAGGTCTCGTAGACGCCGGTCACGCGCTCGGCCACGAGCCGCGGCTTGAGCAGCTGCCACAAGCGCAGCGTCACGTCGGCGTCCTCGGCGGCATATTCCGCGGCCTTCTCGATCTCCACGCAGTCGAACCTCACCTTCAGTCGGCCCGCGCCGGCCACCTCGTTGTAATCGATGGTGGCGTGATCGAAGTAGCGCTTGGAGAGCGGATCGAGCCCGTGATCGGAGCGTCCGGCATCGAGCACGTAGGACATCAGCATGGTGTCGTCGAAGGGCGCGAGCTCGATGCCGCGCAGGGCGAAGATCTGCAGGTCGAACTTCAGGTTCTGGCCGATCTTGAGCACGCCGGGATCTTCGAGCAGCGGCTTCATCTGGGCGAGCGCCGCGTCCTCCGCGAGCTGGTCGGGCGCGATGGTGCCGGGGAACAGGCTGTCCTTGCCGGCTTCGCCGCCCTGCCGGTGGGCGAGCGGCACGTAGCACGCCTCGTTGGCATCGAGCGCGAGCGAGAAGCCGCAGAGCTCCGCCTGCATCGGGTCGAGGCTCGTGGTCTCGGTATCGATCGCGATCCGGCCGAGCTCGCGCGCGCGCGCGATCCAGAGGTCGAGCCGCTCGAGGCTGCGCACGATCTCGTAGCGCGAGCGATCGATTTTGGCATGGTGCGCCGCGTCGGTGCGGGCCTTCGCCATGGCCTGCGGGCTGAACTCGGCGGCGCTGCCCGGACTCGGTCTGCTTCCTCCCCCGCTTGCGGAGGGAGGGGGCGCCGACCTCGGTGTCCGCCTGCCCCCTTCCGGCTCGCTTCGCTCGTGGATCTCCTCCGCGAGCGGGAGAGGTGCCGCGGGCGCCGCACCCGCCGCCTTGAGCCTGTCGTCCGGCTCGATTTCTCCGGCATCGATGCCGGAAAATTCCGCCACCCGGCGCGTGAGGCCGGTGAACTCCATCGCCTTGAGGAAGGCGACGAGGCGCTTGTAGTCGGGCTCGTGCACCGCGAGCTCGGCGAGCGGCACCTCGAGCGCCACCCGGTCGTCGAGGGTGACGAGCTTCTTCGACAGCCGCGCCTTGTCGGCATTGTCGATCAGCGCCTGGCGCCGCTTCTCCTGCTTGATCTCGGCGGTCCGCGCGAGCAGCGTTTCGAGATCGCCGTATTCGGAGATCAGCTGCGCGGCGGTCTTGACACCGATCCCCGGTACCCCCGGCACGTTGTCGGTCGAATCGCCGATCAGCGCCTGCACCTCGATGACCTTCTCCGGCGGCACCCCGAATTTCTCGACCACCTCGGGGATGCCGATCCGGCGGTCCTTCATGGTGTCGTACATGACGACGCAGTCGTTCACGAGCTGCATCAGGTCCTTGTCGGAGCTTACGATGGTGGCGGTGGCGCCCAGCGCGCAAGTCTCCCTGACATAGGTGGCGATCAAGTCGTCGGCCTCGAAACCCGCCTGCTCCAGGCAGGGGACGTCGAACGCGCGCACCGCCTCGCGGATCAGCGGAAATTGCGGGCGCAGGTCGTCCGGCGGGTCGGGCCGGTGCGCCTTGTAGTCCGGATACATGGCGGTGCGGAACGTCTTTTCCGACTTGTCGAACACGACCGCGAGATGGGTCGGCCTCTCCTCCGGCTTCATGTCGCGCAACAGCTTCCACAGCATGTTGCAGAAGCCGAGCACGGCGTTGACCTGCAGCCCATCCGACTTGCGCGACAGCGGCGGCAGCGCGTGGTAGGCGCGAAAGATGTACGAGGAGCCGTCGACCAGGAAGACGTGGTCGCCCTTTTTCGGCGGCCGCGCCTGGGAGGCGGGGGCGCCGGGAGTGTTGCCGGTGACCTTGGGCTTTGCTGCGGGCATGGGCGCAATGTGGGCGGTCCACCCCCCATTAGCAACGCCGGACCGGCAGGGCCACCCTTGCGGCGGAGCGGGCGAAGGGACGAGGCCGGCCGATCAGAACTTGATCATGTCGCTGCGCGTGAGCGTCACCTGGTCCGTGATGATGGCGGGTCCGCCTTTGTACAAGTGCCAGGCGGCATATTGCTCCATGTAGGGGTCTTCGGACGAGATGGTGTCGACCGGCACGACGACCTTGTAGCCGCGCTGCGCCGATCCGCTGCCGGTGCCGATGACCACGCCTTGCGCCGAGGTGCCGGTCACGATCACGGTCTTGATGGCCTTGTCCTTGAGCCGCTGCTCGAGATCGGATCCCAGGAACTTGTCCGGGCCGCGCTGGTATACCCATTCGCCGTCGCGCGGCGTCAGTCCGGCGTCGACGATGTCGGCCGCCGTGGGATTGCCCCGGCCGACGAAGGTATAGAACAGCATTGCACCCGAGGCGCGCGCGGCATCGTGCAGCTTCTTGACGTTGGGCACCCGTCGCGACGCAGCGCGGGCGCGCCCCGCAGTTCGCTTTCATCATGTCGAGGATCAGGAGCGCGGTGGTCTTGCCGTCGAGCGTCACGGGCTTGAGCTCGGGCACCGGCGGCGGCTTCACCGTCGTCCAGTCCACGATAATGTCGCCGGCGCGCGCCGGTGCAGTGCCAAGCGCGGCAAGCGCAAGCACTCCCACGACCGCGACCGTGCAATGACGGAACGTGGATTTCATGAGGTCCTCCCGTGTTGCGCTTGTTTCCGTGCCCACCGTGGCGCGGGGCCTCGGATCGTACCATGCAATGCCGCTCGAGCGGATCACCTTGGCTACGGCGACCATGTCCCCTATATCGACGTGATGAAACCCACGCAATTCGAGCGGACCGTCTTGCTCTTGCAGGGCGGCGGCGCCCTCGGCTCCTATCAAGCCGGGGTCTATCAGGCCCTGGCCGAGGCGGGTCTCCACCCGGATTGGGTCGCGGGAATTTCAATCGGCGCGATCAACTCGGCGCTCATTGCCGGCAACCCGCCCGAGAAGCGCGTCGATCGATTGCGCGAATTTTGGGAGACCGTCAGCAAGTCTCCGTTGGGCGTTCCGTATTTCAAGTCCGTCGAGCTCAAAAATGAGTTCATTCATCAGCTCGTCAATCAAGCGAGGGCCATGAACATCCTGTTGTTCGGGGCGCCCAACTTTTTTGGTCCCCGTCTGCCGGCGGCGGCGGTATGGCCGGGCGGCAGCGCCGACAAGGCCAGCTACTACGATACTACCCCCTTGAAGGCGACGCTCGAGCGGCTGGTGGATTTCGACCGGATCAATGCCGGATCCATGCGCTTCAGCGTCGGCGCCGTGAACGTGCGTACCGGGAATTTTGCCTATTTCGACTCCACGACCGATCGCATTCGACCCGAGCATATCGTTGCCAGCGGCTCGCTCCCTCCCGGCTTTCCGGCGACCGAAATCGACGGAGAGTTTTATTGGGACGGCGGACTTGTCTCCAACACTCCGCTGCAATGGGTGCTCGACAGCCGACCGCGGCAGGACACGCTCGCGTTCCAGGTCGATCTCTGGAGCGCGCGCGGGGCCTTGCCGCACGATTTGACCGAGGTCGAGGTGCGCCACAAGGAAATCGTGTATTCAAGCCGGACCCGGGCGGCGACCAATCAATACAGGAATACACAGAAGCTTCGTATCGCGGTTGCGAACCTCTTGAAGCGGATTCCAGAGGAGTTGCGGAGCAGCGAGGATGCAAAGCTGCTGGAACGGGAAGCGGACGAGAAAGTCTGCAACATCGTCCACCTGATCTATCGCGCCAGAAGCTACGAAGGCATTGCCAAGGACTTCGAATTTTCCCGGCGGACGATGGAAGAACACTGGAAGAGCGGCTACGACAACGCGCTGCGCACGCTCGCGGAGCCCGAAGTGATGCAGCTTCCGGATCGGATCGAGGGCGTGCGCACTTTCGACGTCTGCAAGGACGACCCCGCCTAGCACCGGTCGGGTGGCTGACCGATCGTGATCAGAGGAGGCCCGCGATGAAGGAAACCGAAGTGCGGCGTCGCGCATTCGCGATGCCTTTGACCAGTCCGGCCTATCCGATCGGTCCCTACCGTTTCTACGATCGAGAGTTTCTCGTCATCACCTACCGCACCGATCCGCAGAAGCTGCGCGAGCTCGTTCCGGAGCCGCTCCAGGTCGACGAGCCGCTCGTCAAATTCGAATTCATCCGCATGCCGGATTCGACCGGGTTCGGCGACTACACCGAGAGCGGACAGGTCATTCCGGTTTCCTTTCAGGGCCGCAAGGGCAGTTACTCCCATTGCATGTTCCTGGACGACCACCCTCCCATCGCCGGCGGCCGCGAGCTCTGGGGTTTCCCGAAGAAGCTTGCGAAACCGACGCTGCGTGCGGAAATCGATACGCTGGTGGGAACGCTGGACTATGGGCCTGTTCGAATTGCCACGGGCACCATGGGCTATAAGCACAAAGCAGCGGATCATGACGCCATCAAAGCATCCCTGCTGGCGCCCAACTTCTTGCTCAAGATCATGCCGCACGTGGATGGTACGCCTCGCATTTGCGAGCTGGTCGAATACCAGCTGCTCGACGTCGATCTCAAAGGCGCGTGGACCGGGCCGGCTGCCCTCAACCTGCTCTCGCACGCGCTTGCCCCGCTGGCCGAGTTGCCGGTGCTCGAGGTCGTCTCCGGAACGCACATCCTCGCCGATCTGACGCTCGGTCTCGGCAAGGTCGTGCACGACTACTTGGCCTAGCAATCGATTTTGCGTCCAAAGAGGAGTCTGCCATGCGCTTGCAAGACAAAGTCGCGATCGTAACCGGCGCGGCCAGTGGAATCGGCAAAGAGATCGCGCTCGTGTTCGCCCGCGAGGGGGCCAAGGTCGCCATTGCCGACCTCAACCAGAAGGCAGCCGACGCGACTGCGCGGGAGATCGATTCGACCGGCAAGCGCGCCATCGGCGTGGTCATGGATGTGACCGACGAGCGGCAGGTCGATGCCGGCACCGCCAAGGTGATCGAGACGTTCGGCGCGCTGGATGTCATGGTCAGCAACGCCGGAATCCAGATCGTTGCGCCGATCGTCGACTTCGAGTTTGCGAAATGGAAGCAGTTGCTGTCGATCCACCTGGACGGCGCGTTCCTCACCACGCGCGCGGCGCTGCGCCAGATGTACAAGCAAAAGAGCGGCAGCGTCATCTACATGGGGTCGGTTCACTCGAAGGAAGCCTCGGTGTTGAAGGCACCCTATGTGACCGCCAAGCACGGCCTCATCGGCCTGGCGAAGGTCGTGGCGAAGGAGGGGGCCGCGCATGGGGTGCGCGCCAACGTGATCTGTCCCGGCTTCGTCCGCACTCCCTTGGTCGACAGGCAGATTCCCGAGCAGGCCAAGGAACTTGGAATATCGGAGCAGGACGTCATCAAGAACGTCATGTTGAAAGAGACCGTGGACGGCGAATTCACCACCGTGGAGGACGTCGCGGAGACCGCGTTGTTCCTCGCCTCTTTCCGGTCGAACGCCCTGACCGGCCAATCGATCGTCGTCAGTCACGGATGGTTCATGCAGTAGCGAATGCCCTTGCGCTTCCGGCACCCCCTCGACGGCGACTATCAACGCTGCTTGGCGGATGAGGCTATTTCGCCGGCTGCAGCAGCAGCGATCGCTTGGGTTCGTCCTTGGGCACGTCCCTGGGGGCGATCCGGAATCGGTCCGGCCGCTCGAACAGGAAGCGCAGCGCCGTCGTCCGTACCGCCCAGAACAATGCCAGCGAGCCGACGATACCGACCGCGGTGACGATCGCCGAGATCGTGCCGACGTCGGTGATCCAGCCGGTCTTGATCAGCACCGCCCGGCTCGCCGCCATCGGCAGGAAGAAGGCGAGATAGATGACGATCGAATTGCGCCCGCAATAGCGCAGCGGCATCGCAAGATCGCTCCGCGCCAAGAGCGCCGAGACCGAGATCACCGCCGCGGCGCCGGCGAGCCCGAGCACGAGCGAGACCACGGGCAATTCGGCGAGCCCGTTGAAGGCGAGCAAGCCGTTGATCAGGCCCCACGTCGTGAGGCCGGCGAGCGCCGATTCCGGCTGCTCGGCCGCGCTCCTCGCCAGCGCGAAGATGCGCGGCGCGAACAGATAGCCGGAATAGAAATAGACGAAGCGGCTCGCGAACTCGTCGATCACGGTCGAGCCGGTGTGGACATGCGCGATTTCGAGCGCGGCGCCCGCGACCCACACGAGGAGCGGCGGAACGCGCAGTTGCCGCGCGAGCTTCACCACCACGAAGAAGATCGGCAGGAGATAGATGAACCAGAGCGTGCCGAACGGCTCCCAAAACGATTCGACGTAGAGCCAGATCGTGCTCAGCGGGCCGTGCTCGTGCACGAAGAACTGCGCCTTGACCGCGAACTGGACCGCCGTCCACAGCAGATAGAAATAGACGAAATGCACGACCTTGCGATCGAGATAGGTGCGCCAGTCGCGGTCGACGACCCGCGCCAGGAACAGCCCGGAGATCATGAAGAAGTCGGGCATGCGAAACGGCTTGGCGAAGGCGACGACCGGGTGCAGCCAGCCGTCCTGGCCGGCGACGTTCTCGACGCCGAGCGTCGAATGCATCATCACCACGAACACGATGCAGAACCCCTTGGCGTAATCGACCCAGTCGACCCGCTGTCCGGCCGCGCTCGCGTGCATCGAACGTCCCATTTCGGCTCCCATTTGTCTCATATACGGATGAATGCGTTGCCTGCGGATTTACCTGTTCAAGGACGGTGCCAAGGGCGATTTAGGGGGCGATTAACCACGATGCGCTTCAACGGGCCGTTGCCGGTCGACGAGGTGCTGCCAGAGCTCACCGCGGCCTTGCGCGCGGCGAGCGCCGCCGTCCTGGTCGCGCCGCCCGGCGCCGGCAAGACGACGCGGGTTCCGCTCGTGCTGGCCGAGGAGCCGTGGGCGAGGAACCGAAAGATCGTCGTGCTCGAGCCGCGCCGGCTCGCCGCCCGCGCCGCCGCCGCGCGCATGGCGGCGACGCTGCGCGAGCCGGTCGGCGCGACCGTCGGCTACCGTGTCCGGTTCGGCTCCAAGGTCTCGCGGGCAACCCGCATCGAGGTGGTGACCGAAGGCGTGTTCACGCGCCTTGTGCTCGCCGATCCTTCGCTCGACGGCATCGCCGCCGTCCTGTTCGACGAGTTCCACGAGCGCTCGCTCGACGCCGACCTCGGCCTGGCGCTCGCCCGCGACGCGCAGCAGGGGCTGCGCGAGGACCTCAAGCTCCTGATCATGTCGGCGACGCTCGACGGGGCGCGCGTCGGCAGGCTCATCGGCGATGCACCGGTGATCGAGAGCGCCGGCCGCGCCTTCCCGGTCGAGACCCGCTACCTCGGACGCGACGCGCGCGCGCCGATCGAGCGCCAGGTGGCCGAGGCGGCGGCGCGCGCCCTGCGTGCCGACGACGGATCGCTCCTGGTCTTCCTTCCAGGCGCTGCCGAGATCCGCCGCACCGAAGCGCTGTTGCGCGAGCGCGTGTCCGATCCCGCGGTCGACGTCGTGGCGCTGCATGGGGCCCTGGAGGCCGACGTCCAGGACCGGGCGATCGCACCCCCGCCGCCCGGCCGGCGCAAGGTCGTGCTCGCGACCTCGATCGCGGAGACCTCGCTCACCATCGAAGGCGTGCGCGTGGTCATCGATTCCGGGCTCGCGCGAGTGCCGCGCTACGAGCCCGACGTGGGGCTGACCCGGCTCGAGACCGTGCGCGTCTCCCGCGCCGCGGCCGACCAGCGCCGCGGCCGCGCCGGGCGCACCGAGCCCGGCGTCTGCTACCGGCTGTGGGACGCGCCGCAAACCGCCGCGCTCGAGGCCGCCAACCGGCCGGAAATTCTCGCCGCCGATCTGTCCGGCTTCGTGCTCGATCTCGCCCACTGGGGCGTCGCCGACCCGGGATCGCTCGCCTTCCTCGACCCGCCGCCGGCCGCCGCGCTCGCCGAGGCGCGAACACTGCTCCGCGAGCTCGGCGCGATCGACCGCGAGGGACGCATCACCGAGGCGGGGAGACGGCTGCGCGAGTTGCCGCTGCCGCCGCGCCTCTCCCGCATGGTGGTCGACGCGGCCACTGCCGGCGAAGCCGGGCTGGGCGCCGAGATCGCCGTCGTCCTCACCGAGCGCGGCCTCGGCGGCGACGACGTCGATCTCGTCCATCGCCTCGATGCGTTGCGCCGCGATCGCTCGAGGCGTGCACAAGACGCCAAAGCGATGGTGAAGCGCTGGACGGAAGTTGCGCGATCGGCGACCTCGCCGGAAGCCCCGTCGCGGCAAGAGAAAAAAGCGTCGGGACGAGAGCAGACGAGCCTGTCGCCCGGCGCGCTGCTCGCGCTCGCCTATCCCGACCGCATCGCCAAGAACCGCGGCGCCGGCGGCGCGTTCCTCCTCGCCAATGGCCGCGGCGCGACCATCGATCCCGCCTCGGCCCTGTCGCGCGAGCTGTTCCTCGCCGTCGCCGAGATCCGCGGGACGGCTGCGCAGGGCCGCGTCGTGCTGGCGGCGGCGCTGACGCTGGGCGAGATCGAGGCGGAATTTTCCGACCGCATCGAAAGCCGCGACGAGATCGCCTTCGACGACGCGAGCGCGGCGCTGCGCGCCCGCCGCAAGCGCTCCCTCGGCGCGATCGCGCTCGCCGAGCAGCCGGCGCCGATCGTGCCCGACGAGGCGACCGCGCGCATGCTGGCCGAGGGCATCGCGCGGCTCGGCATCGCGCGGCTGCCGTGGACGAAACCGCTGCGGCAATGGCGTGATCGGGTCATGTTTCTGCGTCGTGCCGAAGGCGACGAGTGGCCCGATCTCTCCGACGCCGCGCTCGCGGCCACCGCCGCCGATTGGCTCGCGCCCGCGCTCTCCGCAAAAATCTCGCTCGCCGCATTGCCGGCCGACGAATTCGCGCAGGCGCTGCACGCGCGGTTGCCGTGGGGCTTGCGGCGACGGCTCGAGACCGAGGCGCCGGCCCATTTCACCGCGCCATCGGGCTCGTCGGTGCCGATCGATTACGAGGCGGAGGAGGGGCCCAAGCTTGCGATCCGGGTACAGGAGCTGTTCGGTCTCGACTGCCATCCCGCCGTCGCCCGAGGACGGGTGCCGCTCGTGGTCGAGCTCCTCTCGCCGGCGCATCGGCCGTTGCAGGTGACACGCGATCTGCCGCGATTCTGGCGCGGCAGCTACGCCTCGGTCAAAGCGGAGATGAAAGGCCGTTATCCGCGCCATCCCTGGCCCGACAATCCCTTGGCCGCCGCGCCTACCCGCCGCGCCAAGCCCCGGAGCGATCGCTAAAAAGCGACCGATCGGCGCAACCTTCTGGTCACCGTGACGCCGAAAGGCGAAACCTCGTGGTCGCGCGTTAAGCAAGCCTTGTGAGCCGGCATGATGTGGTCCCGCGCCCGAGCGACTGCCGAAACCAGGATTGCCACGCGGTCATGCGTCAGATCGCCATCTTAGCCGCAACGGTGCTGGTCGTCGGCGTGCTCGCCGTGCGCATGATCGACCAGCGCGGCCATGCGCCGCCCGCCGCCATGGCGGCGCAGCCCGCGCCCGCGCCGACGGAATCGCCGAATTCGCGCAGCGTCACGCTCGCCCGCGGCCAAGGCGGGCATTTCTGGACCGAGGCGCGCGTCGACGGCCGGCGCTTGGACCTGGTCGTCGATACCGGCGCATCGGCGATCGCGCTGCGGGCGAGCGATGCCGCTCGTCTCGGCATTCATCCGGCCGCGCGAGACTATTCGGTGAAGGTGTCGACCGCGAACGGCGTCACGCGCGCCGCCCCCGTCCGACTCGGCATGGTCGAGATCGGCAATATCGTGGTCCGCGACGTGCCGGCGCTCGTCCACGCGGACGAGGCGCTCGGCGTCAACCTCCTCGGCATGACCTTCCTGTCGCGGGTGCGGTTCTCGCACGAGCGCGGCAAGCTGATCCTCGAGCAGTAGATCCCGACAAATTCCTGCGATCGCTCGCCGCGGCACGCCTGCGGCGGCGATTCTCACGGCCGGCTTGTTCCCGCTTTCCTGACCGCGCGGACTGGGCTATGTGCTCGGAACAATTGCCGCGGCCCGCGGTTAGAGATTGACATGTTCCCCAAGCCGAAGCCCGCCCTTACCCCCAATACCTATGCCTATGAATCCGAGCCGCTGGTGAAGCCCACCGGCTTTCGCGAATATGACGCGCGCTGGCTGTTGGGCAAGGAAATCAATCTGATGGGCGTGCAGGCCTTGGGGCTCGGCCTCGGCACGCTCATCCGCGAGCTCGGCGTCGAGCCGAAGGTCGTCACCGGCCACGACTTTCGCGGCTACTCCGCCTCGGTGAAGACCGCCCTGGTCTCGGGCCTGATGGCCGCCGGCTGCGAGGTGCACGACATCGGGCTGGCCTTGACCCCGATGGCCTATTTCGCCCAGTTCGCGCTCGACGTGCCGTGCGTGGCGATGGTGACCGCCTCGCACAACGACAACGGCTGGACCGGCGTGAAGATGGGCGTCGACCGGCCGCTGACCTTCGGTCCCGACGAGATGGCGCGCCTCAAGGACATCGTGCTCGGCGGCCGCTTCAAGATGCGCGGCGGCGGCGCCTACGCGTTCGTCGAAGATTTTCCGGCCCGCTACCTTGCCGACCTCACCGACCGGCCCAAGCTGAAGCGCCGGCTCAAGGTCGTGTGCGCCTGCGGCAACGGCACCGCCGGAGCCTTCGCGCCGAAGCTGCTCGCGGCGGTCGGCTGCGAGGTGGTGCCGCTCGACTGCGAGCTCGACCACACCTTCCCGAACTACAATCCCAATACCGAAGACATGAAGATGCTGCACGCCATGCGCGACGAGGTCCTGCGCGTCGAGGCCGACGTCGGGCTCGGCTTCGACGGCGACGGCGACCGCTGCGGCGTGGTCGACAACGAGGGCGAGGAGATCTTCGCCGACAAGGTGGGCGTGATGCTCGCGCGCGACATGTCCGCGCTCCATCGCGGCGCGACCTTTGTCGCCGACGTGAAATCGACCGGCCTGTTCATGACCGACCCGGTGCTGCGCAAGAACGGCGCCAAGGCCGACTATTGGAAGACCGGGCACTCCTACATGAAGCGGCGCGTCAACGAGATCGGCGCGCTCGCCGGCTTCGAGAAGTCCGGCCACTTCTTCTTCAACCAGCCGCTCGGCCGCGGCTACGACGACGGGCTCGTCTTCGCGCTCGCGGTCTGCGACATGCTCGACCGCAATCCCGGAAAGAGCATGGCCGACCTCAAGAACGCGCTGCCGAAGACCTGGTCGTCGCCGACCATGTCGCCGCACTGCCCCGACGAGGAGAAGTACCGCGTGGTCGACGAGGTGGTGAAGCACTTCGAGGCCGCGAAGGCGAAGGGCGAGACCGCGGCCGGGGAGCCGATCCGCGATCTCGTCACGGTCAACGGCGTGCGCGTCACCGTCGCCGACGGCACCTGGGGGCTGATACGGGCCTCCTCCAACAAGCCGGAGCTGGTGGTGGTGGTGGAGAGCCCGGTATCGGAGGCGCGCATGCGCGACATGTTCAAGGCGCTCGATGCGGTGCTGCGCACCCATCCCGAGGTCGGCGCGTACAATCAGACGATTTGAGCCATCCGGAGCGAGCGCCTCTCCGGCTGGCGCGGCTGCCGCGACCTGACTACGATCGGTTGTGAGGGGTGGCGACAATCGGTGCAAGGACCGGTGCAACAGGGTGACGGCCGCGCAGGCCGTCGGGAGGGAGGATCAATCGATGACAGCGTCAGCGAACGCCGGCGGGCGACTCGACCGGCTGCCGATCGGCTCGTTTCATTATTGGGGCGTGGAGCCGCGGCAGCGCTCGCTCGAGGAGCTTGCGGCAACCACGCCGGCG
>Ga0137392_10001602_pt1 | contig 13104 bp, 11 predicted proteins | sample 15con2h34AmetaG_FD_101394 | JGI IMG/M metagenome (GOLD analysis project Ga0137392, IMG submission 101394) | Vadose zone soil microbial communities from Angelo Coast Range Reserve, California, USA - 15con2h3.4A metaG | ecosystem: Environmental > Terrestrial > Soil > Vadose zone > Saprolite... | reverse complement strand
TATTGGAGCAGATCGCCGATTCGGCCGGATTTATCATTTTACGTGTTGATCCTGGCGGTATTCATGGTCATTTCCATGTGGGTTTTCCCCGAGGCGGGGTCAAAAAAACGCGAGATGAAACATCCCGGATGAAATCCGGTAAACTCTCGTTCACTCGAGAAGATTGAGAACGATCCGCATGACGACAACGGACCTCGCTGGACAGCATGTAGATGAGTGCGACTCCGCTGGCCTGGAAGTGGGTAATCTCCTCCATTCGAGCACGCGGTGACTCTGTCCGCTCGACCCGCCGGGGAGCGGACCTTTCCGACGCCCCAGACAGATCATAAACTTGAGCCAGTTGACCACCGCCCGGTCGGAGAGTCTTGCGTGCACACCGCAGCTGCAGTCGCGAAAGGTTGGGTCGGCGCGCCGGTCGCGCGCAAGGAGGATCCGGCGCTGCTCACTGGCAGGGCGCGGTTCATCGACGATCTTTCACCCGTTCCCGGATTGAAGCATGCCGCAATCGTCCGCTCGCCGCACCCGCATGCCCGGATTTGCGGGATCGATGTCGCGCGGGCCCGCGCGCTGCGCGGCGTCATCGCCGTCGTGACCGGAGGCGAGCTCGCTGCGTTGGTCGGCCCGATCCCGAGCGTGGTGAAAGCGCCGCTCGCCTACTATCCCTTCGCGATCGATCGGGTGCGCTATGCCGGCGAGCCGGTCGCCGTGGTCGTCGCGGAGACCAGATACGTCGCCGAAGACGCCTGCGATCTCATCGAGGTCGACTACGAGCCGCTGCCGGCGGTCGCCGACCTTGTCGCGGCAACAGCCGAGGGCGCGCCGATCCTGCACGACAAGGTCGGATCCAACGTGGTGAGCCGGCGCAGCTTTCGTTACGGCGATCCCGAGCGCGCCTTCGCGCAAGCGGACCGGGTGTTCGAATTCTCCTATGCGTACCCCCGTTACGGGTCGACGCCGATGGAGACGTTCGGCGTCATCGCGCATTTCGAGGCTGCGCCCGACCGGTTCACCGTCTGGTCGAACTTCCAGGGGCCGTTCGTGCTCCACCCGCTGATGGCGGGATCGCTCAAGGTGCCGGGAAACCGCCTGCGCTTAATCACTCCGCCCTACAGTGGCGGCAGCTTCGGCACCAAGCAGGCGGTTTTTTCCTACATCGTGCTGCTGGCGGCGGTGAGCCGCAAGCTCGGCCTGCCGGTCAAATGGATCGAGGATCGCGTCGAGCACCTCACGGCGGCTTCGGCGTCGAGCAATCGCATCGGCACCGTCGCCGGCGCCTTTTCCCGCGACGGCGAATTGACTGGGCTGCGGTTTCACAACGTCGCGGACATGGGCGCCTATATCCGGCCGCCCGAACCGGCATCGGTCTATCGCATGCACAGCGCATCGAGCAGCTGCTATCGCGTGCGTAACATCGCGATCGAGAACGAGCTCGTCGTGACCAATCGGACTCCCGTCGGGCTCAACCGCGGATATGGGGGACCGCAGTTCTATTTTGCGCTGGAGCGCCTGATGGAGATCGCCGCCCGCGGCCTTAGGCTCGATCCGGAAACGCTGCGCCGTCGCAATTTCGTCCCCAAGCAGGCGTTTCCCTACGTCTCGGCAGCTGGATCCATTCTCGATGCGGGGGACTACGAGGCCGCGCTCGATGAGCTGCTGCGGCTCGCCGATCTGGATACGTTGCGCCGGCAACGCGATGAGATGCGCAAGCAAGGCCGCCTCTACGGGCTAGGCTTTGCGGCGGGGATCGAGCCCTCCGGCTCTAACATGGCCTATGTCTCGCTCGCGCAAACGCCGGAAGAGCGAGCGCGCACCGATGCGAAATCGGGGGCGAGCGCGAGCGCGATCGTGTCCATCGATCCGACCGGCCACGTCACGCTGCAACTGTGCACCACGCCGAACGGGCAGGGACATGCCACCGTCGCTGCGCAAATCGTCGCCGATGCGCTCGGCCTGCACCCCGACGACATCGAGGTGATCACCGAAATCGACACGCTGACCAGCGCGTGGTCGATTGCCTCAGGAAATTACTCCAACCGGTTTGCCGCGATTGTCGTCGGTGCGATCGCCCAATCGGCGGAAAAGGTCGCCAAGAAGCTCAAGCTGCTGGCCGCGGAGGCCCTGGAGGCTTCCCCCGAAGAGATCGAGCTGGTCGACGGCTACGCGCGCATTGTCGGCTCCAACAGGAGCCTGCCGCTGCGCAAAGTGGCGGCCCGCGCCCACTGGAATCCGGCGGGAATGCCGCCGGACATTTCGCCCGGGATCCACGAGACGGCCGTGGTTTCGCCTGCGGCCCTCGCTGGTCCAGGCGGCGACGACCGCATTCCTTCGGCGGCGACCTACGGGTTCGTGGTCGACCTCGCGGCGATCGAGATCGACCGCAAGACGGGATCGATCAGGATCGACAAATATGTGTCGGTGCACGACGTCGGCACGCAGCTCAACCCGCTCATCGTCGAGGGCCAGATCCACGGCGGCCTCGTCCATGGGCTCGGCGCCGCCTTGATGGAAGAGTTTTGCTACGACGAGCAGGGCAATTTCCTTTCCGGCACCTTTGCCGATTATCTCTGTCCGACCGCGTTCGAGGTTCCCCCGGTCACGATCGGCCATGTCGTGACACGATCGCCAATGAATCCGTTGGGCGCCAAGGGCATGGGGGACGGCAGCTCCATGCTCACGCCGGCCGCAATCGCCAATGCGGTATCCGACGCGCTCGGGCGCGAGGACGTGACGCTGCCCCTGACCTTGCAGCGCATTTGGTCGCTGGCAAACGGCGCAACACCCAGCGCCAAAGCGGCGGCCGCGAAGCCTGCCGCAAAGGGGCAGAAACCCGGCGCATTGACCGGAGCAGGGGAGATCGTGCTCTCCGCGCCGGCAGCCGAGGTCTGGCGGCGTCTGATCGATCCGAACGAGCTTGCCGCCATCGTGCCGGGTTGCCGCCGGCTGGTGCAGGACGGCCCCGATCGATACAGCGCCGAAGTGCTGATCGGCGTCGCTGGCATCCGGGGAATCTATTCCGCGCGGATCGAGATGCGCGACAAGCGCGAAGGGGGATCGTTGCGGCTGGTCGGAAAGGCCTCGGGCGCGCTCGGGTTCGGGACCGGCGAGAGCTTCGTCACGCTCACCGCGGAGCCCGACGGTCGCACCCGGCTCCGATACCGGTACGAGGCAAGCGTCGGAGGCAAGGTCGCCGCGGTGGGCCAGCGAATGCTGGGCACCGTGACCCGATTGCTCATCGCGCAATTCTTCCGCTCGCTCGAGCGGCAGATCTCGCCGCCGGCGAGCCGTGCGTGGCGGCGATGGCTCCCGTCGCGGGTGGCGGCTATTTTTGCAAGGAAGGCGAAACGGTGAAGCCCGTGGCGTTCGAATATTGCCGCCCCGAGACGATTGCGGAGGCGGCCGGCGTGCTCGCGCAGTTTCGCGAGGAAGCGGCGGTGCTCGCCGGCGGAATGACGCTCGGCCCGATGCTCAACCTGCGGATCACGCGGCCGCGCGTCGTGATCGACGTCACGCGCATTCGCGGGCTCGACTCGATCGACGTGCGCGGCGGCACCGTCGCGACCGGCGCCACGCTCGTTCAGGCGGATGCACTCGAATCCTACGTGCTTCGCCGCGAGGTGCCGTTGCTGGCACTGGCGCTGCCCTGGGTCGGACATTTCCAGACCCGCAATCGCGGCACGCTCGGCGGCTCCGTCGCCCATGCGGATCCGAGCGCGGAGATTCCTCTGTGCCTCGTCGTCACCGACGGCGCGGTCGTGCTACGCTCGAAGCGGCGCGAGCGCCGCGTTCCGGCGCGCGAGTTCTTTCTCGGCGCGCTGACGACCGCACGCCGACCCGACGAGCTTCTAGTCGCCATCGAGTGGCGACGCGCGGCGCCCGATGCCGGATACGCCTTCGAGGAGATCGCCCAGCGCCACGGCGATTTCGCCATCGCGGCCGCGGCCTGCCAGGTCCGCCTCGATGGCGACGGCCGCATTGCCGTCCTGGCGCTAGGCCTCGGCGGGGCCGAAGATCATCCCGTCGCCGTCGAGACGAAGGCCTTCGTCGGCCGCGTGGCGGACGAGGGCACGGCCGCCGCGCTCGCTGAGCACGCGGTGCAGTCGGTCGTCGCCATGGAAGATCACGTCGCCGACGCCGAGTTTCGCCTTGCCTTGTCGCGGGAGCTCATCCGAAGGGTACTGCCGCGAGCCGTCGCAGACGCCCGGCTGCGGAAGGAACGGCTGCAATGAGCATGCTCCGCCTCGCTGCTGATGCGCGCCATCGCGTCGAGCTCAGCGTGAATGGCACGGCGCGTTCCGGGCTCGCCGAGCCGCGAATGCTGCTGTGCGATTTCCTGCGACACGAGTTGCAGACCTACGGCGTGCATGTCGGATGCGAGCATGGCGTTTGCGGCGCCTGCACCGTGCTGGTCGAAGGCCGGGCGATGCGCAGCTGCACGCAATACGCCGTGCAGGCGGACGGCATGCATATCACCACGGTCGAGGGGCTCGCCGAACCCGGCACGCTCAACGCGTTGCAACAGGCCTTCACGCGTCACCATGCCCTGCAATGCGGGTTCTGCACGCCGGGGATCCTGCTCTCGGCAACGCATTTCCTCAAAGAACGTCCGCGCCCGCAGGAAGCCGAGGTCCGCGACATGCTGTCGGGCCATATCTGCCGCTGCACCGGCTATGCGGCGATCGTCGCGGCGATTCTCGATGCCGCATCCGTCATGAATCACGGGGCCGGCTGACATGGACCTCGCCACCGCATTCGCCTGCTCGGTGCTTCGCCGGCCCGGCAGCGAAGCTATCGTCGACGGCGGGCGCCGCCGCACCTATGCGCAATGGTATGCGGAGATCCAGGCCATCGCCGGAGCGCTGCGTGGGATGGGCCTCAGCCCCGGCGGCCATCTCGTCGTCGTCATGCGCAACCGCTACGAGATGGCGACGCTCTATTGGGCCTGTCATCTGTTGGGCGCGATCTTCACGCCGGTGAGCTGGCGGGCGTCGCCCGACGAGATCGCCTATTGCCTGGAGGACGCCGAGGCCGTCGTCGTCGCCTATGACGGGGCCGCCAACGGCGCGCCACCAAAGGGCGCCGCGCGGCTCGGCATCGATCCGCGCCGGTGGATCGTGGCGGCGGACGGCAGGGGCGACGGGGTGCCGTTCGAAACGCTGCTCGCCGGCCCGCCTGTCGATGGACCCATGGGCGCCGAGGAAGGCGACACTTGCCTGATGCTCTACACCTCGGGAACCACCGGGCGTCCGAAAGGCGTGCCCCGCTCGCACGGAAACGAGCTCGCGGCGGCGGTATCCCAGATTGCGCATCACCACTATCGGCCCGGCGAATCCGCGCTCGCGGTCATGCCGCTGTTCCACACGATGGGCGTGCGCACTTTGCTGTCCTCGGCGCTGCTCAACGGCAAGGTCGTGTGCTTGCCAGAATACGCTCCGGACGAGGTCCTCCGCCTCGTCGCGGCCGAGCGAGTCTCGAGTCTGTTCCTCGTGCCGACCCTATTCCACGACATCTTGCGCGATCCGAAATTCGATGCATTCGATCTCAGCTCGCTCTCGCGCGTCGGCTACGCGGGAATGACAATGATGCCGGCGCTCGTCGAAAAGTGCCTGGCGATGCTCGAGCCGGAAGTCTTCGTCAACCATTATGGCTCGAGCGAGATCTACACGTTCACGATCTGCGATCGCCAGGACCTCAAGCCAGGCTGCGCCGGCCGGGCCGGTCTCAATCAGGTCGTCAGGGTCGTCCCGGCCGACCGGCACGAGGCGATCGAGACCAGCCTCCCGCCGGGCGAGCCTGGCGAGATCGTTGCGAGCATGCGCAGCCCCGAGGCGTTTGCCGGCTATTGGAAACGTCCCGAGGCGGACGCGAAATCAATTCAGGGAAGCTGGTACCGTACCGGCGATCTTGGATGGCTCGACGAGGACGGCGAGCTTTACGTCGCCGGGCGCGTCGACGACATGATCATCAGCGGGGGCGAGAACATTTATCCGGAGGAGATCGAGGACAAGTTGGCCCGCTGCCGGCTCGTCGCCGGGGTCGCGGTGGTCGGCGTTCCCGACGAGCGGCTGGGGGCGCGGGTCGTCGCCTTCGTCGAGCCCGCCGTGGCGGAACTCGATCCGGGGCAGCTTGATGAAATCTGCCTGCAGAACGGCTTGGCGCGATACAAGCGTCCGCGCGAATACGTGTTCGTCAAATCGATCCCCCGCTCCGCCGCGGGGAAAATCCTCCGTCGCAAGCTGCGAAGCGGCGAGTATGAACGGCTGTGAACCGCGCCCAACCGCCGGAATCAAGACAAAAGGAAAGATCAATGAGCAAAGATTACGCGGAGATGCGCGCTGCGGTGCTTCGGGACCTCGACGGCCTCCGCTACGAGGTCGATGCCAAACGGGGCATCGGCTGGCTGCGGCTTGACCGGCCGCCGCTCAATGTCGTGTCCTATCGCGGGCGGAGCCAGATCGCCGCGATCCTCGAAGCATTCGGTGAGGATCCGCAAGTTCGTGTCGTCATCATCCGCGGAGCCAACGGCGTCTACACCTCCGGCGCGGACGTCAAGGCGTTCCCGCAGATCGAGCGGGACGGCATGTCGCATCTCGCCTGGAATATAGCGGCGCCGGAGCGCTGCCCGAAACCCGTCCTATGCGCCATCGAGAAATACGCGATGGGCGTCGGATTGGAGCTCGCCATGGCTTGCGATATCCGCATCGCGACCCAAGACAGCTTGCTCGCGCTGCCAGAGGTGACGCTCGGCCAGATCCCGGGCAGCGGCGGCAGCCAGCGCATCGCGCGGATCGCCGGGCTGACCCGTGCGGTCGACATGATGATGCTCGGCAGGCGCATCCCCGCGCCGGAGGCGTGCCAATGGGGGCTGCTCACCCGCGTCGTGGAGGATGCCGCGGCGCTGGACCGCGCGATCGACGAGGTGGTCAATAAGCTGACCTCTATGTCGCCGCTTGCGCTCAAAACAATCAAACGCGTGCTCAATACGACCTATGATGCGGGCTTGAGCGCCGGCTTCGACATCGAGGGCCATGCCTACGAGAAGCTGCGCGAGACCGAGGATTACAAGGAGGGAATCGCGGCCTTCAGCGAGAAACGCAAGCCGGTGTTCAAGGGAACATGATTGCCGGGCACGGGCCCAAGGACTCGAAAAGATCCGCAAGCAATGATCCAAAAGGGGAGTGAAACATGCGCAAATTACTGGACGGAACACATCTGGGCGCGGCCGTCGCTTTCCTCGCCGGCCTGCTGGCGTCGACCCATGGCGAGGCAGCCGATCCGGTCAAAGTCGGCGTGGTCACGCCGCTCTCTGGAACCTACGCACAAATCGGCAAGCAGGTCCGTTGGGGCGCCGAGCTCGCGGTCAAGGAAATCAATGCCGCCGGAGGCGTGAATGGCCGCAGCTTCGAATTGATCTTCGAGGACGAAGAAGCCAATCCACCCGTCGCCGTGCGCAAGGCGGAGAAGCTGCTGTTGCAGGACAAGGTCGATCTCCTGACAGGGACTGTGAACAGTGGCTCGACGCTTGCGGTCGGCCAGGTCGCCGAACGCAACGATCGCATCCTGGTCACCACGGTTTCCTACGCAACGTCCATCACCGGCGCCCAGTGCAATGCCAACGTGTTTCGCGTCAACGCCAACGCGTTCCAGCAGTCGAGCGCACTGACCGCATGGCTCGTCAAGAACATCCCGGGTAAACGCTACTTCTTCGTCGGCCCCGACTACGAGATGGGCCGCAGCACCATTGCGGCGTTCCAGGACGACATCAAGCGGCTGGGTGGAACCGAAGTCGGCGCCACCTATCCGCCGCTCGGCGCCAAGGATTTTTCGCCCTATCTCGGCCAAGTGCGCGCCGCGCGGCCCGACGTCATCATGACAGCGACCGCGGGCAATGACACCGTGCGGCTCCTCACCCAGCTCAAGGAATACGGCATGCTGTCCGGCGAGCTGACTTTGGCCGGAGCCGCGGGCGCGGTAACGCAGGAGAACATCGGCGCCATGTCGGGCGCCGCCGAAGGCTTCGTCAGCGCCGCCGGCTATGCCGTCGACGTCGACACGCCGCGCAACAAGGCGTTCGTCGAAGCCTTCAAGAAGCAATACCAGACCGACCCCGACCTGTTCGGGGCCGATACCTATGGGCTGTTCTATCTGTTCAAACAAGCGATCGAGAAAGCTGGCACTACCGACACAGCCAAGCTGCGCGCTGCGATGGAAAACGTGACTTGGGAGACGCCCCAAGGCACGAAAAAGATCCGCAAGGAGGATCATCAGGCCGTCGTCGACATGCTGACCGTCAAGGTGGTCGGCTCGAGCTTCAAGACGGTCGGCAGGGTCCCGGGCGAAGAGGCGATCGGTCCCAACAACTGCAAGAAATTCTGACGCAAAATCATTCGCGTCCACGGCGGGACGGCGAAGTCGCATGGAAGATTTTGTTTCCTACCTGCACTTCGTGGTGCTGCCGCAGTTCATCGACGGCCTGATCATCGGCGTCGCTCTGGCGCTGGTGGCGCTGGGGCTCACCATGATCTTCGGCCTGCTCGACGTGATCAATCTGGCGCACGGCGACATCTACATGCTCGGTGGCTATGCCGCGGTGGCGGCGCTCGGCTGGGGCGCAGGTTATTGGGGAGCGCTCGTCTTCGTCCCGCTGCTCGTCGGCGTCGTCGGCTGGGGATTGGAGGAGTTGGGCATCCGGCCGCTGTTGCCGCGCGGCGACCGCGCCATCGTCACCCTGCTGCTGACGTTCGGCGTGAGCCTGATCCTGCGCGACCTCGCGCAGGTCGTGTTCGGGACGGAAACCTACGCCATTGCCACCCCGCTGAGCGGCATGGCGAAGCTCGCAGGCGTCGCCGTCCCGCTCTACCGGCTGTTCGTGCTGATCTGCGGCGCCGCAGCCATCGTGTTGACGTGGTGGCTGGTCTACCGGACCCGAATCGGCGCGGTGCTGCGCGCGACCGCGGTCGACCCGGCGATGGTCGCGTCGTTCGGCGTCCCGATCCGCATCGTCTACGGCGCCACGTTCTTCTACGGCTGTGCGCTCGCCGGCTTCGCCGCGGTGCTGCTCGGGCCGATCTACGCCGTATTCCCGACGATGGGGCACGATTTCCTGCTGCTGGCGTTCGCCGTGGTGATCGTGGGCGGCATGGGCAGCATTGCCGGCGCGGTGATCGCCGCGCTGCTGCTCTCGCAGGTCCAGGGGCTCGCGAGCCTGTGGATTCCGCCGGTCTGGGCCGAGACCCTGGTCTATGCCGTCATGATGCTGGTGTTGATCGTGCGGCCCCGCGGCCTGTTCGCCAGGATCGGAGAGGCTTGATGCTCCACGCGGGGGCTGCCGAACCCGTGCGGCTTTCGGACCCGGCCGGCTTCGTCGCGTCGATCGCGCTCAGGCGCTTCGTTGCGGTGCTCTTGCTCGTCGCGGTGCTCTTCCCCTGGCTGGGCGGCGGATTTTACACGCGGCTCGCCATCGAGGCGTTGCTGCTCGCCGCCACCGCGCTCAGCGTCGACGTCCTGCTCGGCTATGCGGGCCTGCTCTCGCTCGGACAAGCGGCCTATTTCGGGCTCGCCGCCTACATCACCGCGCTGTGCTACCTCCACGTCACGCAGTCGTTCTGGCTGGTGGCGGCGATCGTCGTCATCGCGGTGGCACTGCTCTCGGCCGCCCTCGGCGCAGTCGCAATCCGGGCGAGGGGTGTCTATTTCGCGCTCATCACCTTCGGCGCCGCCGAGATCCTGTCGAAAATCGCTCACAACACCCGCGCATTGGGCGGCTCGGATGGGCTCATCGGCATCCCCGTGCCGAGTCTGCAAGTGTTGCCGGGCCTGAAAATCGCTCTGAGCGACAATATGGTCTTCTACTACGTCGTGCTCGCGGTGATCGTCCTGGTCTATTTCGGCATTCGCCGGGTATTGAACACGGGTTTCGGCAGCGTGCTGCGCGCCATCCGTGACAATTCCGATCGCGTCGCATATCTCGGCTACAATCCGTTCTGGTACAAGCTAGTCGCCTACGTCTTGGCGGCGGAGGTCGCGGCGCTCGGCGGCCTGTTCTATCCGCTGCTGCGCGGCTTCGTGGCGCCCAACCTGTTCGGATTCGAGATCTCCACCCAGTCTGTGGTGATGACGCTGGTCGGCGGCGTCGGCACGCTGATCGGGCCGCTGCTCGGCGGGGTCATCATCACCTTTTTCGAGTCGGTGATCGGCAGCTATACCGAGCGCCACCTCATGGTGCTCGGGGTGATCTTCGTGGTGTTCGTGCTGTTTCTTCCCGACGGACTGGTCGGGCTGGCGCGCCGATCCTCGCACCGGCGGAGCGGCACGACGTCATGATCAAGGTGATGAGCCTGTCGAAGTCGTTCGGCGCGCTTCGGGCGGTCGCCGATCTTAGTTTCGAGGCGTCGCCCGGCCGGATCACGTCGATCATCGGACCGAACGGCGCCGGCAAGAGCACCGTATTCAATCTCATCGCTGGAACGCTTCGGCCGGATGCCGGACGGGTGGAGCTCGACGGCAGGGACGTGACGGGGCAGGCATCCCATGTGCTGGCGAACCTCGGGCTGGCGCGCTCCTTCCAGATCACCAACCTGTTCTTCGGCCTTACCGTGCTTGAGAACATCCGGCTCGCCTGTCAGAGCCGCGAGGCGCGCAGCAGTTATCTCGTTCGGCTCGATCGGTTGCGCCGACCGGCCCGGCGCGCCGAGGCGATCGTCGAGGAATTCGAGCTGGCCGACGCCGCGGACGCGCTCGTCGGCAATCTTTCCCACGGCGACCAGCGTCGTCTCGAGATCGCGGTTTGCATGGCGCTTGAGCCGCGCATCCTGATGCTAGACGAGCCGACGCAGGGAATGTCGCCGCCGGAAACCGCTGCCGTCGACGCCTTGATCAAATCGCTGGCGGGACGAGTGACGGTGCTTATGATCGAGCACGACATCGATCTTGTCATGAGCATCTCGGACCACGTGATCGTCATGCATCAGGGTCAAAAATTGTACGAAGGGCCGCCGGACGCGGTGCGCGCCAACCCCACGGTGCGAGAAGCTTACCTCGGAGCGGACCATGCGGCTGCTTGAAGTCAGCGACGTTCACGCGCATTACGGATCGGCGCCCGTGCTGCAGGGAGTGAGCTTCGGCATCGATGCCGGAGAGGTGGTCAGCATTTTCGGGCGCAACGGCGCCGGCAAGACCACCACGCTCAAGACGGCGATGGGCTGGCTCAAGCCGTCGGCCGGCGCCATCACCTTCGAGGGTCGATCGATTGCAGGCCTGTCTCCGGATCGCATTTTTCGTCGTGGCATTGCCTTCATCCCGGAAGACCGGCGCATCTTCGCGACGCTGAGCGTGGAAGAGAACCTGATGCTGGGCCTGTTCAGCGCATGGGGCGTTCCGAAAGCGGAACGCAAGCAGCGGCTCGACCATATCTTCGCGCTGTTCCCGCGGCTGGCCGAGCGCCGGCGACAGGCCGGCAGGACGCTGTCGGGGGGCGAGCAGCAGATGCTCGCAATCGGGCGGGCGTTGATCGGAAAGCCCAAGCTGCTTCTGGTCGACGAACCTTCCGAGGGGCTGGCGCCGATGATGGTGAGCGAGATCTTCAACGCCATCGCGCGGATGCGCGAGGAAGGGATCGCGCTATTGCTGGTGGAGCAGAAGGTCCATCGCGCGGCGGTGATCAGTAACACTTGCTACGTGATGGAGAAGGGCCGGGTGGTGGCAAGCGGGCCGCCCGGCATCGTCTTGACGAACGACGAGGTCCGCAAAAGGCTCTCGGTCTGAGAGCAGACGGCACGAGAAAGGCGGATATTCATCCTGGATTCGCTCGCGGTGCTCGTGGGCGATGAATATCGGCTACGGATCATAAGCGGCAAGACGAGGTCGGCGCGTATCGGCTAAGCACCACAAACCAGACGTTGGAGACGTCGCCCTAAAAGGGCGTCAGGGTGCTAGAGATCGCGTGTGGTCATGGGTCGCCGATAATCTCCGGTTATGCGCGTGCTCTGACCGGATCGCAGGCGGCTGATCACTTGACCAATTAAGAATCCGGAGCGCATCAGGGCAGCCATGTGGAACTATGCGAAAACAAACTTTTCCGTTTCACTCACATGTCTCGACGGTTTGTTAGGAGCTTGCAAAGCCAGAGCCTGCCTTTCTGTACTCCGGTCGTGGAGGGCTAAACACGTCGAGCACGCGGGCACCTTCGGGACCGGCACGCATCGTGTGGGGAACGTTGCTCGGTGTACGCCAAAAGTCGCCCTTCTTTACCGGTATTTCATCGCCGTCCTGAACGCGCACGGCAGAGCCCTCCAGAAGCACTCCCCACTGCTCCTCAGGGTGACGGTGCAAGATGCCTTGTGCGTTCGGCGCCAGAGTCACGACCGAGAGCATCGCCTGCTCGCCGGAAAAGATCCGCGTCGTCACGCCGGGAGCAAGTTCGCGGAATAGCCCGTCTGAAGGGTCGTCAAGGTTGTGGAATTCCTTGGCACGTTGATCCATGTCTGCCGTTACCTCCCATTCATTGCTGCGGATTGTGTTCGGACCATTCATCATGGCGGCTGGTAGAAAAACGTAGGAGAGAATAACGCGATGAGCGACGAGAGGCTACCGTGGCCTGCTCCATGGTCTTGCTCTGAAGCCAAGAGACGCTGGGGCGGAACGTTGCCGCCGGTTCCGCTTTCGGCCGGTAATCCAGTTCCGCTTTCATGCGCAAAGCAGTCGTCCTTCTAGACGAGGTCCACTGCCGCTTTGTGCCAAAAGGCGACATCCCGCCTGCGGTTACGGGCAGCGCGAAGCGGCGATGATTTTGCGTAGGCCCAAGGTCGATCTCGACAGATGTGTCCGCGAGCAATACATTCGCATGTCGACTGAGAATGCACCCTGCGGGGCGTTAAATAAACAATCCATGATGCCGAATTTGCATAGCGCGCGGGGCAATCATCGTGTTCCTTTCGAAAAAATCGGACACGCAGGTGCATGCCCGCCGAAGGATGGCTTTACAGTAGGCGGCAGTGGCTTCCAGGTTTTCGCTAAACAATAAGAGGATCGTATGCACAGACACACGAAGGTATTGGCGGCGCTCGGCATCGGCTTGGTATCGCTGCTGGGCTGTGCAGCGCCATCTAG
>Ga0137392_10001594_pt1 | contig 13118 bp, 14 predicted proteins | sample 15con2h34AmetaG_FD_101394 | JGI IMG/M metagenome (GOLD analysis project Ga0137392, IMG submission 101394) | Vadose zone soil microbial communities from Angelo Coast Range Reserve, California, USA - 15con2h3.4A metaG | ecosystem: Environmental > Terrestrial > Soil > Vadose zone > Saprolite... | reverse complement strand
GGGATTTCGATGGGTGGGAGCACCGCCGGGCGGCTGAGAAAGACCCTCCGGTGTGATTCGCTACCTGCTCGACTCGTCTGCCCCGTGGCGGATCCTGCGGGACCCCGCGCTGCGGGCGGCCTGGGCAGAGGTCGTCTCCGCGGGCGCGATCGGTTCCTGTCACCCCAGCGCGTCGAGTTCCGCCGCTCGGCCCGCACCATCGACGAGTACGAGCAGATGTCGGGAATGTTCGAAGCGCTGTACCCGGATGCGGCGGTCCCCAAGGGAACGTGGCGGTGGATAGAGTCCGCACAACACCGCCTGCTACGGCAGGGAGCGCACCGGGCATTGTCGGCCGTGGACCTGATGATCTGCGCCACCGCAGCCCAGCACGACCTGGTGGTGCTCCACGACGACAAGGACTTCGCCACCGCCGCACGGTACCTCCCCGACGTGCGCGAGCGCACCATCCGCGACGCCCCGCAACCCGGCTAAGGCCCTGCCCCGCCGGGGCAGGGCGATGCCTGCGCCGGGGCGCGGGGCCGCTACGCCCGTCGCGCGATCCGAAAGGCAGTCCCCTCGCGGACCTGCCGCTGCCCGGCCCCAGGAACGTTCGCGTAATGGCCCGATCCGGCTGCCGATCGGTAGCCCCAGCAGGTGGCGCATCAGCAGGCCAACGCCCCCGCAAAGAGTACCGATGCTTCGGTCGGGTGGGCCGTACGTACCAGCATGCGAACCGCGAATTCCTGTTGGCCGGTGATCCGCTGCCGGTCCGTCTGCGCAGGTCACCGGCCAAGAAGGCGGAACGATGAGCCGCCCCGGTATCTTGACCCTGGCGTGCCCACTACGGTTTTCCCATGGTCGGCAATCTTTTTGCCCGAAGTGATGAGATCACCGCTCTGCTCGCGGCTAGGGGTCCGCTGTCCCTGGAGATGCTGGCGCGAGTTGTGAACGTGGCGCCCGTCGTACTTGGCAGGTATCTGGCCGAGCATCCTTATCTATTGCCGACTCCAGATGGGGAGTGGGTGAGCGGGCTGCAACTCGCCGACGGCGTGGCGTTCACGCATGAGCTGAGCGCGGCCGAGATGGCATCCGGGATGCTGAGCGCGGATGACGACCTGGCGCTATGGGCGCAATTCGCTATCGGAGGGCTGCCGCTCGCGGGCGGCGGTGAGGTGAGGGCGACGACCATCCTGGATCTGCCACCCGGCACCGGTGACGATCTTCCTGCCGGGCAGGGCATGATCGGGCAGCTGCTGACTGGGCCGGACGGCTGGCTGGCTGGCTTTTCGGCCGGAGATCTGCTGTCGGTGTGCCTGCGCGATGGCGCCCTGGAGATGTCCGCACGAAAGCTACCGGAGGAGACTGCCGGCACCAGTCGTCTGCGCGATGCGTGCGCGGTCGCGGCGGTCGAGGCGTTGAAGCGCTATGTCGAGGAAACGATCGACCATCCGTTCGCGCCGCTGCATGAGATCCTCATCGGCCGGATGCTCGCGGAGCCGAAGATCTTCGCGTTGCCGATGCCGCCACTGGCCCGGACGCTGCGGGCAGCCGGTCTGGAGACCTTCGGCGGAAGCGTCGGAGTCCGGGGCAGTCCGTGGAATCTGGGCAGGATCCGCGGGCTTGACCGGGCGGAGGTCGTGGCGGGCACGATGGCGCTCAGCCTGCTGTTGACCTGGATCGACGAAGACCCCGAGCACGGGCCGTCACTGCTGCGCGACTATCTGACGGCCGCGCCCGCGGTGAGCGGCTATGTCGCGGATGAGGTGGAACGCCGCTCGGCCGAGGGCACCCGATTCGACCATCAGCTTGCCGTGCTTCAGCGGGTCGCGAAGTCCGGCCCGGAGCGCGCGGCCGTCACGCTGCTCGCCGCCCGAGCCGCTGAGGGCGCCGGAGATTCCAACACCGCGGAACGCCTGGCGCACGAGGCGCTGACCGCGCAGCCGGATCTGCCCGCCGCGTTGCTAGACGTTGGAGAGTACGCCGCCTGCCGTGGTGACGCGCGCGCCGCTGACGGCTACCTGCGCCATAGCGGTCACCCGCCCGCTGAGGCGCTGCGGAGCGCGCTCAAGCGTCAGCTGGCTCAGCCGAAGACGAGGGCGGGCCGCAATAGTCCGTGCTCCTGCGGTTCGGGCCGCAAGTACAAGATGTGCTGCCTGGCCGGGGCCGTGCATCCGCTCACCGACCGGGCCGAGGTGGTCTACGCGCTGCTGACCGCCTACGCGCAGCGCGCTGCCTTAGCGGAGACGCTCAGTCGGCTCGTTATGAGGAGCGGCGGTAACCCGCAGAGCACGCTGCTCTGCCTCGACCTGCTGCTCACCGACTGCGGGCTCACCGAGCGATTCCTGCGTACCCGTAGCGGCTGGCTCCGCGATGACGAGCGGGAGCTGGCCGAGTCCTGGCAGCACATCCCGATCGGGCTGTTCGAGGTCCGGGAGATCCAGCGCGGCGTTGGCCTCATGGTCCGCCCGCTGCCCGGCGGGGAGCCGGTCTTCCTCAAAGACCGGCTGTTCTCCACGTCCGCGCGCCGTCTGGACCTGTTCTGCGGCCGGATCCTGCACGATGGCACGCAGCCGCGCCTGTTCGCGCTTCCCGCGCGTGTCCCCCGTGAGCAGCGCCGCGAGCTGAGCACGCTGCTCACGGGGCGGCCGTCGGCGGAGCAGCTGGCGGAGTTCTTCGCCCCGCGACCCGAGCCGCACCTGCACAACGCCGACGGCCACGACTACTACGACACCGAAGTGGTCTGGGAGGTGCCGGACGAGCCGCTGGCCTGGTCGCGGCTCGCCGATCGGCTGGTGCAGATCGACGACGACATCCTGGAACTGCACGCCGACGACGGAGGCAAGATCGTCAGCCGGGGCAGGGTCACCAGGGAGAATCGTTGCTGGATGTTGTGGGCCAACTCCCGTGAACGGCTCGCCGAGTTCGAGGAGATCGTGCATGCGATCGCGCCAGCCGCCCGCGAGGTGCGCAGGAAGGCCGAGCGCATGGGCGGTGAACCCCACCCCCGCGCCCGAATCTTGATCATGGAGAGCTACCTCACCTCCGCCGAGGAACCAGAGCAGGACATGCTGCGTACGCATCGTGAATCCTGGGTGGACACGGTCAACAACCTCGGGTTGACGCCACGCGAAGCCGCCCTGGCCGGCGGCGACGCCCGGGCCGAAGTCGAGATGCTGCTAGACGACCTGGAGTGGAATAACGACCGCCAGGCCGACCTGGGCCGGCCGCTCCTCATGGACGTCGCGTGGATCCGCCGGGAGCTGGGGATCGAGACAGGCCGGTGAACCATCACGACGATCTTCGCGAGTTCCTGGCCGGCCAGTCGCCGGCGTGGCTGGCCGACCAGCTCATGCGTGCCGCCGGACATGACCGGGTACTACTCGCCGAGCTGCGGAGCGCCACGTCCGGAAAAGATGGCGCCGAGACCGTCCGGCGAGAGCTTGACCGTGCCATCTTCGTCTCCGGTTTCGTGGATGAAGATGGCGTCGGGACCTACGTCGCGGGCGTCGACCGGGCGCTGGAGATGCTCACCGGCCTCATCGACTCCGGACATGCCGCGGAGGCGGCCGGACTGGCCCAGCACGCGCTCCGCCTGTTGCACGAATCCGCGGAGTTGATCAACTATGAGTGCGAACTGGAGGAATGCGCCGGATTCGCTCAAGAACTACACCGCAAGGCGTGCCTGGCGGCCGACGTGGATCGTCGTGCGCTGGCCGAGTGGCTTTTCGACGCCGCGGCCAGGGACGACTACGGGTTGTTCCAGAGTGCTGTCGCTGACTACACGCAGGTGCTGGGCGAGCCGGGCATGGAGCGGCTGCGCGAGCTCATCGCTGCCGCGGTGGCGGCCGGCAAGCGTTACCCGCTGCTGCAGATGGCCGAACAGGCCGCACGGCCGCTGGGCGTCGATGCCGTGGTAGACGTACTGGCCAGAGACCTGCAAGCGGCTCGGCAGTACACCCGGATCTGCGAGGAGCTGATCAACACCGGGCGGGACGAGCAGGCGTTGCGGTGGGCCCGCCGAGGGCTGAAGGAACGCGGCAACGAACGCGACCACGGCCTGGGCGAGCTACGAGTAATCACGATCTCGCTGTGCAGCAGGCTCGGTAAGACGACAGAAGCGGTCGAACTCGCTTGGGAGGAGTTCGCCGCTGCACCTTCCCTGGAGGCGTACAAACGCCTTTGCGAGCATGCCACGACCGAGGGCACCTGGTCGTCGTGGCGAGACCGAGTACTCGCCGTACTCAATGCCCAGCCTCGGATTGGCGAGAGCACCCCGCCACCATACGGTTATCGGCCGCCGGGGCATTCGACCTTGATACACGTGCTCTTGTGGGAAGGCGACGAGGAGGCTGCCTGGCGCGCCGCCCAGCAGGCAGGCTGTGCCGCCGGCCTCTGGCTGGAACTGGCCCGGCGTCGGGCGTCCACCCATCCAGCCGAAGCAGCAACAGTGTTCCGCCAGCAGATCGAAGCCGCGGTGGCACTCACCAAACGGGACGGCTACGACCGCGCGCTGAGCCTGCTGGCCGAGCTACGGGCCTGCCACGAGCGGATGGACACCCTCAGCCAGTTCGAGGTCTACATGACTCAACTGAGGGACGCAAACAGTCGCAAGCACAGCTTCATCGCCCGGCTGAAGACCGCGTACCAACCCAGGTGACGTGCCCGCAGCCCTGGTGTCAGAACTCCCGGATGCTCCAGATAAGGCTGCCCGATCGGTATACCCGACAGGTGGCGAACCAGCAGGTCAGCGTGATCGCAGGGGTACCGACGCTTACACCGGGTGGGCCGGACGTACCATTATGCGAACCACGATCTTGTGGTCGCCGGTGACCCACTCCCAGTACGTCTGCGCAGCTCCAAGGCCAAAAGGGACGCCCGATGAGCCGCCCTGGGACCAGCACGCAGGCTCCCGTGAACCCCGTTTCCGCGCCAGCGAACCGCATGGACACCTGCATCCGCACGGCGGCCGGGGTGACTGTGGCCGGGCTGGCGGGCATCGCTGGAGCGATCAGCTACAGTCACATGCGCGAGCTGGCAGCCGCGCACGGCGAGACCGGGTGGCAGGGACACGCCTTTCCGCTCTCCGTCGACGGCATCGAAATCGTTGCCTCGCTCGTACTCCTGGCTGACCGGCGCACCGGGGAACGATCGGGCTGGCTACCCTGGGCCGCGCTCGCAGCCGGGACGACTGCGAGCCTGGCCGCGAATGTCGCGGCGGCCGACGCCGATGTGATCGGCCGCGTGGTCGCAGGCTGGCCCGCGTTCGCGCTCCTGGTGGCGGTCAAGCTGCTGTCGGGGCTCCTCGAACATCGGCGCGACGTCGATCGTCCCGCCGATACCCAAGATCGTCCCGGTCATCCTCCAAGATCGTCCCCGTCCCCTGGCCGATAGCCGGGACGATCTCGCTGCGCCTGCCGACCCAACGACCAATCCCTGGGGAGGCGGGACAAGCGACCACGCGGGGACGGCCCGCCTCGCTGACATGCGGGCGGTCCCGCACCGCGTCACGGGGAATGGGCTGGTCAGCATGCTGGGAACAGGGACGGCGCCTGCGGCTGGCCCCGGGACGGGAGCGGGGGATGTGGCGGGGACGATCAAGGCGGTTTCAGCCGGGACGGGGACGGCAAGCAGCACGGGGACGGGATCAGGTGCAGAGCCTGGAATGGCCGCCCTGCTGCCTGCCGCCCTGGGCAGCCCGGGACCGTGTGCTCGATCGGGGTGATCCGCTGACTCCGCGACACCCTTGCGGCCCAGCTCCGCCGGGACGGGCACCCGATGCGCAACGCCCGGGTCTCGCAACTGCTCACCGCCCTCAAGCGCGAACGCCTCGAAGCACAAACACCGCACACCAGTAAGGAGGCGCCCGCCAGACCGGGCACCGATCGGATGATGCTGGACTCATTGCGGTAGCACGTCAGGCTGGCGTAGGCGCTCTGCCCAGCCGCGTGCGGTCTCTCGGAGCAGCAGGCGTTGCGTCTCAAGCGCTTGCCACAGTTGCAGCACCTGGCTGGATATCGGCAGCGTCCGTGTCCCCCTTGGCCGCTGCCTCGATGACCAGGCTCGGGAACCGGGTGAGAGCTAGCTGGTCCAGCTCGTCGACTGCCGGGAACTCCATGCCCTCCGGCCGCAACTGCCTGGCGAGGCGCGCCACCTCGTCTGGAGCTTCCGCTAGCGCCCGCCTCCGGGCAACCCCTGCGTATGCGGGCACTGCGCCGAGCAGCGGGTCGGAGAGCCGCCGGTAACGGCCGAGGTAATCCCATGGCAGCCCAGTCACGTCGTCGATCTGGGCGCTGGACAGGAGCCAGCGGGCAACACGCTCCCGTCTCTCCTGGAACTGGGCCTTGAGCCCGCGTTGCTGCTTGGAGCTGAGGATGTCGTCGATTCGTTCGAGCTGCTCGCGCAATGCCTCGTCATCCGGCGCTCCTTGGAGTGCGGCCCAGAGCCGCTTCGCCAGGCGGAGCATCCGGTCCCCGGCGTCATCCTCGCTGAGAGGCCGGCCATACCAAGCCTCAAGCGCCGCCGAGCGGGTGGCTTCTACCTGCTCACGCGGAGATTGCCCAGGCCCGGAAGCCCGGAGCAAGGCGTCCCGCCGACGCCACTCATCGATCCAGATCTCACCTTGCTCGGCGAGGTCGCTGAGTTCCCTGATCTCGTCAAGCAGGCTGACCGGCCAGCCGAACAGTTCGCTGACCTCATCGCTGCCAAGCACGTTCAAATCGCCTGGGCACTTGTCCGCAGTCATTGTCTGGACTCCCGTTTCAGATCAAAAGGCCACCACTTGGACCGGCGGGCACGGCAAGCGGGCCGAGCAGCGCCGGGCTCAGGTCAGGAGACCTCGGACTGTTCCCAGCCGGGAGGTGCTCCAGGAGCATGGATTTGAGGTGGCGGCCCTCGATGATCTCAATCCTGCCGTTGCGCGCAGCGAAGTCCCGGCTGGCCTTGCCGACCCAGGAGGTGGTGACCAGGACTCCTTTGGCCGCGTGCTTGTCCTCCATGACCCCGGCGAGCGCGTGCACGGCCTCCAGCCCGACGATCTTGCTGTAGCGCTTGGCCTGGATGACGCACAGCCCGCCCACGATCGGGTCCTCGTTGTAGGCGACTCCGTCGACGCCTTCGTCACGTGATGCCTGGGTGACCCAGGACTTCATGCCGATCGTCTCGAAAAGCTGGCGGATCAGGTGCTCGAACTCCACCGGCTTGAGGTCCAGCAGGTCCGGTCGGCTGTCCAGGCCGGCCACCACGTCCATCTCCTCGACGAACTTGTATTTCGACAGGTCGAACTGCACGACCGGGCGGACCGCCTCCAGATCGTAGGGATGCGGTGAGACCACGGCGTTGAGGTAGGCGCGCAGGCAGGCCTCCGGGTCAAGCTCGGGCTCATCCAGCACGATCTCACCGAAACCCTCCCGGGTCGCATGGGTGCTGATCAGCAACGGCCGGACCGGCTTACCGGTCGCCCGGTCCTTCGCGGACACGTAGCCGTTGAACACAATCCCGCTGACCAGCGCGGATGGCGCGACGTCGAACGCCTCCGCCAGCGTCCGTAAAGCCACGCGGGCGATCAGCCGCCCGTACAGCTTCTTGACCTCCGCGTCCTTCCGCGGCTCCGGTTGGACCACATCCTTCGTCTTCAAGTACCGGTACCCCGCCACCGCGGGCACCACGTCCAAGCGCGGTAGCTCGTATTCGATCAGCAACTCGCGGGCCTCGGGCCGGTACATCGCCGCGCACGAGCCATGCAAGCCGTCCGGGTAGGCCGAGGAGGCCAGCGCCTGCTGCAACGCGGCAACGAATTCCTCCGGGCCATGAGCGTTGAAGGCTTCCTCAACGCGGCGGCTCTGCGAGGCCAGCACACGGTTCCGGTCCAGCAGGAGCCGTTCGAAAGCGGCAACCTGCCGGTGGACCGGTCGGTGCGGAACTCCGCTTCCGCGGCCCGCCGCGCTGCCGCGAGCCGCCGTTCCTCCACAGACCGGCGCTGCTCCGCGCGTTGCGCCTCTGCCTGCTGGCGCTGCTGCTCACGCACCCGGGCCGCCGCCTGCCGCTGCCGCTCCTTGTTCTGCTGAGCCGCCAGCCGTTCAGCCTGCTGCCGCGCCCGTTCCGCCTGCTGTGCCTCCTTCTCCAGCCGGGCAGCGATCCTGCGCTCCTCGGCCGCGAACTCCTTCCGCTCACGCTCCGCCGCGCGCTGACGCTCCAACTGCGCCTTCTGGCGCGCGGCGTACATCTGCGCGAGTAACGACTTGCGCCTGGCCATCACGCTCTCCAAAGCAGGGCAGAGAAACAGGACAAGGCCGCTACAGACCGGGCAGCGACAAACATACCGTATTGGACCAACCGGAGTCATCCAATACCTATCCCGTCCCACAGGTCATGGGCGCTGCTGGGAGTTGGCATCAGATGGCGAATCGCCCGAACTCTCTCGGCTCCTCATGCCCAGAAGCGCGAATCACGGGCAACGAACGGGGCTGGTCTGGCGTAAGGATGACGTTCGCGCACGCCCTGGACACGCGGGCCGTGGGCCGACTGGCCGCCCTGTGCCCATCTGCACGATGAAATGTCCGTGAGATGGGCGATGATGAGACACTACGCAGCTTGATGATCAAGCAGCCTCTATCGAGGTTCGCTGGTCTCGGGGTTACCGCGCCGGCCGGAGGCCGCCATGCCGAAACGAGTCACTCGAGGATGTACCGTTTCGTGATCCGCGTCCCACCGTCGAGCGGATTGCTGAGCTTGCGCGGCGAGTGCTTGCCGGGGATGTTGTTTTGCCCAGATTCCAGCGCGAGTTCGTCTGGACTAGGCAGCAGGTCCTGGAGCTGCTCGACTCGGTTGTGAGGAACTATCCGATCGGCAGCCTTCTGCTGTGGCAGAGCACTCAGGATCTAGCCAGCGAACGAACCGTAGCTGGCCTGGACGTCGGTGCCTCGCGTCCGGGGTACCCGGTGAACTATCTGCTGGACGGCCAGCAGCGGCTGTCGACAATCTGCGGCGCCCTCCACTGGCGCCGGCCGGAGATCCAGGGAGTATCTGGAACCTGGCCTACGACCTCGCGGAGCAGCAGTTCCTGCACCTCACCGATTTCGATGATCCGCCACTGCCGCTAGTGCCCCTGCGCCTGCTATCCGACCCGGCCGACTACTTCGAACGGGTGGCTAGGCTCGGCGACCCGGTGTTCCTCCAGCGAGCCAAGCTGCTGTTTGAGCGCTTCCAGGGCTACATGGTTGCCATAGTCACCCTCGGCGACATGCCGATCAACGATGTGGGGCCGGTCTTCGAGCGGATCAACCGCACCGGCACCCGGCTGGACATCGTCGACCTCATGAGGGCGGCCAGCGCATCGACGTCGGAAAGGCACTTTCGTGGGCCAACGACAAGGAATTCCACCACGTCTTCCCACAGGCGTACCTTGCCAAGCAGGGCGTACCCCCAGAGCGTGTGAACGTACCCGCGAACATCATCATGCTGACCTCAGTCAGCAACATCGCCATCTCCGACCAGCGGCCATCGGCATACCTCCGCGACGTCATCGATTTCGACGGTGAACAGACGATACGTCACCGTCTGACCACCTGCCTGATCAGCGAAGCCGCCTACCAGGCGACGCTGAGCGACGACTTCGACGCTTTCGTCCGCGCGCGCTCGGAGACGCTCCACCGCCATGCCCTGTCCCTCACCGGAGAGCCGCTCTGACTGCCATCCCTGGCTTGTCGGTGCCAAGTGATACACCTCGGGAATGCGGGTAACGGACCTCACGGAGCGCGACCGGCCACGCGAGCGACTGCTCACGACGGGCCATGAGGCACTGGCGTGAGGAAGGCGGACGAGGGCTCCACGTTGTGGAGGCCCTCTCAGCGCAATGGGACAGCTTCCGCGCAGATGACGCCCAGATCGTCTGGTGCGACCTCGGCCAGCCGTTAGCTGCCCCCATAGCGATGCGTGGGCATGGCTGCCAGCACTGCTCGATATGGTCCGGCCACCACCGCCTGGCACCCAGGTAGTTGCAAGGCATGACGGCCGCGCGTCACCCGGCGCCTCCCCTGACCACGGTCTGGTGACGCTGCCGCGAGCAGGACACGCCGATGCCCGTCAGCGGTGCTGACGGCCGCGCCGGCATCGCAGTGCCGCCGGTCCGAGGCAGGCGCTCTCCTGGAGCCAGGGCCGGCACCGTAAACAGGATCGTGCCCCCCCGTCGCGGTCCTGGGAAGAGCGCAAGCTCCGGTGCCGGCCCTGCATGCACTGGGCGCAAGTCCAGTCACCGAAGGCCGTTTACGGCTGTGGCGAACTCTTTCCTACCCGTCGATGCCTGCCCATCTGGCGAAGCCAAGCAGCGCACCGGATGGGTGTCGCTGGACGCGCAGGAGGGTCGCGGCTGTTTCGTGGACGCGCGGGCTGTGCCTGGTGTGCTGGGGGGCGATCTGACGCGCCGCTCGGAGCGAGGCGAGCGTTTCGGCGCGCTGGCCTGCCCAGAGCTGAGCGCGGGCTAGCTCGATGAAGTAGTGGGAGCGGCGTTCAGCGGGCACCGCGAGCGGTGGCTGCCACCCGGCGGCCTTCCGCAGCACCGCGTGGCTGTCACCCGTCTCTGCGGCCGCCGCTACCTCGTGTATCCGCACGCTCGAAGGCCCGAACGCGGTCCCGCGGTACACGGCGTCAGGGACGTGGCGGCCGACATCGCACGCTTCGGCCAGATGGGATTCCGCAGCTTCGGGCAGGCCGGCACAGGCGGCGAGGACGCCGGCGCGCATGTGCAGAGATCCGTAGATGGCGAGCGCGTCGCGCGAGCTGTCCGCAACCAGCGGCACGCTTGCGGCATCGAGTGCGCTGAGCCCCGCGGCGGGGCGCTGGTTCGTGAAAAACGTCTCGGCCCGCACGTAGGCGGCCACCCCGACGAGCGCCGGATCATCGGATCGCGCGGCTGCCCAGCGCACCAGCTCGATCGTGCGGGCGGAAAGATCAGGGTAGCCAAACTTATCTGAGATCGCGTCGGCTGCCCGGTATGCCAGTGCCAGCAGCCCGAATGCGGTCTCCTGGTCATGACCGGTGTAGCGGTGCACCGCGCGGGTCAGCCCGGCTATGAGCGTGGGGAGGGTCTCCGCGAGGCTGGTGTACTGGGCGGCGAGCCTGTGGGCAGTGGCCTTCTCCGTGGCGGCATGGAGATCCGGCAGTGGCGGGATGGGGCCATCATCCGGCAGGTCGTAGCAGTCCAGGGCACGCCTGATATGAGGGATAGCCCGCGCTGACCCGGCTGCCAGCCGACCGAGCCCCATCCGTGGGCTCTGAGCCGTCCAGCAGGTTGAGCGCGCGGGCGATCGATGACCAGACTCCAGGCGTGACCGGGCGGGCGCCCTGCTCTATCTTCCGCAGCAGGCTAGCGGAGATGGCGGCGGCCTCTGCTGACCTGGGTCATACGACGGAGCTTGCGGGCGGCTGCGATCCGCTCGCCTACGCCGCGGGCGCCGCCTGGTGACATGCCGACTCCGTTCTGTACGGCTCCGGCACGACTGTACCCACCCGATAGCCGACTGTGAACATGGAGACTGGCTGCCGCGATCGGCGTGAGCAGCGATCAGGCCCGGACTGCCTGGATCAGGGCAGGCAACTCGGTGAGGGAATCGATGCGCCAGTCGGCCAGCTTATGCACCTTCGGGTCCTCGGCCCACAGGTATCCCCATGGTCCCCGGCGGATGAACGCGGTGCGCAGCCCCGCCGCCTTGGCCGGCTCAAGATCATTGTCCCGGTGGTCCCCGACGTAGACAATCTCGTGTGGCTGGCCCGGCGAAACGTCGATGACGTGTGCGAAAAATGCAGGGTCCGGCTTGGCGACACCCCACTCGGCGGACGTGGCCACCAGGTCGGCGGGCAGGTCCAGGTCCCGCAGGATCTGGCCGGCCCGTGCCGTCCGATTGCCGGCGATGCCGACCCACAGCCCCATCTGGCGCAACCGCGACAGCGCCAGGCGGACGTCGGGATAGAGGTCTTCCTCGCCGTACTGCTCACCGGCACCGGCGTCCTCGCGGCGCTGCCGTTCGGCGGCCAGGTCGAAGCCCGGCCAGAAGTACTGAAAGGCCTCGGCGTTGTTGCGGCCTTCCGCGGTGACCGCTCCTAGGACTGCGGAGAAAGTGTGGCGGGGCACGCCGAGCCGCTGCGCGCCGCCAGGGCGACCACGGTCGGCGCCTTGAGCGATGCGGCACCCCCCCCAAAACGGAACCGCCGGCTCATTGCCGCGTCGGCCGCCTTGCCCGTGCCGCTTTGCTCGGCGTTCGCCTCGCTGCCCGGCGCCCCCGCCGGCTGCTCCTGAATGCCGTCAGCATCGCCATCACGCACGTGAGCACGGCCATCAGCGTGGCGACGGCGACCGTTCCGCAACATCGAAGCGAGGCCTCCGCCACCTACACGACCTACGCCGCTCCCTGCTCGACCGGCCTCGCCAGCCCCGGCCACGCACCGTCACCGCAACCAGGCCGACGACGCCGACACTGTCAGCACCACCGCATAGCCTCACCACGAAGCCGGAACCTCGCCCGACGATTTACACCGGATTCCGGACGCCACCGTCGCGTGAAGCAGTGGGGGACGCCAGGGCTGCTGTCATGACTGGCGCGTAACATTGAGCATGTGAGCGAGGCAGTGTTTACCGTGCAGGCCGAGGACCAGCCGTCCTGGGCGGAGATTGTGCGCCATGCTGAGCACGGGGAGTCAGTATCGGTGATCGCGCACGGCGACCACGTGGCTGAGATCGTCCCGTCCGGGGAACTCGACCGGCTCCGCGAGACGATCGAGGTTCTGTCGGACAGCGAACTGGTGCGTGACCTGCGGGAGGGACTGGCGGACGCACGCGACGGACGTGTCTTCTCCGCCGACCAGATCGCCGCTGACCTGGCCGCGCGCCGCGATGTCGGCGGATGAGCGAACCGTCGCCGTACGCAATCGACTTCGCCCCTGCCGCCCGTCGCGGGTTAGCCCGGCTCCCGCTGTCGGCCGCGACCGCTCTGCATGAGCACTTGACCGGTCCGGTGGCCGGTAATCCGCACCGGCTGGGCAAGCCGCTGGAAGCACCCTTTGACGATGTCTGGACAACCCGGCGTGGCGACTACCGCGCCCTGTACTCCATTGTTGACAGGAAGCACGCCATCACTGTCTTGGCG
>Ga0137392_10001589_pt1 | contig 13134 bp, 13 predicted proteins | sample 15con2h34AmetaG_FD_101394 | JGI IMG/M metagenome (GOLD analysis project Ga0137392, IMG submission 101394) | Vadose zone soil microbial communities from Angelo Coast Range Reserve, California, USA - 15con2h3.4A metaG | ecosystem: Environmental > Terrestrial > Soil > Vadose zone > Saprolite... | reverse complement strand
GTCCCGACCGTGGAAAGCCGGATGTTCGCCAGATAGATCGCGCCGGACGGATCATCGAACGTAAAGAGCACTCCGCTCACCTGTGTAAGGTCAGCGGCAAAATCAGCGAGGGGAATACGCGCACTCTGGAGAATGGGATGCAATGCCAGCGCGCTTCGCCCCACCGGCCCGGTCAGATCGGTATAGTTGCTGAGGGCAACGGCTCCCGAAACGGAGCCGTCAGCCATCACCAGTTGGATGGAGAAGCTGGTGCTCGGTGGATTCAAGGTGCTGTTTTGTCGCGAAGCCCTCAAGTCCAAAGTCGCGTAGCCGCTGATGTCCGTTCCCGTTCCAACATCGGTCCAATTCGTCTGCAGCGTACCACCAGCAGTGTCCCACGAGATGAGAGCCGCCCTCTGGACGTGGTTTGGCACGTTACCATGTGTATAGGACAACAATCCGCTGGTATCGATGGTGAAGCCAAACTCGCTCGTTCCGTCAGGACCGCTGAAGTCTTCGAACACGGTGGTGACGGCGGCATTGGGCGAGTCCGTGTACGAGCGATCGACCCGCGTCACATCCGTAACCACCGCCGGCAGATCAAACATCGGATTGAAGTTGACGTTGAATGACGGATCGGCGCCTGGACCAACGTTGGCTCGAAACAGCGCCATCATGCTCGCTAAGCTCGTCTGCCGCTGCGCCGGCGAACCGCGAGGCATCAAGAAGAGCGGAACGTTCCCTGGGCCAAAGCACGCAGCGCCCGATTCCACGATCTGCCACTCGGTGTTGTAGTAATTGTGGCAGGCGCCCCAGACCGTATAGGTGGATTTCTGGGTCGCGGGATCGTCTCCAAACATCCGCATCATCCGGTCGAATGGCCTGGTCCCCTGCAGGTCAGAAACGTCGCCATCGCACATCGGCAGGATGACGTTCCAGGCAGTGCCATCCGCGCTGAGAATGCGCGAGGTCTGACCGTCCACCGGCCCAATCTCGAAAATCGCCTTGAAGGTCACTGGGCCGATTCGGTCCGGCCAGGGGCTTGCCGCGTCACGATATTGTTCGTACGCCGCCCGCTGACCTTCGCCGCCCCGTGAGTGGCCCATCAGCCCCACGTTGGAAAAGTCCATCTTTCCGGTGAGGTCGATTCCAAGTGAGTCGGGGGTGGGAGCGATGCCCTGGTTCCACTGGCTCAAGAGCCCCAGATGCTTGAGAACCATCCTCCCTCGCGTCAGGTTCAGACCGCTGTCCCCAGGAACTCCAGTCGCCGCATTGATGCCGCGGTTCACGTTGATCGAGACGACGAGATAGCCCCACGACGCGAGTTGGTCAGCCACGTAGCCATAGCCCTCGTGGCTCGGCGAGACGACCCAGCCGGAAGGGCAAACGCCGCTGCTGGTGTATTGGGCACCGGTGTCACTTCTCGGGCTGCCGTCAGCGCACTGATATCCGATGAACATTCCTCCCGGGCAGGTACCGCACGTCCCGTGGTTGCCGTGCAGAAATAGCAGCAGCGGGCTGCTATCGGGTATCGGGTCGGGCCAATAGACCCGAGCCCAGACCTCGGTGAAGCGGCCATCAATCACGTTCGGATCGATTTCGGCCTCCAGGCGATACTCTGCCGTCGCGGTCGCGTAGGGACCCGTGCCCGTTGCGTCCGGCGCCGTATCCGCCAACGCGTGAGAAATTAGAGCGAGGCTGAAAATGCTCGCGACAAGATTCGTTCGCGCATAGGTCGGCATTTATCCTCCCGAGTTGTCCATCCACCGGTGCGCCCCCCAAGCAGCCATAAGGGGACTCGAAGTAGAAGCGATTGTCAATCCATGATGGCCGTTAAAGACAGCTCCGGCTGGGCTGTCGTAAGTCCAATACAGACGGTCAACACGAGTGACATCTTTGAGCGGGGAACGCTGGAGTGCTCGCCGCCAGCGCGGGGTCATTTGGCTCTTGGCCAACCTAGCTGTTTTCCTGGACGCACCATTGCGGTAGAAAGCAGGCCGAGGGTGCAGGATGGCACTGGCAGGTGGGGACGTCACGCAGCTCCTGAAGAAGTGGCGCGCCGGAGACCGAGACGCCGAAGGCGAGCTGTTCCGGTTGGTGATGCCGGACCTGCAGCGCATGGCACGCTACTATCTCTCTCGCGAGAAGCCGGATCAGCTCTTGCAGGCCAGCGCCCTTGTCAATGAAATCTATCTAAGGCTGGTCGGAGCCAAAGGACAGGATTGGCAAAATCGCCAGCACTTCTTTGCCCTTGCCGCCCGTGCGATGCGCAGGTACCTGATCGACTGCGCTCGCGTGCGGCCGAAGGGTGAGTTCATTCCCTTCGACGAGATCGGGGAGATGCTTCCTCCTGCGAGCAACCAGTTGGAGATGGCTCTGGCCGTCGACGCTCTGCTCGAGGAGCTTGAAAACGTTCATCCCGAGTTGTGCTCGATCGTCGAGCTGAAATTCTTCCTCGGCCTTACCGACGAGGAGGGCGCGGATGCCCTCGGCACCCCACTAAGAAGCTTTCAACGCCGCTTCAGCGACGCGCGTCGCTGGCTCTTCGAGCGGCTCCACAACGACCATGCCAGCCGAGATTGAAAACGACGAGCTGGTGATGACGCTGGTCGCCGCGACGCTGGAGCACAAACCGGCCGAACGCGAAGCGTATCTGCGGTCCGCCTGCGAGCATTCTGATGCGTTATTCGACGCCATTTGGCAGCGCGTTCGCTGGGAAGAGCGGATGGGAAGCTTCCTGATGGACCCGCTGATTCCCCGACAGAACCTGGGGCCATCGTTTCAGCCCGGAGACGTTCTCGCCGAGCGCTTCCGAATTATCCGCGAGGTCGCTCACGGAGGGATGGGCGTTGTCTACGAGGCCCTCGATCAGAAGTTGGGGCGTCGGGTGGCGATCAAATGCGCCCGGCCCGGTTACGGCGGGCGCCTTCCCCCCGAAGCGCGAAATGCGCGAGAGGTGAGCCACAAGAACGTCTGCAAGCTCCACGACATCCATACTTTCCGCAGCCCATCCGGGGAGGTCGACTTTCTGTCGATGGAGTACCTCGAGGGCGAAACCCTGGCGGAGCGAATCCAGCGCGATCGCCGGATGTCCGAGAGCGAGGTTCGAGAGATCGCGCGGCAGCTTCTCGCCGGTCTCGATGCCGCGCATTCGAAGGGCGTCGTGCACGGGGATCTCAAGAGCAACAACATCGTCTTGACCCGAGAGCCTTCCGGCGAGCTTCGAGTGGTGATCACCGACTTCGGCCTCGCGCGTCCGGTGGTGAGCGCACCCCGCGATGGCTCTGCCTCGATCAACGCCAGCATTCGCGGGGGCGCGCTTGAATACATGGCGCCCGAGCTTCTCCGAGGCGACCCGCCCTCGATCGCGGCCGACATCTACGCCTTCGGAGTCATCCTGCACGAGCTGGTAGTTGGTTCGCGCCCGGCTGCTGGCAGGGTGGCTCATGGCATCCCGATACACTGGAGGCGCGTCATCGGCCGTTGCCTTCAACCGGAGCCGGGCAAGCGATTCGCCGCGGCTTCGCAAGTGCTGAAGTCAATCGCGGGGCCACGCCGTCGTTGGGTCTGGGCTGCGATCCTGTTGCCCCTGTTGGCCCTTCTCATTCCTGACGTGCGTCAAGCCGCGGGGTGGACGCCTCCCGCGGTGCGTTTGGCGGTCCTGCCGTTCGAAGCCGAAGACGAAACCACTTCCCTCGCGTCGGGGCTCCTCACCGACGTCTCCGATCGCCTGGCCTCCTCGGGCGGGAAGCTCCTCGTCATCCCCTTGGCTGATACAGCGAGAGACAATGTCCGAACGCCCGAGCAGGCCAAGTCACTGTTCAATGCCACGCACGTGCTGCGCGGCAAGATGCGTAAGAATGGTCCCACGCTGGCGGTTTCTGCGGCCGTGTTGGAGGTGGAGTCCGGGGCGGTGGTGAGGGAATTCAGCCACGAGTATCGGATGAGCGAGTTGACGCTGGTCGCAAAAGCGATCAGCGGAACCGTAGCCGCCGGGTTGCACCTGCGCGAGCCGTCGCGCGCCGAGACAGTGGCGCCGCAAGCCTATCCGTCCTACGTCCAGGGCGTTTATCACATGCGCCGGGACACCGAGAGCGCCGACGCGGCGATCCCCTTGTTTAAGACGGCGATCGAGCTGGACCCCAACTCGCCGCTGCCCTACGCGGGTCTCGCCGAAGCACAATTGCAAAACCACAAACGCAAGAAGGGGGGAAAGTGGCTCGATTTGGCGCAAGCATCTGTCAGGGAAGCCGAGGCCAGGAATCCCGACTCGGTGCCGGTGCGCCTGGCCGCGGGGCTGCTCAAACTGACCGTCGGCTTATACGATAAATCCGCCGAGGATTTCATTCGCGCGATTGAGCTGGATCCGAAGAGTGGCGAGGGCTATCGACGCCTGGGTTACCTGTACCAACTCATGAACCGGCCCGCTAATGCGTTGGCGACGTACCGCCAAGCGATCCAGGTTGAGCCAAACTATTACCGCCCTTATATCGATCTGGCCAACTTCTACTTCTCGCGAGCGCAGTACCACGACGCGGAAGGTCAATATCGAAAGCTCTTCGAGGTCGCACCGGAATTACCCGCGGGGCACAACGGCCTCGGTCTCGCTCTGATGGAGATGGGTCGTTATGCGGAAGCGGAAACGGAGTTTCGCGCCGCTCTCCGGGTGCACATATCGGCGAACTATTTGAATAATCTAGGGGCGGTCTTAGCCCGTCAGGGGCGAGATGCCGAAGCCGTTGAGCTCTACCAGCAGGGAATCGAGAAGGGCGCCGACTCGCCCCTTTCCTACCTCAACCTCGCGGACGCGCAGCGGCGGCTAAAGCGGGACGTCGAAGCGGCATCGGCCTACCGAACGGCCCTGGAACTGGGCGATTCCGATATGCTCGAAGATCCAAGGAATGGTTTGGCGCGCTCCAGCGTGGCCTACGCATGCGCACGTCTGGGCGACACCAAGCGCGCCGAGCGGGAGATTGCCCAGGCGATCAAATTCGGCCCGAACAACGCGACGGTCCAACGGTTGGCCGTCCAGACCTACGAGACCCTGAATCAAAGGGAAAAATCCCTCGAAATCCTGGCCTCGATTTCCCCCGTTCTTCTTTCGTCGCTGAGCCGGCTATCTGACTTGGCGGGACTTAGCCAGGATCCTCGCTTTATGGAGTTGCTGACGAAAAACACCAAGCAATGAAACGCGAGGAGTGGGTTATGGCTCAGAAGAGCGACGTCACGTTGCCACAGAACGACGATGGTGTTGTTGCGATGCCAGATGGAGGAATCGGAATTCCGGATCCGCCGTTCGTCGCAGGGAGCACTCCAACGATATTGGCCGCCGGTTCACCGGATTCCGTGGTCACTGTGAACGGATCGGGCTTCGACAGTTCTTGTAAAGGGCTGGTGAACGGACTGGCTAGATACACTCAGTTCGTGAGCAACACATCCCTCCGCATCACCGTGACGGCGGCCGACCTTGCTAACCCCGGGCAGCTCCAGATTGCGGTGAAAAACGCTGGGGGGACATCCAACTCGGTGCAGTTGACGGTGCAGTGACGGCCGTTTCCTCTCGCCGCTGACGTCGACCCGAGCGGTAGGGCGCATCCGTTGACAAGCCCAAGTCGGCCCAGGAGCTAATCCTTTGGATCAGGATCGTGGCAATCGACGAGTCGCATCTCGGTAGACCGCGATGGTCGAATCCACCATTTTATCAAAGGTGTAATTCTCTTCGAACCGCCGTCGCCCAGCGGCCCCCATCTCTTTCCGCAGGACGCTCGAGCGCAGAAGCTGCTCGAGCGCGGCCTTGGTAGCCGCCACGTCGCGCGGCGGGACGATCAAACCTGTTCGACCGTCTTGGACCGATTCAGGACTGCCCGCGACATCCGACGCGATCACCGGCAAGCCTGCCCGCATGCCCTCGAGGATCGAGATGGGAAATCCCTCCCAGTTGGTGATCAGCGCGAAAATCTGTGCGCGCGCGAGGCGGTCGGCCACGTCCCGCCGCAAACCCGAGAATTGCACCCGAGCCGCGATGCCCAGATCCTGGGCCAACGCGCGCATCGGCGCCTCGCGGGGGCCGTCGCCAATGAGCTCCAGCGTCCACTCCATCGCCCGCAGCTCGGCGAGGGCCCGAAAGAGGGTCTCGTGATCCTTCTGGGCTTCGAACCGGGCGACCATCACGATGTGCGGCGGGTCGCGTTCAGGGATGGCCCAAAGCGAATCGGTGATCGCCGGGACCCCGTAATGAATGGTGGTGATCTGATCTGCCCGCCCTACCCGCTTGCGCAAAGCCAGCCTGCGATCGTGTTCCGAGACGGTGATGATTCTGGTCGTGAACGGCGCGACCAGCATCTCGACAAGTCCGAAGAACGTGGCTACCCCGGGCCTGTGACCAGGGGTAAACGACCAGCCATGAGCGGTGTACGTCACCGGCAGCCCGAGGGAGCGGGCAGCGAGCCGGCCCAGCCAGCCCGCCTTCGACGAGTGGGTCGCGACGAGGTCAGGCTGAAGTTCCTTGAAGCACCGTCGCAGTTCGACCATCGCGAGCGGGTCATGAACAGGGTCGATCGACCGCACCAGCGAGGACAGGCTTCGGTAGGGGATCTCGTTTCTCCTCAAGTCCTCGCAAAAAGGACCGTTGCCACCGACCAACACGGTCACTTCGTGGCCTCTCGACTTGAGCGCCATCGAGAGGTCGCGGACGTGCACCTGGGCACCCGCGACCGTATCGGAGCGCGTGAGCACCTGTGCAATGCGCAAGCCGCGAGGGCGCTCGGCGGCGGTCGATTCGGATGAAGGCGAGTATTCCACGAGTGCTGTCATCGCATTTGCTTGGCCGAAAAGGGAGGTGTGCGCCCGGAGACTTCCTCGTCGTTAAGTGGGTCGCAATCCGTCCGAGAATCTTAAGCTGCCGGCTTGCTTAGAGACAAAACGTACACTTCACAAGGCCAGAGTGGGGGGCGAACAATCGTCTCAAGTGTCAAACTGGGCAGGGAGCGGATCAGCGAGACTGTTTGAGCTCTCGGTAGAAACATGGTGTTGACGCCCAGCAGAAAGCGACCACGCGGCGTTAGATGGAGCGGGGTTTCGCGTAGGATAATTCGAAATTGGTCGTAGCCGTCTGCACCGCCGTCCCAGATTTGGCGCAGCTCGGGTCTGGCTCCTATCTTTTCTCCGACTGCGGTGGGGATATACGGAATATTCCCGAAGATAACGTCGAACTTCCTGTCGGCGACGCCGCCAAACCAGTTACTGTAGAGAAACTCGATTGGCGGTGAGCTGCTGTCCCGGGCAACCGCGGCAGCGTTCTCGAGGAACTTGCGGTTGATATCCGCCCCCACCATCTGCGCGCCGAGCCTCTTCGCGCAATAGATGGTCAGTACTCCCACGTGTCCCGTTCCAAGCTCGAGTACCTTATCGCCACGGCGAACGTACTTTCGGAGGGCCTTGCGTAGAGCGATGCTGGTCGTATCCCAGAGGTCATCGTGAGATCTTTGCTTTACGTTGATGCTAAACAACAGCCGCGCTACGTTCGGGCTCGTCCGTAATTTGCGCCACGCCGTCCGAGCTGGGATGAATACGGGATTAATCGCCGACCTCCATTCTGCTAGTACCGTGCGACGACTTCGTCGTGCGGCGTCCTGAATTCGTGCAACCGTGTCTGCTTGGCTCGGCGTTGCCGATTGGGCCGACTATAAATCATCTCGCCACTTGCTACGCAAGCATGCCGTTCACGCACGGTCATCAACCGCGCGAGGGAATCTGTGGCAAGGCGAATTCATGGTCAGTGACGTCCGCAATCACGTCCTCTCGCTGGCCTGCTTGCGCTAGTTCGGATGGCAAGGCTGGCTCGGTCTGAACTTCAGCGTGAGGCGGGTTCGGACTGACTCGGTTGTCCCCCGGCCTTGCCGATGTCGCCGAACCGCAGTTTCACCCTCCTCGATGATGGTGCTTGCTTTATTTCACTGCTAAAACCCATTGTCCGCGCCTTTGGAGAGCCCATTCGATGATCATCCTTGGCCTGAACACCTTCGGTGAGAACCCCTCGGCCTGCCTTGTTCGGGAGGGAAAGCTTGCTGCAATGTCCCAAGAAGACCGCTTCACGCGGCTGAAGGGCTCAGAGGGAGCTTTTCCCGCGCTGGCACTGGACTGGTGTCTGAAGAGCCAGAAACTCAGCCTCGGCGACGTGAACAGGATCGCTGTGAGCTGGGACTGCCACAAGTATCCGTGGAAGATGGCCACGCACCTTGCGCGAATGAAGTTCTCCTCTCACGGGAGTCCTTACGTCCATCCGCCCAGCATCCGGCATGCTTCCGCCAGCGGCGCGGGGTTGGAATACCTCAATAAGCACACCGTGGGGGCTTTCGAGAACGGGATCCGTGACAACCTGCGTGTCTCGGGGCATCACGGCCCCGTGCCGCCGATTGAGTTTGTGGAACACCATCTTTCGCACGCCTGCCAGGCCTATTACCAGTCGCCCTTCGAGGACGCCGCCGTTCTGGTCGTGGACGGCAGCGGGGAAGAGCACACCGTCAGCGGATATGCTGTTCGCAATGGGAACATGAAGCGGGTCCTCGGCTACGACATTCCGCAATCCCTGGGTTGGTATTACGGAGCATTCACCGCGTACCTGGGTTTCCGCGCCAACCGGGACGAGGGCAAGTTGATGGGTTTGGCTGCTCTTGGCGAATGCCGAAGAGAACACAATCCGTGGCTCGAACGGCTGGAAAAGGTGATCCGTATCACGCCGGAGGGTTTCGAGCTCGACCCGTTGTACCTGAAGCTAGGCGGAAATGAATTCCACCCGCGCTTCACCGACCATCTGTACAAGTTCGTGACCTCGTACAATCCGGACCTGGTCCCGATCGGCGTCAATGAGACGGTCGATAAGGACGGTGAGAGGCTGAGCAAGTATCTCCTCGACGACTACGTCGATCTGGCCTACGCGGTTCAAGACCGCCTGGAAGAAGCGATGGTCTCGCTGGCGCGGCGCCTCGTGCATCAGACCGGGCTCAAGAAACTGTGCATTGCCGGGGGCGTGGCCATGAACTGCAAGGCCAACGGGGTGATCCGGAGTCGCGCCGGCGTCGAGGACATGTTCGTTCATCCCGCTTCCTCCGACGACGGTGCCGCGATCGGGGCGGCTTTAAAACTCGCCGCGGACGAGGGCGACCCTCCCCGCAACGTCTTGACTCACGTTCAGCTGGGACCGTCCTACGCTCCGGCCGAAATCGAGGCGGCTCTACAATTCTCCGGCGTGCGATACACAGTGGCGAAAGACATCGGCGCAGAAACCGCGGAACTGCTCGGACGCGGCAAAATAATGGGATGGTTTCAGGGTGGCGCGGAGATGGGCGCGCGCGCCCTCGGCGGCCGGAGCATCATCGCCCTGCCGAAAGATCCGAAGACGAAGGAGATCGTAAACCGCAGGGTCAAACGGCGCGAGCCCTGGCGCCCGTACTGCCCCTCGATGACGATCGAGAAGAGCAATGAGTACCTGCAGGACCCCGTCGAAACGCCCTACATGATCCTCGCGCGAAAGGCCACGCCGTTGATGGAAGTCGCGTGCCCGTCCGCGGTTCACGTCGACGGCACCGTGCGGCCGCAGACCGTACGCTCCGAAGTGCTCCCTCAGTGGCATCATTTGATCGAGTGCGTCGGGCGCAACAGCGGTCATCCGGTGATCCTCAACACCTCGTTCAATGTCCGCAGCGAGCCCATTGTCTGCACGCCCTTTGACGCCCTCCGGTGCTTTTTTTCAAACGGCCTCGACGCGCTGGCAATGGGGGAATTCCTCGTCGTGAAATGAAGCGGGGCAACTGTTTCCAAAGCGCGCCGCATAGAGTCGGGTTCTGGCCAGCCACAGGCATCTACTGGTCGGCATGCTCCGCGGATTGCACAGGCGCTTCGGAGCTTTGCTCCTTGGCGTGCGCCTCTTTGGCCGCAGCCTCTTTCGCAGCCCGTTTTCCTTCCTCGATCAGCTTCTTGACCGTCTGCCCACCTTTGCGGCCGATTTCCTCGTAAAAGTTCGGCCCACGAGTCGCTTTGACCCGATCGCCCCCCTTTTTGCCAATCTCCACGTAGAAAGCGCGCCCCCTTTCTGCCTTGACCGTCTCGCCGCCCTTGCGACCAATCTCCTGGTAGAAAGCGCGCCCTCTTTCTGCCTTGCCGTCGCGCCGCCCTTGCGGCCAATGGTCTTGTAAAAATCGAGGCCGCGCTCGTTTCGAACGGTCTCCCCGCCCTTCCGACCGGCTTCGGCCACCGTCATGCACCCCTTGTTGTCCGTCTCAGCCATCGGCTCTCCTGGGCGAACCGCACTCACTCAATTCCGTTTGAAACTGGGGTCAGGAGCGCCTCAATGCAAGCACGCCCCATATTCCGGCAACAATCCCGTCGGTTGGCAGCTCGCTTAGCGCCGTGGACCGCCGCGAGTAGGGGGCAAGGGCAGCATCACTCTGAACGTCAAAGTAGGGCCGCCGCGGCCGGCGAAAGGGAACGGCGATGGGTGAGGATTAGGAGCAAGACGTGCTCGAAGAGGCCCGGCAGACGATTATCCGTTCGCGTGGCGCGATCCCGGAATCAGTTATCGGTTAGTCCGGAGCGGCGCTGGCGTAGAGTCGGCAAATGAAGACGTCGATCAATGGGGAAAAGATTCCGCGAGACGTAATCGTGATTGGTGCGTCGGCCCGAGGAATTCAGGCTGTTACCGAGGTTCTGTCTCGGCTCCCCGCGAACCTGCCGGCGTTCATCGGCGTCGTGATTCATCGAAGTGCCCGGTCCTCCACGAATTGGTCGAACATTCTCGGCAAGAAGACGAAGATTCGCGTCGTCGAGCCTGCCGACGGCGATTCTTTGACCTGCGGCGTTGTCTACATTGCACCGTCCGACTGCCACATGACATTTGAACACGACAAGATCTCGCTCGATGGCGGGGCCAAACAACATTACACGCGGCCGGCCGTGGATCCGCTCTTCAAGTCGGCGGCGCTTGCGTATGGCCCCCGCGTCGTGGGCGTCATTCTCACCGGCTGCGGTTACGACGGGATGCAGGGTCTCCTGGACGTTACGAATGCCGGTGGACTCTCCCTGGTGCAGAAGCCCTCGGAAGCTGAGCAACCCTCGATGCCTAAGTATGCCATTGCAGGCGCCCACGTACGCGCTGCACTCACGGTCGACGAGATCGGAGATGCACTGGTGGGGCTGGTGAGAGGAATTGCGGTGGCGGTGGAGTGCACGGAGGCGGCGCCGAACTGAGCTTAGGCGCGCTCGAGCGAGAGCGACAAGTGGAAGGAGGGCCCGCCCCGACCGCGGACCACCAAAAGGATAGCGTCGTTGTTTTCGACGTATCACGCTTAAACTTCCTAATTGTCGAGTGGCTGGCTAGGGCGTAGACGAACTGCTGTGTGGAGCTGGATGCGGACTTCTCACAGCAAAAACCTAACGCATTGAGGAGAGCCCCGTGGCACACATCGTTCGCAGAACAACCCCCGAGCTGGCCCATCTTTCCCATCTGGATCCGCTTCAGATCATGCGGGATCTGACGGGCTGGGATCCGTTTCGGGAGATGACAACGTTTACACCGTTTGCCTCCCGCCCCTTGGCGGCCTTCGCTCCACAATTCGAGGTAAAAGAGACAAAGGACGCGTTCATTTTCAAAGCAGATCTTCCCGGTGTCGAGGAGAAGAACATCGAAGTGAGCTTGACCGGAAATCGGCTGACCGTGAGCGGTTTCCGCGAGGAAGAGGAGCGCCAAGAGAGCGAGAACTTCTTTGCCTATGAGCGCACGTTTGGAAACTTCACCCGCGCCTTCACGCTGCCCGACGGGATTGTCAGTGATCAGGTCAGCGCCGATTTGAAGGATGGCGTGCTGACCCTCCATATTCCGAAGAAGCCCGAGCACCAGCCGAAGAAGATCGCGATCAAGGTGGGGGACAAGGCGAAGGCCGTCGTTGGCATGGGCACCGCGTAGCGAGGGACAGTACGGCTGCGCGGCCATCGGAGTCGAGAGCTCGAGCCCCCGTGCGCCCCGCGGGCTCGGCCGCCTTCGACTAAAGTAGGCCCCCGGTTCAAGTCCGGGTGTCGCCTCTTGAGATCACGGGGCGTTTCCACTCGCATCTTCCGAGCGCCCCTCGAAGTGGGTCGCCAATCCAAATTCCTATGGCGGCATGGGGGTAATCTGCAACTCGAGCTGTTTGATGCGTGCGCGCAAGGCGGCGTTTTCAGCTTTAAGCCGGGCAAGCGTGATTTCCAGTAGCTCCATTTCCTCCATTTCTCCCATTATCGATTCGACCAGCAACCTCATCCTCTCCGCCAAGCTCTCCGGCACCACGGCGACGCCTCCGCCCACCCCATAGGCACGATCCCGCGCTTGGGACAAGGGGGCGTGAGAGCGCTCCAGAATTCCTCTGAGCGAGAACGATTGACGTTTCCTCCGGTGGAGGGGGACGCTCGAGCCGTCATGATCCATGGCTTCCGCCTGACGACCGATGCGCTCCGCGCCGTCTTCCTCTCCCCCGCCCGACCTTGTGCTCGAGAACCTAGCGCTCCGGCAGCAGCTGGCCGCGTTGGGGCTCGAGCTCGACCGGGGGACTTACGCCTGACGGCGCGGGGGGTGGGTATGGTTTTTTTCGCCGCGCCGATCGAGGCTGTGCGACCCGGAGAAGCGAGGGAGCCCGTGCCCAAGAGAAAGCTTACTGTAGACGATTTAAGATTTTTGGTTGCGGTGTCCAGAGTCGCATTGGAAAAGCTTCAGAACGAAAGTCCCGCAGCCTCTGAGACCGTTTTGTTGGCGTTGGCGCTCGAGAAAATGGAAGGCTGCGCCAGAGTCGTCGAGGCATGACGGCGCGTATTGGACCGCGGGGCAGTGCAGATAGTCGGGTTTTCGGTGTTTCGTATGCGGTATCGACGGCGCACTGCCGGCTCCGTTGCATTACTACCGCCGTGCGGGCGATGACTCTCATCGCTAGCAATGAAGACCATCCTCGTAGTCGACGATGAATGCTTCCTCGTCGAGTGCCTGACCCAGCTTCTCGAGGAAGCGGGCTATCACGTCGTGTCGGCCACGAACGGCAAGGATGGTCTCGCGCAATTGGTAAAGGAGCACCCGGACATGGTGCTCACCGACTTCATGATGCCGGTTGCCGACGGCCTGGAAATGGTCCGGGG
>Ga0137392_10001586_pt1 | contig 13141 bp, 10 predicted proteins | sample 15con2h34AmetaG_FD_101394 | JGI IMG/M metagenome (GOLD analysis project Ga0137392, IMG submission 101394) | Vadose zone soil microbial communities from Angelo Coast Range Reserve, California, USA - 15con2h3.4A metaG | ecosystem: Environmental > Terrestrial > Soil > Vadose zone > Saprolite... | reverse complement strand
GTCCTCATGCAGCCGCGGGCGAAATCTTTTACACCTTCCCTATCTTCGGTGCGGTAGGCATGGGCGTCAAAGTGGCGCGAACCGGAGTAGCCAACGTCTTCGAGGAATTTGACCAGAAAGAAAGATGCTTTGATATTGGTGGAGCCGAAGCGCAGGTCCTGATCGAAGCGGCCGGGCATTTGATCGTTGAGGTCAATGTGGAAGAGCTTGCCGGACTCCCAGGCTTGCGCCACGCCGTGCACGAAATTCAATCCCGCCATGGTTTCATGCGCAACTTCGGGATTAACGCCCACCATTTCCGGATGATCGAGAGTCGGAATGAAACCCAGGTAATGGCCGGTCGTGGACATGTAGATATCCGCGCGAGGTTCGTTGGGCTTGGCCTCGAGCGCAAACTTGTATCCGTAGCCGCGATCGAGATTGTATTCGCAAAGATAGTTGACGGCTTCGCGCAAGCGTTTAACCGCCTCATCCGGACGGCGACAAGCATCGGTTTCTACGCCTTCGCGTCCGCCCCACAGCACGAAAATCTTCGCGCCTAGTTCCGCGCCAAGGTCCATCGCCCGCATGGTTTTCTGCACCCCATAGGCGCGCACTTCAGGGTCGTTGGAGGTGAAGGCTCCGTCCCGGAAAATGGGGTGGTAGAACAAGTTGACGGTCGCCATGGGAACGACGATGCCGCTATCGGCGCAGGCTTTTTTGAAATCGCGGACAATTTTGTCGCGCTCCGCCGCCGTGGCTTCAATCGGCACCAAGTCGTTATCGTGCAAATTCACGCCCCAGGCGCCGACTTCGCCTAGAGTGGCAACGATTTCGGTGGGAGGGAAGGTTGCGCGGACGGCGTCGCCGAAGGGATCGCGTCCGCGGTTGCCTAGGGTCCAAAGTCCGAAGGAAAACTTGTGCCCAGGTTTTGGCCGGTATAAGTCGGTCATGAAAGTGTCCTCTCTAAATTAGGAGACGGAAACTTGTGCGTCACGAACAACGCTCTTTCTGTCCGGCCAGCCTAACCAAGGGCGCACGAGTCTTCCAGTCCTGCGGAGCTGCGAGATCGGTTTCCCTGTTTGCCCTACTGACGTTATTGTGCGCTTCTAAAACGTTTTTGCTTCGATAAGCCAGACCCACGAAATCTGGCAGGAACCATTATCTTTAAGTTGCGGGGGAAGTCAAATAAACGATGCTGCTGGTGGTTGGCACGGGTCGTTGGGTCTAACGATGGCGTCATCCTGAGCTTGCAAAGGATCTGGCGTGGAGCAGACCTGGGCTGGAGGAGAGTTGAACTGGCGCCCGCGAGATCCCTCGCCCCGCTGGTGAAAGCGCGGGGCTTCTGGATGACGCATTTTCTCGGACGACCTGCATATGTGGCACAATCGTCGGCGAGCAACTTTGCGATTTGGAGCGCTACTTGAGTTTCATCCACGAAGATTTTCTGCTGCATTCGCGCGCGGCCCAGCGGTTGTATCACGGCTATGCGGAGAACGAACCCATTCTCGACTTTCATTCCCATCTGCCCGCCGCCGAGATCGCAGAGGACCGCCGCTTCCGTGATCTGACGGAAATTTGGCTCGAAGGCGATCACTACAAATGGCGAGCCATGCGGGCAAACGGTGTCGCGGAGCGTTACTGCACCGGCGATGCGCCTGCCTACGACAAATTTCTCGCCTGGGCGCGGACCGTTCCGTTTACACTGCGCAATCCTCTGTATCACTGGACTCATTTGGAGTTGAAGCGATACTTCGGGATAGACGAGTTGCTGAACGAACAAAGTGCGATTGGAGTGTGGGAACGCGCCAATTCTCTCCTGGCTACGAACGATCTGAGCGCCATGGGGATTTTGAAGAAATTCCGGGTCCGGGTGGCGTGCACCACTGACGACCCTTGCGACGATTTGGCTCATCACAAGATGGTGAATTCTTCGGCGCAAGACCTGCGCATGTATCCGACGTTTCGCCCCGACAAGGCGCTGCAGGTGGACGAACCGGAGAAATTCAATGCCTGGGTGAAACGCCTGGAAGAAGCTAGCAATGTGAACATCGCTTCGCTTCCTGCCTTTCTGGATGCGCTCAGGCAACGTCACGATTATTTCCATGCACAAGGCGGAAGGCTGTCCGATCACGGGCTGGCGCATTGCTTCGCGTCTCCTTGCACCGAGCGTGAGGCGGCAGCGATTTTCGACAAGGCACGCTCGGGCAAGGCGGCAAGCGGTGAAGAGTACGGGCAGTTTGCGTCTTTCTTAATGCTTTTTTTTGGGCGGCTGGATGCGGAGAAGGGGTGGACGAAGCAACTGCATTTGGGGGCGCTGCGATCGGTGAATACGCGGGCGTTGCGCGAACTAGGGCCGGACACTGGTTTTGACTGCATCGGCGACTGGCCGCAGGCGAAATCGCTTTGCGCATACTTGGATTTGCTGGAGCAGGAACTCGCGTTGCCGAAAATGATTTTGTACAACTTAAATCCCGCCGACAACTACATCTTCGCAACCGCTGCGGGATGCTTTCAGGACGGCGATGTTGCGGGAAAAATTCAGTTGGGCAGCGGCTGGTGGTTTCTCGATCAGAAAGAAGCAATGGAGTGGCAGATGAAGGCGCTCTCGAATACCGGGCTGCTGTCGCGGTTTGTGGGCATGGTGACGGACTCGCGGTCGTTCATGTCGTTCCCGCGGCATGAATATTTTCGGCGGGTGCTGTGCAATCTGCTGGGGGCAGGGATGGAGAGTGGGGAGCTGCCGAACGATGAGGAGTTGATCGGGAATATGGTGTGGAATATTTGTTTTGAGAATGCGCGGGGGTTTCTGGGGCTGGAGGTTCCGTAGACGACCTATGCTTGATCGGGTAAATCGGCGCATATTTGGGATGGACCAACCGCTTTTTTCTTAGCGGGATCCGTTTGCTTTGTCTATTGGGCACTTTGCATCGCGGGATCGTTTTTCGCTGACCGCACGATAACAATATCCTGGCCTAGCCTTCAATTTGCCATGGATATCAGGCTTAGCCTTGTGACAGGTGCATCGCTCCTACCAGCGCTTTTCTGTTTCGCGCTCGATCCAGGATCCCGGGCATCTCTTAAGAAATTTAATGCGAGCTGGACAGTCTATGTTGTGGCGATAGCGACCGGATTACGTCTCCCGTTCTTGAGCTACCCAGGCACACACTATCTTGCTTTTCCGTGGGGACGTGAGGTCGGCAAGCATCTCGGTAGGGTCTTTGCCTTGAATTTATTCTTGTCGCCGATGTGGGACGAGATTGTCTGGCGAGGATGTTTCCTGAAGAATATTAGATCCGTATCAGCGCGCGTATCTGCCGATCAATCGCAAGTTGGATGGGACCATGCATAGTTGGTGAGCAGCAGGATTCAGGATTGGAGATTCTCGCAGAGTGTCCGGAGAGAGCTGTGGCTTACTAAAGACGCTTCGATTGACGCACGATTTCTTCGCGTCGCGACCCAAAAGAAAAGCGCTGCCGTAATTGCCACAAAGATCAGCTCGGAGACGTATGATCCCAACTCGGATGCTCGGTTATATTCCGAGTAGTAAACGAGCGTGGCTGCGTTGAATGACGCATGCAGCAGGATACAAGGCCAGAGACTTCCGCGTCCCATTTCGAACACTGAACCCCAGGAGGTTTCTATTCGGACTCTTATGCTGGCTGAATCCATCATCTTTGAGTTTGAGGCAAATCGCCTGGGCGCAAGCTACACCGCCGAGCGTCAACGTAAGCGTTCGCGTGCACGCGCATCAGCCGGACGGCATCTCGTTGGTGCGCCTTGCGTGGCAATAGCACAACTCCAGGAGCGGCCACGGGCTCCGATCATCGGACTCAGTCTTGTATGATGCGTTAGATAGATTCGTAATGCCCGGGTGGCGAAACTGGCAGACGCACGGGACTTAAAATCCCGGGTCCCGAAAGGGACGTATCGGTTCAATTCCGATCCCGGGCACCATTCTGTTTCGCGTCGCGCGCAACGTACCGCGGGGCCATCTTCACATTACCGGATGGTTCGGTGAATCACTCCGGAGTCAACGGTAGCGCCGGTGCGGGAGACGGTCTGAAAATACATTTCATCGCCGGCGATTTCGCTCAACACGAATGAGCGGTCGGTATCGAATCCCTTTTCGGTGATCGCGGTATGGGCGAGGTTGCCGGGACGCAACTCTCCCGAAGCCCCTTCCATGAAATAGTAGATTCCCTGCTGAGGGCGAATACGTTCGTACACGTGGTCGTGTCCTGAAAACACCACGTCCACGCCGTATTTGATGAACAGCGGCTCCAGCAATTTCCGCAGATCAAGAGATGGACCGTGAAATCGCCCTGATGAATACAGGGGATGATGGAAGTAGCAGATCTTCCAGCCGCCATTTCCGGCGTCGGTTAACTGCGCCTCCAGCCACGCCAACTGTTTGGGGTCCATGTAATTGCTGTTCAGCACAAAGAAGCGCACGTTGCCTTTTTTGTAGGTGTAATAGCTTTCTCCGTTCATGTTGAAGGGCTGGTAGAAGCGTTCATTGGTGTCGTCGTGGTTGCCCAGCGAGGCGTAGAACTTTACTCCAGCATCCAGCAGCGGCTTGTAGGGCACGGCAAATTTTCTGTCAAAATCGGCGGGTTTGCTGCCGCCGTAAATGTTGTCGCCCAGCATGATCACAAAATCGAACGGAAAGGTCTGCCGCGCTTTGAGCATTTGTTGAGCAACCTCGTACTGAGGCGCCTCACCCGTACCCATGTCCCCAATTGCTGCAAATCGGACGGAACCGGACTTGAGAGGAAACTTGAACTCGTCCGCGGCCAGACCCGCGGTGAGAAGGGTGAGAATGCCGAGAAAGAGGAAGGTACGGCGTTGCATGGTTGATCCCCGTCTTTCGGAAATTTACGGCAGCGCCTCGTGAAGCAGGTCCACCACGAGATTCGCTTTGGTATCCACCAGGACCAAATCGCGGCCCACGATGCGGTACGCCAGTTCCTCCGGCAAGGTGGGCAGTTCCTGCAAAAGAGTGGGCGGGAAGCCTGTTTCGGCTACCGCATCCGGGTAAATCCCGTTCACCCGCAGGACGACTTCCTTGGCTCCATCTCGCTGCCGGACAGCGGTGCGCGCGGTGGAGGTGTGAGGATCCTGAAACACGCTGCGGATCACATGCCGAAACGCTTCGCGGGCTGCAGGGGTGAAGATGTTGCCAGGTTTGGCGTTGGGCCGCGCCTCACGGATTTTTCTGGCCAGCGCTTGCTGGTGCGCGGTGATCATCTCCGGCAGTTGCTCTTTGTTCTTCATCGCCGGAAGCTTCTTTTCGATCGTCTTGTGCAGGGCCAGGTACTCATTCATGCGACTAGTGAACTCCTTGAAGCCCACCGCATCGTCTGCTGGTTGCTTGGTTGGAGCGGCATCCTGGCCCGGGAGCAGTCCAGCGGCGGCGAAGCAGATCCCCACCAGCAGAGTAAACCCTCGATATGAAACCGGTCTCTTCGCTCTCATCGACTCTCCTCGGCGGTGGGTTAACCGCTCGTGAACTTAGGATTCGCTCTTGGCTGCTTGCGCGTCCTGGGCGTCTTGGGCGTCTTGGACCGCCTCCTTGACGGCCTGTTTCACTGCCTTCTTGACCACCTTCTTCATGGTGTCCTTGACTGCCTTGTCATGGAGCACATCGTCCCCAGCCCTGGCCACCGCTTTTCTCACCGCCTCCTTCACGCTGACAGCGAGTGGGTTCAGTTCTTTGGTGAGCACCTGAACCGCCTTCTGGGCTTCCTTTTCTGAGACAGGCGCCGGCTGGTCCTTGGGATCGTCCAGCGGTTTCGGGGCGGAGGCCCAGTCGGTTTCGAATGTCTCAACCAGTTTTTTTACCGCCTTGGCATCCTGAATGATGAGACCAAGTTCGCGGCGCGAATCCAGTTCCGCCGTGCGCAGACTCTGGCTGCCGACGAAAGCCCGGCTCCGGTCGCGGACAATGGTGCGCGTGTGCAGCCGGGTCCCGCCCAGCTTTTGCACTTCGAACGGGACACTCCCATCCACCTTGCCGATGACTCTGATCTTGACCCCACCCTTCGCCCGATCTTGCAGGAGACGAAGCATCTCCCTGTCCGCGATCTTGGGATCGTAGATCAGCAACTCCTTCTTCGCCCGTTTCAGGAAACTTCCAAGCACCTTCCGGGAGTTAACCGGGCTGACGACAAACGTCTCTTTCTTCGGCGCGCACTTGGTCCGGGTGCAGTCAGCCCGAAACAGTCTTACCGCCTCGTGGACCCAGATGGCGTTGGTAGTCACAATGCCGAAGCCGCGGCTGTGGTCGATGTCAACATAGGTAAAGTTGAAGGAAAGCATGTAAAGCACCCGGCGATCGATCACGATGTACTTCCCGTGATAACGGACCAGGTCGTTGGCGGTGCGAGCCACAATGATTCCGGCAGCGAGGAAGCGAAGTTCCAGCCGGCGCAGGTTCTGTTCGCCACCGCGGTTGGCAAATGAGATCAAGGCAGTCACCCTTACACCCCGGTCCGCGGCCGCCTCCAGTTCCGTCGCCACGTCCTTACGATCGAAGCGGAAGATGGCAATTTCTATGCTTTTCTTGGCATTCTTGATGGCGGACAGCAAGGGCGCCACGCCGTCGGCAGGCTCAACAATCAGCTTCACGGTTAGGTTTTGTCCTCCCCTCAAACGATCATAGCGCGTTCAGTTCTGCGATTCGCTTCTGGACAGCACTGGTGTAGCCCTCGACTTGTTCGGTGGTATAGCCTGCCGCGCGGAAACTGTCGCGGATCTGCTCTGCAGACAGCTGAGAAAGCCTTTGCGCCAGCCATTTGGCATCGGCGCGCGGGATGTGTTTGGTAATCGATTCCATCCGAGTGCGCGTCTGGTAATTGGAGATGTTGATCGCAGACGTGACAAACGGGCGGCTATTCATCACCAAGTCAACAAATTCGGGCGTCGCTTTCTCGACGAATTTCGAGTTCACGTAATCCTGGAGCACGCTCTTGGAACGAGCGGAAGGACCTCCTGTCTTGCCAAAAGTCGCGCCCAGATCGGTGACCAGGTATCGGCGCTCGCCGTCCGTCGCTTCGATGGCGTTGTTGATTTCTTTCAGGTCCCAGTTATTCAACAATGCCATCATCAGCCGCAAGCCGTTAAATTCCTGCTTATCGAGGAAGGGATTCTGGAACCAGCTCCAGGTGCCGAGCTTCTTCGTTCCTTTCACTTTGCGTTTAAGTCGGGCGGCGTGGACAGTGCCGGCGCCCGATACGAACTGCGCGCCACGGCGCAACTTCGGCATTCCGGCGACTTTGAACTGCTCCAGGTAATAGTCTTCATCAACGAAATAGCCGGCGGCCCACATTAAGCGGTTCGCAGCAGTTTCCGACTGCGGTTCCTGGCCCAGTTTCACCTTCCACTCGACACCCTGATCGTCTTTGACATCGAACTTGGGGCTGGTTCCTTTCATGTCTTCCTTGACGAAAACGAATTGTCCATTCGGATCCGGCGCATGCTCCTTCCCCCCCGCGCCGTAGAGTAGATTCAAAGAAGCGACATCGCCCGGAGCACGCCAAATCACCTCTGGCAGGTTGGCGGCATTTCCCTTTTCTTGCTCTTTGTCTTTATTTTTTTTCTGCGCAATCGCTGATGCTGAAAGCATCAAGAGCATCAGTATCACGGTGAAGTACAGCCTGGGTTTCACGGATTGCATCGGGTTTTTGCCTCTTTCCTGTTGCGAACGCCGGTTACCCGGCCGCCGGTTGATCGGCGGTAGCTCCCTCTGGAGTCTGGATTCTGTGCAATTCTGCGTACACGCCGTCATTCGCCAAAAGGCCCTCGTGAGTGCCCTGTTCCACCAATTCGCAGTCTTTGATCACAAAGATGACGTCGGCGTGACGGATAGTACTGAGATGGTGCGCGATGACAACGGAAGTGCGGCCCTTCATCAGTTTGTCCAAGGCGTCGATGACGGATTGTTCGGAGGCGGCATCCAGACCTACGGTCGGTTCGTCAAGGATCAGGATGGGAGTATCGCGAATGACCGCCCGGGCAATGGCAATTCGTTGGCGTTGGCCTCCGGAGAGCGTGACCCCGCGTTCGCCGACCATGGTGTCGTAGCCGTCTGGCATTTCGTCGATGAATTCCTGCGCATTGGCTAGTTCGGCGGCGCGCTTGATTTCTTTGGGTGAGGCACTGGGTTTGCCATAGGCGATGTTTTCCCAAATGGTGGCACGGAACAAGAGGGTGTCCTGCAAGACGAAACTGATCTGATCGCGCAGCGACTTCAGCCGATAGCGGCGAATGTCGGTGCCATCAATTTCGATATGTCCGGAGACGGGATCGTAGAAGCGCGGAATCAAACTCACCAGCGTTGTCTTCCCTGCCCCCGACGGACCCACAAAGGCTGCGATCTGTCCGGCTCCGATGTTGAAGCTGACGTCTTTGAGTATCTGCTTCTGCTCCTCGTTCTGCTCCTCGTTCTCCTTCTCGCTCTCGTTCTCGTTGTCGCTCGCCCTCTCCTGGTCGCCTCCATAATGGAAGCTGACCTTGGAGAATTCGATTTGACCTTTGAACCTGGGGGTCGGGCGTGCGTGCGGCTCGTCCTGTACCCGGCTTTCGGTCTCCAGGACTTCCTGAATGCGCTCGTAGCCGACCATCGCCTTGGATACGGTGTCAGTCATTTTAGAGAGATCGCGCATCGGCTTATACATCTTCCCCAGATACAACAGGAATACGATCAGGGTACCGGTGGTGAGCTGTCCGGCCAGCGCAAGCCGTGCCCCATACCACAAGACCAGGCACGTCCCGATGGCCACTATGACTTCCACTACCGGCGCCAGCCGGGCTTTGACGCTGCGGGCCTGGAGGCCTGCCTCGACGTTTTCCAGACTTTCGGACTCAAATCTTTTCTGTTCGTAGTCTTCGCGGGCAAATGCTTTGACCACGCGTATAGAGGTCAGCACTTCCTCCACCAGGGAAAGTAGTTCGCTTTCCTTTTTGCGCACTGCACGCGAGGCCCGCTTGATGCGGCGTGTGAAGTAATAGACCACCAGAAAGAGCGCGGGCGAAACCGAGAGGGCAATCAGGGTGAAGCGCCAGTTGAGATAAAACATGACCCCGATCATGCCCAGCAGGGTCAGCACGTTGACCAGAATGCCGAGCAGTGCGGAATTGATGAAATCCTGCACCGCTTCTATGTCGCTGGTGACCCGAGTGATCAGGTCGCCGGTCCGCGATTTATCGTGATCGGCCAGCGACAGACGCTGAATGTGATGGTACAGAGTCCGGCGCAGGTCGTGGCCAACCCATTGACTCACGTTGGTGCTCAGGTATTTCTCGAAATAGGAGCTGACGGCGCCGACAAGCGCAATGACCGCCACTGCAACCACAGCGAAGTTCAGAACTGCATAGTGGTTCTGGCCAAACAGCGCGGAAATAAATCCGCCCAGACGTCCTGGAAGCTTGTGCGACTGCTGAATGTTGTCAACGACAATTTTGATGGGCCACGGCTCGAGAACGTCGGTGAGCGCTTCGCCCAGCATGGCCACCAGCGCGAGCGTCAGCGCCATCCAGTGAGGACGAATCAGGTCGGTGATCCTCAGTTTTTTCGAGGACTTGGAGGTTAAAGGTTTATCGAGCATATTTTCTTACGGAGCCGGGACACCGGACACTGCCGTTCTGATCGATTTAGCTCAGCCAGCCTGGCCTTGCCGCATCGGTGGCGTCCGGGATTGCTATGGTGCGTCCAAAGCTCCTTCGTTAAGCACGAGGGTGGATCAATTCAATTGCAGGATCTACCTTCGTTTCATCATGCAGCCGATCAATACTCCTGACTCCTGCGGTGAAGCCCACTGCAAACGTCGTCGCAACCGTGAGCGCAGGGTTTCTCTTGAGCCGCCGAGTTGTGTCATTCAAGAATCCTCGGCAGCATCGCCGCCCTGTTTGGCGACCCGCCTTACTACTCCTACGCCGTCTTCGATTGCATCGGCAACCGCACAGGTTGCACGAGATGCCTGGTGAGTTCCCCTACGGCTGGAACCTGGTGAGTCGCCAGTATCGAACTTTCAGCTCCGAAAAACTGATCAGAATTGATCGTCCCGGGAAATCTGTGTAGCCGCTGCCTGGTTTATCCGCGTAAATCCGTGAAAATCCGTGGCCGCTCTTGCTTTGCTACAATTTCCGGAGTGACTGCTCAGTCTCCATTTACGGATGTCCGCACCGCCATTGAAGAGGTCCGCGATGGGCGCATGATCGTCATAGTGGACGATGAGGACCGCGAGAATGAAGGCGACCTGACGTTGGCGGCGGAAAAGGTCACGCCCGAAGCCATCAACTTTATGGCGAAATATGGGCGAGGGCTGGTGTGTCTGACTTTGACCGAAGAACGCCTGGATCATCTCCGCATCGGTCCTATGAGTATCGAGAACACATCGAATTACGGCACCGCGTTTTGCGAAGCCATTGATGCGCGCGAGGGAGTCACTACGGGAATTTCTGCGTATGATCGCGCACACACGATTCGGGTGGCGATCGACCCCGCGACTCGGCCCTCTGATTTAGCGCGTCCCGGACATGTGTTTCCGCTTCGTGCGCGCAAGGGTGGAGTGCTGGTGCGGGCCGGACAAACCGAGGCCTCGGTGGATCTGGCGCGCATGGCGGGGTTGGTGCCGGCTGGAATCATTTGCGAGATCATGCGCGAAGACGGGACCATGGCACGCGTCCCCGACTTGATTGAATTCTGCAACGAACACGGGATGAAGATGCTGACCGTGGCGGACCTGATTCGTTACCGCATGCAGCATGAGCGCTACGTACATCGCGTGGGCGAGGCTCTGGTGGACACCGACTACGGCGAGTTCCGCGTGATTGCCTACGAAAGCGAAGTGGACGGCGGCGACTCCCACCTGGCCCTGGTGCATGGCGACGTTGAGAAAGGCGATGAACCGGTGCTGGTCAGGATGCACTCCCACTGTCTGATCGGCGATGTCTTCGGTTCGGCGGCCTGCGATTGCCGGGAGACGCTCGAGGGGTCACTTACGGCGATTGCCTACGAAGGAAGCGGGGCACTGATTTACCTGCACCAGTCTGCCAAGGGATTTTCGGTCGAAAAGGTTGGTGATAAAACGGCGATCTCCTTCCATCGCGAGCGAACGTCTCCCTCTTTGCCCGAGAGCGAGAGAAAGCGGCAGCGCGAAATTGGCCTGGGCGCGCAGATTTTGTCGGACCTGAATCTGCGCCGGATTCGCCTGCTGACGAACCATCCGCGAAGAGTTGTGGCTTTGGAAGGATTCGATATTGAGATTGTGGGGCAGGTGCCGGTGGCGCTGAAGAAGGTCAGTGGGCGGTGATCTAGTTCAGTCGGCAGTGGTCAGTTTCCAGTGATTTGCGTCTTTACTAACCACTGTCAACTGGTCACTGACAACTGCTTCTAAAACGGCTTTCGGATTTCGATTTCGCTGTCGCGAATGAAGAATTGGGCTGAGCATTTGCCTGAGCCGCAAATTACCGGCAGAAGTCCTGCGATTTGCTTGCGCGTGATCAGGCCCAGGGTGCCGCAACTGGGACACGACAACACGGCCCAGTACGGGTCTTCTTTTTCGCCGATGTGGCCGGCGTTTTCCAGCACGAAGATCGTGCCGGGCTGCATTTGCTCCGGGATCCATTCGCTCAGGATTTCGAGTTCTGCAACCATTTCACCCTCCTCAGGGCAAATCTTCTGCTAAGAACCCAATCTGGCTTTGCCGAATGAACGAACCACGCGACGAGTTTTTTCGGGAGTGCACCGCCCGGGACGCTTGCGGCCGCTGATGACCGCCTTCACCTGGCGTACCGTGTCGCTCAAGCAAATGGCGAACATTGGCTGGCGGGAATTTTTCAGGATGTCCACAATTTGCTGTGGAGAGGTTTCCAGATAAAGCGTGCGGCCGTCGGTCAGCAAGTGATAACTGGATGAGCCGCTGACGGTTTCCGCGAGCCGCTTGCTGAACTCCTTTTGCAGAAAACGCACGACTTTGCGCATGCGCTGCAGCGAGAATCCTTTGTTGCGCAGTTCGCAGATCACGGCGACTTCGGTCAAGTCTTCGAACGAATAGGTGCGGCGATGTCCCTGGCGGGCGGGCGCGACGATGCCGCGCTCGTCCCACCACTGCAACTGGCGGGCGGTGATGCCGGTCAGCCGGATGACCTCTTGGGTTGAAAACGTTTCTTGCATTCGTGGCGCCAAATGTTTCAAACATCCCAGAGACAAAATGTTTTAAACATTTTAGGCCGGAGCCAGGGGAAAGCAATCAGGGAAATCGTGGAGGGGAGGTAACTAAGAAGCTACTAGCTGTTAGCTTCCAGCGGTCAGCCCGCCGCCGACGAAGTGGACAATTTCCAGCTTGTCGTCATCGGAGAGCTGGGTTCTGTCCCAGCGCTCGCGGGGAACCAGTTCGCGATTGAGTTCGACGGCGACCCGGTCGGGCTTCATGCCGAGCTGAACCAGAAGGGAGGCGACGGTGAGCGTTGAGGAGAATTCGCGGTCTTCGCCATTGATGATGAGCTTCATTGGATCAATCAAAGCACGGCCGGGCGCCGTGCCTCCACAGTCAAACCTGTTACGCTCCGACTTTTCTCAACTGAAATTTTCGCGTCGCGGTTCTTCCCGCGGAACTCAGTTGCACCAGCACGGAGGCTTCCGGCAGCTCGGCTTCCTCGACCAGAAATACGAGGTCGGCGTCACCAGAGGCATCGGTGGTGACCTGGGTGTAGAAGGGGTCGGCGTTGGCGCGGGCGAACCGGACGGTCATGCGGGCGCCAGCAATTCCCTGCCCCGCTTCGGTGGCGCGCAGCTTCATCGAGAGCTTGTCTTCGGCGTGGATGGATTCCGCGTTCAGCCACTGGATGTCGAGTTCCTTCTCCGCGGCCAAGGTTTCGGGCGTCTCGCGCTTGTCGAAGACTTGTTCGAGGCGGCCGTCGCGAATGGCGTCGAGCACCAGGCGGTGCTGCTCGCGCAGGATTTGCTCTTTTTTCTGATCGGTGAAGTCCGGGCTCTGTGCCTGCTCGGCGTAGGGAGTGGCGCGCTTGCCAATGCAGCGTCCGCGGACGAAGACCTGGGTCTGCAACAGCATCTCGCCTTCGCGCGCCTCGCTCTGCACGTGGTAGATGGTGTCTTCGTGCTTGATGTCGGTATTGAAGCCAAAAATCATGGGCGGTG
>Ga0137392_10001584_pt1 | contig 13147 bp, 9 predicted proteins | sample 15con2h34AmetaG_FD_101394 | JGI IMG/M metagenome (GOLD analysis project Ga0137392, IMG submission 101394) | Vadose zone soil microbial communities from Angelo Coast Range Reserve, California, USA - 15con2h3.4A metaG | ecosystem: Environmental > Terrestrial > Soil > Vadose zone > Saprolite... | reverse complement strand
TGGACCTCCGTTGCCATACGGTCACGACACGCCGAAGCAGGTGCTTGACCGCCAAGCCCGGGCCTTAACTCCCCGTCATTGGGGCTAGCCGGGCTCACGAACGCCAGATCAGAACCAGCGCACAGTCGTCGGAGCCGTCGGTGCTCGCCCGCACCACCCGGACCAATTCGCCCGCGCCGGCCTGGAAGCCGGATGCCATCAGCCGGTCCGCCTCGCCCAGCAACCGGTCCGTGCCGACATCGATATCCCGGCCTGGCGCCTCAACCAGGCCGTCGGTGTAGAGCATCAGCGCGTCGCCTGGCCGCAGCGCACCCTGGGCAGGCACACAGCGCAAGTCAGGGACAACACCGAGCACGATGCCGCGGGCCTGGGTTACCCGCCACTTGCCGCTGCCCGCATCGAAGTGAGCCGGCGGCGGGTGTCCCGCCGAAGACACGACGAAGTCGCCGGTCGCGAGGTCCAGGGCGAGGTGTACCGCGGTGACGAAGCCTTCCACCGCCGGACCGCGGCGGAGGTAGGCATTGCACGCGGCGAGGAATTCCCCTTGCGGCACCGAGCCGAGCAGTCCCCCGAACGCGCCCGAGAGCAGCAGCGCGCGGGTGCCCGCGTCCACGCCCTTGCCTGACACATCGACCAGCGCCACTTCCAGCGTCTTCCCGTCACAAGCCGACACCACAAAATCCCCGCCGAACGATGCTCCTCCGGCTGGTCTGAGCACCGAAGTGGAACCCCAGTTCGCAGGGAGGGCCGGCAACTTGCCCTGCGCCTGGATCCGGTCCCGGAGGTCGATGAGCATCTGGTCCCCGCGCAGGCCGCGCATGCCGAGCTTCTGCCTGGTGCGGGCGAGCACATCGGCGAACAGCGCGGTCACCGCGATTGTCGCGATGATGCCCGGGCCTGCCCGGTCATTCAGCGCGTCATACACGAGCATGATCGTGATCAGGCCGAACAGGATTCGCAGCGCACGGGGCCAGAGCAGCAAGCCGCCGGCCAGCACCGGAAGGATCATCAGGCCCGGCGAGAACCACGAGACCGACACGTGGACGGCCGCGATCCCGATTGTCACGGTGGCGATCGCCAGCCCGAAGGCCACCCGGCGGTTCCTCGTGATGAACTGGCGCCTGGTCTGATCGCGAATGCCTGCCGCAGCCGAGCGCAGGGCACGGCCGACACGGGTCAGTGGCGGGGAAATCATGATGGCGGCACTGTATCGGCACACCGAGGATCTGGCACGTTCCCGGCCCGGGCACTCCGTGGTGACGACCAGGGCGGCGAATGGCACGGCTGAGATACGCCCTGGGTGTGTCTCGTGGATCTTGGCCGTCGCGAGCGGCCGCCGGAGGGATGGATCGCAAGGCGGAGGAGGAGCCAATAGCGGAGCTATGGGCGACGACGACAACGCCGCGAGGCGCCCTCCGGCGACTGTGCGGCAAACACCGGTGCAGCAGGCTGAAGATCCACGAGACACGCCCTACCCCTGGTGGTCGTGGAAGACTGATGTTGGAGGACGCGATGGCCGGGATGAAGATCACGCTGGATGCCGCGATGCGGGTCAGGGACGTGTCGCGGCCGAGGCCAGATCACGAGGCCGCGGCCCAGGCTCAGTCGGCGTCGCCCCCGGCCCAGTCGGCCCGGGCTCAGCCGGCGTCGGGCCCGGCCCCGTCGGCCCCGGCTCAGCCGGCGGCGGCGCAGGCTCAGTCGGCGCAGGCGCGGCCGGGCCCGGCTCGGGCGGCCGCGGCCCGTGCGGCCCCGGCGGCGGCCGCGGCCCGGGCGGACAGGACTGGCCAAGCAGTCGCCCAGCGCAGCCCGAGCGCCCCGGCCGGCAGTCGGTCCCCCGCCGCATCTCCCCCGGCTACACCGGCCGGGCCAACCGGGCGCGGGCGCCGCGCCGCTCCAGCCGCGAGTTCCCCGGGCACGGACACGTCTGGGACGGGGAACCGAGACACCACCAGCGATGCGGGCACGCGCGGCACCGGGGGAAACACGCGCGGCAGCAGGGGGAAGAGGCATCGCTCACGCAGACGCTTCCCGCGCTGATCATCGGCGGTTCATGATCACGGTACCTTTTCAGTTACCCGCGCTGAGAATGTACCGTGATCATGAAGGCGGACGCCTCACCGACGGTCAGGGCGCGTCGGGCAGCGCAGGCAGTACGCCGGTCTTCTCGTAGTCCGAGATCATCTCCAGCCGCCTGACATGCCGCGATTCCCCGGAGAACGCCGTCTCCAGGAACACCCGCGCGAAGCCCAGGGCGTCCTGCGTCTGGTACATCCTGGCGCCGAGGCTGAGCACGTTCGCGTCGTTGTGCAGCCGGGCCAGCCGCGCGGTCTCGTCGCTCCAGGCGACCGCCGCCCGGATCCCGCGGATCTTGTTGGCGGCGATCTGCTCACCGTTGCCGGATCCGCCGATCACGATGCCGAGGCTGCCCGGATCCCCCGCGACCGCACTGGCCGCGCGCATCACGTAGGGCGGGTAATCGTCCTGCCCGGCGTAGCCCGCCGGGCCGCAGTCCACTGCTTCGTGGCCCGCGGTAGCCAGCCACTCGACCAGGGCTGCCTTCAGCTCAAATCCAGCGTGATCGGAACCCAGGTATACGCGCACGGACGTCAGTCTGCCAGAACGTTTGCTCAGCCGTTGATGTCAGCTGTAGATGCTCAGCCGGGCCTGCTCAGCCGGGCCTGCTCAGCCGGGCCTGCTCAGCCGGGCCTGATCAGCCGTTGATGCTCGGCGGTTGATGTCAGCCGGTCTTGCTCAGCTGGGCCTGCTCAGCCGGGCCTGCTCAGCCGGGCCTGCTCAGTCGAAGATCGGATCGCGGGTACGGCTCCGCTTGAGCTCGAAGAACCCGTCGGTGCCCATCACGAGCAGCACGCCGTCCCAGAGCTTGGCCGCGGCCTCGCCGCGCGGGATCGGGGACAGGACCGGCCCGAAGATCGCGACGTCGCCGATCGAGATCACCGGCGTGCCGACCTCATAACCCACCCGGTCCATGCCGTCGTGGTGGGAAGCCCGGAGCGCTTCGTCGTAGTCACTAGAGTCCATGGCGTCAGCCAGTTCCGCAGGCAACCCGACCTCGGTGAGCGCCGCCTCGATGGTCGAACGCTCCTTGGGCGCCTGGTCATGATGGAACCGCGTGCCGAGCGCGGTATAGAGGCTGCCCAGAACTCCCGGGCCGAGTTTCTGCTCGGCCGCAATGCACACCCGGACCGGACCAATTGCCTTCGCCATGAGTTCCTTGTAGTTCTCCGGCAGGTCAGGCTTGTTCTCGTTGAGCAGCGCCAGGCTCATGACATGCCAGCGGACCTCGACCGGGCGCACTTTCTCCACTTCGAGCATCCACCGGGACGCGATCCACGCCCATGGGCACAGAGGGTCAAACCAGAAATCAACAACGGTTGGCTCCTGCTCGGCCATGGTGCTCCTTCTCGGGGGTTACCGCGCGCCGCCCGACACCGCGCGCTGGTGGCACCGCAGCGTCCCTGGGCACCAGAGGCGTTAACCGGGCCGGCCGCACCGGCATTCCGCCGTGGCCATGGGAAGATGCCGGAACGGCAGAGCCCGGAAGAACCCGGGACAGCCGAGCACGAAAGGATCAGCAGTTGGCTAGCAATCTGACCCGCGACGAGGCACGCGACCGGGCACGGCTGCTCGATGTCGGCTCCTATCGGGTGAAACTCGACCTGACCGGCGGGGAGACCACCTTCACCTCGGTAAGCACGGTCAGGTTCCGCTGCGCCCGCCCCGGAGCCACGACGTTCATCGACCTGACCGCGCCTGCGGTCAGCACAATCACCCTCAACGCGGCGACGGTAAGCCTGGACGCCTTCGACGGCAACCGGATCAGGCTGGAGCGTCTCCAGGCTGACAACGAACTCCGGGTCGTGTCGGAGTGCGCCTACTCACGCAGCGGTGAGGGCCTGCACCGGTTCACCGATCCCGCGGACGGCGGCGTCTACCTCTACTCCGACCTGGAGACCTTCGACGCCCACCGCGTTTACGCCTGCTTCGACCAGCCCGACCTCAAGGCGACCTTCGAGTGGTCGGTCACCGCCCCCGTGGGCTGGCGGGTCATCTCGAACATGGCGCCGGACATGACCGCGCAGACCTCGGCGGGCAGCGCCGCGCCAGCGCCGGGTACCACCGTGCCAGTACCGGATACCACCGTGCCAGCGCCGGGCACCACTGCCTCCTGGGAGTTCCCGCCGACGCCCGTCATGTCCACCTACATCACCGCCATCGCGGCGGGGCCGTTTCATGTGGTCACCGCGGAGCATGACGGTATCCCGCTCGGCATCTACTGCCGGGCGTCCCTCGCGCGGTACCTCGATCCTGAGGAGATCTTCGAAGTCACCCGGCAGGGGTTCGACTTCTTCCACGGCGCGTTCGGCGTGCGCTACCCGTTCGGCAAGTATGACCAGCTCTTCGTGCCTGAATTCAAGGCCGGTGCGATGGAGAACGCGGGCTGCGTGACGTTCCTCGAGGACTACCTGTTCCGCTCCAGGGTCACCGACTTCGCCCGCGAGATGAGGGCCGAGACGATCCTGCACGAGATGGCGCACATGTGGTTCGGTGACCTGGTCACCATGCGCTGGTGGGACGACCTGTGGCTGAACGAGTCGTTCGCCACCTGGGCAGGCACGCTCGCTCAGGCTGAGTCGACCCGCTGGCGGGCGGCCTGGACGACGTTCGCGCAGTTGCACAAGGCCTGGGCCTACCAGCAGGATCAGCTGCCCTCCACGCATCCCATCGCGGCCGACATCCCGGACATCACGGCGGTCGAGGTCAACTTCGATGGGATCACCTACGCCAAGGGCGCCGCCGTCCTCAAGCAGCTCGTCGCCTATGTCGGCCGCGACAACTTCCTGGCCGGCGTCCGGCGCTACTTCGACCGGCATGCCTTCGGCAACGCGGCACTGGCCGACCTGCTGACCGCCCTGGAGGAGACCTCGGGGCGGGACCTGTCCACCTGGTCCAAGCAATGGCTGGAAACGGCGGGGGTCAACACGCTCCGGCCGCAGATCCAGGTCGGTGACGACGGCGCCATCACCGAATTCGCTGTCCTCCAGGAGGCGCCCGCGGCCCACTCCGTGCTGCGGCCGCACCGCATCGCGATCGGGCTTTACGACCGGACGGACGCCGCCCTGATCAGGCGCCGCCGGGTGGAAGTGGACGTCAGCGGTGATCGCAGCGTTATCACCGATCTCGCCGGTGAGAGCCGCCCCGACCTGGCGCTCATCAACGATGACGACCTCACCTACGCCAAGGTCCGGCTGGATGACCACTCACTGCGTACGCTCATCACCGGCATCGGGGAGTTCCATGACTCGCTCCCCGCGGCGCTGTGCTGGTCCGCGGCGTGGGACATGTGCCGTGACGCCGAGATGGCGGCCCGCGACTACGTCCGCCTGGTGATGTCGGGCCTGGATTCTGTGGGCGACATTTCCGTCGCGCAGACCCTGCTGCGCCAGGCGTGGGCCGCGTCCCACCGGTACACCGACCCGGCCTGGCGCGGCACCGGGCTCGACCTCATGGCGACCGCCCTGCGCGGCCTGCTGCAGCGCGCCGAGCCAGGCTCAGACCAGCAGCTCGCCTACCTGCAGTCGCTCGCCAGCGTGGCGACCGAGCCCGGCGACCTGGCCCTGCTACAGGGCCTGCTCGACGGGTCCGTCGCGCTCGACGGCCTGGCCGTGGATACCGAGCTACGCTGGCGGCTGCTGCACCGGCTGGTCAGCCGGGGCGCCGCGGGGCCGCCCGAGATCGACGCCGAACTGGCCAGAGACGCCACCGACGCGGGCGAGCGGCGTGCCGCGTCGTGCCGTGCCGCCATCCCCGAGCCGAGCGCCAAGCAGGCGGCGTGGGACACGATCACGAGCGGCACCTTGCCGAATGCCATGTTCCGCGCGGTGCTCTCCGGCTTCGCCGACCCAGACCAGCTCGACCTGCTCCAGCCCTACACCGAGCGCTACTTCGACGTGGTCGGTGACATCTGGCGGGACTGGAGCAGCGACATGGCCCAGTGGTTCGTGAACAACGCCTACCCGCTGTTCCAGGTGTCGCAGGAGACGACCCGCCTGACCGACGACTACATCGCCAGGGCCAACCCGCCCGCCGCCTTGCACCGCCTGCTCACCGAGTGCCGCGACACAGTGCAGCGCGCGCTGCGCTGCCAGGAGCGGGACCGGCAGGCCTCTTGACCCGGCCGGTGCCGCGACACAGTGCAGCGCGCGCTGCGCTGCCAGGAGCGGGCCGGCAGGCCTCTTGACCCGGCCGGTGCCGCGACACAGTGCAGCGCGCGCTGCGCTGCCAGGAGCGGGCCGGCAGGCCTCTTGTGACCCGGGCCCAGGTTGGACCTGGCCCAGGTCCGGCCCGCATAGCCGGGCAACCGTTATGCGGACGTTACGCGTAAGGGCCTTGACCGCCGTTTCCGGGGAGGATTTACTCCTTGCAACCGGTACCGCAACCGGTACCGCAACCGGTACCGCAACCGGTACCAAGGACGGCCGGCGGAAAGGGCGGCCATGCCGATCACGAGGGCTACGGCCTGCTGCTGTTCACGTGTAATCGCGGCGACGGGTCGATGCGGCAATTCGCTACCCAAGTCTCGGCCAAGGCCTTCGACGGCCTGCTGGTGGTCGAGCCCGAAGGCACCATCGACTGCATCGCCGGGCTATACGGACGCGGCCTTGCGGTCGTCATGATCGACGACCGCGCCCAGCGGCCGCGGTTCCCATCGGTGGCGACCACGAACCGCGACGGCGCCGAGGACGCGGCGCATCACCTGCTCGCGCTGGGCAGGCGCAGACCGCTCGTTATCACCGGAGAGGCCCGCTTCGGCTGCACCCGCGAGCGCCTGGCCGGCTTCGCCGAGGCCTTCGCCACCGGAGGGCAGCCCATCGACCCGGGACTTGTGGTGGAAGGCGACTTCACCGTTGAGTGCGGACGGCTCGCGGCCAGCCGGATGCTGGACGCGGGAATCGCCTTCGACAGCGTGTTCGCGCATAACGACCTTTCCGCCGCGGGCGCACTGCAGGCGGTGCGTGAAGGAGGGCTCAATGTTCCCGAGGATGTCGCCATCGTGGGCTTCGACGACATCCCCCTGGCCGCGCACACCGAGCCCCCGCTGACAACCGTGCGCCAGCCACTTCGCGAGATGGGAGAGGCAGCGGCCCGCATGCTCATCTCGCATTTCGGTGAGACATCCCTGGCCGATGTCCCGACCGTCATTCCCACTACCCTGGTCATACGAGGTTCGACTGCATCGGCACTTAAGTGATCGAGTTTCCGGACAATTTCGTCTTCGGCGCGGCGGCGGCCGCCTATCAGATCGAAGGGGCGGTCGCTGAGGACGGTCGCGGTCCCTCCATCTGGGACACCTTCAGCCATACCCCAGGAAAGATCGGGGGCGGCGACACGGGCGACATCGCCACCGACCACTATCACCGGGTCAGCGATGACGTCCGCATGATGGCCTCACTCGGCTTGCAGGCCTACCGGTTTTCCGTCTCATGGCCGCGCATCCTCGCAACCGGATCAGGACAGCCGAACCAGGCGGGAATCGATTTCTATTCGCGGCTGGTCGACGAACTGCTCGGGCACGGCATCTCACCCGTGGCGACCCTGTATCACTGGGATCTTCCGCAGCCGCTCCAAGACTCCGGTGGCTGGGCCAGCCGCGACACGGCCTTCCACTTTGCCGAGTACGCGCAGATCATCGTGGAGTCGCTGGGTGATCGCGTCCGGACGTTCATCACGCTCAATGAGCCATGGTGTGCCGCCTTCCTGGGCTATGCCACGGGCGTGCATGCACCGGGCCTCACCGACGACGCGTCCGCGCTGGCCGCCGCGCACCACCTGAACCTCGCCCACGGTCTTGGCGTGCAGGTCCTGCGGGCCCAGGCTCCGTCCTCGACCCAGGTGTCGATCTCGCTGAACTTGCACAATGTGCGTGCGGCCTCCGACTCCGATCTCGATCGGGACGCCGCACGGGCCGTCGACGCGATCTCCAACCGGATCTTCCTCGACCCGATACTCCGGGGCGCCTATCCGGGCGACCTGATCGCCGATACCGCGCATGTCGTCGATTGGCCGACCCTGATCCATGACGGTGACCTGGCGGTGATCAGCGCTCCGATCGACTTTCTCGGCGTCAACTACTACTCCCCTTCGCTGGTCGCATCCGTGGACGGTGACTCGTCCGCGACAGCCGCCCTCTCGGGTGCTGACCCGATGGGCGCCAACGCGCCGTCGAGGTGGCCGGGCAGCGATCTGGCCCAGGCCGTCCCGCAACCGGGCCCCTACACCGGCATGGGCTGGCGGATCGAGCCGCAGTCGCTGACCGAACTGCTGCTTCGCGTCGACCGCGACTACCCGGGCACTCCGCTGATGATCACCGAGAACGGCGCGGCGTTCGCCGACGAGGTCGGCGCGTCCGGAGTCGTCGACGACCAGGACCGCATCGAGTATGTCCGTGATCATCTGGCCGCGGTGCACGCCGCCATCGAGGCCGGCGTCGACCTGCGCGGCTACTTCCTCTGGTCACTCATGGACAACTTCGAATGGGCGTGGGGATACGGGAAGCGGTTCGGCATCGTGCACGTCAACTACGAGACGCAGGCGCGGACGCCGAAGGCGTCGGCACTCTGGTACCGCGACGTCATCGCGGTGAACGGCTTCGTGCCCGCCGAGCCGGCGCAGATGTCGTAGCTGACGCGGACAGCTAGTGGTCTGTAAGGGGGGTGCCCGCCTGGGCGACGTGCAGCCAAAGAAGACTCCCCTTACAGACCACTGAGCCCCACCGCGGGCTCCGACGGAGGACGGTAACCCATGCTGGCGCCGCGGGACAGCCGCAGCCGGGAGTCGCGACGGCTCGACGGGCTGTGGCGTTTCCGGGTAGATCCCGGCGCCGAAGGCAGCGCCGACCGCTGGTGGGAGCGGCCGTTGGGCGGTGCGCGCGAGATGGCGGTTCCGGCGAGCTACAACGACCTGGTGACTGACGCGGCCGAGCGTGAGCATGTCGGCGATGTCTGGTACCAGCGTGACGTGCGGGTTCCAGCGTCATGGGAGGGCAGGCGGATCGTCCTGCGATGTGACGCCGCGACGCACCGCGGCACGGTATGGGTCGGCGACACCGAGGTCGCCGAGCACGTCGGCGGCTATACGCCGTTCGAGGCCGACGTCACGCAGCACGTCCGGTGCGGTGAGGCCTTCCGGATGACGGTCCGCGTCAACAATGAACTGACCACGGCCACGATCCCACCCGGAATGATCTCTGTCACGGCCGGTGGCCGCAGGCAGCGCTACTTCCACGACTTCTTCAACTATTCCGGGCTCCACCGGTCGGTGTGGCTGTACACGACCCCCCGGGCGCACATCGCGGACGTGTCCGTGACGACCGACCTCGACCTGCGGGCCGGACTCGGCCGGGTGACCTACCACGTGGACGTCGCCGGCGCCGGCCCGACATCGGTCGTGCTCCGGGACGCGACCGGGGCGGTGGTCGCCGATGCGAAGGGCCGCGATGGTGTCCTCGTCGCCGAGGGTGTCCGGCCGTGGCAGTGCGAAGACCCGTACTTGTACCTGCTGGAGGTCGAGCACGGCGATCCCGCGGACGCCGACCACTATCCGCTGCCGGTCGGCATCCGCACCGTACACGTCGAGGGCACGCGCCTGCTGCTCAACGGGCAACCGGTCCGGCTCCGCGGCTTCGGGATGCACGAAGACACCGCGCTGCGCGGCAAGGGTCACGACGACGCCCGGATGGTTCGCGACTTCGCGCTGCTGAAATGGGTCGGGGCGAACTCGTTCCGCACCTCCCACTATCCCTACGCTGAGGAGGTTCTCGACTACGCCGATCGTCAGGGCCTGCTCGTCATCGACGAAGCCCCGGCCGTGGGCCTGCATTTCAGCCTCGGGCACCAGGGCGACCCGGGGGCACGGACGTTCGGCGCCGGCGCGATCGGCGAGCAGGCCCAGGCGGCTCACCGGGCGGCCCTCCGGGAACTGATCGGCCGTGACCGTAATCACCCGAGCGTCGTCGCGTGGTCCATCGCGAACGAACCCGACAGCGCCGAGCCGGCCGCGCGCGACTACTTCGCGCCGCTGGTCCGTGCGGCCCGGGAGCTCGATTCGAGCCGCCCGGTCTGCTTCGCGAACGTCGCGACGGCGCCTCCGGACCTCGACGTCGTCACCGACCTCTTCGATCTGGTGTGCGTCAACCGCTACTACGGCTGGTACGTGGACACCGGTGACCTGGAGGCCGCCGAGCGGAATCTCGAAGCGGAACTCCGCGCGTGGGCCCGCCACGGGAAGCCCATCCTGGTGACCGAGTTCGGTGCCGACGCGCTGCCCGGGCGGCACGCGCTGCCGCCGACGGCATGGTCAGAGGAATACCAGGCGCAGCTGATCGAGATGTCGCTGCGCGTGTTCCGGCGTGTGCCGGAGGTAATCGGCGAGCATGTATGGAACTTCGCCGATTTCGCCACCGCCCAGGCGGTGCACCGTCCCGGCGGTAACCACAAGGGAGTGTTCACCCGCGACCGCCAGCCCAAGGCGGTGTCCTGGCTTCTCCGCGAGTTGTGGGGCGGCCAGTCTGCGTGACTCACCGCCCCGGCGGTGCTGGCTTCCCGCGTGTCGTGGGGCGGCCAGTCTCGGTGACCTGACCGCCCCGTGCGCGTGGGTCAGGTGCCGAAGACCTGGAACTCCCACAGCGAATACCCGTAGCCCGTGGCTCGCTGTGTGCCGTACATCCGCACATAGCGGCCCGTGCCGGTCACCGGAAGGGTCTGAATCCCTCCGGTGCCGGTCGTCGTCGAATAGATCGTGGTCCAGGTGGTGCCGTCGTTGGAGGTCTGGATCTGGAATGCCTTGGCGTAGGCGGCTTCCCAGTTCAGGATGACCTGGCTGATGGTGTGGGTGGCGCCGAGGTCGACCTGGAGCCATTGCGGGTCACTGAACGCGCTCGACCAGCGGGTGGTGGTGTTCCCGTCGACGGCATTGGATGCCGGGTAGCCGGCGCCTTCCAGCGAGGACGCGGTGGCGGGGTGGCCTTGGGATAGCAGGGTGCCGGTGCCGCCGGATCCGGTCGGCGTGGCGGTGGCCTCGTTCGAACTCGGCGACGTACCCGCCGTGTTGCTTGCGGTGACCTTGTAGTAGTAGGGGGTGCCGTTGGTGAGCCCAGTGTTGGTGAAGCTGGTCGATGTGGATGTGCCGACCGGCGTGGTGCCCTCGGCGCCGGGGGCGGTGCCTCGGTAGATGCTGTAGCTGGTGGCGCCGGTGCTGGCGTTCCAGGTCAGCCCGACCGAGCCATTGCCCGCTGAGGCCGCGAGGCCAGTGGGCGCCGGCGGGATGGTGGATCCGGCGGCGGGTACCACCGAGACCTCGTTCGAGTTCGGTGACACGCCGACGCTGTTGTTGGCGGCGACTTGGTACCAGTACGTCTTGCCGTTACTGAGTCCGGTGTCGGTATAGGTGGTGGTGGTGCCGCTGACGGTGGCGATCGGCGTGTTCTGTTCGCCATCTTCGGCGGTGCCGCGGTAGATGGTGTAGGAGGTCGGGCTGCCGCTCGTGCTGGCCGTCCACCTGAGTGCCACCGAGCCGCTGCCCGGCGTCGCGCTCAGGTTGGTCGGCCCGCTCGGGACGGAGGCGGTCGCCGGGGTGACGATCAGCTGGTCAACCCGCGAGACGCCGTGGTCGCTCGATGCCAGCAAGGCGACGGAGTTCACGCCAGCATTCAGGTGAGCCTGGAGTGAGGAAAGCTGGTAAACGTCGAAACTTCCGGTGATCGGGAAGCGCTCGGTCGTGGTGAGAACGGTGCCGTTGACCTCAAGCCCCATTTCCCGGTCGTTGACCGAGGGGAAAAGGCCGCCCTGGAAGGCATACCGCCAGGCGATTGTATACAGACCGCTGGTCGGCACGACGACGTTGTTGAACGTCATGCTGCCGCTAGTGGCGTAGGCCATGTCCACGACTTTTTGTCCCGGGGAATTGGAGCCGGAGGATCCGAGTACCTGGGGGAACCAGCCGGTCAAGGTCTGGAACCAGTCGAAGCCAGCGAGCCGTGCGTCTTCACCATAGAAGATCAGGCTGCTGCCCGAGGCCACGCCAGCGGTGGTGCCGCCGGTGCTTTGCGGCGGCGGGGTCTTGGACGCGTCCTCGGGGGTCCGGGCGGATTGGCCGCAGGAGTTCACGGCGGTCATCTCGTAGAAATAGATCGGCGTGGGGCTGAGGTTCTTGTCGACATAGGTGAGGGCGGTGGTGGTCGCGTACGGCGTGTTGCCTTCGGCGCCTGAGGTGGTGCTCCGGTAGATGTTGTAGCTGGTGGCACCGGGGCTAGCGGTCAAGCCGATGGTGATGGATGAGTCGTAGCCGGCGTGCAGTTCCTCGCCCGGCGGGGCCGGAACGGTGCATGCTGCCGGGGCTCCTGCCGCCCCTGGTTGCGCCTGGGCGGCGATCGTCCCGACCCCGAGCGAGACCGGAAGCAGTAGAGCCGCGAATACCACGGCCGCGCGGCGGAGTGCCTTGTTCGCGTGAACGCCTTTCAGCCGGCCGCGCACGCGGCCTGCCACATCTGCTCTGTCTCGCTCGTTCAGCATTGGTTTTGTCCTTTTAAAGTTCGTGGCCGGCCCGGAGAGGCCCCCCGGCCGCCGGCAGACCCGGGCACGTGGGTCTGCCGGCGCCGCTGCTCACGCGGTGAGCTGGGGAGATGGGTTGGTTACGGGAAACTGACCACATCACTCGGAGTGGTGTTGGTGGGCGTGGTCGCACCTGTCGTGTTGATGACGTTGGTGATCGAGCCCTTGTTGTTCAGGGAGACCGTGAGCAGATCGTGCCACTTCACGCCGGCGGTGGCCGGCGCCTCGTACGCCCGGGCCGAGACGACCGCCGGGTTGACGTTGAAGAAGCAGTAGCTGCCGAGGCCCCATCCTTCGAACGTGGTGACGCTGTTGGCCACCTTGATCGCGGCGTAGCCGTTGGTGCTGCCGTTCATCCACGCCGCCTGGTTGGGCGGGTCGTACGGCATCTCGTTCTGGAAGAAGATTATCTTTCCGTTCTGGCCATTCCAGGTGACCTCGTACTTCTGGTAGTGCTCGACGAACAGGCCGGTTGCCTCGACGTTGTTGCCGTTGACGATCATGCCGTTGTCGGCGGTGTT
>Ga0137392_10001580_pt1 | contig 13164 bp, 11 predicted proteins | sample 15con2h34AmetaG_FD_101394 | JGI IMG/M metagenome (GOLD analysis project Ga0137392, IMG submission 101394) | Vadose zone soil microbial communities from Angelo Coast Range Reserve, California, USA - 15con2h3.4A metaG | ecosystem: Environmental > Terrestrial > Soil > Vadose zone > Saprolite... | reverse complement strand
GAGGGTCAGGTCGGCGACCACTCTGCACAGCCGCGAATTCTCTTCTTGGAGTTGTGATCAGCCCCCGCTGAGTGGTTCAGGTGGAATATTAGTTTAAGGTTGGCCGTTGCGCTAGCGTGGCCGGCGGAGCCGGTCGGCGTAGCGCAGCCGGCCACGCGGCGAACGTAGGTACGAACACCTCTGGTGCTGGTGGTTTGTATCCGATTGAGGCGTGGGGCCTGATCGCGTTGTAGTGGCGTCGCCAGCTCTCGATGACCATCTGGGCCTCGCGCAAAGTGTAGAAGATCTCGCCGTTGAGCAGCTCATCGCGCAGGCGGGCGTTTGAAGCTCTCGATGTAGCCGTTCTCCCACGGGCTGCCCCGCTCGATGTAGGCGGTATTGCGCTGCTCCCGGCCGCAGCCGGATGCACGATCCGTCGGCCAGCCAGAGCTTGCCGCGCTGGGGTTGCTTATGGAGACCTTCAGCCCCTCACGTTGCCAGATCGCTCGACCCGCCTGTCGTTGATTATCCAGCCCGCCTGATGCAGGAGCTCGGCGACCTTGCGATAGCCATAGCGGCCGTAGCCGGGCAAGCTCGATAATATCGGCTGTGAGACGCTGCTCGTCGTCACAACCGCCCAGGACCTTGCGTTGCGTCGGGCGATGCTGCCCGAGCGCGCCGCACAGGCGCGACGCTCGGAGACATGCAGCTGCGCTCGGACCTGCTCAATGCAGGCACGGCGACGCGCGGGCCTTAGAAGTTTCCCCGAGCAGTCTCCTGCAGAATGAGCTTATCCGGCGTCAGATCGGAGACCGCCTTGTGCAGCCGGCTGTTCTCGAGCTCAAGGTCCTTCAGGCGCTTCACGGATGGGTACGCCGAAGGCGTAATAAGGGCGAGCGCCGCAAGTAAACGCTCGCGCGAGGCTCACCAGAGCGGCGTCGTCCTGGCAGCCCGAGATAGACCCAGATCATAGACAGAAATACCGTAGGAATCTGGAATTGCCAGAACAGATCAACCTCTATGGGCAAGCGGAACAGGTGGAAGAGAAAAACAGCAATGGCAAAAATCTGCTCCGCGTCAGGCCGTGAAAATAGCAAACATGATCCAATCCTGACGGATATAGTGGCCAAGGTCGCTAAGAGTACAAGTAGTCCGACGTAGCCAAGATCCACAGCGACTTGTAAAAACGTGTTGTGGAAGTGGTACCCCGTCTTGTCAATTTTGAGATCGTGGGACCATATCTCTTCAGCTCCCCAGTTTCCAGGTTGCCAATAGGCCTGGTAACCGACCCCGAGCATAGGGCGTTTCTCGATCGCCATATCGGCCCATTCCCACATCCACGTTCGGCCTGTCAATGTCACGTCCTTTCCGAGAGAATTGAGGAGTGTGGTGAAGTCTCCGACATATAGCCAAACGATCAGAAACAAAACGACCAAGAAAGCCATGAGAAGAAGGAATGCAAAACGGAGCGCGGGCGCAAAACGAGCGACGAAAGCAAGCAGGCAAGTGACTGCTATTGCGGCCATCGAAAAGACCAATGCGCCTGTCGACCTCGATAGAACCAGGAGTACAGGAGACACTGCAGCTGCTGCGAATGCGATTAATCGAACTATGCCTGGCCGCGACCTGTCGAACGCGACGATCGTCGCCGTAAGCAGCAGCAGCCCGACGGAATAACCAAAATAATTCTTGCTACCGAATAACCCGACCAGTGTGACCTCACCACCCCAAACCTCATTCTGGCCCACTAGTAAACCGAGGGCTGTAACAAATGCCAATGCCGAAAACAGGGCCCCTAGCATCGTTCGCGGCTTGACGCACGACCCTGCCAATACTCCAATGATAGCTGTCAGCAGATATTGTGTGCCGGCTCTCAGCGTCCATCCCGCAACACCCGACCACGCCGTAGACAACAATGCGAATAGGGGCAGCGCCAACACAGGCCAGTTCGAAAGCAACCTTCCAATTGTTGCATTAGGGTTCCGCGCTGCTATCCAGACCCACGGAAAAAGGAATAGCAAAATTACAGCCGTTGTGCCAATTTGCGTTGCTGTCCAATGGCCAGACAGCAGCATTGCAAATGAAAAGAAGCAAAGGGCCCAGTCTGAACGGTCTGTCCCTGCAAAAAACGCCGCTGCCCGCGGACTTGACGGCGCGGCTCCGGCCACTCCAATTCGAACGCTCAAGGCCCCGCCTCGTTCCAGGTATCGATCCACTGCATTCGCGCGAACCCTCCAAGTTGCTGAGATCCCCGGGGCAGAACGCGCGTCCGGTGCGGGGCGCTAGAATGACCGAATGGATCAAGGTCAGCATATATTGCGGCACTACTTATGTCCACACGAGGCTCTCCGCTGATTGCATCGAACCGTCATTTTTGGTCCATATCCGGGACGCTCACAGAGTCTTGCCCGCTAACGTTCGCGCACCCATTGTCCCTCCGCCGCCCAAGGGCCGACTCGGTTGCTTTGAGTTGCGGCTCAGCGGCAAAAAATGTCAATTTCCGTGACTAGCGCATCCACCCGGAAGGCGCAGGTGATCGCATGCCGGCGAGCGGGCTGCGACTTGCCGTGGGGGCGGGGCGCGCAGCCGCAGACGCGACGGTCCCATGCTTCAGCGCCGCTGCAACAAATCCGTTCCTTCTCCATTCTCCGACCAGCGACGGCGACATTGCAGTGACGTGATCACCTCAATCGCCCCCTGTCATGGGAATATCCCTAGGAACAATCCTGTGACATCACCTCCGCTCCCGCGTCCGAGACGCGGCACCGGGCGAGAACGAGGCCGAGCGTCGGGCCTCCGAGGTGCAGTTGTTCAGGCACTCGCCGCTAAGTGCCAAGAATGATATCCCCGACCGAGGGGCTCGTGGCCGCTGCTGCTCTCAATCGCCTCAAGCACGGTCACCTCCGGCATAGTCACGCATAAAGCCGTACCAACTCAAAAAGCCAATTTCGGCGACGAGCAACCGAGACCGGAGGCGCCGCCGACTTCGCTTTCGTCGTCTTGCGACCTGCTGGATTCGCAGTCGGTGTGGCGCTAGGCTTGCGCTCGTCCAATTCGCCTAATTTGTCCGCTCCGCGCTAAGGATTACGCGATGTCCGGTATCTTCCCGAGCGGTCTATCTGGGGCCAATGTTCATGCGCACTTCATTCATTTCTGTAAACGGCTCACTACCGCGATTCGCCGTCCCGCGTTCCATCCGTGGTCTAGTGGGGCAACGACGGCTATTGTAATGGTTGCCTTTCTTCCGGCGATCAACACTCCCGTCTTCAGTGCCGAAGATGAAGCCCGGCACTACAACCGCCTGCTCGGGCGAGGCATCAATCTGGGTAGCGCTCTCGAAGCGCCGCAAGAGGGGGCCTGGGGTATCACATTGAAGTCTCGGTATTTCCGGGACATCAAGAATGCCGGTTTCAACTCGGTGCGGATTCCGATCAGCTGGTCCACACATGCCGGGACCCAGCCCCCGTATGCAATCGAACCCATGTTCTTCGGTCGGGTGGATTGGGCGGTCAATCAAGCCCTATCGCGTGGCCTCGTGGCCGTCATCAATGTGCACCATTATGATGAAATGAACAGAGACCCCGTCGCACATCTGCCGCGCCTCGTCGGCATGTGGAAGCAGATTGCGCAGCACTATCGCGGCTACTCGGATCGCCTTTACTTCGAACTGCTGAACGAGCCGGTCCGCCAATTGACGGATGATCAATGGCAGGGCGTCTTCCCGGAACTCCTCCACGCCGTGCGCGAAACGAATCCGGCGCGGATGGTTATCGTCGGCCCGGCGAATGGGAACGACCTCCGTCATCTCGACAAGCTGTACCTGCCGGAAGAGGACCGGCATCTGATCGCCACCTTCCATTACTATTCTCCACCCCAGTTCACCCACCAAGGAGCTGGTTGGGTCCCCGGTAGCGATGCGTGGAAGGGCACAACCTGGACAGGTTCTGCACAGGAGCGCGACGTAATGGCGCGAGACTTTGACGATGCGGCGGCGTGGGCCGCAAAAACCGGGCGGCCGTTGTACGTTGGGGAGTTCGGCAGCTATGAGGAGGCAGACATGGCGTCGCGGGTGCGATGGACGCGCGCCGCCGTTAACGAGGCCCAAAAGCACAGGTTCAGCTGGGCGTACTGGGAATTTTGCGCTACTTTTGGAGCGTATGATCCAATTGCGTTGGCGTGGCGCGAGCCGCTGCTGCAGTCGCTGATAGGTAGTGGGAATGGCAACAAGGATTGACCTCGCGGGGGCGACTGACGTCAAGCGGACAAACTGTAATCGGCTTGCGCTAACGGGGCAGCAATGAAAGGCGGGCTGATCGTTGCGGTTACACGGGACCGTTATTCGACAAAATTCAACGTTCCAAAGCCGTCGCGGCATACCATCCGCCCGACGATTTTTGTTCCTACCCACAGAGTGTCTCCTCACATTGAGGGGATCACCGTTTTGTGGCCAACTCGCTGCGACCTGATCCACACCATCAATAGAATTCCAATTCTAACCAAAAAAAAATTTGTTATATCATTCGAGTCTCATTTACCTAGGTATTTTTGGGGCGAAAAGAGCAGGTTCTTTAAGTATATGCGGGGGCTATTGGCGGCACCTTCGTGCCGCAGGATTATTGCTTGGTCAGAATGCGCCAAGAAAATCTTCCTTGCGACGCACGCAGGCACTGAAGAATTCGATGCGCTGGCAGGAAAACTCCAGGTCATTTATCCGAACATCATCTTGCCGGAGTACGAAAATGAACCCCGAACCCGGCAAACCCCCATAAAGCTCGTTTTTGTTGGCTCGCATTTCGGACGAAAAGGAGGCGCGGTGGCGGTGCGGGCCGCCGAACTGGCACGTCTGCGCCGGATGCCCTTACATTTCCACATCATTTCCTCTCTCCAGGCAGGCGGTAACATTTGGACCGACCCACGTGATAGGACTTTTTTTGATCAGTATTTCAAACTGTTGCAGAATGATAACGTCACGTTCGATAAGTCCTTGCCGAACGAAATGGTTATTGAGGCTTTACGTGGTGCGGACTTTTCGATCCTGACGACGCTGAGCGATACGTTCGGGTTCGGCGCCATCGAGTCTCTCGCTGTCGGTACACCGGTCATCGCTACACCCCAAGGAGCATTGCCGGAGTTTATCGTACACGGTTACAATGGATTGACCGTGCCGCTTGAGGTCAATGCCTACGGTGAATGGATCCACGCCGGCCGGTCTGACAAGGATAGCAGGGTATTCGAGGCACTGTACTGCGACGAGATCGAGCGCATGGCGCGCAACCTGGTCGAGGCGGTAGCTCTATATTGCGAAACCTCAGGCCTTCTTGCGACGATGCGGCAGAATGCGCGGGCGACTGCCGAAAAGTTCTTTGACAGCCGAAAGACCTCTCCCCTTCTGGATAGAATTTACGAGGAGAGCGTTTTGGGTCCGGCCCCAAAGGTCCGCGCCCCGTAGTTCCGGAAACACGCTCCTGCTGATTGAGCGCAAGTAATCGAGAACGAGAGGCGATAGAATCTGACTGCGGTGTCAACCAGCGGATCATGGTAGCGGCCCCATATTAGGGCTAATACTCATAAATCAGAGAAGTTGTTGGGCCGCTCATTTTTGGCTCCCCGGATCTTCGGAAAGGAAACGAAAGGAACGAGTCGGACCAACAGGTTACGTTTTATCAGTCTAGACCTTTAGGCGCGTTATCAGTCTGGACCTTTAGGCGCGCAATTGCTGATAGTTCACCGGTAGCAGCCGCATAGGAGATATGCGCCTTCAGTGAGGCCGGAGACGGTCGTTGACAGTCATTTTTACTGTAATATTCTCTTTCTTTTGAGGCAGGCATTTGGTTTGCTGATTGTACCTGGAGCGCAGAATGCAGGCTGCACGGATGTAGAAGGCCACGGCGACGACCCACGCTCAGAGTAAATCGTGCCTCCACACTGCCGACTTAAAACCTGACTACGCCTAGGGACGAACGCGCCGAAAATGCGCATTTCGCCGAGGGCTCACTCGCAGGCATGTCCATCAATGATCTTGTGGCACGCACCTATGTATTTAGTGGCCGAGAGGCATCCCCTTGATCAAGTGGGCGGCCGTGTGAATGACGCCAGCCGCACGTCGCGTGTGATCGCGACTGCATCCGCGCTTGACCGTGAGCGGCATCGGACCCTGCGATGCTAGCGCTCAAAAGCCTCGTGTTTGCACTGCTATTGGGAATTATGATTTGGCCGGCGTTCTATAACGAACAGCCTTTTTTCTTCCCCGACACGACGGCATACATTCGTGCCGCCGATCTTGGCGTCCAAAGCCTGACTCACCACACTACGCCTTGGTCGGTATCTGCCGAAGATAAGGGCGGCGGCGGGCAAGATTCCGCCGATGATCCCGGCACCAAGAGGGTCAATTCGGTCAAGGACAAGACAGTCTTCTCAGGGCGCTCGCCGTATTACGGTGTCTTGCTTTATCTTGGCGAAGTTACTGGCGGCTTTTGGATATCGATCACCTTGCAGGCGCTGGCTCTCCTGATCGCTTTAGCGTGGGCGCTGCGCGCACTGGAGCTGCCCACGTGGCCCCACCTGCTGTGGATCGGGATCGTGATCGCAACCACGACCAGCGCTTCGTTCTTTGCTAGCTTTCTCATGCCAGATGTTTTTGCGGCTCTGACGATACTCGGGTGTTCGGTATTGATCGGCCTTCCTCGCCGCCTGAGCACCGTAGACTACTCAATTTGGCTGTTATTGCTGGCAGCGTCGCTGATGTTTCACGACTCGCACACGCTGATCGCGGCGACATTGCTACTGCTTGGGTTTACGTGGAATCTGCTAACGCGTCGATGGAGCAACTGGCATGGATTGGGGCTCATCGGATTCGCTTTGTTGCTCGCTGCCTGCGCTCAGCTCGTTTTCGATTTCGCGGTACAGCGTGTAGTCGGCGCTAGCCCTCTTCGCCTGCCGTTCCTGATGGCTCGCATCATAGAAGATGGCCCTGGCTATAGATTTCTGCGCGACACGTGTCCGGGCAGCGGCTTCCAAGTTTGCGATTACGTCGATCGATTACCGATGTCTTCAAGCGAGTTTCTATGGGGTTCCGAAATGAATAGGGGTGTATTTGCCCAGTCGTCTCCGGAGGTTCGGCGAGCGCTTTCAGCCGAGCAGGTTGGGTTTTTACTCGCCGTAATTGAGTACGATCCGATCGGGCAGATGTCCGCTTCGCTTCGAAACATCGGCTTGCAGCTAAGCGCCTTGAGACTTAGAGATTTTGAATACGACGAGGAGGAGAAACGCGTCTTTGCGATCAAGATACCGGTCGAGTACCTCGACACACTGCGTCGGAGCGCGGCTTACCGCCATGCGTTGCCTTTGGGATTCTTTTCCGGCGTGATTTTGGTGACGTTTATATGCGGCGGCGCTTTTTCGACCTATATGTTGTTGTCGCCTCGCCTCCGGCAGAGCCTTACGGCCGAAGCCAGGTCCGTTTGCGCCTGGGTTATTGTCGGGATAGTGGTGAACGCAGCGGTGTGCGGCGTGCTGTCGGGGCCGCACAGCCGATACGCGCTTCGAGTCGCGTGGCTGCTCCCCTTGATAGCATTTCTATTAGCGCTAACGTCTCGACCACGATCGGCCATGAGGGGGTTGGTCCACAAGACATAGATGGCGATGTGGAAACTGTTGCATCGGTGCAAACTATATGGCAACGACGAATGCGAAGCGGAAAAACTGGGAGTAATGACCCCAGTGTCTCAGGGCCGACACCACTGATATTCTCAATCGATGGACCATTTTGAGGGTCGCTAACTGCACAGAATCGCCGACCTCCTTCCCTTGCGCTCGGTCCGCCACATGATCTGCAGCGCTCTCTGAGAACATGCGTCCTAGGATCACTGCGCTAAAATGCCCGCCGACCTGCGATAGCTTTCCGCAATCTTTGGACCAGCTCTTCAAATAAGCGTTCCATTAGAAACAGAGATACCTTTGGCGAGCGACAGAAGGCCGCCAGGAACGGCGCATATTTCCGCGCTTTGACCGCCTCTATCACCACAAGCCATTGAACCCGGCAATCTACACTTGCATAGTGCTTTTTCAGGGCGCGGTGTTCGCTCGAGGTTAAAGTCGCCTTAGCCATCAGCTCTACATCGCTGTCCCTTAGGCGCTCGAGGTCCTCCCGGCTGTGTCGTGAACTAATCGAATCGTCCCGCACAACGGATACGTATCCCGCCGCTGGAACGATTAGAAATCGAGCCCCCGCCGCAAGCGCACGGGCATACAAGGCATGGTCTTCACCAAGTCGCAGGCGTTCATCGTATCGCAGCTGATGAAGGTCAAGAAATGGACGCCAGATCAATGGTTTGAGAAAGCCCAACTCCCTTCTCAAGTCGCCACGCCGGTTCACGTTGCCGAGAACGAACTGCTCCAGGCTAAGGGGCCAAGGATCAAAATGCCGATCGAACAGGATTGGCATTAGCGTCTGTTCACCAACCTGATTTCTGCGAGCTTGCAGGAGATCGTCGGCAACGAAGTCCCAGTCATCTGCTTTCGACAGCAGCGCGCCGATTCGCCCAGGAAGGAGGTAATCGTCGCTGTCAAGGATAGTCACCCACGGAGCCGTCGAAATCCTAAGCGCAACATTCCGCGCAGCCGACGGCCCAAGGTTCGAGCGTAGGCGCTCGACAATGACGCGACCGCTATTGGCGTTACATTGCCTCGCGCGCGCTGTTGTGTCGTCGGTCGATCCATCGTCGACAACGATGACGTGTCGCACTTCCGGCTCGGTCAGCGCCGAAAGGATCGCGCGCTCGATCGTATCTGATCGGTTCCGGGCAGCGATTATCACGTCGACGGTACGGGCTACGACCGCGGCCGTACGGGCTTCCCCTGCCTCTCCCCCGGCGATCGGTTGCGCCCTCAACGGCCCTCCATCCATATGGAACCTCATCAATTTCATGCTCCCAGTAGCTCGGCACGGTCAGCGGACCTGCGACGAAATAGGTTGTCGGTTACGGACTGCATAGCGTAAAGATCCTTGCCAACTTCAGACGCCCCTGCGTCGCACCCCTACCAGGTCGAACCTTCCTGTTGGGGTTGGAATCGATGAGTTGGATGGTAATAAGCACTCCTGCAAGAGCAAAAAGCCACGCCACCCTCGCTTGATACCGATCGAATACCTCAGATCCGAAAGCGGAAAGCGTATTATTGATCGCGTAGGCTGCAGGTATTAGAATGGCGAGTGCCGTCGCTTCCCAGAACCCGCGTAGAAAACCAAATATGCGTCCGACGGCGGCAATCGGGAAACTGATATCGACGATGGCTTGCAACAGCGCGCGCGGCACAGCATCTTGTGATTCCAGGCTGTCCTCGTATGCGTGAACTGCAGACAATCCAAATTTCTTGGTCAAAACACCGGTCATCGAGCTGTGATTCGGTAACGGACCCAATTCGGCGCCGGGCGCATGTGTGACGAAGGACGAACCAACGGCATTTACCGCCATCAGTAGCACGTCCCACGAGCGGGAGCGGAGCGTACCAATGACGATTATCGCTTCTTCTCGCATGCCGTCGCATCCTCCGAGCTCTCGATAAGCGCCAGTCGCCCAGAGGAGCTCGTATGATGTCGTAGGCACAGATTTGGCGATTCTACAGATTTTGTAACCCGCGGCCGAGCACGTCTCTTGAAGATAGCGTCGGGCTGGGCCTTGCTCGATCATGTTAGCAAGGAGAATGTCCTGCTGGAAATAAGGCGAAAGAATGCTGAATAACGATATTGTTGAGAAGAATTGCCGTAGCAGAAAGCATCAATGGCACTGACAGGACCCCCGCACGTACCAATAACGATCGTGGCATGTTCGAAAGACAACATGCAAGGCGAATACCACAGAAACGAGGGCGAAGGTTGCGGCAGACGCGAGAAATCGGCGTCCAGATGAAGTGATTCCTATAAAAAAGAGACATGAAAACTGCATAGAAGGGGCTGCGATAAAGATGCGGGGTATATACTAGGTAATCTACGGAATCCGAAAATACCAAAGGAAATCCGTTGATGAATACTGGTATCAAACAGAAGATTGCTCCCACGCCGATCACGAAAAAGGGCGCGGCACCAAACCGATGCACAAGCGAGCGATCGCCCGCCCTCCCGCGCGTGTCCGTTTCGGCAGGACAACTTAACGCAATGCTTCCCTTATGCAATTCCCTTATCAATTTTCGGGTTATGCTCATCATCTGAAAGGTGCGTCGGTAGGCGACGAGATCGTTAGACGTGCGATAAAGTGAAGCCGTCGGCCAAAGACCAGCGAGAACGGAAATGGGTATAATCCCAGGCTTTCGGTCCAGCGTTCTGTACTGAGATTCGTGTCTCGAAAGTGTTCATACCACTCTTGTTCTGATAGATAGTTGTATGGCAATACGACCTCGTGTCCGTAGTTACCGATCCAATCCATCGCTTGTAAGGTCGCTTTGGCAAATGGACCTTCTCGCAGATGATCTTTAATCACTATGTAACGGCGAGAGACCCGAGCTGCCTCACGCAGAAGAATTCTGGCATTGCTGGTATGATGCAATACATCCACGAAGGAAACAACGTCGACCGTTTTTTCAGAGAGGGGAATATGCTCGCCATCAAATAGGTGAACCGGTATGTGTGTATAGGGCCTGATGAGGACGTCGATGCCTTCAATTTTGATGTCTGGCCGGTGCTGTGCGATTGCTCTGGCAATCGAGCCGTCACCTGTGCCAACATCGAGCACCTCAGCTCTGATAGGAATTTCTTTTGCTAGGTTTGCCGCGAGAATTCGTACTCGCCGACCGAAAACAAGCGCACCGTGGGCTCTATTCAAAATGTCCTTTCCAGGGATCATGGCGTTTGGCCAACGACATACATTGCAGTGGCTGGACATAGGCCCTCAACCATGCAGGTCAGTGAATTGGGGACCGCCATCATATCTCAACCTCAATAATTGCGGAAAGGAATGCCGTAAAGGCGAGCTGCAGCGCCAGAGCGATGCTTGTAATCGACACCGTCAATACTCGGATCATCGCACCGTATTGAAGCGGCCCAAACCCCGCATCCACCCATTGCGCGACACACCAGATCATGCCGCCGAGACCGAGCATGCCAATGAACAGCGCAACGAGCAGCACTCGCTCCAATGTGAGAGGAACAAGGAACCGCTCCACGACCTTCGAACGTGGCAGTAGTCCGCGGGCGGCGGCGTAGCGACGGACCACCACTGCAAAAGAGATGCACTGCATGCCAATCAAAACGGTGACGGCGCTGACCAGGAAGGTGTGAATGTCGAGACTGATGTTCGGCGTGATGTAAACTGGGCCGGGAAGAAGCAGGATCGAGATCGCAATTCCGAGGATCAGCAGAGCGAGTCCTGGGTAGAAGAACAACCAACGGGGCGCGAATATCAACAAGAACCGCAAGTGCCGCCAGCCGTCTCGCCATGTGCGCAGGTGAGGGGGGTGTGAACGTCCATCTTTCTTCAGAGTGGTCGGCACTTCCGCGATGCGCATGCGTGCCAACCGGCACCGCACGACCATCTCGCTGGCAAATTCCATCCCGCGACTGCAAAGCTTGAGATTGCGGATGGCGCTTGTGTTGAAGCCGCGCAGCCCGCAGTGGAAGTCGCCGAGCTCTGCCTTGAAAAAGATACGCCCTATGAAACTCAGAACAGGATTGCCTAGCCAGCGATGGAGCGCAGGCATGGCCCCCGGCTCTATTCCACCTTTGAACCGATTTCCCATCACAAGATCGTAGCCTTCCCGCAGCTTGGCCACGAACCCATCGAGCTGCGAAAAGTCGTACGAGGCATCGGCATCGCCTATGATCACGAAGCGCCCTCTTGCTGCCCCAATGCCGCCGATCAGGGCTGCTCCGTAGCCACGTTCACAAATCGATACGACGCGCGCACCGAGGCCTTGCGCAATCTCCCGGGAACCATCGGTCGAGCCATTATCGGCGACCAATATCTCACCGCGGATGTTAGACTTCGACAGATAGCTCGATGCCTTTTTCACGCACGTGGCGATAGTTTCTGCCTCGTTCAGACACGGCATGAGGATTGTCAATTCAGGATGCGTAGTTTCGGGTCTCATAGAATCATCCGCCAGACTTCTCGCGGCTACTCTTCGAGCCTGCACATGGCGAACACCACCGGGATACCGACAACGAAAGCGAAGCTTTCCGTTTACCACCTAGGCGCGCATCAATCGAAATCCCCCCCTCGCGAAGACGCCTTCCACGCGGTCAAACCATCAGCAAGATTGTACCGATAACTAAAGCCGACTTCCTGCAGCCGCCTCGGTACCATGTTGGTCGACTGGTAGAGCTTACGCACTCGGGCGCGATTGATGTCGCTCTTGAAGCCGAGCACCGAAAGCATCTCAAAGCCAAAGGCTATTAGAGCTAACAGCCAGAACGGAGCGACAAATCGCGGTGCGGGATAGCCGGCAACAGTCGAAAAGGCGGCACAGATGTCCGCGCTCGTGTAGCGGTGCGGATGGCAGAAGTTATAAAGGAACACACCCTCGTTGCGCTCTTCCATCTGAATCATCGATGAGATGAGATCCTCGACATAGCCGCACGCCTTGACCGTGTCGGTTCGGCCGGGATAGACGAAGCGGCGTCCCTTAAGGGCCCGGGACAGACGGGTGAAATTGCCGCGTTCGGCTAGCCCATAGACGACGCCTGGCCGCACGATCGTCAGCCGCCGCGTGTCAGGACGCTCCGATTGCCATAGGCGGTGGATGCCCTCGGCGAGGATTTTCGAACGGCCGTAGGCATTGACCGGCTCCAGAAGGGAGTCCTCATCCTTGGGGGCCTCGGTTGGACCATACACCATCATGGTGCTGGTGAAGAGCAGATAGTCAGCGCCGACATCGCTCGCAAACTTGCAAACATTGGTCGCGCCGTGGACGTTGGTCCAGTAGTATTCCCAATCCTCGTGGCCAGGAGTCGTGTGGACGGCGGCAAAATTGAAGATATCGAATGAGCCTTCCCCACACAGCTGCGCAGGGATTGGCTTGCGAATGTCGAAATTCACATAACAAATCCCGGGGACGGTAAATCGCGGTTCGGCGATGTCGACGCTGTACAGGCGGGCGTAACGGCCACTCGCCGCGAGACGTCGCAGAAAATGACACCCGATGAACCCGGCTCCGCCGAACGCCACGACGTTTCTGTCGGTCATAACCGAGCTCCTT
>Ga0137392_10001578_pt1 | contig 13175 bp, 7 predicted proteins | sample 15con2h34AmetaG_FD_101394 | JGI IMG/M metagenome (GOLD analysis project Ga0137392, IMG submission 101394) | Vadose zone soil microbial communities from Angelo Coast Range Reserve, California, USA - 15con2h3.4A metaG | ecosystem: Environmental > Terrestrial > Soil > Vadose zone > Saprolite... | reverse complement strand
GAATAGCGGCGAACACCAGGTCCGCCACCCTCGGGCGCACCTGTAGGATCTTGATGTTGGTGCGCGTCGGGTTCACGCGGTTGGTAAGCAGGATGACGAACATGTCCTGCGACGGATACAGCCAGATCGAGGTGCCGGTGTAGCCGGTGTGGCCGAAGGCGTCGGGGGGCGGTGCACTACCGCCGCTCGAGTGCCCACTTGGCGTGTCCCAACCGAGGGCGCGGGAAGAGCCGGGTGGCATGTCTTGCTTGGTGGTGAAGCGACGGACCAGGGCAGAGTCCGGCCAGGGCGGATTAACCCCGGGGCCATGCCCCGGGGTCAGCGGGCCGGCGCGCACCGCCAGCAGCCAACTTGCAAACCGCGCCAAGTCCGGCGCATTCGCAAACAACCCCGCGTTGCCCGACACGCCGCCCAGGCGCGCGGCGCTCTCGTCGTGCACCTCACCGATCAATAGGCGATGCCGGAAGAACGTGTCCACCTCGGTGGGCGCGATGCGGTCGTGCCAGCTCTGGGGCGGAAGGAAACGCGTCGCGGTCATTCCGAGAGGCGTGAACACGTCAGCGGCGAGGACCTGGTCAAACGGCCGGCCCGTAATGCGCTCTACGACTTGCATCAAGACGATGGCGCTCAAGTCCGAGTACACGAACTGTGTGCCGGGCGGGGACAACAGGGGGGATGTGTCCACCATGCGCAAGGCCGCGGCGCGGGTGCGGGTCGAGTCCCACAACGGCAAGTCGGCCGCGAGACCTGCCGAGTGTGTGAGCAGGTGTCGGATCGTCACCTGGTCTTTCATCGGTCCCTGAAACTCGGGCACGTAGCGCTGCACCGGTGCGTCGAGGTCGAGCTTGCCCTGGTCCACGAGCAGGATGCACACGGTGGTAAGCGCGATGACCTTCGTGAGCGACGCGAGATCGTAGATGGTCCCGGGCTCGACCGGGCGCGGGTCGTTGGCCGCGTAGTGACCGACCGGCGCCAGCAGCGCCAGGCGGCCGTGGCGGCCCACCGCGACGACGGCACCGGGGAAGGCGCTATCCACCTGCGTACGCAGGTACGTCACCACCGAATCGAGACGCGTGTTGTCGAGGCCGAGCGATTCGGGAGTGACGAGCGGCAGGCCGGCCGACGGGACAGGCGCGGGGGCGGGCGCCGCGGCGCGACACGCCAGAGCGAGCGCCATGACGACCGTGAGTCTCATCGCGCGGGCGCCGCGATGCTCGGAGCGGGCACCGTGGAGTCGGGCATCACGAGTCCCCAGCCGACGGGATAGCCCGGCGGAATGCGGATCGGCAGGTGGCCGCCGATGGGCGATAGGCCGAGCAGGGCGCGGGCGACGGCGCGCTCGGCGGTGTTCGCGCCGCTCCACGCGATGAGGAATGTCTTGGCCGTCGTCTGGTTCAAGAGATAAGGGCTGCCGAGGGAGACGAGAATCGTCGGCTTCAGCGAATCGGTGGTGGTGATGAGTGCGCCGAGCGAGTCGGGCATGGCGATGTTGCCGCGCCACGAGATCGGGCGCACGCTCGTGACGAATGCTACGCGCGAGTGTTTGGCGATCACCACGCGGGCCGAGTCGTAGGACGCGGGGCCCGACATCGGCCAGAGCCGGAAGTAATCGACCGTGTCGCCGCCGGCGCGCAGCAGGTCGGCCACGTGCTGGCCCACGGCGCCGTTCAATTCGTCGCCGAAGGCGATCAGCGCGAGCCGCGCGCGGATGCCGCGCAAGCCGCGCAGCGTGCCGGTGGTGTCGCGCACCAGGGTGAGGGCGCGCACGGCGATGTCGTCGGCTTGATCCTTCAGTCTCTTCGCGCCTACCACCCGCGGAATCGAATCGAGCGCCACCGTCCGGCGCTGAAAGAGGCCGAGCCGCCGCTTGATCTCGAGCACCCGTCGCACCGATTCACCGAGTCGCGCGCCGCTCACCCGTCCGGCGACTACAGCACTCACCATCGCATTAATCGCGGAGTCGGGATCCGCGGGCATCAACAGCAAGTCCGACCCCGCGACGAATGCGCGCACCGCCGCTTCGCCGATGCCATACTTCGTCACGATCGCGCCCATGGTGAGCGCGTCGGTCACCACGAGCCCCTTGAAATGCAGTGAATCGCGCAGCACGCCGGTGAGCATCGCGGCCGAAAGCGTCGCCGGGTCGTCGGTGCCGGTGAATGTCGGGTAGGCGATGTGGGCGCTCATCACGACGTCCGCGCCCGCGGCGATCCCGGCCCGGAACGGCACCAGCTCGAGCGTATCGAGGCGGCGATAGTCGGCGGTGATCGTGGGCAAGCCCAGGTGTGAGTCGGTCTGCGTGTCGCCGTGGCCGGGGAAGTGCTTCAGCGTGGACAGCATCCCGTGGTCGCGCACGCCGCGCACGTACGCCTGCACGAGGGCCGAGACGGCGCGCGGATCTTCGCCGAAGGACCGGGTATTGATGATCGGGTTGAGCGGATTGTTGTTGAGGTCGGCGTCGGGCGCGAAGTTGACGTGGATGCCCACGGCTCGGCCCTCGATGGCCGCCGCACTGCCGATGGTGTAGGCGTCGGCCGCCTGGCCCGTGGCGCCGGCCGCCATGATCTGGGGGAACGCCGTGGCCCCCGACACCCGCATCGCCGCGCCGTACTCGAGATCCGCCGAGATGAGCAGCGGCAGGCGCGAGCGCGTCTGCAGAGCGTTGAGCTTGGCGGCGATGTCGTAGGGCGAGCCCGTGGAGATGATGATGCCGCCGACGGCGAGCGTGTCGACCCAGCGGGCCGCCACGAGGTACGCTGAATCGTCGAACGCGGTGTAGCTTCCGACGAGCCAGGGGACCACAAGCTGGCCGATTTTCTCACGCAGACTGAGGCTCGAGAGCAGCGAATCGACGGAGACGCTGGGAGCGGGGACGGGCGGCTGACCGCCCGAGGGTCCCGCCGCCCGAGCGCTGCACGCCGCCGCGAGGGAGATCACCAGGACTCTATGCGCTCGGAGCATCGCCGCCTTCGATTGATGGGGCTCGCGCTGTTTGCGCTCGCCTCGTGTAGCCAACCCGCGCCGGCGCAGGTGCGCCCCGGCATCACCGTGCTACTGGCCGACTCCGCGCACCTGATCAAGGGCAAGCGGCTCGGTTTGCTCACCAACCAAACGGGCAGCGATTCCGCCGGGCGCCGCGATGTTGATCTCTTACGCGCCGGCGGCTATCGCGTGACGGCACTGTTCAGCCCGGAGCACGGCTTTCGCGGCGCCGAGGACCGGCCGGGCCTGCCCGACTCGCGCGACTCGGCGAGCGGCCTTCCAATTTACAGCTTGTACGGCGGAAAGCGCGCGGCCCGCCAGAGCGCGTTGGACAGCGTCGACGTGCTGCTCGTGGACCTGCAGGACATCGGCGCCCGCTATTACACCTATCCGGCGAGCGCCACCCAGCTGCTGCGCGAGGCGGCGCACCGCAAGCTGCGGCTCATCGTGCTCGATCGGCCCGATCCCATCGGCGGCGTTTTGGTGCAGGGCAATGTGCGCGCGTCCGTGGGCGACCCCGACTCGGCCTTTGTCGGCTTCCTCCCCGTTCCGATGCGGCACGGCTTGACGCTGGGCGAGCTGTTGCGCATGGCCGACGGTCTGCTGGGCCTGCACACCGATCTCGTCATCGTGCCCGCGGCCGGTTGGCATCGCGCGGCCTATTATGACGCGACGGGGCTGCCGTGGATCAAGCCCTCGCCGAACATGCCCGATCTCGAGAGTGCCACGCATTACCCGGGCACGTGTCTCTTCGAAGGGACCAATCTTTCGGTGGGCCGCGGCACGCCGTTCGCGTTTCAGGTGGTGGGCGCGACGTGGCTCGATCCCGCGGTGGTGCTGCGGCGCCTGCGCGCGCACCCGGCGGATCTCGCCGGCGTGAGCGTCGATTCGATCGCGTTCGCACCGCTGCATCCAACCGACGGCAAGTACGACGGTGTGGCGCTGCGCGGCGTCCGATTGAAAGTCACCGATCGCGGGACGTACGATCCCGCGCGCACCGGTGTCGCGTTGCTGGCGGCGCTACGCGCGGTGCATCCCGACTCGTTCCAGTTCCGAGACGAGAGCTTCGACCGACTCGCCGCGGGCTCCGCGCTGCGTCGTGCGCTGCTCGCGGGCCGCAGCGCGACACAAATCGCGGGCGATTGGGCGGGCTCGCTGGCGCAGTTCAAGCGGATGAGGGCGAAGTACTTGCTGTACTAAGCGCCGCAGCGCTCCCGACGTCCAACCCAAAAACGTGTGATCCCGTTCACACCGCGCGCCTTGCCGGGTGGGCCCCCGCGTCCCATACTCGTGGCGCGCCCGTTTTCGGTCTTGAACCCGGGGGTCGCACCCATGGTCAGTGTCCGCACGCTCACGCGCGCCGCCTTGATTGTGCTCATCGGCGCAGGCATCGCGGTGTCCGGGTGCTCCGATCGCATCGAATCCCCCGCGGCGCCGGCACTCCCCAACACGCATCTCCAGCTCCCCGACCTCCGCGCCGCCATCGCCGCGCAGCGCCACCACACGGACGCACTCCTCCAAATGCACGGCGTGGTGGGCACGGCGGTGACGCTGCTGCCGGACGGGCGTCCGGGCGTGCAGCTCCTGTTGGAGCGCGCGGGCCTCGTCGGCCTGCCGCAAATCCTCGACGGAATCCCTGTCACCCAGCGCGTGACCGGCCGGCTGATGGCGTTCAGCGACCCCACTACGCGCCAGCGGCCCGCCCCAATGGGGTACTCGGTCGGGCACCCGGCGATCACCGCCGGCACCATCGGCGCGCGCGTACGGGACGCTTTGGGACGGGTGTACATCCTCTCCAACAACCACGTGCTGGCCAACTCGAACGGCGCCACCATCGGCGATCCGGAGTACCAGCCCGGTCCGTTCGACGGCGGCACGGCCGCCGATCAGATCGCTACGCTGAGCGACTTTCAGGTGATCGACTTCGCGGGCGGGAGCAACAGTATCGACGCCGCGATCGCCTTGTCGAGCACGAGCGTGCTGGACAACGCCACGCCCGCCGACGACGGCTACGGCATGCCGAACGCGACGATCTACGGCGACGCGAACGGCGACGGCCTGTTCGACGACGTCAACGCCCTGCTCGGCCTCAACGTGCAGAAGTACGGCCGGACCACCCACCTGACGCACGGCCAGATCACCGGCGTCAACGCGACCGTCACGGTGTGCTATGACGGCGCTTGTCTGAAATCCGCCCGGTACGTCGATCAACTGATCATCTCGCCGGGGGGTTTCAGCGGCGGCGGCGACTCGGGCTCGCTCATCGTGACCGATGACGCGAACCTCAATCCGGTCGCGCTGCTCTTCGCCGGCAGCGCCACCGTGACCATTGCCAACCGCATCGATCTCGTGCTCAACCGGTTCGGCGTCACGATCGACGGCTTTGCGCCGCCGCCGCCGGGTCCGCTCACGGACCTGGCGGTGATCAGCGTCAGCGGCCCGAGCTCGGTAGTGCAGGGCAGCACCGCCAGCGTCACTGTGATCGTGAAGAACTTCGGCAACCAGGATGTGACGTCCCCATTCGACGTCACCCTGCAGGACACCACCGCGCACGTCACGCTCGGCACGCAGAGCGTGGCCGGCCTGGCCGTCGGCGCCAGCGTCACCCTGACCTTCGCCTGGACGCCGACCACTACGGGCAACCACACGCTGGTTGGCAGGCAAAGTCTCGCCGACGGCAAGGCTGCCAACGACCAGCGCGCCACGACGATTCCCGTGAACCCGCCCGTGACCGACATCGCCGTGACCGGGTTCAGCGGGCCCGGCTCGGTGATTGTGGGCCACGGCCTCAACATCGGCGTGACCGTCGCCAACGCCGGCAATCAGAACGTGTCCAGCAGCTTCGACGTCACCCTCCAGGACTCAACCGCCGGCGTGACGCTCGGCACGCAGACGCTCACCGGGCTGGCGGCGGGCGCCAGCACCCTGCTCGTCTTCAGCTGGAACACGACGGGCGCGGCGGTGGGCGGGCACACCTTGGTGGCGACCCATACGTTCACCGACGACAGCGTCGCCAATAACCGGCGCACGGTCGTAGTCACGGTCCTGCCCAAGCCGACCGACATCGCGCTGACGGGCATCACGGCGCCGCATTCGGTGGTCCAGGGGGACACGGCGCACATCGTGGTTACGGTCCAGAATGTGGGCGAGGTGGACGTGAGCACGACGTTCGCCGTCGAGCTGACCGACGGGTCGGCGGGCGGCGCGACGGTCGGTTCGCGGTCGGTCGCGGGTCTCGCCGTCGGCGCCACGGCCACGGTCGATATTCCGTGGAACACCGCCGGGGTGGCGATCAGCGGGCACACGCTGATCGCGACGCAGAAGCTGCCCGACGACGACGCGACGAACAACACCATGGCGATCGGGATCGGCGTCACTGCACCGCCGCCCCCGCCCTCCACCGACGTCGCCGTGACCGCCATCGACGCGCCCGCCGCGGTGATCCAGGGGAGCACGCCCACCATTGCGGTGACCGTGCAGAACGTCGGCGGGCAGAATGTCACGGCCACCTTCAACATCGTCCTCACCGACGCCACGACCGGTACCACGATCGGTACGCAGGCGGTGGGCGGGCTCGCGCCGAGCGGCCTCGCGACGCGCTCCTTCAGCTGGAATACGACCGGCGCCGCGCTCGGCGGGCATACGCTGGTGGCGACCCAGAGCCTGAGCGACGACAACGCCGCCAACAACACCCGCTCGGTTGTGGTCAGCGTGAATCCCCAGCCCGTTGATCTCGCCCTCACGGGCATCTCCGCGCCCGGCCACGTGACCCAGGGGGACACTGTCCCCGTCGTGGTCACCGTGCAGAACGTGGGCGGGCAGGATGTCACCACCAGCTTCACAGTCGTGCTGACCGACGGGTCGGCCGGCAACGCGACGCTCGGCACGCAGACGATCCCCGGGCTCGCCGCGGGCGCCAGCGCGACGCGCACCTTCAATTGGAATACCGCCGGGGCGGCGCTCAACGGGCACACCCTGTTCGCGACGCAGCAGCTGGCGGACGCCAACTCGAGCAACAACAGCGCCGGCATCGGGATCATTGTGAACGCCCCGCCGACGACCGATGTCGCCGTGAGCAACGTCACGGCACCCGCCGCGGTGACCCAGGGGAATACGGCCGCCGTCGCGGTCAGCATTCAGAACGTCGGCGGGCTGACGGTCAGCACGAGCTTCGATATCGTCCTGACCGACGCGACCGCCGGTGTGACGATCGGTACGCAGACCGTCGCCGGGCTCGCCGCGAGTTCCGCCATCACGCGCACATTCAACTGGAACACCACGACCGCCGTTGCGCTGGGCGGGCACACGTTGGTCGCGACGCTCACCCTGAGCGATGCCAACGCCGCCAACAACCAGGCTTCGACGACGATCACAGTGAACGCGCCGACGACCGACGTCGCCATAACCGCCGTGACCGCGCCCGCAGTGGTGCTCAAGGGGAATACGCCGACGATCAGCGTCACCGTCCAGAACGTGGGCGGCCTGACGGTCAGCAGCACCTTCAATGTCGTCCTGACCGACTCGACGGCCGGCGTGACTATCGGCACTCAGACCGTTGCCGGACTCGCCGTGGGCGCGACGGCGACGCGCTCGTTCAGCTGGAGTACGGCTGCCGCCGCGCTCGGCGGGCACACCCTGGTGGCGACGCAGAGCCTGACGGACGACAACGCCGCCAACAACCAGCGTTCGACCGTCGTGACGGTGAATCCGCAGCCGGCAGATATCACACTGGCGAGTATCACCGCGCCCAGCTCGGTGACGGTGGGCGACACCGTCCCCGTCGTGGTCACGGTGCAGAACATCGGCGGGCAGGACGTCAGCAATAACTTCGACGTCGCGCTCACCGACGCGACGGCTGGCAACGCGACGATCGGCACGCAGACGATCCCCGGCCTCGCGATCGGCGCCAGCGCGACGCGCACATTCAACTGGAACACCGCCGGGGCGGCGCTCAATGGGCACACCCTGACTGCGACGCAGCAGCTGGCGGACGCCAACTCGAGCAATGACGCCCGCGCGATCGGCATCACCGTGAAGCCGCCCAGCGACCATGTGGGCAATCTGCAAGGCGCGTCCGACACCAGCGCCGGCACCAGCTGGTCGGCTATCGTCGTGATCACCGCGCACGATGCCAAGCACAATCCGCTGAACGGCGTGACCGTGCACGGCAATTGGAACAGCTCCAGCGCCGATTCGACGTGCGTCACGAGTGACGCAGGCGGTGGGGGCACGGGGACGTGCACCGTGGTTCTGTCGGGCAACCCGAACTGGAGCCGCTTCGCCTCGTTCGCGGTGACGGCGCTGACGCGGTCAGGCTACGTGTACAACTCATCCGCCAATCACGACCCGGATGGCAGCAGCAACGGCTTCTCGATTATCCTTAGGCGCAACTGATGATTACACGCATGGTCGCAGCCGTGCTGGTGGCCGGCGCGCTGGCAGCCTGTGCCGGGGCTCAACGCGCGGGCGTCCCGCGAGAAGGGAGTGGCGCCACCGTGGCTGTCCGGAGCATCGACGAAGTTCTCGCGGCGCACAGCGATTCGCTCATGGCACTGCCCGGCGTGGTGGGCACGGCCATCGGGCTGAGCGACGGCGAGCGCTGCATCAAGGTGTTGGTGGCGGACTCCAATGTGGCCACTAAGACCCGCATCCCGCCGCGGCTCGAGGGGTACCGCGTCGTGGTGGAGGTGACGGGCACGATTCGGCCACGGTGATCGCAACGCTCTAGCTACATTGTGCCATGCCTCAGTTTGGTAATCAGCCCGTCCTCCCTGCCTCGTGAGCCAAATCAGTTTCGGCGGCGTCGGCCTGGATTTCGGCGACACCACCCTCTTTTCCGACGTGACGTTCAACGTCGAGCCGGGCCAACGGTGGGGTATCGTGGGCCGCAACGGTTCGGGGAAGACCACCCTGTTCCGGTTACTCACGGGTGAGCTCGTGCCAACGCGCGGCAGCATCGCGCGCGGGCCGGGGCTGCGCGTCTCACTGCTCGAGCAGCACCGCGACTACGGTACAGCGACGACGGTGTGGGAGGCGGCGGCTGGCGAGCTGGCCGAACTCCTGGCGCTCGAGCAATCGCTGGTCGAGCAGGCCGCGAACCTCGCGCATGACCACTCGCCGCAGGCGCTGGCGCGTTACGGCGAAGATCTCGAGCGGTTTGAACGTGACGGCGGCTACGCCGTCACCTCGCGCATCGATGCGGTGCTGCACGGGCTCGAGTTCGATCCCGCGCAAGCCCGCGTGACGCCGCTAGCTGCGCTCTCGGGCGGCGAGCTGGGACGGCTGGGGCTCGCCCGCCAACTGATGTCCACCGCCGACGTCCTCTTGCTCGACGAACCCACCAATCACCTGGATCTCGAGACCACGCGCTGGCTCGAGGAGTATCTCGCCGCGAGCGAGCGGACGGTGCTGGTGGTGAGCCACGACCGCGCGTTCCTCGCGGCCACCGTCGATCATGTGCTGCATCTCGAGGGCCGCTCGGCTACACCGTACGCCGCGGGCTACGCCGCTTTCGTGACGCAGCGCGCCGAGCGGCGCCTGGCGCAGCAACGCGCGTTCGAGCAGCAGCAGCGGGTGATTGCGCACGAGAAGGATTACATCGCCCGCAACATCGCGGGGCAAAACACCAAACAGGCCAAGGGCCGGCGCAAGCGTCTGGATCGTTTACCGCGGCTCAGTCCCGTGATCGGCGCGGACGGCACGATGGCGCTGCGGTTCGCCGTGGCCGAGCGGGGTGGCGACCAGGTGTTGACCGCCAGAAACGTCAGCGTCGGCGTCGGCACGCGCACCCTGGTCGAGAAATTCAACGGGACGCTGGAGCGCGCGGGCGTACTGGGAATTCTCGGTCGTAATGGGGCGGGGAAGTCCACGTTACTCAAAGCGCTGCTGGGCGAGCATCCGACGCAGGGCGGCGAGCTGCGCCTCGGCGCGTCGATCACCGCGGGCCATTACCGCCAGGATCTGTCGCAGGTGCCGCTCGATCGGACGTTGTACGACGTGATCGCGGGGCTGCGGCCGAAATGGGAGCGCGGGCAGATTCAGGGGCACTTGGGGCGCTTCGGGTTTTCGGGGGCCGAGGTGCTGCGGCGCGCCGATTCGTTGTCGGGCGGCGAGCGGGCGCGCGTGGCGCTCGCGATCCTGATGTTGTCCGGCGCTAATCTCCTGATCCTCGACGAGCCGACGAATCACCTCGATGTGGAATCTATCGAGGCATTGGAGGACGCGATCGCGGAATACGACGGCACGGTGATCCTCGTGAGCCACGATCGCGCGTTGCTGCGAGCGCTGACCACGCGCATCTGGATCCTGCACGACCGTCGCATGACCGAGTTCGCGGGCGGCTTCGAGGAGTGGGAAGAGGTGAGCACCGAGCGCGCCCACGCGACGGCGGTGCAGAATGCCGAGGACCAGGCGTTGCGGCGGGTGCACGAACGGCAGCGCGTGGCGCCCGCTCCGCAGGCCGATCCGCGCAAGAATCTGCGCAAGGCGCAGCGCGAGGTCGAGGAGGCGGAAGCAGCTGTGGCGAAGCTGGAGGCCGACGTTGCGCGAGTGGTCGCGGCGCTGGAGGACCCGGCGCTATACACGCGTCCCGATGGCGTCACGACGGCCAAGCAGCTCGGCGCCCAGCTCGAAACGCTCAAGCGCACGCTCGATGCGGGACTGGAGCGCTGGACGCGGGCGACGGAGCAGGTAGAGACGCTGTCGAGCTAGGCATGGACCGCCTGCGCCTGGCCCAGCTCGATGACGTTGCGGAGCTACAAGCCTTGATTGCCCGTTCCGCGCGCGGGCTCAGCGTCGGGTACTACAGGCCCGCGCAGACAGAAGCCGCCATCAGGCATGTCTTCGGCGTCGATAGCCAGCTCATCGCCGATCGCACCTACTTCCTGATCGAAGCGGACGGACGCATCGTCGCGTGCGGTGGCTGGAGTCGCAGACGAACGCTGTTCGGGGGAGACCAAGCGAAGTCGGGAGATGATGCGCTGCTGGACCCCGTTATCGAACCCGCGCGCGTCCGGGCGTTCTTCGTTGACCCCCTGGAGACGCGTCGGGGGTTGGGGCGGCGGCTCATGAACGAGTGCCTCGTCGCCGCCCGCGCCGCGGGCTTTCGCGCACTCGAGCTCGTTTCTACACTGCCCGGTGAGCCGTTGTACTTGGCCAGCGGCTTCCGCGTCATCGAGCGGTTCGAGCTGACCCTTCCCGGCGACATTCGGGTTCCGGTCACGAGAATGCGTCTCGCCCTTTGATACGGAGGGCTGGCCGCGCTCCGCGAACCAACCCCCCCAACTTCTTCCCCTACTAACACTTCACTCGTCCCGTCGCCCTTTCGCCATGACGGAGCCGCCATTACTTTCCCCGGCTCATGAATGTGATCCCCCAGGCGGTCCGGGACGCCTTTCTCAAAGCGATCGGGCCCATCGCCCGGGCGTTCATCCGGGCCGGCATCTCCCCCAATGTCACCACCACGCTCGGCGCGCTCGTCGTCATCGCCGGCGCCGTGGCGTTCGGCATGGGCTACATCCGCCTGGGCGGCACGCTGATTCTGGCAAGCGGCCTGTTGGACTTGGTCGACGGCCAGGTCGCCCGCAGCGGCGGCAGCAGCACCAAATTCGGCGCGTTCTACGACTCGACCCTCGACCGCCTCGGCGAAGCCGCGGTGTTCACCGGCATCGCCCTGTGGTTTGTCCACGGTGGCGTCCCCCGCGCCCGGCTGCCACTCGCCGTCGTGATGTGCATGGCCGCCCTGGCGTCATCGATGCTCGTGTCGTACACGCGGGCCCGCGCGGAAGGCCTGGGCCTCGAGGCGAAGGTCGGCATCGCGCAGCGCGCCGAGCGCGTTCTCGTGCTCGGTGCCTCGACGCTGTTCTTCGGCGCGGGCAAGCAGGGCGTGCTGTTGTTCTGGATCGTCATCATCCTCGCCGCGTCCACGACGATCACCGTGGCGCAGCGGGTGATTCACGTAGCTCGGCAGACGGCCGATCCCGGCGGGCGCGCCGCCAACATGCGGCGCGACACCCTCCCGGGCCACGCGGCCGCGTTCCGGAAAGGACATTGATCGTGGCGCAGCAGGCAGCACGGGATATCGCACCCGCCAAAGGCAAACTCGGCGTCATGCTTGTGGGACTCGGCGCCGTCTCCACCACCTTCATCGCGGGCGTCGAAAATGTGCGCCGCGGTACCGGGCTCCCGATCGGCTCGCTCACCCAGATGGCCACCATCCGCTTGGGCAAGCGCACTGACAAGCGCATGCCCAAGATCCGCGAGTTCGTGCCGCTCGCCGACTTGAAGGACCTGGTGTTCGCGGCGTGGGACCCGATTCCCGACGACGCCTACACCGCCGCCAAGCGGGCGGGCGTGCTCGAGCCGCAGCACCTCGAGCCGATCGCTGATTTCCTCAAGACCATCAAGCCCATCTCCGCGGCCTTCGATCAGTACTACGTGAAGCGCCTGCAGGGCACCAACGTCAAGAAGGGCAAGACCAAGCGCGAGCTGGCCGAGCAGCTGCGGGAAGACATGCGCCAGTTCAAGAAGACCTCGGGTGCGGATCGGTTGGTGATCGTGTGGTGCGCCTCGACCGAGGTGTTCATCACGCCGGGCCCGGCGCACCAGACGCTGGCCTCGTTCGAGAAGGCGATGGAGCAGAACGATCCGGCCATCGCGCCGTCGATGCTCTACGCGTACGCGGCCCTGATGGAGAACGTCCCCTTCGCCAACGGCGCGCCCAACCTCTGCGTGGACATCCCGGCGCTCGAGCGGCTGGCCGAAGAGAAAAAGCTCCCGATCGGCGGCAAGGACTTCAAGACCGGGCAGACGATGATGAAGACCGTGCTCGCCCCGGCGTTCAAGGCGCGCATGCTGGGACTCGCGGGCTGGTACTCGACCAACATTCTCGGCAACCGCGACGGCGAAGTGCTCGACGACCCCGAGTCATTCAAGACCAAGGAAGAATCGAAGCTCGGCGTGCTCGAGTACATCCTGCAGCCCGGGCAGTATCCCGAGTTGTACGGCAACATCTTCCATAAGGTGCGGATCAACTACTATCCGCCGCGCGGTGATAATAAGGAAGGCTGGGACAACATCGACATCTTCGGGTGGCTGGGCTACCCGATGCAGATCAAGGTCGATTTCCTCTGCCGCGACTCGATTCTCGCGGCGCCGATCGTGCTCGATCTGGCGCTGTTCTTCGACCTGGCGCG
>Ga0137392_10001576_pt1 | contig 13192 bp, 12 predicted proteins | sample 15con2h34AmetaG_FD_101394 | JGI IMG/M metagenome (GOLD analysis project Ga0137392, IMG submission 101394) | Vadose zone soil microbial communities from Angelo Coast Range Reserve, California, USA - 15con2h3.4A metaG | ecosystem: Environmental > Terrestrial > Soil > Vadose zone > Saprolite... | reverse complement strand
TTTCGAGCATGAACGTCACCACCCGGGTCAGATCGCATTGAAAGGCGACGACGATCAGATCCACCATCAGCCTGGTGCGATCGCGGATGTCGACGGGAGGATTGGGCCGAGTCCCAATGGCGCAGACAGGCGCTTGGGTCTGGATCCTTCGTTCAATTTCCCGAACGCTCGTCAAATACTCATCGAGCTTGCGATTGTCGGTTCTGCCGAGCCTCGCCTGGAGCCGATTGGAATCCTCGCGAACGACGTCCAGTACACTCTGTTGATAGAGCCGCCTCTTCCTCGCTTCGGCGTCCGAGAGCGGCAGGCCTCCGGTGAGGCGGTCGAAGAGCGCCTGAGGCTCGATCTCTTTGGTCAGCGGAGTGGCGGGGCCGGCCCATGAAACATTGTTCAAGTACGCGCACGAATAACCGCCGTCGCAGCCGCCAAAGCTTGCTCCTTGGTAGGTACCGAGCTGAAGCGAGGGGAATCGCGTGTACTGACCGATTTGATTGGCAATCACCTGATCGAGCGAAATGCCATTTCTGATATCGGAGCCTTCTGTCCTGAACGGATGGGCGGAGGTGAGGAATGCAGCGGTGCCCGACGCGTGATCGCCGGGGCCGTCGGGCTCCGCCGGTCGGTTCGCCAGGCCGGAAAGCACCAGAAAGTCGTTCCTGTGTGCCGCCAACGGCTGAAGAATCGGCGTGAGCGTGTACGCGCCCCCAACGTCCGGCGGCGTGAACTTCTGCATATACATTCCGCACGGCACGTACCAGCCGAGAAATCTTCGCGGGGGAGGCGCCGCCTGCGCATCCGCGGCGGAGGGCCACATCTGTTCCAGAAAGGGAAGCGCGAGCGCCGCCCCCGTGCCCTTGAGGAGGGTGCGTCGACTGAGTTGCCACTTCTTCATGGATTCGCCTCACCGCGTCGCTGGGTAAAGACTTCGCTGCTGGCGACAATCGAGAAGAGGTCGGGCAGGCGGTTCGCGCTGGCGTCAAATTTCCTGGTCATCTCTTGCATCGCGCACGCGTCCGCCGGCGTCGGACCTCGCCCGATCGCGTAGGTGAGCAGCTGCCGAACGACGCAGCCGGTCAATCGCGGATCCGCTTTCAGTGTCACCGCGAGCTCCTTCGCACCGTTAAAAGTCGTGCCGCCCGGGAGCACGCCCGAAGCGTCAATCGTGCTTCCGTCGGAATCTCGATCTCTCCAGCTGCCAATGGCATCGAAGTTCTCCAGCCCAAAGCCAATCGGATCCATGACGCTATGGCACGATGCGCACACCGGGTTCGCGCGATGTGCCTCGAGGCGCTGGCGCAGGGTTCCTGTCCCGCCTCCCTCCGGTAGCGGCGGAATGCCTGGAGGCGGGGGCGGCGGCTCGGCGCAGAGCAGCTGCGCCAGAACCCACTTGCCGCGTTTCACCGGCGAGGTCCGATTGGGCTGGGACGTCGCGGCGAGGAAACCCGCTTGCGAGAGGACTCCACCGCGGCGCGTGCCTGCGGTCGATACCCGCCGAAGAGTGCTGCTGCCAACGCGAGGCAGTCCATAGTGAACCGCCAAGCGATCGTTCAAGAACGTGTAGTCGGCATCCAGCAGGTCTTGCACGCTCCGGTTCTCAGTCAACAGTGATTGAAAGAACATCTCCGTTTCCTGCTTCATCGCGCTTGCCAACGCGGCGTCGAACGTCGGAAAGAGGGTGGCGTCGGGGTGAATGTTGTCGACCGCGCGAGCGTAAAGCCACTCGCCGGCGAAGTTCTGCTGGAGCGCAGAGGCCTTCGAGTCTCTCAGCATGCGGCGAACCTGTTGCTCGAGGATCGACGGATTGTGCAGTGTACCGTCATCTGCTCTCGCCGCGAGCTCCCCGTCAGGCATGCTGCTCCAGAGAAAATATGACAGCCTTGCAGCCAACTCGTAGTCGCTCAGGGGGTGCGCTGCCAGCGACTGGGGATCCGAATCTATTTCGATGCGGAAGATGTAGTGGGGAGAAGTCATCATCGCCTGAAGAGCCAGCTTGACGCCGACGTCCCTTGCGTCTCCCTGCTGAGACGAAATCGTAATAAATGCGAGATATCGGTCGATCTCGCCGCTCATGGGCGGCCGCCGCCAGGCTCGTCTGGCAAACCGGGCCAGGACCTGACGCGCGCAGCCCGCGTCTGCATTCGGGTCGCAGATACGGAGAACGGTGGTGCCCGAGGCGATATCCCGATCCCAGGCGGTATTGATCAGCCGCTCGGCAGCGGCTTGATACTTTTCGAAGAGCAGCGGGCTGATGCTCAGGACGTCCGCGATGTTGTCGAAACCATAGCCGGAATCGTCACCCGGGAAATCCCGCGCTGGACCCGTCGTATCTCCGAGCAGATCTCGCGCCGTGTTGTCGTATTCCGATCGATTGAGTCGATGAACCGTCACTCGCCCTGGATCATGCACCCCGGTACAGGTGGGCGACAAATCGGTACTCGTTGCACCCGATGGAGGGTGATCACCCTCAACCGCGAGCATCGATTTGCCGGAGCAGGCTTGAACCCCGACTAAACCGAAAATCACCAGCAGAACGACTTCGAGACGCAGTGGACGCATTGCCACGCAACAGAGCAACATCCGTGACACCAACGTCCGGTGTCGCAATTCCGTGGCAATAGCGCGCGTCCGTCACGCGAAGGCGCGATCGACTGAGGAGGCTACCCCGCAGCGATGAGGTGTCGACCACCCGCAGCGAATCATGTCTTTCAATGTCGCCGGTACAGCTGGGTCGACGGTCATTCTGGAGGGCCCGGGGTTAGTGTGGCGTGGCCGCGCACCCGCTTTCGTAGGTGCGCAATGACAACGCCTCCCGACCTCGCCCGCGGCGGAGGTATTCCCGTGCAAGGTTGTTGAGAACTACCGGATCGTCGGGCGAGAGTTGAGCGGCGCGCTCCAGCGCCGCCAGGCGGTCTGCGTCCGAGCCATTTGCCTTATCAAGATCGACCTTCGACCCGGCGGCGGGTTGGAGTAGGTTCCGCGATCTCCCGGCGCAGGTCGAGTTGATCAAGAAAGCCGACGAGGAAGGTCAAAGCGCGGTCCGCAAGAATCCGACCCGGAGCCCGATGCTGAACCGAATTGCCGCAGCGTTGATCATCACCAGTTTCCCCGCGGCGGTGGGCACCGCGCCGCCGGACGAAGCACCGGATCGCTGCCGCCCGAACCAACCGTGCTGGCCGACGGCGGAGGAGTGGCAAAAGCTCCGCACCAGCCTCCGCGGCAAGCTGGAGCGGCCGACCTCGCCCTGGCAGCCGTGCACCGCTGATGCAACGAGCGCGGTGTGCGCGGCGACGCTGCGCGATCTGAAGAACCCGTACTACCTCCAGGATCAAGCCGGCGGCACCGAATCGGCCGGCTGGCTCGATGCCTGGACCGCCGCGCAAAGCGCGTACGCCGTCGCCGCCGAGAGCGCCGAGGACGTCGCCGCCGCGGTGAGCTTCGCGCGCGATCACAATCTGCGCCTCGTCATCAAGGGCACCGGCCACGACTACCTCGGCCGCTCGAACGCGCCCGACTCGCTGCTCATCTGGACGCACAAGATGCGCCAGATCACCGTGCACGACTCGTTCGTCGGGCGCGGCTGCCCGACCGGTCAGGCCGGCTTGCCCGCAGTCACCGTCGAGGCCGGCACGCGTTGGCTCGAGGCCTACCAGGAAGTGACCGGCAAGCACCGCCGCTACGTGCAGGGCGGCGGCTGCACCAGCGTCGGCGCGGCGGGTGGGTTCATCCAGGGGGGCGGCTTCGGAAGCTGGTCGAAAAAATACGGTACCGCGGCGGCGAGCATGCTCGAGGCCGAGGTGGTCACCGCCGATGGCAAGCTTCGCGTCGCGAACGCCTGCCAAAACCAGGATCTGTTCTGGGCGCTGCGCGGCGGCGGCGGTGGCACCTTTGGCGTCGTGACGCGCATGACGATGATGACCCATCCGCTGCCGAAGATCTTCGGATGGATTAACGGAGAGATCGCCGCCAAGAGCGATGCCGCGTTCAAACAGCTGATCGAGCACTTCCTCGAATTTTACCGGACCAGTCTCAGCGACGAACATTGGGGCGAGCAGGTATCGGTGAATCGCCGAAACCAGTTGAAGCTGTCGCTGGCGTTCGAGGGGATGACCGAGGACGACGCCCAACGGCTGTGGAAGCCGTTTCGCGCGTGGGTCGAGGAGCGTCCGGAGAGCTTCGCGATCAAGATCAAATTCGACACCATCCCCGCCGACAAGATGTGGAACCATGACATCCTGAAGCGCAATCCGCCCGACGCCATTCGCACCGACGAGCGGGCCGGTGCGCCGCCCGGACTCTACTGGTGGACAGGCGATGGTGATCAAGTCTCGCTGTATTGGTACGCGTACCAATCGCGCTGGGTCCCTCTCGATCGATTCGGCGAGGCAAAGAAGTTTGCCCCCGTGCTGTTCGAGGCTTCGCGCCACTGGACGGTGGGGCTTCACTTCAACAAAGGGCAGGCCGGCGCGTCCGCTGACGCAGTCCGCCGCGGTCGCGAGACGTCGGTGAATCCGGCGTTGTACAAGGCGGCGGCGCTGGCGATCATCGGCGCCGGCGGCGACGCGCTTCCCGGCGTGCCCGGACACGAGCCGGACCTCGCGACCGCCAAGGACTACCGCGCACGCGTGGGCGAAGCGATGCGCATCCTGCGCGACGCGACGCCGGGCGCCGGCTCGTATGTGAACGAGACGGACTACTTCGAGCCCGACTGGAAACGCGCCTTCTGGGGCGAGAACTACGAGAAGCTGCTCGCGATCAAGCGCAAGTACGATCCGCACGCGCTCTTCTTCTGCCACCACTGCGTCGGCAGCGACGAGGCACGAGCCAAGCACTGAGCGGGCAGCGAATAGGTCCTTCAATGGACCAGCCACCGGTCAGGCGAGGAACGCGACATCTCAACGGCTCGCGACCCGTTTCACTACTTGCCTCGCTTGGCCTCGATCCGGCGACGGAATTCAGCCGGGTCGAGCCGCCGGCCTTCTTTCTTTGCTTCCTCCCAGACCTCCTTCACGGCAGGAGCCTGCGCGTCCCAGTCCGGCCGGCATTTGATCGATATCGCTCGGAAATCCTGGCGTAGGTCCTCCATCGTCGGCCGGCCCCAAAACCAATAGCCGTTGTAGATCTTGTGGATGAGCAGGCCCGGCTCCAGGAGGAACGCGTAGGGAATGTAGGGCAGATGATGCCCGTCGGTGTACTCCACCAGATCGAGCTGCCGCTGCCAGTGCCTGCTCTCGTCCGAGAGGATCGGAAAGCTCGCTTTCAGCGCGTTCTTCGTTTCCCGGACGGTGGCTTGCGGGTCAACGCTGATCGCCACCACTTTTGTGTACGCTACCTCTAATTCTCGTTCGAGCTCGACGAGCCCTTCCAGCTGGCGCTGGCACTTGGGTCAAAACCAGCCGCGATAGAAGATCACCGCCATTGGATCGTTGCCCTGGATCGTCGATAGGCGATGGATCGTGCCTTCGCCGTCCGGCAGCTCGATGTCCGGAAACCTGGCGCCTACTTTGATGGCTGCGTTCATTACTGTTCTCCTTCCTGTCCCTCTCTAACGCCGCAGCATCAACGGGCCAATGGCAATTTGCCCGGCGCCGGCCGCTCGCACCGGCACCTCGGAGCACAACTTTCGACTTAGAGAAGGCCACGGCGGTAAACCGAGGGAGTGATTCCTCGGATTCGCCGAAACGCGGTCGTGAAGGCGCCCTGGCTGGCGAACCCCGTCCGCTGCGAAATCTCCGCAATTGTCTTGCCGGAGCGCGTACAAGACCTGCGCGATGAAAGGATCGCCGGCGGAATAAGTGTGTCGCAGCTCCAAACGGTTGGCCGCCACCTCCGGTCGAACCACGTTCGACACGAACTCGGGTTCGATCAGAAGGTCGAGGCGCGGTAACCGGCTTTGCCACTCGCCTGCAAACGGAACTTTGGCCGGAAAGACAAAGAGGCTCTCCGGCGTCACCATCTCCGTGCGCCGACGGTTTCCTACGACGTAGCGCTCGACGATGGCCGGCTTACCCAGGTGAAGCGACACCAGATGCGTCAGCAGGTACCCCTCAGGGAGCTGGCCCGGCTGAACTTCCCCTTGCGCCAGACGGAACCCGGTCCAAGATCCGTTGCTGCACAGATTTCCCTCGTACCGGATGAATTCGCCAATTTCCCTGGGTCGCTCGTTTTCGATAGGTACCCAATCTGACATCCTACCCTCGCGCGAAGGATTCGGCGGGTCGTTTGACAGCGCGTCTCTCTGATAGCGCGATCTCGAGTACAGCTACAACACACTACGAGCGAATGCTTGCGAGACGGGAGGAACAATGTATGTCCTGGTCCACGCCTTGTATCGCTTTCTACGACGACGAGTGGACTCGCGAAGTAAACTTTGTGTCGGTTTTTAGAAAATGAGGTCGGAAACGCGAACTGCGCGAAGATCACTCCGACTAAGCTGAATGCACCTCATGTAAAAAAACACCGAAACGAGCGCTCAGCAGTACAAAGGTTCGGATCGCCGAGAAACAGTGCGCGCTCGAAGCGTGAGACAATCAACGCGTTCTCTTCGTGCTCGGCGCTTGTAAACAAGTCGTGCGGCAGCGGAGGTATTTTCATGACTGAAACGAATCAAGTCCTCTTGGTGGATGATGATGGGCTTATTCGAAGAATGGTCGGCGACATGGTGAGCGAAGCGGGATTTGTTCCTGTGGTCACCGCGAGCGCAAAGGAGGCAATTGGATGCCTCGCCTCCCTCGAGCCAATCGCGGCATTCATTGACCTGTACATGCCGGACACTTCCGGCGACGAGTGCTGCAAGATCATGAAAAGCAACGAAGAACTTTCCCACGTCCCGGTGGTGGTGATGACGGCCGCGGCGGAGGGGGAGGTCCAGCGCGCATTTTTGTCAGGTGCGGACGACTTTCTGCCCAAGCCAGTCAACGCTTATCAAATGCTCAGTAAGCTCAAAGCCATTCGGGATGGCCATCGACGAACCTCAAAACCGGTGCACCGTGATACGCCGATCAAGAGAATACTCATCGCCGACGACGAGGGTTTCTTTAGAACCCTGGTTGGCAATCTCCTGGAGAGGGCGGGCTACGAGGTGGTCCACGCGGAAACCGGGCTCGGTGCCCTTCGAACCCTGGTCCAAGGCCGGCCGAAGATGGATATGTGCATGTTGAGCACCATGCTGTCTGGAATGGACGGGGTCGAATTGTTCCGCAAGATCCGCACCCATCCGGACCTTGCCAAGCTCCCCATCTTTGTCATCTCCAGATCCGAGGAGACCGCGGGCGCGTTGGAACAATTGTACGAGATGGGGATCTTCGAATTCATCAACAAAAGCTCCCTCAACCTGGAGGCCTTGCTTCGTCAGGTCAATGCTCAGTTCCATCAAGGTAGAAGCGACAGAACGTTGCCTCGTGCCCGCTTTTATCGCGTCTGTGACTTTCGCGAGGCCGGCAGCGTCAACTGGCTTTCAGGTTTTATTTACAACCTCAGCACTGGAGGCGTCGGTTTGAGAACGCTTACCGCGTTAGCCGCCGGGACTCCGGTCGACATCCGATTCGGTCTCACGCGGGCGCTGGTCTGCGAAACCAGCGCCCGCGTTGCCTGGGCCAACGAGTTCAATCCACGGGACACCTCAAGTTTTCCCTATGGCATGGGAGTTCAGTTTTCGGAAACAAGCGATCAGCGGCAGGAATGGATTGAGGGTTATTTGGAAACCGCGCTCGAGAGATGATCGGTCATCGTGCCAACCCATTCCAATGCGCGCATTGGAGAGACTGATGGTGAGGGATTGATGGGCAGACATTTTTCATGCTTCTATATTCCGGAGGACGTCCAAGCCGGCAAACCAAAGACGGAGTTCGGGCTAGCCGCCAGCAAGGGATACTTCCAGGGTCAGGGTTGGCGCGTCCGGAAGGATGGATCCCGGTTCTGGGCGAACGTTGCGATGACGGCGATCCGAGACGGCGGCGGAGCGCTTCTGGGCTATGGCGTCATCACGCGAGAGTTACCCAACGGCGAGAAGACGCCAGCCGACTCGAGCGCAGCGCTCCGGGCAGAAAACGCCGTCGTGGTCGTTGACCAGGAGGGCAGCATCGTCATGGTCAATGCTCAAGCTGAAAGTCTTTTCGGCTACTCGCGAGCCGATTTGCTACCGGCTCGGTAATGCGCTTGCCGGGATTTGCCCCGTAAGCGCCTCCTTGTACAACGCGCCAGCGACGAGCGCGCCGGCAATGGTTCCGATCAGGCCGAAAATCAGCCACACCAGGGGCACGAAGCGACCCACGGCGCTCCAGGAGGCCTGCGCCAGGTTTCCCGGCAGGTAGATCATCAGCCCGAGAACAACGCCCACCGTCAGCGCAGTCTTCGGGCCCGGACCCAGCCGGGGCCGGACCGCAGCATAGATCCAAGCCACTCCTATCCCGAGCGCGAGCTCCATCAAGATCCAGAGCGGGAAGAACGGAAGCCGTGGCGCAGGGAGAAAATGGCCTGCTTGCTGCAGCATCTTGTACCGTTCGGCCAGGACGACCCCGTTGGCAATGAAGTCCACGATCGCCATCACCACACCAGCAGCAAGGCCACTGATCAGCAAACGCTTGGATTGCATTGGGTTACCCCCTTCGTGAAAGTCGTTCACGTGAAGCATCGACGGGCTTTTGTCAACCGATCATTGGCAAAGCCGGGGGCCTGACTCCAGCGCTAGGCTGGTAAGTGCAATCGCAAGGTGTTTGACGCGCTCGTCGACCGACAGAAGGATTGCGCGCGCTTCCGGTTCGATCACGGCGCGATCGGGAGGGTCACCCGCAAATCGCTTGACGGCATCCATCGACTCCCAGAAGGTCAAGACCGTGATCTCAATCACGTCATCCGCAGGTCGACGAAGCACGAGGGCTCCGCGATGACCCGGAATACGACGGAGCTGTGGCACGAGCGTCTTCTGGAAGAACGCGACATACTCGAGGGCGCCATCCGGGGTGGCGAGCGCCGACCATGAGCGAACGACCCCAAGTTTGCTATCTTCGAACATGTCACTGCCTCCTTGCCGGCGACCCGGAACGATTGTCAGCGACCGGCCTCCCCCACGTGCAATGGGCCGGGGCCCCCACCGTATTCAGCCCCTGAAGAGGGAGGGCTATCTCTGATGCAGCACCTCGCGGCGATGATCGACTCCATTGATGGCGTTCCCCTTGCCGTTGAGGCCCGGCGCTGGCCTTGGCCGATCACGGCAATCTGCACGACCGCTCTCATGATGTTCACCGGCGCGGCACTGGCCCAGACACCGGGTCCGAGTACTGCCCCGCGGATGAAAGCCATCCTTTATCACAACTATGGTTCACCCGATGTCCTTCGGCTTGAAGAAATCGATAAGCCCGTTCCCAATGACCATCAAGTCTTGGTCAGAGTTCGCGCAGCTTCCGTCAATCCACTTGACTGGCATTACATGAGAGGCAGTCCGTACCTCGCTCGCATCATAGCGTTTGGGCTGCTCAAACCAGAGGTCACAAGGCTCGGCGTTGACTACGCGGGGACGGTTGAAGCGGTTGGCAGGAACGTGAGGCGGTTCAAGCCAGGCGACGAGGTATTCGGCGGGAGAACCGGTGCCTTCGCTGAGTACGTCAGTGTTCTCGAAGATCGAGCAATCGTGCTGAAACCGGCGAATCTAACGTTTGAGGAGGCGGCATCTGTACCCATTGCGGGAATCACCGCATTGCAGGCCCTTCGCGACAAGGTCAAGATTCAGCCGGGGCAGAAGGTCTTGATCAACGGCGCGTCCGGAGGCGTGGGTACCTTCGCTGTGCAGATCGCCAAGTCCTTCGGCGCGGATGTGACCGGCGTGTGCAGCACGAGGAACGTAGGCATGGTCCGATCAATCGGCGCAGACCAGGTCATTGATTACACCCGGGAGGATTTCACCAAGAGAGATCAACGCTACGACTTGATTCTCGACAACGTTGGGAACCACTCGTTGTTGGAATACAGGAGCGTCTTAAAGCCCAAAGGCATCCTCGTCACGGTCGGAGGCGGAGGACCAGACGATCGGTGGTTCGGGACTTTCTTCTCTCGTCCGATCAAAGCGCTCATCTTGTCGCCCTTCGTAAGCCAGAAGTTCGAGATGCTTCTGGCGGAGCTGAACAAAGAGGACCTGACCGTCCTGAGCGATCTCATGCAGGCCGGAAAGCTGAAACCGATTATCGACAGGCGTTACAGCTTGAGCGAGGTCCCCGAGGCGCTCGGGTACCTGGAAAAGGGACACGCTCGAGGAAAAGTCGTAATAACGGTGGACCCTAACCAAGCCTTACTGCTCAATTCCAGCCCCGCTCCGAGCTCGGTGAACACGATCGGACCCGTTCTCATTGTTCTTGCGCTCGTCGGCATCCCGATTGGCGTGACAATTGTGCCAATTGTTGGCGCACTCGCTCTAAATCGTCGCTTCCGGCGACGCAATCCAGGGAAGCGGCCGTACAGGTGGGGCAACTATTTTAGCATTCAGTCGTTCATCGGAGGGATTGGGCTCGGCGTTATCCTTGATTCCGGCGTCACGGTGTTGATCGCTTGCGGTGTCATCTATGCGGTACTTGCCTGGTTCTTCGCGCAGCGGCGCCACTGGGCTTGGATCGCGCTCACGATTCTCAGCTTCAACCCCGTCGCCTGGATCATCAATCTTTTCTACCTTCGGAAACGGTGGGCGGAGGATAGTGTAGCAACGCCAGCCATCTAGCTGGCCAAGCGGGTCTTCCTCGTCGATACAACTCTGCTCGAGTTGGTTTGCGTCGCACCAGCTCTGCAGACGTTTACAATCCGCATCACGCAATGCCAGCCGGTAAGCGGCGCCCTGAGCTCGCGGGAGCAGGCGTCTGGGGTCCACGATTTGCGCTGAAGCTCTGTCAGTCCACACCCGCATCAACAGTCTCGTAGGTACGCGAACGCGTTGATTCCGTTCGTGACGGTCAGGTTATTTTCTGCCAAGACTTCTTGGGCGTGAATGGTGTATCGAGGTGCTCGCGCCCCGGTCGACCATGGAAAATGCCGCCAAGACTTCGCTGTTCGCCAACCGCGATTTCCGTCTGCTGTTCATGGGCAGCTCGATCTCGATTCTCGGCGACCAGTTCACGCTTTTGGCGCTGCCCTGGCTCGTGCTGAAGCTGACCGGCGACCCGCAGCAACTTGGGTTCGTGCTCGCGCTCATGGCTCTGCCGCTGGCCATATTCATTCTGGTGGGAGGCGCGGTGGTTGATCGCATGTCGCCGCGCAAGGTGCTGCTGAACTCGCGCGCGGTGAACGCCCTACTCATCGCCATCCTGGCGACACTGGTCGTGACGGGCGCCATCCAGATGTGGGAGGTGTATATCCTGGCCCTGGGCATAGGACTGTCCACCGCCTTCTCCTATCCCGCCGGCGGCGCCATTCTGCCTCAACTCTTGGAGCCGGAGCAGCTGGCGAAGGCCAACGCCACCTTCATGGGCGTGCGCCAGTTCGCCATGCTCGCTGGGCCGGTCATCGCCGGCTTCGTCATCGCCTGGGGGTCCGCCAGTTCGGCGCAAAACCTGGCCGATGCCCGCGGCATGGGCCTGGCCTTCAGCGTCGACGCGGTCAGTTTCCTGTTCTCGCTGGTGTCCCTGACCCTGGTGCGCGTGCACAGCGATTACCATCCGCCGAAGAAGGAGGGCGGGGTGCTGAGCGATGTGGCCAAGGGCATCGGCTTCGTCTGGTCCGACGTGCAGCTGCGCGCCTTCATACTCTATCTGGGAGCGGTGTCCGTGTTCGTGGCCGGCCCCCTGCTGGTGGGCCTACCGGTATTGGCCAACACGCGCATGGACCGGGGCGCTGAATCCCTGGGGCTGCTGCGCACCGCGAACGGCGCCGGCGTCATGGCGGGCAGCGTGCTGTCGGGCTTCGCTTTGCGACGCATCGGTGGTCGCGTAGGGCTGGCCATATTGTGCGTGGACATGATCGCCGGCCTCGGCATCGCCGCCATGTCCCTGGTGCATTCAACACTGGTCGGTTCGGCCATCATGGCCACGGTGGGTACGCTGGCGGGTATGGTGCAAATCGCGCTCTTCAGTTGGGTGCAGCGGCGCGTGCCACAGGCTTATATGGGCCGCACCATGAGCTTGTTGATGTTCACTTTCATGGGCCTGTCACCGGTAGCGGCCTCGGCGGCGGGCGTGCTGCTCAAATACGTTGGATTAGGCGAGCTCTTTGTCGGCGCCGGTTTCAGCCTGACGGCGGTGGCTCTGCTTTGCATGACGCGCCCTACCCTGCGCGGCATCACCAGCCAAGCCGCGCCGGCCAAGGCCTGACGGGATTCGGTAGACTCGCTCGCCCGTGTCGCTCAACGCGCGAGGCGTAGTATCGTTTCTGCGAGGGCGGCAAGCCACGCGAGAGCCCGAACGGCCAAAATGTACTTGCGGGAAATACAGATCCTTCTGTGTTCCGGCTGTTGCCTCGCTGCCACAACCTTATTTGCTCAGGCGCCGTGGTTCGACTTCAGCAGATGTCCAATGCCAAAAGCAATGAAAGCGGATGACGAAGCCGAGAAGATAATGATGAGCAAAGATTGGCCGACTGCCCTTCAAAGGTCATTCAAACTCTTCGGCGTATGCGATGACGGTTCTATTGCCGAAGGGTACTCTGACGCTATCGTGCAATCACTGGCCAAGAGATGGAGCGGCTTCCCTAGGCTCGCTGAGCTCATGCGCAAAGATAAAAGCTTTAATTCGTTTGTCTTAGCGCATATCGACGCCACAACCAGCGGGGACGACCTCAAGGCACTCATCACCAACGCCACGACGAAGTGTCCGAAACTACTTCAAGAGAGTTGTCACTCGGTCGCTGAAGCGGGGCGAATGGCTCTCGGGGAACACTGACTTCACCGGTCCGACTCGAGAGAGCGCCCAAGCTCACAGCGAATTCCATTTATCCCTCGTTGTCATCGTCGGGCGCCGGCAACTGAGCGAGCTCCTTTTCTCGCAACGGAAGACTCTGCGTCCGTCTTTGCTCTTGAGCCCCGGCGTAGTAGAGGATCGCAATGCCCATCGTCCACATTCATGTAGCCCGTGGCAGACCTGACGCTGACCGGCAGGCGATCCTCGACGGCGTCCACGCGGCGCTGGTCGAAGCATTCCGGATCCCGGAGCACGACCGTAACCAGATACTCCACGAGCACGATCCTAAGCACTTCGAATCGAAGAAGGGCCCTGAGTTTACC
>Ga0137392_10001575_pt1 | contig 13198 bp, 8 predicted proteins | sample 15con2h34AmetaG_FD_101394 | JGI IMG/M metagenome (GOLD analysis project Ga0137392, IMG submission 101394) | Vadose zone soil microbial communities from Angelo Coast Range Reserve, California, USA - 15con2h3.4A metaG | ecosystem: Environmental > Terrestrial > Soil > Vadose zone > Saprolite... | reverse complement strand
TGACGCTGAGAACTAAAATGATCGCTATCCTGAGATGGCGAAGAGACGTTTGCTGGTTCATAGGATGTTCCCCTCACTTATCTGTTAACCCTCCTAATGTATTTTATCCTAGTGGTCTGACCACCAAAATGTGACAAGTTCAAAAGTCAACATGCAAAGCCATCGTGTGAGCGTTAGCACGATGGCTTCTCCTTCCCAGCGTGGTTTCACGTCACCCTGGCTCTGCGCTGGGAGTTGAGAGATGAAAGAGCGTCCAACGAGGTCTGCGTATGTTTTTCTCGCACATGGTGAACGTGGTACGTAGCGCAGGGCCGGAGTGGACCGATGTCGAACCCGGGCAAGCGAGAGCCTTTCCTCACCCACCCGATCGAGACGCGCGCCAGGTTCACTCCCTTTCAGCCGTCGAGGGAGCCCGCTCGACGCCTGAGTCCAGGATCACGAGATCGAGATGGCGAAGGTGCTCGGGGTCGGCGACCACATGGATCTCGACGATCTTGCCACTCTTGATCGTGAGCCTGAAGACGAGGACCTGTTGCCCACGCCGGGCCACGGCTCCCACGGCTCCGTTCACCAGCGCCGGTTGCAACCCTCGAACGCGCCCGGAGATCTGCCGGGCCACGGCTCTTGCCCCGCGGACTTCGCCTGGCGCACCCACAGACACGGCGGCGCGGTCGGCCCGCAGGACCACATCCGGGTCCAGCAGCGTGAGCAGCGCGCCGAAGTCCCCCTCGCGCGACGCCTTGAGGAAGGCGTCGACCACTTCTCGGCCTCCTGGATGATCAGCTTCTTTTCTCCTCCCGGCCTCCCGCACTCGGCGACGTGCACGGCTCGCCAGCTTCTTTGCTGCTGCTCCCGAGCGCCCGACGATGGGGGCAATCTCGTTGAAGGGCACGTCGAAGAGATCGTGCAGCACGAAAGCCAGGCGCTCGGCGGGCGAAAGCGTGTCCAGGACGATCAGCAGCGCCTGGCCGACCGAGTCGGAAAGCTCCATCTCTTCCTCAGGGTCGATCCGGTCCTGCCTTTCTCCGCCTGGTTCCGGCCCAACCAACCCTGCGGGCTCCTCACGGCGCGATTTGCGCGAGCGCAGCATGTCCAGGCAGATCCGCGCAACCACGGTCGTCAGCCATCCGCGCAGATTCCCGATCCCGGTCTTGTCGGAACGGCTGAGGTGGAGCCAGCCCTCTTGCACAGCGTCCTCCGCTTCGGGGAGCGAGCCGAGCATGCGGTAGGCGACTGCCCGCAGGTGGGGACGTTCGGCCTCAAATTGTGCGGCCAGCCAGTCGTGTTCGTCCATTCCTCATCTTCCCTTTAGCTCATCGGTAACATTTCTTCGGTGTGTTCCGTCACTTTATTGACGGATGAAACCCACCCGATGTGACCATTCGTTCATCGGTCGCCTTTCCTCGTCACGTCCCGTCAAGAGAGTGACGGGCGAAACCCATTGTATGTGACAGGGAGATGAACTCCCCTGGAACGCAAGGGAGCGAAAACGTCTCGGTCGAAACCGAGAGGAACCGCTTCAGATTCATGCACAAGGAGAGTGATCATGCAAACACAGATGAAGCAGGCTCGAATCTTCCCTCGACGGCTGTCGACGGGCCTGTGCTGGTTCATCGCCGTGGAATTCTTCTTCTTCGCGCCGTTCAAGTTCTCTCCAGTTGGGGTCCTTGGGTACCCATCGTACTTTGTGAAGTTTGTGAACTGGGGCTATCCCGCCTGGTTCTCGGTCGTCGTCGGTGCCTGCGAGCTTGTGGCCGCAGTACTGCTGACCCTGCCGCGCAGGCGGTTCCTGGGTGCTGTGATGCTGGTAGCCCTCATGACAGGCGCGGTGACGACGCACATCGTCGATCATAATACGCTTGCCGACAGCATCGCGGCGCCGATAGAGCTGGTCCTGGCGGGCATCGCGGCTTTGACCCACTGGCCAGCGGATTGGAGAGAGCCGTTGGCGTTCGGGCCGTCTTCGGCGTCATCGGACGCTGCCACCCACTCGGGTTCTTCCGTCGGTCACATTTCTTCCTCGTCTTCCGTCAAAGGAGTGACCAGAGCAATTCCCCCGATGTCATCGGGAGACCAGCTCGAAGTGGAAGATCGAGTGGGGAATCTGGTCAAGCAAGATCGAAACCGGGGCCAGTAACGTCCAGGTTTGAGGAAAAGGAGAAATTATGAAGTACATGCTACTGCTTTACGGAAACACGTCTCAAGCGCCACATTATACCCCTGAAGAAGCGCGAGCCGCAAGGCAAGGCTGGTTTGATCTCCTGGCGGACATGAAAGCTGCCGGGGTGTATCTCTCCAATTATGGACTTTCCCCAGTCACCGACGCGACGACGGTGCGCATTCGGAATGGCGAGACGGTCGCCACTCCTGGTCCGTTTGCTGAAACGGATGAGCAATTGGGCGGATACTTTCTGCTCGACTGCAAGAACCTCGATGAAGCAAAGGATTGGGCAGCGAAAATTCCCCATGCGAAGTTCGGCTCAATTGAGATCCGCCCGGTGATTACCTACACCGAGGGGTGACAAGAGAAGCAATGCTCAGCAGATAGGGAGGTGGCGGCTCGCCCGCCATTTCCCTGTCTGATGCCTTCTGGTCTCCATCTCGTTGCGCAATCCGTGGGAATAACATCCGTTTTCTCCTGGACCAAACACAGCAAGCTGGCCCGGTGCTCCTGGCACCGGGCTGTTTGAGGAAAACCAGCTTTCGTGCTATTGGACTGCCCCCAAAGAACCGCTCACAGCACTCGTCATTTGTACATTCACGAGCTTGATGAGTGGGAAATTCCCGCCACATCTCGACCGAAGGAAGGCTGAAGGGTCGAACGAAATGCCAGCTGTCGAACCGATCTCGACCACTTTTTGCATAGGCTGGTGATGGGTTTCGCGCGAGATGCACTCTCGGCTTTCCTCCCGCATTTACAAAAACGGTGCGAAACAATCCAACTCTGGAGCGGTTTCTCCAGTTTCTCACTGGTCGATTCCTCTGTTTCGCGCCAACTTCCCACATTTCGGCTCAAAAATCGTCGAACATTCGCGCCATTTACCACTGTTGTTATGAAATGAGTCAGAGCGTGGAAGTTGTGTCGAACCTTCGCCCGCGAAAGAATCTGGGTGAAGGTTCGACACACGGGCTGTCCACGCTCATTTTTGGTCGAACCTTCAGCCTATTTACCATTATTGTCACGAATATTTGGCCCAGTGCCACTGATCTTATTCCAAGCTATGCTGGATATCCTCTATAAGCAAGGACGCAATCCCTTCTTGGTAAGCTTTTTTCCCTTTTTCCTGTATGACACCTATTAGGGGAGTGAAAACATCGGGCAGTATGTGTAGACTGGCCACATCATCGGTATCGAGATTGGCTGCCCTTATATGCAGCGCAGCGACATAAGAGGGAGGATCGAAGCGCCAGAGTTGGCAGTGGCGGGGATAGCGGGAGAGCAAGTGAGCGGCGATGCGCAGCCCTTGAAGATCGAAGTCACCACTGTAGTGGAAGGTGACGTCGGGTGACGTATTGCTGATTTTGTTGAGAAGTTGCATGGTTGCAGCACTTGGCCAGCCAGAGGTGCAAATCAGCGTTGGGAGTGTTCCCTGTGGCTTCTCTGATTTTTCTTTTAAATCGCTCGTTAGTGTATCGACCACGACCTCGAAGACTTGGGGATTCTCGAACAGATACACATGATCGGTGGCTGGGTAGAGTTTGTGCCAGGTCAGCAACTGGCGCAACGGGAGGACCAGGATACGTTCGCCGGCGAGTTCTACCAATGGATCGCAGAGGCCAGTCATGTCCTCTGCAGATGAGAGATGAAAGACGGCTACCGTTGATGAAATGGTGTCTAGGAGTAGCCCGGCTTCAGCGTATAGCAGCAGGTGCTGTTGTTCTTGTTCCGGTGATGGTATGTGAGACCCTTCTCCTGGCTCTATAGGGTTCCCTGTTGTTGGCTCGACCCGGTTCAGTTTGCTCAAGTCCATCAAGGCCTGTAGGAAGAGGCGCCCTGCAAGGGTATTCATATCGAAGCAATGTGGATCGCCGCTAATCCGCTGGGCGAAGAGTGCCAGGCGTTCAAAGTTGGGAGGTGCTGGCAATTGCTGAAGGGCGTCGATTACCAAGCGGATACTGTGCAGGAGCTGGTTCTGAATCTCGAATGGCTCGTTTTTATACCGGCGGAAGAGCGCTTCTTTCCCATGCTGGCCAGTGAGCAACCAGTGTCTTCCTCTGGCGTCGCTGGGCAGATCATCAGCCAGCGACGCCAGCGTCTCGTAAAATGTCTGCTGGGCCTGAGCATGGTGCTGGCGCTGTGTGAGCCTCGTTGTGTGTGAACGCGCAGGGAAAAGAACTTGCAGCAGGTCTGGTAACTCGCAGGCGAAGCCACTGGCATTGAGGGCCCGTTGAAAATCGGCGAGTTGCACAACGATATCTGGACGATCCGACAACTGTCTATGGAGGAACCGTGCAACTTCGCGCTGCTCTTCTGGTGTACATGCTCGTAAGACAACCCTCCCATGAACACCGCCCCGCATGATATACTTGTGATAGATTGCTTCAAGCAGTCGTGTCCACACGGGCTGTTTGAAAAAAACTGCTGCTCTCTGGACATTTCCAGCCGCTTCTCCCGGCTTATTCATACCTCTATCCGCTCCGCGAGTGAGTGATCGGAACTCCAGAAGGAAGGGAAACCAGCAGCTAGCTCGCGGTCCTTGTCGCAGAACATCGTATATTTCACACAGGCGGGAATTTCAGCCCCTTCGCCTGTTACACGCGGTCCGGTCATGATCCATTGAAACTGCTGTTGGGCCAGGAACTTGAGCAACTGATGAGTATTTTCTACGCTCACTTTATCAAACGCTTCATCGAGTGCAATCAGGCGTGGTGCTCCTTGACCAGCACTCTCATAGAGCGCTGAGAGTGCTGCAAAGAAGGGGATATAGAGGGTGACGTACTGCTCGGCACCGCTTCCTTTTTTAAAGAAGCGATTCGTGAGATGCAATGAGCTCCCATCGGCGCGCAAGATGTAGATCTCGAACTGAAACCAGTTCCGATAGTCAAAAATGTGAGCCAGAGCCTCACTAAAGTTGGCCGCATTCGTCGTTTGAGGCTGCGTGCGCAAAGTGCTGATCTCCTGTCGGAATGCATGAACTAGCTGGTCTATTTCTTCCTGTTTAAAGGTCTGGGCTTGTCGGCGCAGCAGATCATGATATTGGGCCAGCCGGTTACCGGGCCTCGCTTGTGTCTGTTCCTCTTTTCGCGGTGTCCATCGGAGGTGGTAGTAGGTGCCAACAAATGCAGTCTGGCTGAGGACCTTATTCATCCTTCTGACCCAGTCCTCGGCGTCAGTAATGTGCTTGCCAATAGCATCAGCCATCTGTTCCAGCAGGAAGTTCTGGAAGAGTTCGCGCTCCCTGGCTTCCAACAACTGCTTCTGATGACTGATTTCTTCGCCCAGCCGGTTGAGCAACTCAGCGGCATTGGATCGGTCGGCGTTCTGGAAACGGACGATACCTTGTTCATCATACTGGGGACCATACTCGTGGAGCAGATTGTTGACTTCATAAACGATTTTGATCAGGGCGTTTTGCTCGCGCTCTCTATGCCCTTCCAGTTCAGTTTTCCGTTGGTGATAGATCTCCTCCTGTGCCTCTAGAGGGATGTCCAACATACTTTGTGCCATCTCCAAGGGTGCCTGACGCTCTATACGCTGTTTCAGGGTGACCAGCAACTCTACTGGATAAGCGTCAAGCCGGGTAAGGAAGCGCTGATAGGTTTCGTGGCAACGTCGTTGTGTCGCCTCAAGTATCGCCTGAGCATTTCCTTCATTCTGCTGATTGGTCTGCCAGGTCTCATGGACAACTGCACGGCGTTCTTTTATGGCTTGCAGCTCTTCAGGCAAGGTCTCCTGGCGCGCCTGCCACGCTTGCAATTGCACCAGCAAGTTGTCAATGCTGGCTTGCTCGGTTTGCTGTACGAGCTGCATCAGTGTTTCTAGTTCAGCCTTGGCTCGCTGAGCCTCCAATTTCGCTTTCTGTTGTGCCTGGGCGGCACGCCACTCGGCGGCTTTATCCTGTGTTAGCTGCTCTTGCGCTCTGTTATGCTCTTGCCAAGCTGCGCGCAGCCGTTCCAGGTAGCTGAGCAGTGTTCGCTGTTCACTGGCCAGCCTACTGGTCGCATCATGTGCCTGATCGACCATCTCAGAGGAACTGGCGAAGATCGGTACACCGGCTGCCGCTTTTTGCAGTTCTATTCTCAATGTCGTAATATGCAGGCGCAGAGCTTGGGACTCATTGCGTCTCTCCTGGTAGCGTTCGTCTGCCTGCCTGAGTATGCCAAATGTGGTCTTGAATTGCGTGTACCGGCCTTCTACTTCGCTGACTTTCCAGATCTCGCCCAGCCGGTTCTGCATGTTCTCCAGATACTGGCGCTGCTGCTCAAGGTGTTCGATCTGGCTATCGAGAGCTTTCAGTTCATTCTCAAGAAGCTCCCATTGCTGATGGAGTTGCTCCAACGCTCGGTGCTGCTCGCGAATGCGCGTGGCTCTACCAATACAACGGGCTGTCCCTTCCCCTGCCATACCAGTCAGCAGGCCGTGTGTCCAGGTTATTCTCTGGTAGTGGGCGTCTTGTTGCAAGACCGCCGGGTGGACGATACGTTCCATCTGTTGCAGAATGGCTTGCGTGACCTCTTCCCAACTGGTGGCCTGTGCACCAAGTGTGTCGCGCAGTGCCGGATCACTGCGCAGTAGGCAGGCATTCCATGCGGACGACTCGGCATCTGCCTGGAATTGGGCCAGGTGCGTGAGATCCAGGCGACAGTCGCTGAGCCCTTCGGTCGTTAAAAGCGCATCGGCCGCATCTACATGCGGAGGTAGAACAACTAGCGCGTCGAGCAGGCCGGCATCTTCCAGCATATGCTCAATGCCGCCAGCTAAGGCTCCCTGGTTATCGATTTCTGGGACAAAATCAAGCAGCATGTACAGCGGCAGAGCAGGAATACCGTGAGCCTCTAGAGACTGGCGTGCCAGGGCACGATGCGCAGAGCGCGCCGGCACGTATTCGGGCTCCTGACGTTTCTGCTCGTAAGCGGCCCAGGCTTGTTGAACAGCTGCTTGTTGGGCCCCCTGTTGCCCTTTGAGCTTCTCTAGACTCTGCTGGAGTTGCCCGCTCGATGTTTTCAGCCTGCCGAGTACCTGGTTGATCTCGTTGTGATAGTCTTGTTGCAAAGCGCCTAGATGCTCGACTATTTCCTGTGGCGAGCCGCTTTCGTTCCAGACTAAGCTGGCGCGTTCATGGAGAGGAATAAAATGGGCATGCCAATCACCCTGTTCCAACAATGTATCCAGCCAGTCTGCGAGATCCTGCTGGGCTAGGCAGACCGATTCGCGCTCGCGTTCAAATTGCCTGGTTGCTGCGTCAAGAGCGTCATACGCGGCCGTCTCCTGACGCTGGTTGAATTGGAGCTGGAGCATGTCCTTCTGCAGATCTTGGTGGAATTGCTTGAGTGTGCGCAACCAGTCTAGCCGTTCCTGAATGTGGATCTCCTGCAGTGAGGAAATCTTTGTAGATACGTTGGGGGTGGAGCTATCCAGAGAAAACCCGTGTACTTGCTGGAGCGTTTCGGCTAACTGGTCCGCAGCAATCGCCCAGCGCGCAACCTGTTCAGCCAAGTGGTGGAGTGCGGTGAGTTGTTCGCTACTTTGTTGGTGCATCTCCTCAAATGTCTGACGTTGCGTTTGTATTGCCTCGTTCGTTTGTTCACGTCGCTGGATGGCGTCGTCCAAAATCTGGCTCTGCGCGGCGAGGCTTTTTTCGAGATTGGTGACCGTGTCCTGCACTTGATTAAGTCGTCGAGCTGCCTGCAGCCCTTCACTACCCTCTAGTGCCGCGACCTGGCCAGCGAGCTCTACCTGTTCGTGTTCCAAAGCTTCAATCTGGGACTGGGAACGCTTCAGCTCGTTTTCAGCGCGAGTCATTGCCCGCTTCAGGCGCTGCATCTCGTTCTGTGCTGCGTTTACCTGAAATTGGTCGTGAACATAGTCACAGGCCGCCAAGCGTGCCTGGGCCATGGAGACGATTTGCTGAGCACGATGCAGGCGTTCAACAGCTGCATATGCTTCCTGACGCCGGTCAATCTCTTCCTGAAGCGAGTCCATCAATTCCAACGTCGTGGCCGCGTGCTGGATCAAATCATTAGGGAGCGCGGGTAGGGATTGGTCGAGGAAGACGCGTACCGAATCCAGGGAGAGGACACTATTCAGGTTTGGCTGGCGCAGGTAAAGGAGTTGCCTGATCAGGCGATGAAAATCGTTGATATCAGTCAAGTGAAAGAGGTAGTGCATCACCTTGTGCTCATAGTCGCGCTGTGTCTCGCAGACCAGGCCGTGCTCGGCTACCACCTTTTTAAAGGTGCGCAGATCGCAGGCGCGTCTCCCTCCATTACCTGTGTCCTGCATAGTAGAGATATCTTTTTCGAGGCGTGAACCATCTGTAATCAGAAAGCGTGTGCAACTGATCGGTGTGGTACTGTTGCGATTACCATAGAAGGCCAAGCCTATAGTGAGATAGCGGGCCTTATCGAACTCGCCACGCTCCCAACGTGTACGTAGCTCGGTAGCGAAAGGTGGCTGGTCCATGCCACGCCAGGCAAATTCAAGTGCAATATAGGTCGTGCGCTGATCGCGCATATAGGGCGTGTTCGATTCCTGACCGCCAATGATGTAGTAGTCAATGCGTTTCTCGCGTTTACCAAAGGTGTCGATGCGTTCAGGTCGGTAATCACCATCGAGCGCCAGGGTTATAGCGGCGGTGAGTACCGTCGACTTGCCAGACCGGTTATCGCCTGCCAGAAAGAGTCGCCCATGAGGGATCTCGAGTTCCTGGTGTTCATAAAGCCAGAAATTGGTTAAAATGATGCGTTCCAGGCGGTAACCTGCTGGTCCACCTACCATTTGCTGGAGAAGCCGGGCCTGGACGCGTGCGGCTTCTGCCCCAGTTTCATCCCACAAGGTAGAGCTTTCGCTATCGTATGGCATGAATACTTCTCCTTACTCCTTTGCTGAGTCAGCATTCTCAAACGCGGTCCAATCAAACGCCAAACGCGCCGTGCTGGCCTGTTTTTTTGTATTCCTGGCCTGAGGATGTTTTGGATGATTCTCTGGCAAATCCTGATTGTAGTTCACACTGTAGCGTGCTGCTGTGGGCAGAATGAGTATCTGCCCATCAGCATCTGGGCCACGCAACAAACCGAATTGGCGCATCCGCCAGTAGACTTCCTCTAGCAGTTCCGCCGCTTTGCTATCCTTGACTGTTGCTCCCCAATAGGAGCCATAGCGCTGGCGGAGTTCGCTGAAGAGTGGGATAATATCCCAATGCGACACATGCAGGCACCCATACCTATCGGGCAACCACTCGCCCTGCTCCACCTGTTGGCGAAACATGGTGCAGAGCAAGAGAATCATATGATCGTATGCGCCGTTTAAGCTGAGAGCTGGCCCTGCGCCTACCGAGAGACTGCTGCCACGCACTACGCAGGCGTAGTCATCGTTCAGCTCCAACAGCCAGCCGAACGTCCTGGCAAGTTCATCACTAACCCGTTCGGCCTGCTGGGTGAGGGATGCGAAGGCCTCGGGATCATCGTAACGTAACAGGACTGGGCCAAGCAGCAATGCGCGCCAGGCCCGAATCAAAGGAGGAATGCTTTGTGCCATGAGCGGGAGGACGCCAGAGGGCAACAATTGCTTGCTCTGTCTGCTCAACAGGTCAGCAATGGCCGCGACCCGTTCTTCGTTCAGCGCTTCAATTAGCGAATGTGCTATCGGCGTAAACTCGTAGAGGACCTCGCTCTCCTGTTGCGCGGCGTCTTCCACCCATTTTTTGACTTCTCCCTCCAGGGTCTGGAGTCCACCCAGCCGCGTCAGATAATCTAGCGCGCGCCACATGCTATAGCGATCCTGCTGGTTGCGAAAATCCAGGGCTGGTCCGCCTGTAACTTCTTTCGACTGTTGCTGTAGCTCGTCGGCCAGTTGTGAGAGAAGAAACTGCTGATTCCTGCCACCACCGGCGAGATAGCGCTTCTCTGCAAACCAGAGGAGCCAGGACAGACAGACAAAATCGCGTGCGCGTTTCAGTTTATCGTCGAGATAGACCGGCGTAATGCCATGCAGATGACGCTCCAAGCGAAAAAATGCAGAGCCGCGCTGAATACGCCAGCCGGTGTTCTGCTCATGCCAGCGCTCCAAGGTCACTAGATGGGCACGAATCAGGCGATATGCATCAGGATTCGTGTGCAATGAAACAGTAACATTATCCAGCAAAGCAGCATGAGCCTGGAAAATATCGCGCGAAGTGTGATAGGTGAGTACCCTCTGCGGAGGCATTTCCGTTTCCAAATCCCCGTCATGCTTTTCCCATGTGAGATCACTCTCTTCGGAGGTTGTATTCGCTAACACCTGTTCGTCATCAAGTATCATGGCATCACCTCGGTTTTTACTCTTTCCTGCCGCTCATGTTGTGCCTGGAGAGCGGTATTGGCCCGATGTTGCAGACGATAGCGGGGTAGCAGGAGCACACCGTCGCAGGCACGCAGGGCGACATAACGTGCCTCGCGCCGGTTGAGTAGGGTGACGACCGAGCCATCCGGCAGTTTGTACTCTAGTGAGAGATTGCTCAGACAACCACCGACCATTTCACTCAGGGCCGCGCGCTCTTCCGGTGTAATCTCAATGATTGTGCCCAGGTCGAGGATTGGCTCGCGGAAGAGACGGGCAAAGCGCTGGTGCTGGAGAGCCGCTGCGGCATCGTGCTGCTGTTTCATCTGGTATACAGCGTCCGCGCTGTGCCGCATCGGCTGCTCAATAGTCCTTTCCACATTGCCTTTATAGATAGGGCGGAGGCTGCGTACCACGGTTGGAGGCTGCTGCCAGGGTGTACGCTCACCCGGCGTATTTGCTACCTCTGGTGTTCCGGCAAAGCTCTCGGCGAGGTGAATAGGCATAGCGCTGGCGAACGCGGCTGCATACAGATGCTGCGCCGTCTCTAGATCGCTGATCTGCATAAACTGGTTGGAAAGGGTATAGAGCATGCTTACATAGTCGGTCTGGGGACGCATAGAGGTCGCCAGGGAGTGGGCGCGATGCACAACTTTCTGGATCGCATCGTTGGCTGCTTTGGAGAACAGGGTAATGGTGCTCTGCTGAAGAAACCAGTCCTGCAGTGCCTCGATCTGCTGACGAATGTCTTCGTGCCAGAGCGCAATGTGCTCGGCCTGTGTCTGAATTGGCGGAGGCGTCGAGGTAATGATTTCCAACAAACGCGCATTCTTCCCGCTGGACATCCAGCCTGTGAGCAGACCGCGAATCGCGTTGCTATACTGCACCAGTTGTTGGGCGAAGCTCTGAATGTAGGTTATGACAATGGACTTATAGGCAAGATAAGCGGTGAGGTTCGCGATATGCTGGGCGCTTTGATGCATGCTACCCAGATACTGAGCAGCGTCGTGGGTAACGCGCTCCCAGGTGGTAAAGGCCCGGTTCCATTGCTCAGCGATCTCCTGGCAACGCTCGGGCGTAAAGCTACGGCGATCTTCCTGCAGCCACGTGTCCAGTTGACGCAGCAGTTCATCGAGAAGGGGCAGATCACCTTGCCGCAAACCGCCTTCACTGGCTCCAATGTGTGCGTGGCTGGCGAGAAACGCTTCGATTTCCAACGCTTCAGAAGTGGCTTGATAGCGCAGGATCGATGAGCGCAAATCGGCGATGGTTGTGACTCGGCCTGTGTCGTAAATTGTGGTAAGATTGCCCCACCTGACTAGGCTATCCAGGTCTGCTTTACAATTCTCTGAATGATATTCCTGCTTGATCTCTTCACGTACTGCATCTAGCACGTCTTGTGCAGTGAGTTGATAACGATACGCACGGCTGCGTCGATAGAAGGTGCGCATGATGGCGCGATAAGAGTTGGTATGATCCACCAGCGGGGTAAGGTAGTTGAAAAGCGAGAGAGAGCCGAATTGTTTAAACGCAGTGATGTTATCCTGGATCTGTTGAAATGATCCACGACCGTTGACGCGGTTCTCTTCAGATGGATCAAAGGCTGTGAACGGGTCTAACGAAGCCAAGGGATTGTCTTTCCTCTCTCGCTCTATTATGTACTGCCCATATATTGATTAATAGCTAAGGCAAGGTTCAATTTGGACGAAGTGTACTTGACAGTTTGAACAGTCACACCGTGTCACGCCTCCGCGAAGCGAAGGATCTGTCGCGCTCGGCAGCGAGATCCTTCGCTTCGCGGAGGCGTGACAGAACTGGACCTTACTGGTGGTGAGGAACTGTCAAGTTCCTTTGAACCTTGCCTAAACTTGAAAAGGGTAGCATGTATGCTATTATATCTCATATAAAGCACGCTCTGCTTGTTCTGGAGGATATGCAACAAGCCCGCTGCCACTGCACGAAAGTCCTCCAATTCTGTAATATTTCTATGCCCTCTTGAAGTAGAGAGTTTGCTCGTAGAAGCACGGAAGTAGGGATGCACCACAATGTTTGTTAATCAAGACAATACATTTCCTCATCGTCCATATATCGATGAAAAATGCCACATTTCCCCATATTTAGCGGGTGTTCGGTGGTCACAATAGCTGGTTGGTTTCTGTGGAGATACAGCAACTCTCCAGCGATCCCATCGCATTCGTTCATCCCGAGCACGTTCGATATCTGCTCACGGCGGGTGAGAGGGAGAACGTACGCCGACCTGTTTCCCGCGCCAGACCAAGGAGGGTGGGAGACAGATGTTCTCCTGGGCGGCCTACTGGTCTTTTCAACGGGAGGAGCTATCAATGCGTGCTAAAAAATCGCTCGACCTCTTCGAGGCACGTGACGAGAGGCGCCGGAGGGAGCGCGCGAAGCACGCTTTTCCCGTAGCCTTTGGTGTGCAGGCGCGCGTCAAGAATGGCCATGACGCCGCGATCGTCGTCCGCGCGCAGCAGGCGCCCGACCCCCTGCTTGAGCTGGAGGATCACCTGTGGGAGGACATACTCGCGAAACCAGTTCTCCCCCCGGGCCTTCATGCGCGCTACACGTGCCTCGTGCACAGGATCATCTGGTGGCTCAAAAGGCAACCGATCGATGACCACCAGCGAGAGCGCCTCACCAGGGATGTCCACGCCTTCCCAGAAGGTCTTGACACCAAAGAGGACCGCATTCCGCGCTTCTTTG
>Ga0137392_10001566_pt1 | contig 13218 bp, 10 predicted proteins | sample 15con2h34AmetaG_FD_101394 | JGI IMG/M metagenome (GOLD analysis project Ga0137392, IMG submission 101394) | Vadose zone soil microbial communities from Angelo Coast Range Reserve, California, USA - 15con2h3.4A metaG | ecosystem: Environmental > Terrestrial > Soil > Vadose zone > Saprolite... | reverse complement strand
TGGTGCAGCAGCCACACTATCCCGGCATTATCCAGAATAGTATTCCTTCTCCACTTGTAGCACTCAGTACGGTACTGCTCATGGTATGCGTGGCGGCACTGGCTGCCATCCCAGCCTTACGGGCGGTCAACCGCATGCAGGTCGTTGACGTGTTACGGGCCGAATAATTGCGCAGGAGAAGTAGGCTATGGATACAAAAAGAATAGTTCTCTTCTCCACATGGTCGTCGTTTGTAAAGCAGCATGAACGGAGCGAAGCAATCGCCGGAAATCCATGTGTACGCTTTGATATTCTTTACCAGCGATACTATGCGAGTGTGCTGGCCTTTTTACGCTTTCTTGTAGGCACGCCAGAGGTCGCGGAAGACCTGACCTCTCTTGTGTTTGAGAAGGCCCTGACGCATTTCGCGGAGGTGCGAACGCCAGACTCAGCCGGTGCCTGGCTCTTTCGCATTGCGCGTAACTGTGCCTCGGATTACTTCCGGCGATGCAAACCCATCGTTTCGCTGGAACACCTGCTTCCCAACCAGCACCCGCAGGCAGATTCTCTAGAGGAGGAAATGATAGCGCGTGAGGAACAGAGAGTGCTCCTTACTCATCTCGGTCGGCTCTCCGAACGCGAGCGCGAGGTCATCGGCTTAAAGTTTGCCGCAGGATTGAACAACCGCGAGATCGCACGGGTGCTTCAAATACCCGAGGGGACCAAGCTCCCAGTCAATAAATTGGTGGCCCTGGCAAGTATATTTCAGCCAATCAAGAGTTGGGATCTCATAATTTAGAAGGAAGGAATACATGGGACAGGAGCAGGAAAAAGAGCAAGATGCTGAGCAAGCCGAAGAGCAGAAAGGGCAACGCGACACGATATTGCGAGTAGAGAACCTGAGCAAAACATATAGCATTCCTAATGGCAAGTTACGAATACTACAGCAGATAAATCTACAGGTGCAGCAGGGCGAATTTATCGCCATCACAGGCCAATCGGGGTCTGGTAAAACCACCTTGCTCTCCCTACTTGGCGCGTTGGATAGCCCTGATAGCGGGGAGATCTGGCTCGGCGATATTGCGGTTCACCGCCTGCGAGGACCGGCAGCGGCAGATTTCAGGCGTCAACAGATCGGGTTCGTGTTCCAACTCTTTTACCTGCTGCCCAACCTGACAGCTCTGGAGAATGTAATGGCACCCCTGCTGCCCTATCGCCGGAAGTTAGGCTTTGACTTGAAGCAGCGAGCGCAAGAACTACTGGAGAGTGTTGGACTGGGAGATCGCCTGGGTCATCCACCCGCGCGGCTCTCAGGTGGAGAACAGCAGCGCGCCTCCCAGGCCAGCGTATAACAGTAATGTCAGCAGGTTAGTGCCGGTAAAGGTGCGCACGCGGAAGAGGGTAAGAGGCATCATGGGATAAGCGTTACGCATTTCCGTGAGAATAAAAGCTATCAAGGCTGCAACACCAATAGCTTCTGAGCCGAGTACCAGAGGGTGCAGCAAGCCCAGGTTGTTCGATTCGATCAGCCCGTAGACAATCGCGCCTAAACTCAACGTGGCAAACACTATGAAAGGCAAGTAAAACAGCATACATCTATTTACCATTAACAAGTTACCTGTTATACTAACAACAACCTGTACAATACTTTAATTCCTCCACAACAAACTGTAGGAGGAAGACGGGGCTACCAATTGAACAAACTTGAGAACCAGTACACACCCACGATATTACAAAGCACCATCGGCGATACATTGCGCTCTGAGCAACGTACCGGTGAAATTCTCCCGCGTGTACTGACACGTATAGATCTGCTCATCATCTTCATCGCCGTTGTCGTCTTCATCCCCGATGTGGCTGTTGTTCAAACTACCCAGGCAGCCGGATCAGTGACTTACCTCTATTGGGTGATTGGAGCAGTCACATTCCTTGTGCCAGGAGCTATCGTCGCGGCACAACTTAATCGTTTTATGCCAGTTGATGGCTCCATCTACGTCTGGACACACCGGGCGTTTGGCTCCCTCTGGGGCTTCTTCGCGGGCTTCTGTGCCTGGTTTCCTGGCATTCTTGTGTTGCTCACCGCTGGCGATTTTGTACGCTCCCTTATCCAGGGCATCGGGCTCCAGATGTTTGGCACCAACGCAAACTGGCTCTCGGACCCCTGGCAGCAAGGTATCCTGGTACTCATCATGCTTGTGATTGGCGGCTGGCTCTCTACTTTGCCGTTACCGCTGGTCATGAAGATAGCACGTATTGTCGTATCGCTCTATATGTTTGGCATCTTTATGGTTGGCCTGGCAGGAATTGTCTGGTTACTGAGCGGGCATCCGTCTCAGACTCCGCTTACCCCCGTTCCAACAAGCCTGGGCACACCAGATTTCGCGCAATACGGCGCAATCGTACTCGCATTGCTCGGTGTTGAAGTGCCGCTCAATATGGCCGCCGAAACAAAACAGCACAACGCGGCCTCTCTTCTCCTGCGCTGGGGGCCGCTACTTGTCTTGATCGCCTATCTCATCAGTACATTTGGCATCGCGGCAGTTGTACCTCACGGCAGTGCTGGTTCAGCAAACTCAATGCTTGCTGCCGTCAGCATCGTTTTTGGCGTTCCTGCTTCTATCATCGTCGGCATCTTCTGCATTGGCTTCTTCACTATCGTCACCGTCATCTACAATATTGCTTTTGCTCGCATTCTCTTCGTTTCGGCCTTAGATCACCGCCTCCCCATCAATCTCGTCAGGGTGAATCGCCACAACGTACCCTATATTGCCTCCAACACACAAATCATTATTGTGAGCGTCATCGCTATCGCCATCTATTTCGTCGGACCCATCTTCTATCCCGGCGTAAATTTCTCGGTCAAGGTTTACTTTGTGATTGAAGCTGCGACCACTGTTATCTGGTGCATCTCAATGGTGATCCTCTTTCTGGACTTACCGATCCTCTTACACCGCTTCCGTGCGTTGTTTGTGAAAAGTCCTGGGCAATTGATTGCCCCGCACTGGGTCCTATATCTGTGCTCGACTTTGGGAGGTCTTGCCAGCCTGGTGGGCATCTGGGCAACGCTCAGTACCTCGTGGGACAAAACACTTATTTCTGATGCCCAGTGGTGGTTGATCGTGGGTGGAACGGTTGTTGTCTCGCTGGTGATTGGTCTACTCGGCTCAGCTTATCCACGCCTGTTAAGCAGCCTGGACGAACAAACAGCCTCAGCCCGCGAAAATGCGTGCCTGTATAATCAATTGAGTATTATGTATGCCAGGCTCAGTGAACTCGATCAGCTCAAAGACGCTTTTCTGACGACCGCCAGCCACGAATTACGCACTCCCCTGACGATCGTGCAAGGCTATCTCGAACTCCTCGGTGAGATGCAGGATGCTCCCTTTGAAACGCGACAGGCCTTCTTGACCAAAGCTCGACGGGCCTGCGATGAACTTGTCCTCTTACAGGCGAATATTATGGATGCCACGCGCATCAAGTTTGACACTGCCGCGCTGCACTGTACAAGCATTCCTCTGAAAGAGGCCTGTACGACAATCGTCGATCTCTTTGAACCCCTCATTCTCCAGGAACGCCGCACAGTCGAAGTAGACATTGCTGATCATATCACGGTGTGGGCAGATGAGGCTCGTTTGAAGCAGGTATTACACAACCTCTTCGGCAATGCCCTGCGCTATTCTCCTCATCGCACCCCCATTTATATCAATGCTGTCGAGGAGCGGGAGCAGGATATGGTGCGCATCAATGTGATTGATCGCGGCCTGGGAGTGCCGCCTAACAAACACGAGGCTATCTTTGAACGCTTTGTGCGCCTGGAACGCGATATGCATGGCTCTATACGCGGCAGCGGGCTGGGATTGGCAATTACTCGCCAGCTCGTAGAAGCCATGCACGGCACCATTCATGTAGAGAGCAGCGGCATCAAAGGGGAAGGATCCACTTTTTCGTTTACATTGCCCACCCACGCTACGTAATAATACATGTTACTCGGCGATTAGTCATCCCTCATTTTTGAATTGGGCTACAGTTTGCCTTCGGCGTTGGGGTTAAAACGGTAGAGGCGGGCAGGACGGTGGGTACCCTCCATCTTCTTGGCACCCGTATCTTCCAGGATGCCCGTCGAGAGAATTTTCTTGCGGAAATTGCGCTTGTCCAGCCGTCGGTGAAAAATAATCTCGTACACGCGCTGCAACTCACGCAGCGTAAATTGTTCGGGCAGCAAGTTAAAAGCAATGGTGGTGTAGTCCAGTTTTCCTCGCAAACGCTCCAAACAATATTGAAGAATCTTCTCATGGTCAAAAGCTAGAGGTGGTAATTCATACACAGAAAACCAGCCAACATCGGCGGCATCATCGGCGGCCCGTACCTGTAAACGCTCGGAGTCCAGCAGCGCAAAGTACACCACAGTAATCACGCGGGTACGCGGATCACGTTTGGGATCACCAAACGTATAGAGCTGTTCCAGGTAGACATCCTGAACGCCCGTCTCCTCTTGCAATTCGCGCTTGGCAGCCGTTTCCAAAGATTCGTCGATATTCACAAAGCCGCCAGGAATAGCCCACATGCCCTCAAATGGCCACGAACGACGCTTAATGAGCAATACCTGCAAATCACGCTGGCGCAGGCTCATCATCACCACATCTACAGTTACCGATGGCCGCTCATATTTACTTGCATCATAGTAATGCGCCTTCGCCTCATCCCCCGGCTGCACCTTACCCTGTAAGTTATTAACTGATGTGCTTTGCTTTCCTGTTTGTTCCATAGCTGCTTACTGTCTCTTTCCCAAAGAATGTTCTACCAAACCAGATAGGAGTAACGGGCTATCGGCTGCCCTGGTCAATCTAGTTTAAACATGATATGTTATACTACTAGTATTACATACACCTTCTCCCCATCTCCTCACAGCAAAATAGCCGACTTAGTGTATTTCTAACACTAATATACTTCACATAGTAAGTGCTGTCAAGCCAGCAATGTCGCGATGATTCTACAAAACAAAAAGTAGGAACTCCTGCTTTTTTGTTTTGTAGAATCATTGTTCCTCTCATCTTCCTGTGCTATACTTGCCATGCAAAACATTCGTTCTCAGAGATAGGGGAGAAAGTTCATGGCAGATGTCAGGGATGGGGTAGAACTACGGCAAATTGGCCCAAACGCCGTAACGCGCTTACTTCATAAAAGTTCTACCTGTAGTCTTTATGCAGGTACACAGCGCAAGAAAGACATCGCCATCAAAGTATTTCATACATCTCTCGCTACGCCCGAAGCCAGGCAAGCCTTTCTAGCTCGCGCTAAACAACTCAAGAAGCTCAAGCATCGCCACATTGTCGATATACAGGATTACGGCCTCACTTCACACACAGACGAACAGGAAGAGTATGGCTACCTGGTGATGCAATATGTTTCTGGCGGCACGCTCTATCAACGCATTCCCGTCGGCCAGCGCTTGCCCGTGGACGAAGTGAAACGCATACTTTCACCCATTGCCAGTGCCCTGCACTATGCCCACGTCTCCAACATCTTGCATGGGAACCTCCACCCCGGCAACCTGCTTGTCGATACCAACAATGATATCCTGCTCACGGACTTCTCACTCCCGTTTCAAGACGCTGCCCTCGATCACCAGGCCTCAGCAGTTCCCTATATGGCCCCAGAACAACTGCAAGCAAAACCTGGCGTCGCCAGTGACCAGTACGCGCTGGCCGCCATAGTCTACCAGTGGCTCTGCGGCCAGCGTCCATATACAGCAACCGAACGTGAAGAACTGCTGCACCAACAAGAACACGACCCGATACCCATGCCGCGCAGCCTGAATGAGCAGATCTCATCGGCCGTCGAGAAAGTTCTCCTGCAAGCCCTCGCCCTCGAACCTGACGAGCGGTTTCAACACATCCAGGCTTTTGCCGACAACTATTTGCATGCTTTGATGGGCTTGCCTCTGAATTTAGAGACGCGACGTGTTGTGCCATCTGTACCCTCATCTCCAACCAAACCAACCTCCGTAGGTGAGCAATTCGTTGCGCCCTCGTCTCCCCTCTCCCCACACTCCTCACCTTCGCAGAGCATGATACATCAAGTCCCGACCCCGTTGGGCGCGATAAATCGAGCCCCTACGCCTTCTCTGGATCATGACAACGAGTCCGAGGGTGTGATACATCAGGCCCCTACGCCGTCTATTGACGATAAAGACACACCAGTGAGCGTGATACATCGACCGCCGTTGCACTCACAGAATGGGGTATCTCCCTTGCAGGAGTCCGTCTCTGCTGACCTGTGTCAGGGCGGTATCCTTTCTCAGAGCTTAGCTGGCTATGAAGAACGGCCAGCGCAGATCGAGATGGCAACGCTGGTTGCCCGCTCGCTTACGGAAAATATACCAGCCATTTGCGAAGCTGGGACTGGTACAGGGAAGTCGCTTGCCTACCTCGTCCCCATCGTGCGTTCAGGAAAAGTCGCTATCGTCAGCACGGCCAACAAGGCGTTGCAAGAGCAACTCTTTTACAAGGACATTCCCTTTGTGCAGCAGCACATCAAGCACTTTGAGGCGGCCCTGGTGAAAGGCATTGGCAACTATGTGTGCATCGACCGCCTGGAAGCTGAACGTACTGGAATGCAGTTCTATGCTAAAAATCGCGAGTTTGCGCGGCTGGTTGAGATAACCAATGATCCCGACTCCAAGTTTATGGGCGATTTTGAAACACTTGACTTTCAACTTCCCGGCGATATCCGCAGCAAGGTCTGCGGCGATAGCGATCAGTGTGCCTGGAAAAAGTGTAATTATTACTCAGAATGCTATGTGCGTGAGATGCGTGATAAGGCCGAGCGGTCGCAGATTATCGTCGTCAACCACACCCTGCTCCTGTTGGATGCCGCGCTGGATGGCTACCTGTTGCCGGAACGAGATGTGATTGTGCTGGACGAGGCACATCACCTCGAGGAAGAGGCCACACGAGCATTCACTATCACTATCAGCCCCAATTCGGTTACTACCTTGCTGGCACAACGGATGCTCAAAGATCACAGCCTGCTCAGCCTGCAAGATGACGCAAGTAAAGCCCTGATGAATACCTGGGAGAGCCTCAGACTGGTGGTTGACCTGGGCTTCAAGGGCAGAGCCAATCTACAGGCACCCCTGGAAGAAGGTCTGAAACTCGCTACGGTCATCAGCGACCTGGGCGACTCGCTGCGCAAACAACGTCCAAAAGACATGCCAGAGAAGGAGAGCCAGCTCTACGATAAGTTGCTCAAACGCACGCAGAACCTGGCCCAGAATATCCGCATTGTCTTCTCGGTCGATGAACCGAGCAAATTTGTCTATTATGTCGAGCGAGTAGCCGGTTCAGGACAGCGCAACTTGCAGCTACAGGTATCAGCTGCCCCCCTGGATATCACCACATGGTTGAAAGAGCGGCTGTTCGATAAGTGCAACGTCATCTGCACCTCCGCGACCCTGGCGACCATTGGCCCCAACCCGGCCAACCCGGAGGATAAAGGTCCCAATTTTGCCTATTTCTGCCGTCGTACCGGCCTTAATCCTCTTGAACGCCCGGAAGTGATTGAGCGAGTATTGCCACTCTCCTTCGATTACGAAAGCAATGCCCTGCTCTACCTGCCGCGAGACCTGCCAGTGCCTGTCTACGGCACCGGCTCTGAAGACTATACAAAATCCATTGCGCGTGAAATGTACCGCCTGGTCAAACTTTCGCGTGGGCGGGCGTTCCTGCTCTTCTCCAGCAAGCGCATGCTCGACCAGGCCTATGATTTGATGTCGCCGCACCTGGATTATCCCCTGTTACGGCAGGGTGACATGACGCGCATCGAGCTAACGCGCCGGTTTCGCGAGGAAAAAGGGGCTATTCTCTTTGGCCTGAAGAGCTTCTGGGAAGGTGTGGATATCGCGGGCGAGGCACTTTCACTGGTGGTCATTGACAAACTGCCCTTTGACCCACCCGACGATCCCGTTCACGAAGCGCGCGTAGCCCAGATGAAGGCGGCGGGCGAAAACTGGTTCGGTATTTATGTCCTCCCCCAGGCCGTTTTGCGCCTCAAACAGGGTCTGGGCCGTCTCTTACGCACACGCGAAGATAGAGGCGTGATGGCTATTCTCGATACACGGTTGTATTCCAAGAGCTATGGAAAAATGGTGCTCGATGCTCTACCTCCGGCAAGAAGAACGGCCAGTATTAGAGATGTTGAGCGATTTTTCAATGATTTCTAATGTAACTCACCCGATGTGTGAGTTTCTTTGAATCCTCGCCGCTGTGCGGCTCGCGGAATTTTGGTGTGTCTGTGGGATTTGCAGCCACAGGCTGCAAATCCCACAGGCACACTTGTCGCTGTCGCAGGCAGCGACAAAAACTTGCACATGGGGTTAACTACTCAAGTCTCCTTTTCCTTCACTTAATCGTGTGAAATATATAGGTGCATCCTGACAATTGAGTGAAAGCATTGAAAAAGGAGATCATTTATGCCAAGGAAAAAGAAAGATAAGCCGGTAAGCGGAGTAGGCGACAAAGAAGAGCGAATGTACGAGCATATAAAAGACTCGGCGAAGAAAAGCGGTCGCTACGGCGACCGGGCCGAGGAAGTTGCCGCGCGCACGGTGTTGAAGCACCACAAGGAAGAGGGTCACAAAAAGGGGCAATAAGCACTCTCCCCTTCTTTCACAGAACCGTCCACCCCACCATCGCCAACTGTGACCCATCAGATATAGATGTAAAGGCCCTGGGCGTGCCGCCGTGGAGCGAACCGACCACTAAGGAGTCTGTCTGGACAATGCCCTGGAAGCCGTTGACCTGCAATACGTACATGCTCGCGTCACGCGAGATGTTCGACCATGGTTCCTGTGAGCTGTAGTTCAGGTAACTATACTGCTGGGAGCTGGTGGCGATGAGGCGGGTCAGGCCGGAGCCATCGACCTGCATTTTCCACAGCCCGTTGTGACTGGTGTCGGTAGCACCCAACGTGTTTCCGACGATAAATATGAGGCTGTTGTGGTCGATGACGCGAACTTCTACCACATCATAGACGGGGCTGCTATAGAGCGTGTGCTGCTTGCCACCGCTGATCGCCTGGGTGACTATGTGGCTTGGCCCATCACAAGTGCCCTGCCTGCAACTGCCATTGGTAATGAACAGCGATGTGCCATCATCGCTGCTGTCGAAATCACCATAATCTTGCTGGATGACGATCAGCAGGTCTGAAAGATGCTGCCGAGCCTTTTTGTTGATGTCCAGCAGGTAGACGCGAGCATAGAGTGTGTCCACGGCAGTATCGCTGAGGTAGATATGCGTCGCATCGAGCCAGGTGCGCAAAATGAGGCCGACCTGTGGGGGAGTCGTCAGTTCCGTCTTTAGCCTTCCACTGTTCATATCCAGCAAATAGATCACCCCTTGCTCATTGACTACGTTGTAGAAGACCAGATAATGCTGATCTGCCGACCACTGCAGCTGCTGGATGCCGTAACCTGCCGCGCAGTAGAGCGTTTGTAAGCCCTGACCATCCATGCGCAGCAACTGGAGTTTCGTTTGCCTCCCAACGCTGCCGGTCGTTGAGACGAAAAGTGTCCACTCTCCATCGGCGGAGACCTGTGCCTCGTAGATGTGCGCTTGCGCCACATGGATAAGCTCGCTTGTATGACCCGTTTGCACATCGTAGCGCACTAACTTTCCCTGGGAAGGAGTGTCGTAGCTGCCCTGATTGAGGGTGTAGACGATAGTTTGATGGTTGCCTGTTGCCAATGGTGCTGTCAGTATGGCGCGTGCCGTTTCTGCTGGCGGGCAATCGGTCTGTGTTGGAGGCATAGTAACGGTAGTGGTAGCACTGATAGGGGTGACGAACCGCCTGGTTGGGGCCACGGTGCCTTGAGTGGGAGTTGCTTTTCTTGTAACAGGCGGTGTAATTGGGCTACAAGCTATGAGTAGGGATATTAGGAAAAGGTACATGCCGAAGTTTATAAAGGAGAGTACATGATGTTTATGGCGGATAGAGAGCATACATTTCTCCCCGGCATTATCTTGAGAAGACGGCGTTACATAGTATTATACTATAGTGATGTGGCACATCACGAGCAAGCACTCCCTCTCAACCCACCTCACACCTACTTCCGCTGGGATACAATCGGCCATCACCTGAGAAGCTTCGCGCAAGTAGGAGAACTGTTCGGTCTATTCCAAAAAGAAGACCGGAACAGTTCTCGACTGGCGATGAAATCTACGGCGCTTGTGGAATAGGTTCGTTGATATCTCCGAAATCATAGGGGCACAGAGGGCCAACCGTGACTACGAAGTCTAGTGATACGCTGTGTTTGATAGAAGAGTAGGATTGGCTTCCATCGCTGTTATTGGTCCCCCACACCAGGTCATAAGTGCCCTGTTTCACAGGCTTGAAACTGAAGCTGCCGTCGCTTTGGATTCTTGTGGTAGGCGAGACACCAAGCAAAGCGAAAAACTGATCATTTGAAATGCTATCGTAGAGGCCTTGCACCAGCGCAACCACTGATGTGAGCGCTGGATTGTTCGGCACAGGTGTGACAAAATGACCTTTGACCGGCTGGGGAGCTTTCAAGGTGCTTGTAGCCTGTTGCCCCTCTGGAGTATCGGCAAACTTGGTCGAGAGTTCCTGATAGATGGGAATGGCGCTACTGCAAGCGGTCGTCATCATTTGCTTCCCCTGCCCCAGCAATGCTCGAGCGAAATCTGGATGAAGCTGCTGCGCTTCGGTCGAATTTGGGAAGCGTACAAGGATCAACTGAAAGACGTTGCTTGCGTCGGTATACTGCTGAGCGAGGAGTTCCGTCCTGGCCAGGTTATAGGAGGCAGTAGCATTGAGCGCGTTCGCCTGTGCCTGGCAATTGGAGTTACAGTAGGGCAGGTTGGCTAAGTCATTGAAGTGCGTGGTAGCAGTAGTATAATCTTTCTGCTGCATAGCTTGCTTGCCCCAGGCGAGGAAAGCTCCAATCTTGTCTGACTGAGCACGAGTAACCTCGCTCGTAGCGGAACCATAACTGTTCAGTACGGTATCGAAATCGCTCATGGCTGCCTCGTAGTGTTGCCCTGTGCTGAGCTGTTCACCCCACTCAATGTAGGTGCGGGCGATGTTATCGGAGGTGGGTGCATGCTCGCCAGCAAGTTGATATTCTGCGATGGCTCGTTGCCATTGCTGCTGGCCTTCTAAGGAGTTTGCTTGAAGGCGGTGAATGGAAGATTGCTGAGTGATGCCCGCGACGCTGAACACAAGGAGGAGGAGAACGGCAAGGCCAGCACTGATGAACTGGCTCAGTCGCCGCATGCCAACCAGAGTACGCACTCCCGTTCCCAGGGCGAGGAGCAGGGCAATGATGCCAGCCACAAGAGCGGCATGCATTGCGCCACTGGCCCAATCGCTCCCAGCCAATTGCAACCCGATGATGCTACACACGACCACGAGTATGGCGGGAATGCTCGCCCAGAGCGGCAGAGGTTTGGCTAACTTTCCGAAGCGGGATTCTAACACCCTGGGCCAGGGTGTATGAGCCGTGGGAAGAGGCATCGTCGTTTCTCTGTTGTCAATAGGCAAATTGGGTTCCAGTGTCAGCATCTGGGGTATTTCCGAGGGTGTCTCATGGTCAGGTACGGATTGTCGGTCGAGAGAGGCACCTGGACCGAATGCTTCCCAGAGCTGATTTCCGCTCAGGGGGAATGCTGGTCCAGGAACATTGGTCTGCTGCTGGAAGGTTGGCTGTTCCATAAAGGATTGCTGCTCAGGTGAGGGAACGTAAGTGGATGTCTCTAGAGGCTGGCTTGAGAGAGCCTCACTGGCTCGCGGCCTGCCGCAATTTGGGCAGGAAATGGAATGATCGGGGTGATCTACCCCACAATGGGTACATATCATTGTTGGCCTCCATCTCTTCCTAAAAAGAGGGTGATGGTTTTTTCTCGTGAAAATGTTTACAATCATCGGCACATGGAGTTCTCCACGTTGCTGTCCAGGATAGTATAGGCCAGGGTGGTTTCAGAGAAGGAGTGTCATTTGCCCCATTTCTTTCCTCCCCATCCAGGTAGCCAGTTATTAACAAAGAACTTGCACATCAAGTTTGCAAACTTGATGTGCAAGTTCTTTTTCTTTTGCCCCACCTGTAGTGGCTTGCCCATTTATATAGTGTCTATATGGTGTTGGTACCTCTGCCTGCTTTACCCCAGGTTAGATCCCATTCGCCAATCCAGAAATCGAACTGCCGGGCTTCTGGTGTTCTCCTGTACCTGTTCGTTTGCTGTCATATGGTCCTCAAGTTTTTACTGCGATGTCTGGGTAGCCTCCCCAGTGGGTGCTCCTTTGGGTGCCGACAAAAGCATGCACCATGAGGAGGCTTCCAGTGCTGACTACAGCACAAAAGCATTGTACCTGATTGTCAAATGGAAAGGCGCGGAAATTGGGCTGCCAGCGCGGAAAATGCGTGGAAAAATCCTACTCGCAGATAGCAAAGGCCCGCACTGGAAAAGACGTACCACCTCTAATCGCCGGTGGCACTGCGAAAAATCGGAAGTTGCTCGATGGCAACTGGTCCAGGGCGCGCAGGTGCTCCACAATTGGAATGCCTGCAGCGAGGAGGATGGTATGTGCTGGACGGGTTGTATCGCCCATGTCATCTATGTTGGCACAGTCGATGCCTACGAGCGCGGCCTGAGCCTGCACCAGAAAATGACAGGCGTCTGCAGTCAAGAAGGGGCCGGAACGAAAATAATCAGAACTGCCCCAAAGCTTAGACCAGTCAGTGCGGACGAGCACAGCTTTGCCGCTCAGATCAAGTTCCTGGAACACTTCTGGTCCAATTGGTCCCTCGTATGGTGCTGTCACGACAATTCCTCGTAAGTTCGCCAGTTTATCAAGTGCCAGGTCTGCCAGGTCCTGGCCTTGTGGATGGCGGTGGAATGGCGCATCGACATACGTGCCCGTGTTTCCCCCTATCTCGTAGGTTGCAATCTGAAAAGTGGTGCCAGGCGCATAGGTGCCGCGGCTCGTGCTTTCGGCATGTGTCAGCCAGGTGTGGAATTTCGGCTCAAGTAAACCTGGATATGATGGCATGCCGGGTTCTAAGCGGTGGCTCAAATCAATCAAAATGTTCATCATTGACTCCTTACTGCCTACGGCAGTTCGTAGAGGTTTTTGGTGCTGCGGACGATGCTGTAGGCAGCAAGAGCTGACAGCAGCATCGTCCGCAGCACCATTAATATGTTTTACTACGTTTATGACAGGTGT
>Ga0137392_10001565_pt1 | contig 13229 bp, 13 predicted proteins | sample 15con2h34AmetaG_FD_101394 | JGI IMG/M metagenome (GOLD analysis project Ga0137392, IMG submission 101394) | Vadose zone soil microbial communities from Angelo Coast Range Reserve, California, USA - 15con2h3.4A metaG | ecosystem: Environmental > Terrestrial > Soil > Vadose zone > Saprolite... | reverse complement strand
TTGTTGCGCTCCACGATCACCCACGAATCGTAGCCTTGTGACTTCGGGCCGCCAGCTCGCGTCAAAACGTCAAGTAATTTTTCTCCCTCGGGAGTCGCAGGAAACCGGGACGGATTATTGACGTCGCCGAGAACGCTAATCAGCGAGGTTCTCTGCTCGACCAACGTGACAACTGCCTGAGGATCGATCGCACGATTTTTCAACGCATTGATAATTTCAGCTTCCACCTCATCGGGCGTCTTGTCTTTGGCCAAAATCGGCTGGCCCGCATAAGGGACGCTGATATAGCCCTTGGTGTTCACGGGCTGATTTGGCAGAGCAATAAAGTTTCCAGGGCGAACGCTCGCCTCAGGCGGAATGAATAGACCGCCGGACGATGATTCAAATATGCTGACGGCAACGATGTCGCCTATTCCGAACCGAAGTTCTTTGGGAGTCCGGCGGTCCGGAAACGTGCCTGAAATGCGGGGGTTATACTCGGCTATGACGCCTTCAGCTTGCGGTGTGATACGAACCACGGCGTAGGGAAGACTGTCTGGCTCGTACGCGCGTTCGCTTTTGACGTCGTAGCTGGCTGGTCCACTCGTGGGCATCATTGAGCATGCGCCCAAGAAGGTCGCACCTACCACTCCACACAGCCTCCTCAGCGGTCCGCCCAAACACGCCATTTAATGCCCATAATTAAACAACCAAGCCCACCCCACTTGGCCTTTACCTTATCTGACCCGGCTAAAAAAGATGGAGCGAATCACTGAAATCATGCGTAAATTTCCCGTATGTTGCCTCAAAGACACTTTTGGTTTGGCCTCTGGCGCGCCGGAAAAGCGTAGCGGAGTAGCTTACGGAGTCGCTGATTTACGATTTTTTTTCGAGATGTGCCGTCAATCTGTTGCCGGTAGGACCTGATGACAATGGAAACACTCATTTTAGCGAGCCTCTGCGTCGGCGCTGCGGCTGGGGTGCGGCTTCGGGTGTTTGTCTTGTTCCCCCTGATCTTCCTTTGTTTGATTGTGGTTATAGCCTGGGGGCTGGCTCAGAATCAAACCGTTTGGTCGATCATCGTGATGAATTTTGTTGGCTCAGCCTGCCTTCAACTCGGCTATTTGGCCGGCACGGTGCCGAGTTTCCTCATTATTGCCGCGAGACAAAGCCGACGAGAGCGCCCGCAACCGGTTCGCCCATTGCTCTATAGGCGATCCGTCTAACACATTTCTCGCTGGTCGCTCGATGCTGGCCTTTTGACCTGCCGCCGCGTACAAACTCCTCACGCCACCTGCAAAATCGGCCTCCCAAAAGACGCGCGTGCTCGCTGCCTTTCTCATCCTCATCGTCTTGATATGCGCCTCGCCCATCGCGCCGCTTGTGGATGGTAATATCTTGATTGGGATTGAAGCCACGACGATGGCCGTGGCGACTGCATTCGTCGCACGCAAAGCAGCGTCCGAGGAGAACGAGCCTCTGCTGGGGCTATTCCGGCTCGTTCTAGTCGTAGGCGCGATACCAGCTCTGTGGATGATCATTCAACTCTTGCCGTTGGGATATATTGGCCTTGCCAATCCCGTTTGGGAGAGTACCGGACAGGCACTGGCTCACGCGATCGTCGGAAGCATTGGCGTTGACACCGGCGCCGGACTGCTGGGGCTTATACAATATGCCGCGGTTCTGGCGATCCTCTTCGTGACCATGGCGGTGACGCGCGATCAGTCAAGAGCGGATCGGGTGCTGTTTGCGCTGATGATTGCGACAACTGTGATTTGTCTGTCTGTGGTAGAGCCCTTGTCGCGATTAAAGCTTTTCACATCGCCTCACGAGGACGCCGTTAGAAATGTTGGTATCCTCGGTGTGCTGCTTGCCGTCACAGCAATAATACGGGCCTTCGAACGATGGCAACTGTCGCGCGGTTTTTCCAAATCGAAACTCATATTTTCAATCGCCTTTGGCACCGCATCTATTGCCGTGTGCGGTTCCGCACTCGCGATAAAATGGACCGGCAATGTCGAATTTAGTCTCGCGTTTGCGCTCACCATCCTTTTGGCAATCGTGGTCGTCCGTCGGCTCGAAATCGATATTTGGGGCCTTGCCGCCATCGCAGCATTTGTGCTCGTCATCAGCGCGTCAATTGTCTGGATCCAATATGGCCGCCTGGCAGCCGATCCAATCACTGCTTACGCTGAGGACACCACCTCGGTCGAGGTCACCCGACGCATTTTGGCTGAGACGCCTTGGTTCGGCTGGGGTGCAGGCTGCTTTCGTATCTTGGCGGATATTTATAGACTACCGTCCGAGCCAACGCGCGTTCAGACAGCCGCAACGGCTGCGGCGAAAATCGCGATCGAACTAGGTCCACCTGTTCTTTGGACGATTCTTGCTGCAATCTTGCTCGCGACGGCCGTATTGCTTCGGGGTGCACTCAAACGAGGCCGCGCTTCGTTTTATCCGTCCTTGGGAGCGGCCTGTCTCATGGCCATGCTGCTACGTGGCTTTGCGGACGCAAATATCTTCGCGCAGGCTGTCTCAATCATTGCTGCAGCCACCATCGGCTTAGCGCTTGCCCAGAGTAGCGGTCGAACCGGTCGCTAGCGCTCGATCTGAAAACTCGCGAAAGAACGCGTCGCCATTCGACTACGGTACACACATTATGCCCTTTCTCGCGGATCTCAGTATGATCACAGAATTGAACTACTCACTTAAAAGTGCGGATTGGCAAACCATGTCTTAGCGGGCAAAAATGAGACCTACTTGCTCACTTGGCGGTCGCCGATGCAACGAGCTTTTATAAAGACTGAAATCGCGAAGTGGCGTAAACTCAAAGCTCGACAATCAAACGGTGGCGCAAGCATCTTCGTATGAAGGCCGGCAACACACCTCCCTTATTGCAGGCTCAGCTCCGAAAAGTCCTTATGGTATTTGCGATCACTCTTGGGATCGCAGGCGCCTGGACCCTCATCTGCGAGCTGGCTCGCGCGCCTCGCATAGGATTTCCAGTCGATCAAAACTATCAGGCTGCAGCAGATCAGCGCTGGAAGGCAGGGCTCGCTGCTCGTGTGGGGGCGGTCAGAGGGGATTTATGGGCCGAGCTGTTCTTTTCATTCGCAAACTCCATTCTTATCCGGAGTGGTCCGGATTTTGGGGCGATCGAGACCTTGAATGAAGCGTTGCCAGCAGCCCGCCGGGCATTGATGTATGCGCCTTTCCGAAGCGAAGTTTGGTTACTGCTAGCCGAGATGGCGAAAGACTATGAATTGCAAACGCCCAGTGCGGCGACCGCCCTTACGATGTCGTATTACACCGCGCCGTATAATCAGGCGCTTACCCCTCTTCGCTTGTCGGTGGCAACGCGCGGAAACGCGATGCGTGACGCAGAACTAAGGCAGCTTGTAGAGCAGGATTTGCAAATCATCTTCGCAAACAAACCAAACCTGCGCCCCGCTGTCATTGCGGCGTATGCAACGGCATCCGCGGAAGGAAAGCATCTTATCGAGAGCGTCGTCCAAGAAACCGATCCCGCTTTCCTAATGCAGCTACAAAAGAAGACTCCTTGATTTTGCTCGGCTGCCGGAAGTTGTGGTCAAGGCGTACTGAGAGAACTTCCGAAAACAAGGGCAGCGAAAATCCAATAGAGACTTAGTAAAGTTACGGGCTACTTGATGTGGTAACTCCGGTGTTAGTGGGAGCACCGGTGAGAGTTCCGCCTCCGCCCGTACCGGTGGGAGCTCCACCTCCACCGCCGCCTACACCGCCGCCTGTACCGCCGCCACTCCCCCCACCACCTGATCCGGTACCCTGGCCAGCCGTACCACCTCCGCCTCCGCCTCCGCCACCTCCTCCGCCTGTAGGGAAGCTTCCTGGCGCCGTCGGTCCACCACCGCCACCACCACCGCCACCACCACCGCTGCCAATGCTGGCGGTTGTGATATCTCGCCCTCCTGCGTCCGCAAAAGTGGACGTACCGCACAGCCCCCCATTGCACGAACTATCGAAATTCCAGTCAGAGCCACTCTGGACGTCAACATTCACGTTATTCCCGCTTCCCGTAATGGTTACGGAGTCGCCCTCATGAATGAGATCCACGCACTTTCCAGGCACGCAAACGTTGACCGCTCCGGCAACCAAAACGACTTTATTTCGTCGCCTCTCAACCAGAACATCCAACGTCGTCCCCCGCACTCCCATCGTGGCGACCGGGGTGTTGATCACATAGGCCTCCTTGGCGGAATTTCCCGTAATGAAACGAAAAGCACCCAGTGTTAGCTTGATGGCGATATCACCGGCTTTGGGGTCATCAAATACCGTTCGATCAAGCTTCACAGTGGAGCCCGGCCCAAGAGACAAGTTGGTGTCATCGCGAAACACCAATCTTGCATCGCTGTCGGCTGCCGTGCGCACGACTTCATTGCGAACGACTTCATCTCCTTTCGCAATCCTCGTGACGCGAGGCTCGAGCTGGGAAACCGTATTCCGAACCACCGCCGCGACCCCAATGGGCCCCTCGGCCGCGCTTGTCGTTGCTGGCAACCCGGCGATGCCGGAGGTCAGGGAGAGCGTGAATAAAACTAGATAAGTGGTTCTGCGGTCCATTTTGCTCTCACAAATTAGCTTCGGTGCGAAGATCAATGAACGAGCATATAAACACGCTGGTTGGCCAGCCAAATCCAAGTAATTATTAGTCTTTTTAGGAGGTGGTGACAATAGCTTCTAGGGGGTAGCCCAGGCATATAAAGGGCGTCATCCATTCGCCTTGGAGAGAGGCCCGTTCTGTTTCGCGTGTCCGCTGGTCGCCAACCGGCCGCTCAAGATCATCAAAATCTGCCTAGCTGGCTGCGCAATATTCTTACTTGGGGTACCTATTTGAGGGGTTGCTCATTCGGACTTTATCGACCGATCCTCATACCAGCGACAATGGCCGGCCATGTTTTTTGTTCTGTCAAAAACTCTGGGCGTTTTTCATGTACCATCAAACCTCATCATGGCCTTTGGGGCGCTAGGATTAGGCCTGATTTTCTCAAAACGTCGGCGCGTGGGCGGACGGCTGCTTGCTTGTTGCGTCGCGGCGCTTCTGATATGCGGCTTTTCGCCGCTTGGGGCACTTATGTTGCTCCCCCTTGAGACCCGCTTTTCTCCTTGGAACCCAGATACGGGGGATCCTGCCGGCATCATCGTCCTGGGCGGAGGCCTCGACCCCGAACTAACCGCTGCGCGGGGTACGCCGGCAACGGGTGGCGCGCGCATCGTCGTCGCCGCTGAACTCGCATATCGATATCCAAAAGCGCGTCTCGTTTATGTTGGCGGAAATGCAAGCCTTCGCGCGGTGAACCTCAGCGAAGCTGATGCCGCCGAGGGCATCTTCAAGAATTTGGGGATCCGCGAGGATCGCGTGCAACTGGAGCCGAACTCGAGAAACACCGAGGAGAACGTTCGGTTCTCCGTGCAACTTGTCGATCCGAAACCTGGGGAACGATGGCTTTTGGTGACATCGGCCTTCCATGTTCCGAGGGCGATGGGGTTATTTCGCAAGGCTGGCATGACTCTCGATCCCTACCCCGTCGACTGGCGAACGAGAGGATGGTCAGACGTGTACAAGCTTCAGACCGATTGGATCGCCGGGCTCGACTTGACCGACACGGCCGCGCACGAATGGCTGGGATTAATTGCTTATCGCCTAACCGGAAAGATTGACGAACTGCTTCCTTCCCCCATGCTGCGGCCGGTAAGGTGATCACGGTATGTGACACAAACGAACCCGCATCGTGAAACACGGACTACGGAAGGGCTCTCAAGGGCAATGTCAAAAGAGACCTCGTCAGCTAATCCGGTCGAGACCCGGCCTCTCTTTTATATTGTTGATTGGTTGCCTCCCGACTTTGGGGCGGTTGGTCAATATGCGGCCTTATTCGCGACTGAGATTGCCGCAAGCGGCCGACGAGTCGAGCTCATCGGTCTAACTTCCGGTTCAGCGCGTGTAACCGAAGAACAATTTCATGGCGGCGGTTCACTGAGAACTAGCCGGATTGCCACCTCCTCCTACGACAAATCTAAGAACTTGCATCGGCTACTATGGACGCTGCGTACGAACCTGCGATTGATTTCCGAGGTGATCGTCAACCCTCGCTCTCTTCGCGCGGAAGTGCTGTTTACCGGTTCCCCTCCCTTTATGTTGCCGTTCTCGTTCATCGCTAAGGTGTTTCGCCGCGCAAAGCTTACCTATCGAATCACAGACTTTTTTCCCGAAGTGATCTCCGCCAACTCGTCTAAGCCATCCCTTTTTCTCTCTATTCTACAACGAGTAATATGGATGCTTCGACGGCAGGTCGACAGTTTTCAGGTACTCGGTGAAGATCAGCGTCGATTGCTGCTCGCCGGAGGAATTTCGCCCGAGCGGATCATCATGAAACGCGACGTGTCCCCGGTCGTTATTTCAGGTGACGAGAGGCCTGCCAAACGTCCTGCCGAACTCGGATCCGGTCTTGTGATCCTCTATTCCGGAAACTATGGAGTCGCGCATGATTCCGAAACTGTGATTGAAGGTCTGATAAAATATCACAGTCGGATCCGCAAACATCCTTTTTCGCTATGGCTTAACGCATCTGGCGCGAGGGTAGATCACGTGGAAAAACGTCTTCGCGCGCACGGGATTCGCGTCGCGCGCACGTCTCCCGCCCCGTTATCTGAGCTACCGTCGATTCTAGCCGCAGCCGACGTCCATCTAATAACCCTTCGGCCTGAATTTGTTGGCATTGTTCTTCCGTCGAAGGTCTACAGCTGCATTTCTTCTCGACGTCCTGTCTTGTTCGTTGGACCAAAGAGCTCCGACGTTCACTTGTTATGCTTGGATTCGGGTGTGCTCTATGAACAGGTTGATTCAGGAGATGCTGTCGGTTTTGCAGACTCTCTCGAACGCCTTGCCGCCCTTCTCACAGACCCTCCGATGCGCAACTCCCAAGTTTGATCCATCCGTTGTGCTATATAACATCGAAATGAAAGGAAAGCAGGATGACCGAGTTGATCTTGGTTACTGGTGCAGGAGGCTTTATAGGCGGGCAACTCGTGCGCGATCTTGAACGCCAAAACTTCGAAGTTCGGGCAGTCGACCGGAAGCCTCTCAAAAATTGGTACTACGAATCTTCCACGGCTGAAAATCTTGTTCTCGATCTAAAAGAGATGGGATCCTGCAGGCTCTCAACCAATGGTGCAACACTGGTCTACAATCTTGCAGCAGACATGGGGGGGATGGGTTTTATAGAGCACAATAAAGCCCTCTGCATGCTGTCGGTGCTAATCAATACCCACCTCCTGATGGCTTCTCAAGAAAGCGGCGTTAAACGTTACTTTTTCTCTTCCTCTGCCTGCGTCTATCCGGACTATCGACAAAGCGAAACCTCAATACAAGCGTTGAGAGAGGTGGATGCCTACCCCGCTGCTGCCGAAGATGGATACGGTTGGGAGAAGTTATTTAGCGAGCGCATGTGCCGCCACTTCGCCGAAGATTTTGGACTTATCACCCGAGTTGCTCGTTATCACAATGTTTATGGCCCCTACGGTAGCTGGGACGGAGGTCGCGAAAAGGCGCCGGCCGCCATTTGCAGAAAAGTGGCCATGGCACTGATTTCCGGCAACAAGACGATTGAAATCTGGGGCGACGGCAAGCAGACCCGGAGTTTTATGTACATCGATGATTGTCTTAAAGGTACTCAGCTTCTCATGAAATCAAACTTCTCATCACCTCTCAACATTGGAAGCGATGAGATGGTCAGCATCAATCAGTTGGTTGACATAGTCGAGAGCATAGCGGGAATTCGGCTCAAGAGAAGCTATAAGCTTGACGCACCAACAGGGGTCCGAGGTCGCAACAGCGACAACACACTCATCCGGGAAACGCTCGGATGGGAACCTTCAATAAGCCTCCGAACAGGCATGGAAGAGACATACCGTTGGATCTACGATCAGGTCAAAGCGCGAGCTGAAGGACGGCCGTTTGTGGCCGCCCTGTGAGTGATGTGGTGTGGATTCAGACCACTTATTGCGAAGCAAGGCGGCGTTTTTAAAGGAATAAAACATTGGCACGAGTCTACAATAGTCGTAAGCGGATCTTAGTAACCGGGGGAGCCGGGTTTCTCGGTTCCCATCTGATCGACCGGCTGCTGTCGGATGGACATGAAGTTCTTTGCGTGGATAACCTCTTCACCGGAACCAAGCGCAACATCGAACATCTTCATACGAATCCTCGCTTCGAATTCATGCGCCACGACGTGACCTTTCCGCTGTACGTCGAGGTCGATGAAATCTACAACCTCGCCTGTCCGGCATCGCCGATTCATTATCAGCACGATCCGGTACAGACCACCAAAACGTCGGTGCATGGCGCGATCAACATGCTCGGCCTTGCCAAACGCCTGAAGTGCCGCATACTTCAAGCCTCAACGAGCGAGGTCTACGGCGACCCTGCGGTTCATCCGCAGACCGAAGACTACTGGGGTCACGTCAATCCCATCGGCCCCCGTTCCTGTTACGACGAGGGCAAACGCTGCGCTGAAACCCTGTTCTTTGACTACCACCGCCAAACCGGGCTTGAAATCAAGGTCGCGCGTATTTTCAACACCTACGGACCCCGCATGCACCGCGCCGACGGCCGCGTGGTCTCGAATTTCATCATCCAGGCGTTGGCCGGGGAGCCGATCACGCTGTACGGCGACGGCAGCCAAACCCGCTCATTTTGTTTCGTCAGCGATCTCATCGACGGCCTCGTGCGCCTGATGGAAAGTCCGCCATCTTTCACCGGCCCCGTCAATCTTGGCAATCCGGTTGAATTCACAATGCGGGAGCTTGCCGAACTCATTTTGAAAGAGACTGGATCTTCCCCAAAGTTCGTCAACATGCCGCTGCCTCAGGATGACCCCAGACAACGCCGGCCAGACATTTCTTTGGCCAAAGCAAAGCTCGGGTGGGAACCAAAGGTGAAATTGGCTGACGGCCTTAAGCCAACGGTCGATTACTTTCGACAGGATAATTTCTAATCTAGTTCTGCGATTGCCCTTCTGAACCTCCGCCGGCGTCCAGCGGGCAGGTGTGACGTTGCTTCCAATATCGCTGAATTCAGTCTCGCTGACTGAGCAGTACTTGTATTCATCACACGCATCGTTCCCCTCGCCTCGAAGTGTGAAGATTGCGTTGACAATCGGCCAATCCCGCACGCAATCCATCTTAAACGGGCTCCGGGGGCCGGAATTCGCGCAAGAAGGCTGGCGTAGCAGAAAACAAAGAACTCTTCACGCTCGCCTTCAAGGCTGTTACGATTAAGCTCCGCTATCACGCTCGAGGGTAAACTATTTGGATGTCTCAGTATCGCTACTACGATGCAAAGCCTACCTATGCAAATTCGTACCTCTGGCCGGTCCTCACTGAGTTCATCGCATCAAAGTCTTGGCCAAAGAAGAGGGCATTCGATCTCGGCTGCGGGAATGGCGCGACGTGCAACATGCTGTCGCAACAAGGCTTTGAGGTGGTTGGCGTTGACCCTTCAGAGAGCGGGGTGCTGCTAGCCAACGAATCTGGGGTGAATGCACATGTCGGGAGCGCTTATGACGATCTCGCCTCCATCTACGGCACATTTCCCTTGGTTGTGAGCCTCGAGGTGATTGAACATTGCATGGAGCCAAGGAAGTTCGCCAAAACTATTTACGAGCTCGTTGCTTCTGGAGGGTATGGCTTCATTTCGACCCCCTATCACGGCTACCTCAAGAATGTTGCTCTTGCCATAAGCGGGAAGCTGGATAGCCACTTCACCGCCCTTTGGGATGGCGGGCACATCAAGTTTTTTTCAATAAGGACGCTAGGAGCGCTGATGCGCGAGGCTGGCGCGAAAGACCTTCGGTTTGTTCGAGTGGGGCGTGTGCCACCCCTAGCGAAGTCGATGATATGTATTTTCAAAAAATAGCGCGTATCCGACTCACCACAAAGGCAAAATGAATTCGATTTCGGCCCTGTCACGAACTAAACGCCTAATACTAATCACTTTTAGCGGCGCTAAGTCGTCGTGTTGAAGAAAGGACCGATTGGGACGAATCAATCCGCTGTAGGCGCGCTCGGTCGCGCTTCAATCTCCCTCCCATTCATTTGAGGTGGTGAGCGTCGCGGCGTTGGCGTCAGGCTACGGAAGCCTACTCGCAATAAGGCCGGCTAAGAAAGTAACTCATCATCACGCGGCGGGATCAGCGGGTAGGGGCGCCTCAGTGTACTGAGATCTGCGGCTCGCAGCCTGCTTGCAACGGTGGCAGAAGTGCGCCCCGGGCACCAAAGCGAAGAACCGGCGAAAACCGAACCAGGTCTGACTCGGGTTCAACTATGCTCATGTCGTCAACGAGCACCCACGCGTGACCAATGATCTTGCCGTCCTGTTCGCGGAAGCCGACGACCAATTCTGGATCTGCGCCAGCAGCGGAGAGCAATCGATATAAGAGCAGGCTGCGCTGAAGGCAGTCGCGATCGGCAATCCGCAGGAGCTTGCTCAGCCGCAGCACGTTCGCGGTTAAACGCCGTTCAGCCAGTCGATCTCGCGGACCAGTCGTCTCACACCATGTCCACTTCGCAAGCCATCGCAGCGGCACGAGATGTTTGAGCAGGCCCAATAGGACATAGGCGGGAACAATGTGGAAGCCATCCAGAACAGTCCTGAGCCGGTTCGTGGCGATAGGGATCATGGGACCACACCCGGCAAGCGGAATGTAGACGATTTGGCATTCGAGCTACCCGCAGCATCCTGGATGATTTCGATCAGTTGGGGGAGCTGTTGCAGGTCGGGCCGATATTGAAGCGCAAACACCGGCACCAGCGAGACCATTGCGAGATAGCTGTCGACGAGGCGCCGGGTATGGCTTCGGTCCTGCGCATCATAACAATAGGCATGGGCCAACAGCGCGGGGAACGCCTGCGCTTGCGGCAACGCCGTCAGCCGCGGACATTTGATTTGATCATCCTGTCGCAGCAGGAAGACTGAGGAAAGAACGAGGTCGGCAGGCTGGAAGTGAACGGGAGGGGATGGGATTTGACCGGCATAGCCGAAATGCAGCCGAGAAGGCGGTCGGAGCCTTGGAGCAAACGGAAGCGGACAGACGCTCACCCGATCTTGTTCGAGCTGCACGACCAGCGCATCGTCGGCCAGCTGCCGATAGCCAGCCTGCCGCATCGCAAACCCCAGTGTGGATTTCCCAGAGCCCGCGTTTCCGCAGAACGCGATCGTTCCGGTAGGCCCAACGGAAGCTGCAGCGTGGAGCGCCTGCTTTCCTAGCGCCTGCAGAATGACCGGCTGAAGCAACCGGTCAAACGTGTCCGATATTTCCTCATGCCGCGCATGGGGCTCCGGCCAAACCAGTACGTCGCGCGAGCCTGGTCGAAATGCAAACGCACCCACGCCTGGCCAATCGATTCGGTAGTGGTCGTCTGATGAAAATGCCCGGGCAAAAACCTTCCCGCACTCGTCAGTCCATTCGTTGACCTGCCGGCCAGTCGCCGGTGCAACGCCTTCCAGAATACTCAGCGATAGCATCTGAGGGCCGAGTTACCCCATACCGCCGATGGGCGGCTTGCGGGTGCTTTCCCCGGGGTCGCCAGTGGCCACGCTCGGTTTGGCGGTACCCGCCTTCAGAACCTCCGCAACGGTTCCGACCAATTTTACGGCCGGCGATACCCATTGACGGCGGGCCGCAGCGACAAGGTTTGATCTGTCAAAGGTACTCATATTGCCTTCCCTCGGGCGTTGTTATCGTCCCTCTTGCTGTAAGCTCGAACCCACATCTCAACATTGATCGGGTGCCAGATTTGCCCCAGGCGGCGACCGCGTTGCATCAACGCCTGGCGGATGAAGGCAGCCAAAGCTGGTCCATCGACAATACCAAGACCTGAGAGCGCAGGGAAGTCGCCGGCCAGATCAGCCAGGGCTGGTCCCTCCTGAAGCAGTAACGTCTGAAAGAACGACGTGGCCAAAACCTTGCGCTGGCGCTCCAGCCCAAGTCCCGGAAAACGCTTTGCCATGGTTTCGCGCACCAGTCCCTTGGAACGGCCGCCCGCGTTCAGGAGCCGGGGCGGCGTTCGACAGAGCATCTCGACCAGATCGGGGTCGGAGAATGGATGCAGAAAACGGACACCGATCTGCCTGCCCTGTTCGTGTCGCTCTTCCGCGTCCAGCGAAATCAGGGTGAGGTCGAGACCGGTCCGCAACTCCCTGATATAGAACCCGTCAGGTGGATCTGATGATCCCATGGCACGAGCGGCGCGATGCTGATGCTCAACCTGCAGATCAGGATCTAGGGCGAGCCAGGCCGGATCTCCGGCCAAAAACCGTTTCACGCGTCCCGCAGCATGAGCGTCCGGCAAAAGCCGGTGAAGCGCCATGCCGCCAAGTGGCCGCAGCCCGCATCGCCACACCACATAGCGAACAAGGGCGAACGGATTGAGCGGATACGATCGGCGCAACGTGCCCAAGAACTCCGCCAACTCCAAGAGCGCGCCGCGACGCATCAAATCTGCCGCATGGTAAGGTGACGCCGTGAGCCACTCGTCGCCACCCTCGCCGGTCAGAATCGTCCGCACGCCATCAAGGCGCGCGTGCCGGACGAGCGCTGAATACGCCGGCCGAAATGCGTTCAGGATCGGCGCGGAGGCCTTTGCCGTCAGTTCAAGTGTTTGCTGAAGCGTCGGACGAAATCCGACCGCGTCATCAAAACCGATAAGGAGCTGGCGAAGCCCGAGATGCCGTGCAACGGCCGCCTGACGCTCTTGCTCGTTGCATTCGGGGTCCGGAAATCCGAGCGACAACGCAAGTGGCAGGCTTTGCCCGCTTGCGCGGGCGCAGTCGGCCGCTACTGCCGCAACGCTGATGGAATCAAGGCCTCCGCTCAGAAAGATTCCCGTCTGACCATGGCAAAGGCAACGCTTGACCGCCCGCTCGAAGACGTCATCGAAACCGGATGCCTCTTCGGGCGTCAGCCACTGCACAGGCTGATCGACTGGCGCGGGATCCCAGTAGCGATCGAATTGTAGGCGGCCCTTCGAGAGCACGGCTCGCATTCCCGGCGGCACGCGGCGGACCGCCTTGAAAAACGTCTCGTACGGATCCGGCCAGCGTTGACAGAGGTGATCGGCGATCGCGGCACGATTCAACTCGCGTGATACACCAGCGCGACCAAGCAGCCGCCCGGGTGAAACGGCGAACAAGACGCAAGACCCCGCCTCGGCGT